>Ga0316208_1000010_pt1 | contig 364558 bp, 315 predicted proteins | sample 3monopyrite_MG_FD_204944 | JGI IMG/M metagenome (GOLD analysis project Ga0316208, IMG submission 204944) | Microbial mat bacterial communities from mineral coupon in-situ incubated in ocean water Damariscotta River, Maine, United States -... | ecosystem: Environmental > Aquatic > Marine >...
GTGGGTGCTGGGCACCTGCCGAGTTGGGTGCGTACTTTACAAAGAACGCGGCTGTGGATCGGCTCCAAACTCGCCATCAACGCCGCAAGGATCGCGAGGAATCATGAGATTCATGCATAATCCTCGGCGCAGGGAGGGGCAAGAGGCTATCGCCGATTTTGATTTAGGCTGCTTTTTTGATCTCGAAGTCTGTGGTGTCCTCTTTGGCGAGGAGCTGGTTGCAGGTGTCGATCAGGGCGGCTTTGTCGATAGGTTTGGTCATGTACTCGTCGCACCCGGCGTTGATGCAATGGTCGCGATCGCCATCGAGGGCGTGGGCGGTGAGGGCGATGATGGGGGTGGTGATTCCTTTTTCGCGGAGTTGGACGGTGGCGTGGTACCCATCGAGCACGGGCATCTGCATGTCCATGAGGATGAGGCCGTAGGGTTCGTTTGATCCGATGGCGAGTTCGATCGCGTCGATTGCTTCTTGCCCGTCGTGTGCAAACTCGATCTGGGCACCGGTTTTTTTGAGGATGTGCTTGAGCAGGACGCGGTTGTCCTTGGCGTCATCGACGATGAGGACCTTGCACTGGGCGAGCAGGGTGTCATCTTGCTGGGTGATTGGTGTGGCGTCGTTGGGGTGGTTGTATTCGACCTGCCCTGGGTTGATGGTGAGGGTGAAGGTTGAGCCTTGGTCTGGGGTTGAATCGAGGGTGATGTCACCTTTGAGTGCTTTGGCGAGTTCTTTGGCGACGGAGAGCCCGAGTCCTGCGCCGCCGAAGGATCGGGTGACATTGTCCTCGGCTTGGATGAATGGATCAAAGATCGATTGCTGATCTCTTGGATTGATCCCGATGCCGGTGTCGGTGATGGCGAAGGCGAGCTGGCTTTTGGGTTCGTTGAAAGTGACCGCGATGGTGACGCTGCCTTGGGGTGTGAACTTGATGGCGTTGTCGATGAGGTTGTAGAGGATTTGTTCGAGTCGTTTCTGATCGGTGGTGATCTGTGATGGGCAGGAGTCGTCGATGGTCAGGGTGAGTTCGAGATTCTTGGCCAGGGCAAGGGTTGAAGCGTCATCGCGGAGTTTTTCGAGGGTCTGGTGAAGGTTGCAATGGTCATCGACGATGCGGAGTTGCCCGGATTCGATCGCGGACATATCGAGCATGGTCTCGATGAGGTGGGTGAGCTGGGTGGATGAGTTGTAGATTGATTTGGTGAGTCTGGCGCGTTCGGTGTCGGTGATGGATTCTTCATCGAGCAGATCGGCGAAGCCCATGATGGCGGTCATGGGGGTGCGGAACTCGTGTCCCATGTTGGTGAGCAGACGCCAGCGGATGGCGTCGGCGCGTTTGGCTCTTCGGGTGGCTTTGTCGAGTTCTCTGAGTTGGCGGCGGATGAGCAGGATGGTGGGCTCGACGACGAAGAGGAGGTTGGCGCCCAGGATTGTGAAGAGCGCGATGAGCCCGAGTTTGGCTTGATGGGTGCTCTTGGAGATCTTTGATTTGTACTCTTGCTCATAGATGGTGACGATGGTCTCCATCTTGGGGAGGTAGAAGGCGTGGGCCTGGGTGATTTCGTTTTTCGATGCCGTGACACGGGTGATGGTCTGGTCGTCGATGTAGGGTGATCGTCGGATCATGCTCGCGGTGAGTTTGTTGAGTTCGACAGCTGCGGCGATCATGGATTGGAACGGGAGCGCGGCGGATTGGTAGGCCTCTTGCTCTGGGGTGAAAGGGGCATCGGGCGAGGAGGGGGCTTTGAGGTTGGCAAAGAGTGCGCTGTGGGCCTCTTCGAGTTGGGTAATGGTCTCGGCGAGTTGGGTGTGGACCTTTGGGAGCGCATCCCAGTCGCCGATTTTTGCAGAGGCGTCGATGAGGAGGGACTCGGTGAGGAGTCTTTGGGCGAGCATGCGCTGTTTGCCGGCGAGGTTGATTTTGGTCGCCGAGGTAGAGTCGAGCACGGAGGTGAACTTGAAGACCATCACGGCCGAGAGGATGGCGATAAAGACCGCCGAGCCGAGGGCGAGCCTGCGGAACTTGGCGATGTTCTTGAGGATGTGTTGGCTATTGGGTTCGCTCAAGGTAAGTTCCGATACTAAAGCATTCGAAGTGGGCGTGTAGTTGCCCGCCCGGCGGGAGTGCTATGCAGTGCCTATCGGTCTTCTGGGGCGGGGGCTGAAGCACAACATTGTGCCAAGACAGGAAGAAGAGGCGCAATTATGCGGCTTTTTTGGTGCCTCTGCACAGGAGCTTGATGGAGTTGAGCCCTTTTTCGTGCATGATCAGATCGCCCGACATCGCAACTTCTTCGCCGATCTGATTGGTGAGGTCCCGGAGGTTTTTCATGCCCAGAAGCGGGGCGATTGAGCGGATTTTGGTGCAGGTCGCATAGACCTTGACCGGGTCGTCGGCGTGGATCTGCTGCTCGAGCATAATCCCGAGTTTGGTCAGTTCAGTGCGGATCGAGAGGACCGTATTCTTGTCGATTCCTGACCGGACGGCTTCGAGTGTTTTCTCGGACCAATCAGTCAGGAGGAACTCGCCGAGCGCACACATAAAGATTTTTTCGTCGATCGGGGTGGGGAGGAAGAGGTCGGCGTTGGAGAGCCGGATCTGTTGTTTGAGCAGTTCGGTGTCATCCTTGCCGGCGAGGATGATGGGTTTGCGGTATCCGTTCTCGCGGAGGGAGGTCGCAAACTCTGGGCCGGTCATGTTCCCGGCGTCGAGGCAGATGAAGATGAGATCATTTTCGTCGATTGGTTTTTCGAGGGCGTGCTTGGCGGTGTTCACGAATCCGAACTTGATGTTGGTTTCGATGAGCGATTGGCGGAGCATGGGCATGAGCGATTTGTCGTTGCCCACGAAGAGTGCATTGCCGGTGAGTTCAACCGGATCGACGGTTTCGAGTGAGGTGATCGAGTTGTTGATGTCCGGGCGGACGAACTCTTGGACGATGATTTCGGTATCGAACTCGATGCCGATTTCATGGACGACGCCGCCGCGATGGATACATCTGCAAACGATCCCGGATGCGTGGAAGAGGGAGCTATCGGCGCGGCGGAGCTGGGCGGTGATGCGGGTGCCTGGATAGACATAGCTCGCGTGGAGCAGGGACATGCCGCCCCGGGAGATGTTGCGAGTGGCGACGGTGAACTCTCTGCGTGTGCGGTCTGAGGTCTCGAGGGTGAGGCTGAGGTAGGGATCGAGGTATTCGAGTCGGGTGTAGATCCGGGTTGGGGGAGTATCAGCGGATTCTGGGGCGTTCTCGTCGAGTTTTTTGAGCAGTTGTTTATAGATGGAGCCATCCATGCCCAACGAGTTGCGCCGGCTTGAAGACTTGAGTTTGGAATCTGGGTTGAGCATGGATTGCAGGGAGGATCGGGTGATTGAGTCGATGGGTTGAGGCATGGTTGGGCCAAAGGTGGTTGGGTTGGGAGTGTGTGCGGGATGGTGGGTTATCGGTGCTCAGGCGGCCTGCTTTGCTTTGATTCTCCGGCAGGCGACGATGAGGGCGCGGATGTTGGTCGAGGCGGTTTTGAGTCCGGATTTGAGGAGCTGTTTTTCTGCTTCGGCGGCGAGTTCGGAGATGGGGTTGAATCCGAGTGGCGAGGCGGCGCCGATGAATGCTCTGCAGGTGGTGATGCAGGTTGGTTCATCATTTTCCCGGAGTGCGTTTTCGAGCCCGAGCGCCATCTGCGGGATGTTGGTGAGGAACTTGCTGAGCAGGGGATAGGCGGCGTCGTCTTTGGTGAGGGTGGAGTAGAGCGGGCCGCCGTCGCCGTCGGCGTGGAGGAACTCGGCGAGGGCCTGGAGGAGTCTCTCCGAGGAGACGGGTTTGGAGAGGATGCCCGACGCGTCGGCGTCGCGGATGGTGTCGAGGACGGTTTCCGATTTGTCGGTGGTCATGATGATGATGGGCATGTCCGCGCCGGCGTCGCGGAGTGCTTTGACGAGATCAGCACCGGATTCATCGCCGAGGTGATAGTCGGCGATGACGAGATCGCATCCGTTCTTTGCTTTTTCAACCGCGGCTTGTGTGGTGTCGGCACTGAGTAGTACAAGGTCTGTATCGTTGAGGAAGACGAAGATGATGTCTCGATCGAGTTCGGTCGGGGTGACGACGAGGATCGAGCCGTGGAGGTGGTCGGGGTGGACGGATTCAAGGGAATAGGCCTCGTTGAGAGGATCGAGCCCGAGGAGGTCTTTGGTGGAAATTTGCTTGTCGAATGCGATGCCGATCTCATGGACTCTGCCCGTGGCGTGGGCGCATCGGATGATCTTGCCGGGGATGGTCTGAGGCTTGCCATCGGGTATCTGGAGGACGATCTCGCAGGGGCAACCGGTATGGATGTATGAGGAGTGGAGGACGGAGATGCCGCCTCGGGATATGTTGCGGGTGGCGACGGGGAGGGAGATTTTCGAGCCTGAGGAGTTTTCGAGGATGAGATCAACCGAGCTCACGCGATAGGTCCATCGGACGAACTCGCGGTCTGGGTGCTTTGTTTTGGGTTGGGTGTGATCGAACTGTTCGAGGAGCTTGTTGAGCTCGTGGGGTGCCATCCGCAGGGTGTTTTCTTTTGATGTGGGCTCTTTTTTCATGCGGCGATCATCCGAAATGATGTCATCTAGCTATTGTGAAACAGTGGTGTGTGGGTATCGCTTGAAATGAGGAGGGGCTTTGATGGGGGAGTGCAAGCGCGAGAAATTTGTGGGGGGATGGAAAAAACGACCCAAGTTTGGGTCGTTCGTGTGGGGTTTGATGTGTTGAGGCAGTGTTCAGTTAGATATCGAGGTTTTTGACTTCTAGGGCGTGGTCCTCGATGTACTTTCGCCGGGGTTCGACATGCTCGCCCATCAGCAATGAGAAGAGGTTGTCGGCTTCGCCGGCCTGGTCCCATTGGACGCGGAACATCGAGCGGACATCGTGATCCATCGTGGTTTCCCAGAGTTGGATGGCGTCCATCTCGCCGAGCCCCTTGAATCGTTTGACCTCCATGCCTCGGCGACCGATCTCGTGGAGGGCATTGAGGATGGCGGGGATGTTCTCGGCTTCGACGATTTTCGAGCTCGCGACGGAGACGGTTTCGTTCTCGTCGTTGGGGGTGTCAAGCTTGGTGGTCTTGCCGGTCTTTGTTGTGCTCCATGCGAACCGGGCGGGGAGCTTGTCGCCTGTGACTGATTCCTCTTGGACGAGGGCGTAGTCGTTGATGTCGATGCCGAGCTCGTCGAGTTCTTTGAAGATGACGGCGAGTTCTTTGTTCTCGTGGAGTTCGCGGACGGTGGCGACGGGGGATTCAATTTCTTCAGAGGTTGATGATTCTGAATCATCTTCGATGTCGTCGGCGTGACGCCAGTTGTTCTTGGCGATGATTTCCAACGCTTCGGATTCGGACCAGGCGTATTCGCTTGTCGCGAGGGTGGCGACGATGTAGGAGGGGAGGACGGTGTCTCTTCGGGATTCGAGGAGATCGACGAACTTGGTTCCTCGGCGCTCGGCGACCTGGACGAGTTCGCCCAGACGCGCCAGGGCGCGGACCAATCGGGCGGCGTCGTTGCCGGTGATCTCGGTGAGGGTTTCGGGTTGATCGCCCAGGCGGGTGTTGTCGATATCGCGGACGAGCAGGGATGAGCCGTCGAGCCCGAGTTCGGTGAGGACGGAATCGAGCTTGCCCTCGTTGAGGACATACTGAGATTTCTTGCCCTTGATGATCTGGTACAAAGGTGGCTGGGCGATGTAGATGTGTCCGCGTCGAACGAGTTCGTTCATGTGGCGGAAGAAGAAGGTCAGCAGGAGGGTGCGAATGTGTGACCCGTCAACATCCGCATCGGTCATGATGATGATCTTGCCGTAGCGGAGCTTGGAGATGTCGAAGTCGCCACCGATGCCGCAGCGGAGGGCGCCGATGAGTGTACGGATTTCTTCGAACCCGAGGACCTTGTCGATGCGTGCGCGTTCGACATTGAGGATCTTACCTTTGAGGGGCAAGATGGCTTGTGTCTCGACATCGCGCCCTTGGGTTGCGGATCCACCCGCGGAGTCGCCTTCGACGATGAAGAGTTCGGCGCGGTCGAGGTCTTTGGTTTTGCAATCGCGGAGTTTGTGAGGCATCGAGCCCGAATCGAGGGCGGTCTTGCGCCGGGTGAGTTCGCGTGCTTTGCGGGCGGCTTCGCGGGCCTGGGCCGCGACGATGCCCTTCAAACACAGTTTCTTGGCCTCGGCGGGGTGCTCTTCGAGCCAGTTGTTGAGGGCCTCTTGGACGGTGCCTGAGACAAAGGATTCGATCTCGGGATTGAGGAGTTTCTCTTTGGGCTGGTTGTTGAACTGCGGATCGGGGAGTTTGACCGAGACGATGGCGATCAAGCCTTCGCGGAGGTCATCGCCCGATGGGTTGGGGTCTTTGTCTTTGAGGTAGCCCAGGCGGCGGGCGTAGCTGTTGAGTGTGCGGGTGAGGGCGGTTTTGAATCCTTGCCCGTGTGTTCCCCCGTCGGCGTTGTTGATGTTGTTGGCGAAGGTGAGGAGGTTTTCGGAGTAGCCGTCGTGGTATTGGAGCGCGATCTCGCAGAGCATATTTTCTTCAGCGATTTCATTGCGGAGGAAGATCGGCGAGGAGAGTTCGGTCTTGCCCTTCATGAGGTGGACGACATATTCGAGGAGTCCGTTGTCTGCTTTGAAGGTGTCGTGCTTGATCTTGCCGTCGGCGCCGACGCGTTCGTCGGTGAGACGGATGACGACGCCCGGGTTGAGGTAGGCGAGTTCGCGCAGGCGATGGGCGAGGATGGTGTAGTCGAAGGTGACATCCTCGAAGATTTCCGTGTCGGGCTTGAAGACGACGGTGGTGCCTGTTGCGCGGGTGGCGTTCTCGGGGATTTTACCGACATCGTAGAGTGGTTTGGTGACGACGCCTCGCTCGAAGACAATGGCTTTGATCTCGCCATCGCGCCAGACCTCTGCTTCGAGCATTGACGAGAGCGCGTTGACACATGAGACGCCGACGCCGTGGAGCCCGCCGGAGACTTTGTAGGCGGAGTCTTCTTGCTGGAACTTTCCCCCGGCGTGGAGTTTGGTGAGGACGACTTCGATGGCGGGCTTGCCGTTGATTGTGGGGTCGTCGTTGTTGGTGACGGGGTCTGTGGGGATGCCTCGCCCGTCGTCGGTGACTTTGATTGAGCCGTCGGCTTGGATGGTGACGGAGACGAAGGTTGCGAAGTCGGCCATCGCTTCGTCGATGGAGTTATCGACGACCTCGTAGACGAGGTGGTGGAGTGCGCCCAATCCTGTGCCACCGATGTACATACCGGGTCGTTTGCGGACGGCTTCGAGCCCTTCGAGGACCTTGATCTGGTCCGAGGAGTACTCGGCGTTGGGTGCGGATTGTGAAACGGGGTTGGTGTCTTGTTGTTCGGTCATGGTGTGCTTATATGAGGCGTTCGTGAGCCGATGAAACTGGAATGGTCGAACGCGGAATACTGTGTTGTGGTATCGTGTGTGTACGGGGTTGCTGTGGGTGATTTCGTACGATTGATTATAGCGTATCTGGGCGTGTTTTGCTTGTAATTCGGGGCACAAACCGGTGCGGGGATAGGGTTGCAGATGATGCGCAAAAACACTGAAAAAACAGATGAAAACCCTGATTTTGGGCGTGGGTTGTTCGTGTGCGCCAAGCCCGGGCATGAGTTTGTTGGTGCGGGGCGGGCGGGGGCAGCGATTGGTATCTTGGGCACGCAGTTCTTTGCGATGTTGTTTCTGATCCCCGGGCTTGGGTTCTTTGTGATGCGCAACAAACTCGGAGCGTCGAATCTGGTCGCGGGGGTGCTTGCCGGGGTGATGCTGATTGTGGTGGTGGCGATGGGCGTGGTGGTTTTACTGAAACTCAACAAGGTGAACCGCAAGGGGACCACAGGGGCGTATTTTAAGAATGAGAGTGATTCGCGGTATCGTGTGCGGGTGGTGATTCCGAAGAAGAGGCAAGATTCGGCAGCGGTGAAGTGGGCGAGGCTGACGGTCGAGAGCGGGATTGGAGATGATGAGCAGGTGAGCGCCGATGAGCTTGAGATGGTGCGGGGCGGGTTCGAGCCGATGATTATTCAGCCTTGGTTTGGGATCAAACGCGATCGTCGGTATTGGTGGACCTTTGGGGTGATGTCGGTGGTCGTGGGTGGGAGTTTTTTCTATGGGTTGACCTTTTTGTTTGGAAGCTGGACGAGTTTGTTTCAGGCGTTTAGTTTTCTTGGGTATGCCACGATGGGGTTGGCGATGTTCGGTGGCGTGGTGGCGGCCGAGTTGATGTGGCCGGTGTATGTGCGATTGGTGCCGGGGCAGCTCGATATTTTTCGGTATGGTTTTTTAGGGTCCGGCAAGCCGAGTGTTGAGCGTTTTGATCTGCGCACGGTTGGGGTGTGTGTTGACTTTGGCGGGTACATCATTTCGCTCGAGCCCGAGCGTCCGGTGGGCGAGCCTTTGCCCGCGTTGGTGATGGGCAAGCGTTGGCCCAATGCTCAGGCATTCCCTGATGATTTCAAGCCGATGTATTTCACGGTGGTCGCGGTGCCCAATCGGCGTGAGTTTGCCCAGCGATTGGTGCAGGCGGCCCGGACGGATGAGCCCACGCCTGCGGTTTCGATGGATCGGCTTGGGGAGTGAGATTGCCCTATTGCGGGCTTGTGTTTTGCCGGAGTGGGTGTTCAAATCACTCTTGAGGATCAAGAAACAATGATTTGGAAGAAATAATGAGAATAGCGGAATGATCGGTTAGGAATGGCGGTTTGCTCTTTTTCTTGAGGATCGGATGATCTTTGAAAAAGGAGAACGCTCATGTTCAGAGCAGTAGTATCAATCGGTGCCGTGGTCGTTGGTGGGTCGACGATTCTTGCGACCACAACCCACTCGTCGGGGTCGGCGAGTGAGGTGTCGGAAGTCGTTGTAGCTGGGGAAAGTGGTTTGGGTGGTCCGCAGGCAGAAGCCACGCTCTGGGGGATCTATGGGCATCACAATCTGCATGATTGCCCGGTCAACAACAAGCAGACCGCGGAGTATGTTGTCAAAGCGAGCAAGGCGGACTTGTCGCCTTTGTTCCGCAAGTATGGGATTACCGCGGTTCGTGATCGGTACCACTCTGGTCTTGAGCATACTTTTTTATGGGTGTTTGAAACAACACGCCCGCATGATCTCGAGGAGTTCGCCATTGAGCTTGGGCTTGCGAGTTGGAACGATCTGACTTTCGTTCCTGTGCGGACCTTTGAGGAGGGCGTCGCGCCGGTTGTCGCCAAGATTCATGGGATCGACTACTGAGCCTTTGGGACCATCAGATAGATCTGGGCCTTGGATTGCATGATTGCGATCCAAGGCGTTTTTATGGCTTGATGATGACCCTTGAAATGTGCTCGGCGAGGAGTTCGTAGACGGTGGCGATGTCGTCGTCAGCCAGGCGGACGCACCCCATGGATTCGTTGCTGCCGATGGAATCAGGATCGATGGTGCCGTGGAGCCCCAGGGAGGTGAGCGGGGCGTATTTGCCGACGCCTGAGATGCCGATCCAGTATTCGCCGATGGGGTTCTTTGGATCGTTGGGCGCGTATTGCTCGCGGGCGTCTCTTGGGTTGACCCATCCCGGATTTTCGAGTTTGTTGGCGGAGACGACGAAGTCGCCGACGGGTGTGCCGTCGTTTGAACCGAGCCCGACATCGAACGATTTGATAAAGAGCCATGAGGCGGGGTCGGCGGGTGAGCCGTGGAAGATATCGAGTCGATGGGCAGATTTGTGGACGATGGCGTGGAACGGGCCTCGGACGAGTTTGATGTTCTGCCCGAGTCTGATTTTGGATGGGTCGGCGATTTTGTTCACGCGTGCGATGAGTTTCCAGTGGGTGGCGAGTTCTCTTCGGGATGCGATTTTAGAGAGGGAGTCGCCGGATTTGATGGTGTAGGACTCGGTCATCGGGTCGTTTGGATCAACGACGGGCGAGAAGAGGAGTTGGTTGTTGATGATGGTGAGTTCATCGCGGAGGTACTGGGCTTGGGTGTGGGTGATGTCCTTGCCCATGAGTGTTTGGGAGAGGAGTTTGCGTGCGCCCACGCGGTCGCCGCTGGCGACGAGTCGGCGGGCAGCGTTGAGTTGGATGGAGATACCGGCGGGGTTGGTATTGGTCGCTGGGGTGGATCCGGTCGAAGCGGGGGATTGGGCGGGGGATTGGGCCGATGAGTTGGCTTGATTGGCCGCTTGGGAGAGGATGTCGGTGTTGGTTTTCTGATTGGCCGATGTGGGCTTGGTGCCCAGGGCACGATCGACATCTTGATTGGCGTTTGGGCGATCGCCTGCGCCCGGGAGGGTGCGCGAGGGGGTGCGGGTGGGGGTGTTGTTGATAGTGACGGGTTGGTGCTCGGTCGCGGTGGAAGAGTTGGTAGGGTCGGCGGGTTGATTGCCCGCGAGTTGGTCGGTCTGCTGATCGGTTTGAGGCTCGGCATCGGCAATTTTGCTGGCGCGCGGGCGGATGAGGGTGTACCAAACGAGGATGATGATGCCCAGGATGACGAGGATTGAAAAGATTTTCCGGATCGGGCCTGCGCTCGATCGGCGGTAGTGGACCTGGGAGGATCGGGTGGCGTTTCTTGAAGATTGGCTTGGGAGACTCATCCGTGGTTCCTTCTTGCGGTGCGTGGGCTTATTGGGTCTTGAGTTCGCCGATTTCGGTGATGACCCGGTCCATCGGGTGATCGTGAGGCTCGGTGGGGACCGCATCGACGATCTGACACACGAAGCATACGCCGACGAGTGGGGGGCGTGGGCTCGGGAGTGATTCGATCAGTCGATCATAGAACCCTGCCCCGCGCCCGAGCCGATTGAAATCGTGATCGAATGCGAGCCCAGGGATCAGAATCAGGTCGATGTCGGATGGTTCCACCAGTAGGCACGATGGTGTTGGTGCCCGTACGCCATATCGGCCGATTTCGAGATCGGTGTCCAGATTGTTGATCTGGGCGGGGGACATGGATTTGGCGTCCCAGTTGATCGCCGGGATGTAGATGTGTTTGCCGTCGGCGAGGGCGTGGGTGATGAATGGATCGAGGGAGATTTCGGTCGGGAGGGCCGCGTAGGCGAGGATGGTGGTGGCGGATCGGTAGAGATCGGAGGCGAGGAGGTGGCTTGTCAGGCTTTGGCTCGCATTCGTGTGATCGGCGGAGTTGATGGCGGCGAGGGTGGCTTTGAGGGTGATTCGGAGGGTGGGTTTGGAGGGTGTATGGGGCACGGGGGATGATAGGGAGCGTGATGAGGCGTTGAGGGCGGATGATGGCGGTTTGGGGGCTTTGGATGATGGCGAAAAAATGGTTTCCATGGGGTCTGTATTTGGAACTTGCTGTCAATGGTCGAATGAGTTAGACTCTGGGCAGAAATTCGGCCCGAGACTCCCTGTTTTCACTCGTATAGAGATGGGGTGCTGCTTTGATGGGGAGTTCTGGATGAGAAGTTTTCTTTGCTTGACGGTTCTGGTGGTGTGCGTGTCGAGCGCATCGAGCGATGTTCTTCGGGTGCCGGATCAGTACGGGTCGATTCAGTCTGCGATTAATGCGGCGGTCGATGGGGATACGGTGCTGGTGTCGCCTGGGACATATGTTGAGCAGATATCGTACTCAAAGAATATTAATCTGCGATCAACAGGTGGGGCGAGAAACACCATCATTCAATGCCCAACTGGTGGACAATCTTTCGGTTGGGGAATCACGCTCACGACTTCTGCAAGCGATTCGATAATCGATGGCTTTACGCTCAAGGGAGGCTCGAACTATGGGGATGGGACCGGAAGTTATTCTCCTGGCGGGGGCTTTCAGTCTAGAAACGGTTCTGGGTCAGTGACTGGCGTCGTGCTGAGGAACTGTGTTATCCGCGACAATAGGGCGCAGGCACTTGGTGGTGGTGTCGGCTTTATGGGAGCTGGTGGGTATGTCGAGAACTCCGTTATCGAGTATAATACAGCGAGCAGCGGTGGCGGGGCGTACGCCATCGGTTGGTTCGGGAGCAGGAGCATTGTCTTTCGCAACACGATCTTCCGCTATAACTCTGCGACCAGAGGGGGAGCGGTGACTGGTGGGGCGAATGCGACTCCGGGAACACCTTTCACCAACATATTGCTTTATAACTGCACCTTTGTGGGGAACACTGCCCTTGTTGACGGCGGGGGTGCGATTGGTCCTGTGTTCCCTTATCGAGCTTCGTTTTCTGTGTTTAACTCGATTTTGTGGGCCAACTACAGCAATGGCGTGCGCAGTCAGATCGGGAACGATCCAGGTGCGAACATCACTGTCGAATATTCCAATATTGAAGGCGGGTATGTAGGCCTTGGGAATATCGATGCGGATCCGATGTTTACCAACGGGGCGGCCGGCAGCTTTGATCTGATGCCAAACTCGCCTTGCATTGATGCCGGTGACAATGCGAGGGTTGCGCTTGAGACAGATTATGCGTTTACATGGCAGCCTCGGAATGTGGATTACTGGGCGGTTGCTGATACTGGGGAGCGTGTTGACGAGCGTGCGGTGGTGGATATGGGGGCGTATGAGTTTCAGGGGGATTGCAACGGGAATCGCTTTAACGATACCTCCGAATCACTCGGCCCATTCCCGGGTTCTGGGAGCGCGTTGGCGTTTGATGGCGTAGATGACTATGCCCGGGTGGCGATGATCCAGCCGATGATCGATCGGGAATCCACGGTGGAGTTCTGGCAATATGCCGAGGAGTATCGGAACCAGAGTTCGTTCGGGATTGTTGATTGCAATGGGGCCGGAGATCAGCGGATTCAAGCGCATGTTCCTTGGGGGGATAAGACAGTGTATTTCGATCATGGGGACCTCGATACGCAGTCATATGCTCGGGTGACGAACTCGCCTGATGTTGTGTTTACGGATTTGGCCGGTCTTTGGATTCATTGGGCGTTTGTCATCGACCCTGATACGAATACGACCACGATCTATCGCAACGGCGAAGTGATTCAGCAGAACAGCGCGTGGGGTACTTTTAATGGAGACGCCAACACGCCTCTGATTATTGGTGGAATGGGGGATCCTACATCGGGTTGTCAGTTGTATCCATTCCGAGGCGTCATCGACGAGTTCCGAATCTGGGAAGTCGCCCGTGATGGTGCGCAGATCCGCAGCGTCATGAATCAAGAGCTCGTTGGCAATGAGGGCGGGTTGATCGCGTATTACCCGTTCTCAGAAGGCGAGGGCACAACCAGCGCCAATATGTGCCTGAACCAGGTACAAGATTCAGCCGTCTTGATGAATGGTGTGAGCTGGTACAGTGCTGCGGATTCAGACACCAACGGGAACTGGATCCCCGACGATTGCGATCCGGACTGTGCTGCCGATTTGAATGGCGATGGCGGGCTGAACTTCTTTGATGTGTCGGCCTTCTTGAGCGCGTTTAGCGCGATGGATCCGGCAGCCGACTTTACGGGTGATGGGAGCTTCAACTTCTTCGATGTGAGCGCGTTCTTGAGTGCGTTTGCAGCGGGGTGCCCGTGAGATTATCGCGGAGTCTCTTGGCGTTGTTGCTTGCGTGCCCGTGCCTCGTCGAGGTGCTGCTTGAGGATTCGCTCGGCCCCGATGCCCTTGGGCTCGTAGTAGCGTTTTTCGACGCCTAAATAGTCTTGCCCGGTGAGTTGGTTGTCGGCGTTGTGGGAATATTGATAGGACTCGGTTTCGAGATTGCGAACGCGATCGCCTGAGCCGTCGTTAGCAGATTGAGGCGAGGTGTTGGAATCGCGGAGGTGCATCGGGATGGGCAGGACTCGATTATTACGGACATCATCAAGGGCGGCGTCGATGGCCAGATACGCCGCGTTGGATTTAGGGCAGCAGGCGAGATAAGTGGCGCACTGGGCGATGGTGATTCTCGCTTCGGGCATGCCGATGCGTTCGGCGAGGTCCCAGCAGGACTGGGCGATGACGACTGCTCGTGGATCAGCGTTGCCGATGTCTTCGCTCGCAAGAATCGCCAATCGGCGACAAATAAAGCGTGGGTCTTCGCCGGCGTCGAGCATTTTTGCGATCCAATAAAGCGCAGCGTCGGGGTCGGAGCCTCGGATTGATTTGATCATGGCGGAGGCGGCGTCGTAGTGCCCATCGGAGCCGTAGGTGGCGAGTTTTTGTTGGATGGAGTTTTCGGCGAGTGCTTTGGTGATGTGGATGGTTTGGTTTGTTGAAGAAACGGGCTGGGAGCCCGTTCTACCAAGAGATGAGAGGACGGCGACTTCGAGGGCGGTGAGGGCTCTTCTTGCGTCGCCTTCGGATTTGATCGCCCAAACACGCTTGGCCTCGTCGGTGATGGTGATGTGTTTGTTGGGAAAAGCGAGCGGGTTCTTGATCGCGTTGTCGATGAGTTCGATGGTTTCGTCTTCGGAGAGGGATTCGAGCCGAAACAGGGTCGAGCGGGAGATCAACGCCGTGTTGACCGCGAAGAGTGGATTCTCGGTCGTCGCGCCGATGAGGGTGATGAGTCCGCGCTCGACATCGGCCAAGAGGACATCCTGTTGGGATTTGGAGAATCGGTGGATTTCGTCGAGGAACAAAATCGTCCGTTTGCCCGAGTCGCCCAGGATTCGGTAGGCGTCGTCGATGATCTCGCGGATGCGTTTGACGCCTACGGATGCAGCGTTCTCGCGGACAAACCGTCGGCTGGTCGCTTTGGCGATGACCTCGGCGAGGGTGGTCTTTCCGGTGCCCGGGGGCCCGTGGAGGATGACGGAGGTGAGCGCGTCGGCGTCGATCATTCGGCGGAGGAGTTTATCTGGGGCGAGGAGGTGGGATTGGCCGACAATTTGGGAGATGGAGGTGGGACGGATGCGCGCAGCGAGCGGAGCGATGCGGTCGGCTGCGGATTCTCGGTTGGCTTGCCAAAGATCAGACATACGGGAAGCGTATGGGTTTGATGCGTCTTGCCGGGTGGGGTATTCCGATAATTGTGCGAATTACGGAGAATTCCACAAGTCTTCTGGAACAGAAGTTTGGTGACTGCTAACATTGAGGTAATGGTGATTGCACTTTGGGTCATTTTGTGTCTGATTTTGGTCGTTCTCGGCGTGGTTTTCGGCGGAAAGGCCTTCGGCAAGCGGTGGACTCCCGAGTTGAACACGCTCGACGGGGTGTTGTTTTTGCTTGGGTTTGGGTATGCCCGTGGGATGCATGACTTGCAGGTTGACGCGGAGGACGGGGCGTTTGACGATCTGGGTGGGCCGATGATCGTGGTGAGTAATCATACCGCAGGGGTCGATCCGCTTTTGGTGAGCCTGGCGGTCCCTACGAAGATCCGTTGGCTGATGGCCGACGACATGAGACTCCCCGGGATGGGGTGGTTCTGGAACTGGGCCGGGGTGATTTTTATTGCCCGCAATCGCCACGGCAGAACCGGATTGAGACGCGCTCGGACACACCTGGCAGAGGGCGGCGTGATCGGCATCTTCCCCGAGGGCAAAATCGAACGCCCGGCCAAGCAACTCCTTAAGTTCGCGCCCGGCGTGGGCGTGCTCGTCAAGCGATCGGGCGCGCGGGTGCTGCCTGTGATGATCGAAGGCACACCGACCGAAGCGGCCAACGCGTGGGACTCGCTCTGGACCCGATCCAATACGCGGATCCGTGTGATGAAGCCGATTGATTATTCGGATTCGGGGATGAGCAACGCGGAGATCGCCCAAGACCTGCATCGGCGATACGCCGAGTGGACGGGGTGGGAGGCGTCGGCGGTTGAGGGGGCGGCGAGTCGTTCAAAGGATGCGGGTGCCATGCTGGTGGCGGCTTCGCCACCTGCATGATTGAGTGTTCACTCTCCGCATGCTTCGCATGAACTGGCACCCGGCAGACCTTGTGATCGGATTCGAGCTACTCTTTCCCGCGCCAGGAAGAGATCTGCACGCGCCAGCCGGACTGTTCGCTTGGGGTGGCCGTGTCGAAGGTCTCGGCGGGGATCTTGGTGTTGGTTTTGGTGGCGAAGAGTTCGACGATCTGCAGATTGCCGGTCCACTCGGCTTTGATGTAGAGCGCGGGGAGCAGGGTTTCGGGGTTGATCCAGATGCGGACCCATTCCCAGTCGTCCTCGAAGCCCGATCCGGGTTTGGGGGTGAGTTTGAGTTGGACGGTGCCCACGATCGTGGGCAGATCAGCGAAGAATCCGAGTTCGGGGAAGTTCTCGTTGTCGATGAGGCTTTGGGTGGTGGGCAGAAGCTCAGCGTCATAGGACGCCAACAGGCGGTCTTGATCGTGACCCAGCGAGACCCAGAACGGCGCATCGCGCATGAGTTCCATCGGATCGAGCGTCTCCCCCGCGGGGACGAGTTCGCGTTTGTTGAACTGCTTCTCTTCGGGCAGGCGTTCGACGAACCATCGCCCGTCGAAGATGAACTGCTCGTCGATGGCTTCTTGGCGATCGTCGATCAGTAGGGTGGTGAATGCGACGGCATAGTTGCGTTGCCCGTCGGCTTGGCGTTGAATGGCGAGTGTGCCGAAGCGTTGCTGGCGATCGTTTTCGAGCGCGTTGATGGTCGTGAAGCGGATGGTGCCGACGAGGGAGTTGGTGGATTCGTCTTGCTGAGCGATCGCATCGAGCAGGTCGGCTGCGGTGTCGAAGGGGTGCGATTGTGCTTCGGGTTGGGGTGCATCGGGATCGGTCGCCGGCGGCATGGCGAGCATGAGCGAGGAAGCAATGATTAAGGGGAGGAGTATGGTCATGGTTGATCTTTTCTATACCGTGTAGAGTCAGGCTATGTTGCAGCGTTCGTTGGCAGGAGTATATCGACAACCGAATCCGGATCATCGAGATACGACTGGGCAATCGTGGCTGCGGCGATGGCATCTCGGCGTTTTTTCTTCTGTTTGTGGGTCAGCCCGGTCTGGGCCATGCGGTGATCTGCTGCGATCGAGGTTCGGCGTTCATCGACGAGGACAATCGGCAGATTCGCAGCATCGGCGAGGCGTTGGGCGAAGTCGCGGACAAGTTTGGCGCGTGGGCCTTGGGTGTCATCCATGTTGAGCGGCATCCCGATGAGCATTTCTGTATCCTTACCGCCTGTTGATGCAATAAGCTGACCGATGATCTCGTTGAGCAGTGCCTGCCCATCATTTCGCTCGATGGGAATCTCGATAAGCCCCACGGGCGAGGCGATGTTGGTGATCCGATCGCCCAGGGCGAGCCCTGTGCGTTGGTCGCCGAGATCGATCGCGAAGATGCGCATGGGGGATGATAGGTTCGGGGTTGTGAGGGGGCGTATGTGTTGGTATGATCGATGGATACAAATAAAAAGGAGATACGCGATGTCGATTCGATTGATGGTGTTGCTGGGAGTCTTTGCTTTTTTTGGGCCCAGCGTGATCGCAAGCACCGCGGAGGCGGTTGTGTTTGAGCCGGAGGTGGAACAAGCAGAGCCGACGCAAACGGCGCGGGCGTGGTTGTTTTTGGCAGCCAAGGAGAATGACACAGGCAGGATCAATCGGTTGATCGAATCCGGCATCGATGTCAATGCCCGCGATGAGGGTGGGATGTCGGCGTTGATGTTCGCCGCCAAGCACAATGCCGACAAGGAGACGCTCAAGGTATTGATCGAGGCAGGGGCAAAGATTGATGCCCGCGATGTGGTTGGCAACTCGGCATTGATATTTGCCGCGATGCACACGAAGGGCGTGCCGCCATTCGATACCTTGCTCAATGCGGGCGCGGGGGTCAATGTGCGCAATGAGCAGGGTCAAACGCCCCTGATGTTCGCGGTCCAGAACGGCGCGGGGCGTGATGTGATCGATCGGTTGTTCCAAGCGAAGGCCGATGTCAACGCTCGCGATATTCAAGGGCGAACCGCACTGATGTACGGGCTGGTCGCCCATGCGGAGGTGTCGGTGATCGAACGATTGCTCGACGAAGGGGCAGATGTGAACGCGAAAGATGCTCAGTATACCACGCCGATGATGTTTGCGGCTCGGTATGCTCGATCCGTAGAGACGATCCAGTTGTTGCTCGACGAAGGGGCGGATGTGAACGCGAAAGATGCCCAGTATATCACGCCGATGATGTTTGCGGCTCGGTATGCTCGATCCGTAGAGACGATCAAGTTGTTGCTCGATCACGGGGCGAGCATGTATGACCGCATTCCTGTCGATCACCTGCCGTATTTGTACAGTGATCTCTACGGCGATACCGTGCCTTCATTCGCGGCAGCGTACAACCCGAATCTTGAGGTTGTACGATTTCTGATCGAGAACGGGGGGGATGTGAACGAAGATGTCTTTGTCCGAAGAAGATCACGAAAGCCGGGGGGAAATGTGGCAATGAAGACGACGCTGCTGATCCTCGCTGCGAGATCGAACCCGTCGCCCGCGGTGCTTGAGTTCTTCTTGGATGCGGGCGTAGACCCAAAGTTCAAGACAGTATTGAATGAAACCGCGATCGACTTTGCGAAGAAAAACCCAGAACTCAAAGGCACCGATGCATTCTGGAAACTCAACGACGCGTCGTTTTGAGCGGGTCTTCTTGAATGAATCTTTGGTAGCACAGGCGTCCCGCCTGTGTCTTCAACTCGTTTTGATCTTCTAAAGACACAGGCGGGACGCCTGTGCTACGGGTTCAGGGCTATTTCAACTCATCGGGCAGCTCGTCATGGAGCTTCTTGATGTCTTGGGCACGGTCCTTGGGCACCACCAGCGTCGCGCGATCGGTGCGGATCACGATCAGGTCATCGCATCCGATCAGGGCGATCGTGTGGTCCGAATCAGTTTCGGCGATGACGATGTTGTTCTTTGATTCGTAGGCGGCGAGGTTGACACCCGCCGCCTTGTTGCCGTTGGCATCGGCATCGAGCGTTTCGCCATAGGCGGGCCACGACCCGACATCGAGCCAGGTGATTTCCATCTTGACCCCAACGATCGAGACATCGGCTTCGTTGGCAGCCGGCTCCATGATGCCGTAGTCGACGGAGGTTTTTTCGAGCTTCGGATAGATATCGTCGAGCACGGCTTGCTGGTCCTTCGTGCCCCAGGCGGTGGCGAGTTTGTGGATCAGGATCGCGTTCTCGGGCATGAACCGTTCATAGAGCTTGAGGAAGGTGCCCGCGTGGAAGACGAACATGCCCGCGTTCCAGTCGTAGCGACCAGATTGGACATACGCCTCAGCCTTTTCGAGCGGAGGCTTCTCGATGAACCGAGCAACGGTAAAAGCCCCTTCGATGGGTTGGTCTTTGATGTCCTTGAGGACGGAGCCGTGCTCGATGTAGCCATAGCCCGTCGCCGGGTGGTCGGGCTTGATGCCGAAGGTCACGAGGCGCGATGGGTCGGCCTCGGCAATCTGGTATCCCAGGTCCATCGCCTTGTTGAAGACATCATCGGGCTCGATGAGTTGGTCGGCGGTGAGCACCGAGAACACCGCGTCGGGGTCTTCTTTGGCAAAGACAGCAGCAGCAAACGCGACAGCATTGACGGTGTCGCGAGGCTGGGGCTCGCCGAGGATGTGGGCGTCGTCGAAAGATGGAAGCCCCTCGCGGATCTGCGAGCGGTACCGCTCGCCGGTGCAGATGTATTGTTTGTCCGCCGGGACGAGTTTGGATGCCCGCTGGGCCGCGATTTCGAGCAGCGACCTCATTCGGCCATCCTTATGGATGAACTTGATGAGCTGCTTGGGTTGTCCGTCTCGGGACATGGGCCAGAGCCGAGTGCCTGAGCCGCCAGCCATAATCATGGAGTAACGCATAAGAAGTCCTTGGGATAGGGACTAGCCATTAGCCACTAGGGATAAGACAATGAATCTGTTTGCAGAACCCTAGTGGCTAATGGCTAGTCCCTAGTGGTTCTTCTCTCTTCACCGCCCTGCAAAGACGGCACCGACAATCGTATCAACATCGGCATCGGGATTCGTCCGCGAGAGGGCGAACTGTACTTTTTGCTCAGCATTGGTGCGTTGCTCGCCCAGTGCCACCAGAGCCGCGACGGCTTCGATGGCGGCGGGGGGCAGGGTTGGGTGCTCGATAAAACTGGCAGGCTGGGGGTTGGCGGGGTTCATGATGGCGTCGCCTGCGAACTTTTCGACCTTGCCGGTGAGCTGGGCGATGATGGTCTCGGCGGTGCGTTTGCCGATTTCGGGGAGTTTGGTGAGGGCTTTGGCATCTTTGCTGATAATGGCCGAGGCGATGGCGGACGGGGGCTCGACCATCGCGCGGAGGGCTTTTTTGGATCCCACGCCTTTGACGGTGGTGAAGACCTCGAAAAAGCTCCGATCGGCGATGGTTCCGAACCCGATGAGCCGGGGGATGAAACTGGTGCCCTGCCCTTGGGATTCGAGATAGAGATGGGTATGGAGGGTGATCTCGGTACCAATCTGAGGCTCAAGCTCGCGCGCAAGATACGCTGGAACCAGCACTTCGATCGCGATGCCCGGAGCAGGGGCAAGGGTCGCGGTGGTGATGGAGCCTTCGGCGATGGATTCGAGCATGGCAGCGAGTCTGGTGAGCATATGGACAGAGGATACCCGGATTCGAGCGCAGAGATTGCCCATTGCTGCTGAAAAACGGTATGTTTCGCGCGATCTGGTCGATAGGTCAGGTATGTCAGAACGATCGCTTATTGTTGGAACGCTCCAGGCCTGCTCGCTTGTGATTCGTCAGTTGGCTGCGCTCGAAACTTCGCCTGAGGTCGTCGGGGCGGTCTTGGTGGATTCGCCCAGCGCGACGGGCATCGAAGGCGTGGCGGTGCTCGGCTCGGTCGATGAGTTGATCGGCTTGTGCGCCACCCACGAGATCGCCAACGCGATCGTGACGCTGCCCGCGTCGCATCGTTCGATGTGGCGTGAGATCAGTATCTCGTTGCATCGCGCCGGGGTGGTCGAGCGGTTTGTGCCGCCGATGGATGAGTTATTGAGCTGCGCGCCGCAGGTGGCCGTTTCACCGACGGTGGCTGTAGGATCACCAAGGATTGATCTGGCGAAACTCGTCGGGCGGCATGCGCATTCGATTGATCGCGAGTTGGTCGGCGCGACACTGACCGGAAAAACGGTGCTGGTGACCGGTGCGGGCGGATCGATCGGCTCAGAACTCGTCCGCCAGATCGCGACCTTCCAACCCAAGAAAATCGTCCTGATGGAGCGGGCTGAGAATGCGCTCTTTGAGGTTGATCGTCAGTTGAAGGAATCATGCCCGAATATCGAGCGCGTCGCAGTCTTGCACGATGTGGTCGATGCCTCGCGGACCTTGAGCCTGCTCGAAAGATACCAGCCAGAGGTCGTGATTCATGCTGCAGCCCATAAGCATGTGCCTCTGATGGAGGATCATCCATCGCACGCGGTCACGAACAATGTGTTCGGCACCAAGTCCATCGCCGACGCGTCGGTGGCCATCGGGGTCGAACGATTCGTGTTGATTTCATCGGACAAAGCGGTGAACCCGGTCAATGTGATGGGCGCGACCAAACGATTGGCCGAGATGTATGTGCAGTCGCTCTCCAAGATGTCAGGAATACAAACCAAACTCAGCATGGTGCGCTTCGGCAATGTCCTCGGCTCGGCGTGCTCGGTCTTGCCGATCTGGGCCGATCAGATCGCTGCCGGGCGACCAGTCACGGTGACCGATGAGCGGATGACGCGGTATTTTATGACGATCCCCGAAGCCGCGACCTTGGTGCTCCAAGCTGGCGCGATGTCCGGGCTCGAAGCCCAGTCCTCCGGCGAGGTCTTCGTGCTCGACATGGGCGAACCAATCAATATCTTCGGCTTAGCCCGTCGGTTCATCCGCGCATGTGGATATGAAGCCGTCATCGGTCAGCCGATGGGAACTGGCTCTGGTTTGGGATGCTCGCCGAGGTCTGTGCCGGTGATTCTGACGGGTTCGCGCCCCGGCGAGAAGTTGCATGAGCAGTTGAGTTATGACGCCGAGGGGTTGGAGCGGACGGCTCACCCCGGTATATACGCCCTCGACGATGGGACTGATGTCGAGCCCGCAACGATTGACGCGATGATCGAAAACATGGATGCTGCCCGGTTGAGCCACAGCCGAAAGGCGGTGCTCGAAGAAATCGCCCGGTATATCCCAACGATGGGCACGAAGGTGCAATCAGGGTCGGCAGCCTAGGTTGTGTCTGATGGCTCCGTTCACGGTGGCCCGGCTCGCCGAGCCGGGTCTTTGTATTGAGCAAAGTAAGAGAGCGCCAAGAACCCGGTTCGGCGAACCGGGCCACCAAGGGCCTGTTTTTGGAGCCGTCAGACACGCCCTAAAACGCAGGTTCGAGATTCGACTCCAACGACGACCGGACTCAGTCATCAAGGCTGATGTTTTCGCTCTGGATCAAGCTCAAGACCTTGCGGGTGGTCTCGCGGACGAGTTCGTTGGGGTCTTGGGCAGCCATGCGGACGATCTCGCGTTGGATATCAAGGTTGTGGCGATAGGCGCGGGTATCGCGGATGCCCAGGATCGCGGATCGGCGGATGTTCCACTCGGGCGAGTGGAGCGCATCGACGAGGATGGCTTCGACGAGTTGTTTGCCCTTGGGAGTCAGCGTGTGCTCTGATCCGAGCCAAGAGAGGGTGACGAGCGCCATCTTGGCGACCTTGATGTCGGCTGCGTTGGTGTAGAGCCAATCGGTGAGTTCGATCACCGCAATGTTGACCGTTTTATCCGCGGTCCACATCTTCCAGAGGTCTTCATCAACGAAGAAACTCATTTGTGCTTCGACATCGCCTCGCGATTCCATGAGTTCGTTGAGCAGCCCGATGGGGAAGTAGTTGTCCACTTCGAGGATCCACGCGGAGTCGCAGGATTCTTGGCAATCGAGTTCACCATCGCCGACGCAATGCTCGGCGCAACATAGATAGCAACTTCGTCTGCCGGTAATGTCCGAGCCGGTGCAGTTGGTGGTGTAGCAGTCGGCCATGCCTGGGGAGACGAGCGTGATGGCTGCGATGGTGCCGATGGACGGAGTTCGTAATTTCATCAGTGGTATCCTTTTAGGGCGTGTGTGGGGGAGAAAAAAAGGAGTTCACCATGAACGATCGATGTGCCTGACCCTACCACACGATCGTCCAGAGCACAAGCACCTGATGAAGATAGATCGGTGTGGATTCGCATATTGTGAGTAAACATACAAAACGGGGGGGAGGCGAGCGTATTGGGTTTGAGATTGGGATTTGAGCGAGTTTGAGTGTAATGCTTTGCCGGTTATGGGTTTAGGGCAAGCGGCGAGTTCGTGAATACAAAAAGACGATCAATTTCCGAACAAACCGGTTGACAGCCGTTCGGGTGTTGTTATTGTGGATATATGGTACCCAAAGTCCGCAGTTTCTTGTTGCAGGGGATTGATGCACAGGTCGTCGAGATCGAAGTTGATCTTGACGAGTCGCAGCTTCAGAAGGAAGTGGTGGTGGGGCTTCCCGATGCAGCGGTGCGTGAATCCATCGAACGGGTCCGCTCAGCGATGGGCAATAGTGGATACCCGATGCCCGCGGGGCGGACGCTGATCAACCTCGCGCCGGCCGATGTTCGCAAGGAAGGGCCGATGTATGACCTGCCGATCGCGGTGGGGGTCTTGGTGGGCAACGGCGTGATTCACCCGGTGCGCCAGACCGCAGCGGTTGGGGGCGGGGGCGTGTCGTTCGAGGATGAATCGGCGGGGCTTGATCCTCGCCGGGCGTTGATCGCGGGGGAACTGGCGCTCGACGGACGCATCCGCCCTATCCGAGGCGTGATCGCGATGGTGTCGCTCGCCAAGAGCCTGGGGCTCGATGCGGTGGTGGTGCCGAGCGAAAACGCAGCGGAGGCGTCGGTGGTCGAAGGCGTGCGGGTCTTCGGGGTGTCGAGTTTGTCGCAGGTGGTCGGGTTGATGAATGGTGCGTTGGATTTAGAGCCCTGCCCGACGACCGATGTCGCAGCGATGCTCGAAGAGACGATCGCACCGATTGATTTTTCGGAGATCAAAGGGCAGGAGTCGGTCAAGCGGGCGATGGTGATCGCTGCAGCCGGTCAGCACAATATCGTGATGCTCGGCCCGGCGGGCACGGGCAAAACGATGATGGCCAAGGCATTGCCCGGGATCATGCCTCCGATGACACCGAGCCAGGCGATCGAGGTGACGCGGGTGTATTCGAGCGCGGGGTTGCTCGATTCTGCGCGGGGGCTGGTCTCGACCCGCCCGGTCCGCACGCCTCACCATACCGCCAGTTCGCCCGCAATCGTCGGCGGCGGGGTGATCCCACGGGCCGGCGAGATTTCATTGGCCCATCACGGGATTCTGTTCCTCGATGAACTGCCCGAGTTCTCTCGCAATGTGCTCGAAACCATGCGCCAGCCGATGGAAGACCATGTCGTCACCATCGCAAGATCGCACGGCACCGTCGAGTTCCCGGCTTCATTCATGCTCGTCGCGGCGATGAACCCGACGCCTAAGGGCGATGTCGCGCCCGGCGAAGTCGGCTTGCGCGAGATGGAGCGGTACCTCTCGCGATTGTCTGGGCCTTTGCTCGATCGAATCGATCTCCATGTCGAAGCCCCAGCGGTCCCTTGGGCTGAACTGAGCAAGAAGGCGACGGGGACAGACACCGCCACCATGCGCGAGATGGTCGCCAAGGCGAGGGTGCGATCGACCAAGCGGCAGGGCGAGATCCCCAACTCGAGGCTCAAAGGGCGCGAGCTCGATGTCATCATGCCGCTCGAAGACGGGGCCAAGACCTTGCTCGAACAGGCGATGACCCAGCTGGGCTTGAGCGCCCGGGCCTATGACAAAATTCGGCGGATCGCGCTGACGATCGCGGATATCAGCCAGAGCGATACGGTGCGCCCCGAGCATATCGCCGAGGCGGTGCAGTATCGGCTGTTGGATCGAAAGTTGTGATGGAGGAATGGTTTATGAAAATAAACTGCGGATATGACAGAGGCGGATGGGTGATTCCGCATCCTGCTCGTTGCTGATCTCCCGCGCCCGGCGAGCCCGATTCGGCTACGCTTTGGGTCAATCAACTTGACCATCCGGGGGGATGCGTTGGAGGCCTGCGATGAGAACCGGTAGAGTGCGTTGTTTTTTGGTTGTGCTCGGTGGTCTGGTGTTGCTCTCGAGCGGTGCAGTGAGTGGCTGTGCCACCACGACAACGAGCGAGTCCACGCGGATGGGCATCGGCGAGTCGCTCTCGGTCGGGGCGGTGGATGCAGCATTCCGCCGAACTGGCGGGACCGATGGCGAAAATATCTTCAAACAGATCGATTGGCCAACCCCCACCGAGATGAGGCTCGGCTCAGGATTCCCCGGCCCAGACTACTGGCAACAACAGGCCGACTACACCATCGAGGCGACGCTCGATCCCGAGAACGGAACCATCGACGCGACGATGCGGGTGGTGTATCACAACAACTCGCCTCACGCGCTTGAGTATCTGTGGATGAACCTCGAGCAGAACCTGTTCCGGACCGATTCGATCGGCACCAAGTCCCGCACGCCGGGCTCGGTGATGAAAATGCTCGAAGACGATTTTGATGGCGGGTATGTCATCCCCTCGATCACCGCTGGTGAGGAATCGTTGCCCATGAGCGTCTACGACACGCTCGGACGCATTGACCTGCCTGAGCCGATCGAGTCTGGCGAGGAGTTCGTCTTCGAGATGGATTTTTCGTTCAAGATCCCGCCTCACCTGCGCCGGATGGGGTCCGAAGAGGTCGAGCAGGGGACGATTTTTGAGATCGCCCAGTGGTTCCCCCAGGTGTGCAAGTATGACGATGTGCACGGGTGGAACACGCTGCCATACCTGGGCAGCGGCGAGTTCTATACCGATTTCGGCAACTACGAAGTCTCGATCACCGTCCCCCGGGCATACATGGTCTCGGGCACGGGCGCTTTGGTCAATCCATCCGAGGTGCTCACGCAGGAGCAGCAAGATCGGTTCGCTTCGGCGATGGAATCCGACGAGCCCGTCTGGATTGTCTCGCCCGAAGAGGTCGGGGCTGAGGATGTTCGCCCGGGGGATGCGGATGCGTTCACCTGGCAGTTCCAAGCGCAGAATGTCCGCACCTTCGCATGGGCCGCATCCGATGCGTTTATCTGGGATGCGTGCAAAGCCGACATTACCGATCTCAACGGCACGCCTGCGACCGTGCTGTGCCAGTCGCTCTATCCAAAGGAAGCAACCGCCTGGATCAGCACCCACAAAGACGGCGGCTCGACCCGGGCGATCAAGCACTCGATCGAGTTCTACTCCCAGATGCTCTTCCCATACCCCTACCCCGCGATGTCCAACATCAACGGCCCCGAAGGCGGGATGGAATATCCCGGGATTGTCTTCTGTGGCGGGCGGACGAGTCCAAAGGGTATGTTCGGGGTGACGGATCACGAGATCGGGCACAACTGGTTTCCGATGGTCATCAACACCGACGAACGCCGATATATGTGGCAGGACGAGGGGTTCAACACCTTCATCAACATGTATTCAAAGGCCGACTGGTACGACGAAGAGACCGACATCACGCGGGCAGCGATGCAGACGATGAGGCTCTCATCTGCTCAGAACAATCAACCCATCGTCACCGCGCCCGATCGCGCGTGGCCGAAGTGGGTGGGATCGTTGATGTATCGCAAAACGGGGTATGGGTTGTATCTGCTGCGTGAGTTTATCCTTGGCCCAGAGCGGTTCGATGTAGCGTTCGATGGGTACACGAGCAAGTGGATGTTCAAGCATCCCCAGCCCGCCGATTTCTTCCGGGCGATGGAGGACGGGAGCGGGACAGACCTGAACTGGTTCTGGCGCGGGTGGTACCTCGAAGCCTACACGCTCGATCAGGCGATCGCGGGGGTTCGGATGGTCGACGATGGCGCGATTGTGGTGCTCGATAATCTCGGTGATATGGTCATGCCGGTGAGGCTCAGCGTTGAGTATGCCGATGGCGAATCCGAGATTGTTGACCTGCCTGTCGAGATCTGGCATCAGACAAGCCGATGGCGGGCGGGGATTGATACGGGTGGGCGGGCGATCGAGTCGATCGAGCTCGATCCCGGCAAGCTCTTGCCCGATACGAACCGGTCGAATAATCTTTGGGAATAATCTGTGGGCGTAAGAAGCTGGCGGGAATCATCCCGGGCGACCGATCTGTGCATGCAGAAGGGCTAGACTGATCCCGTGTACCAAGCATTGCTCACCAAAAAATACCTGACCCGCAAGGTCATGCCCATGCTCGCGATGGCGGCGGTGATGCTCTCGGTCGCGACGATCCTGATTACCTGGTCGGTGATGGGCGGATTTCTCAAGACGCTCATCGCTTCGGGCAAGACCCTCGTCGGCGATGTCGCGATTGTTTGGCCCAATGTCGGGTTCGCGTACTATGACGATCTGATCGAGCGGCTCGAAGCCGACGAGTTGATCGAATCCGCCTCGCCCACCGTCGAGACCTTCGGGCTCATCAAACTCCCCGATAATCGGATCGAACTGATCTCGATCAAGGGGATCGAGATTTCGAGCTATTCGGATGTGACGGGCTTTGCCGATACGCTCTGGTGGAAACCGATCGACAAGCCGACCGCCAAGGATCATCAGGGCGAGGATATTCGGCTCGAACCCGGGTACGCCGAGCTGCTCGACCAGGTCGAGCACAACGGGCAAACAATGACCCGGAAGAATCGGATCACCGGCGAGACCGAGCCCGCGGGCGTGATGGGTATCGAGGTCACGGGGCTCAACTACCGCACGGCCTGGGGCGGGTACTATCCGTTGACACCAAGCCGAGCGATGCCCGACGGGACCACGCAGAGGCTCGAAACCTTCATGCCTCGCGATGGGTCGGTGGGGCTCACGATTCTTGCGCTCGATTCAACCGGACGCCCGATTGATCCGGTGACGCAGACCATCCCGATCGCCAATGAGTTTCAGTCCGGGTTGTATGAGGTTGATGCGGGGACGATCTATGTGCCTCTGGACATGCTCCAGCGGATGCTTCGGCTCGATGAAGCCAAGAAGGTCGAACGGGTGCGTGATACGGACAATCCGTTCGATGTCGAGATCGACCCGGTGACCGGACAAGTGCTGGGCCCAAAGATGCGCGAAGAGATCGGGATCGATCCGGCCCGCGTGACGACGGTGCTCGTGCGCGGGGTTGACGGAACCGAGCTCGAAGAGATCCGGAAACGGGTGCATGAGATTTATAACGAGTTCGCCCTCGCCCACCCCGGCGAGGTGCCCGATGCGTTCAATATGGAGGGGCAGGTCAAGACCTGGGAGGATCTCAACCGCACGATGATTAGTGCGGTGAAGAAGGAGACCGGGCTGGTGCTGTTTATCTTCGGGATCGTGTCGTTTACGACCGTGTTCTTGGTGCTGGCGATCTTCTGGTCGATGGCGACAGAAAAAACGAAAGATATCGGTGTGCTGCGAGCATTGGGCGCATCGACCCCCGGCATCGCGTGGCTTTGGATTCGATACGGCGCGTCGATCGGGATCGTGGGCTCGGTGATCGGGACCGGGCTTGGGTACTGGATCGTGTCGGATATCAACGCGATCCATGACTGGATGGGACGGGCCTTCGGGCTGGTGATCTGGGACCCGAGGCAGTACTACTTCGTCGAGATCCCCAGCGAGGTCGATCCGAGCAAGGCGGCGATCGTGTTTGTGATCGGGATGCTCACCTGTGTGCTCGGGGCATTGATCCCGGCGCTGCACAGCGCACGGATGGACCCGGTGAAGGCTTTACGATTTGAATAAAGAAGGGATGAGGGACTAGCCATTTGGGATTAGGGTAAGAAAGAATGCAAACACAGGCGGCACAGCAAGGGCAGGATGCAGCGGTTCGATCGGAACCGATCTTGTCGGTGCGCGCTGTGCACAAGACCTACAAACTCGGGCGGGTGAAGGTGCCGGTGTTGCATGGGGTGAATCTTGATGTCGCTCAAGGCGAATGGGTGACGATTCTGGGGGCATCGGGCAGCGGCAAGAGCACGCTGTTGCACCTGATGGGCGGGCTCGATCGCCCGGATCGGAAACCAGAAAGCCCGGCATCGGTCCGGTTCCGCGATCGAGAACTCACCAAGGAGAGCAAGCGGGCATTGGATCGGTATCGGGCGGATGATATCGGGTTCGTGTTCCAGTTTTATCATCTTTTGCCAGAGTTGAGCGTGCTTCAAAATGTGACGGTGGGGGGGATGATCAAGTATGGGCGTTTGGGATACCGCACCCATCGCAAGGAGATCGTCGATCGGGCATCAGGGTTGCTCGATCGGTTCGGGTTGAGTCATCGGCTCAAGCATCGTCCGGCGGAGTTGTCCGGCGGCGAGCGACAACGCGTCGCGATCGCGCGGGCGTTGATCAACGAGCCGAGTTTGTTGTTGGCCGACGAGCCGACGGGGAATCTGGATTTGAAGACCGGCGAATCGATCCTCGATGCAATCATCGAGCACCGCCGAGACGCGGGATTGACGCTGGTGATGGTGACGCACGACGAACGGATCGCTGCGAGGAGCGATCGGGTGATTCGGCTCGCCGACGGGCGGATCGAGAAGACATAGTCCGGGTGCGGGTGTGTATTGTTGGGTTTCGGGCATGTTTTGAGCCTTGGGGAAAATAGGAACCCCAATCGAGGGAGTTTCAGTGGGCATGCGTACTACCATTGTCCTTGTTATATGATTTAGAGTGTGCCACACGCAGCACGGAGATGGGTGAGTTGAATACAGCAGATTCTCAGACATCATCGTTTCCCCGCACGCTGCGGACGGTGGAGCTTGCCGGCTTGAGCGGCAAGCGAATTCCCGCCGATGTCATCGAGTGCGGGTCGGGCATGCCTGTGGTCTTTTTGCATGGCTTGGTCGGGCTCAACGAGCACTGGGGCAAGGTTGTTGATCGCATTGCATCGCGTGTGCGCTGTATTACTCTTGAGGTGCCTCTGCTCGGATTGCGCGGGGTCGATTGTTCGCTCTCTGCCGTCTCGGCGATGACCATGCAGTTCCTCGATCGCGAGATCGGCGAGCCTGCGATCCTGGTCGGCAACTCCTTCGGCGGGCATGTCGCGCTTCGCGTCACACACGAACGGCCAGAACTTGTCCACGCCCTCGTGCTGGCGGGTTCGAGCGGGTTGATCGAACGAACCGTGGTCAAGGGCGCGCCGGTGCGACCGACGCGCGAATGGCTGGTCGAGAAGATCGGCGAGCTGTTCTATGACAAATCGAAGATGGATCCCAACGATGTCGATCGGGCCTTTGAACTGCTCAACGAGCGGGGCGGGGCCCGGGCGATGGTCAAGCTCTCCAAGAGCGCCCGGCGGGACAACATGACCGACGATCTGGCTGACATCTTGCAGCGGACGCTTCTGATCTGGGGCAAAGAGGATATCGTGACGCCTCCGAGTGCGGGGCAGGGGTTCAAGGAACTGATGCCCAACGCTTCGCTGCACTGGCTCGATGATTGTGGGCACGCGCCGATGATCGAATCGCCCATCGGGTTTGGCGATGCGATGCACAAGTTCTTTGATGAGCTCGAAGCCGACCGGCAGCTCGATTCATGAACCCCGCGAGTTCACCCATGCGCACCAACGCACCCACACCCAACGCCAAGCACACCGCGACGAGTCTCGTCGGCGTCGCGCTCCATGCGCGTGTGCAGGCTCGGCGGCGCAAACTCGCCGACTTTGATTTTTGGAAGACCAACACCCAAGCCATCCAACTCAAAGAGCTGAGCAAACTGATCGAAGCCTGCAAAGACACCCGTATCGGCAAGCGGTGCAAGTTTGGAAAGGTGCTCGGCGAGCCCGATCAGTTGTCAGCCTTCCGCGAGGCGATGCCGATCGCGGATTGGTATGCGTTTCAAGATGACATTGTTGATATGCGCGAACACGGGATATCCGATGTGCTCTGCCCTGGCAAGGTGATGCACTTCGCCCAGACCTCGGGCACGACCGCGGGCGATAAATACATCCCCGTCACCGATGCGATGATGCGATCGAACTACCTGGCATCGCTTGATATCTTTGCCCACATGCTCAATCGGGGCGTGCATCCCGAGCGGATCATGGGCGGGCGGTGCTTGTTTCTTGGTGGATCGACGGATCTGGACTACAACGAGCACGGGGTGGCGACGGGTGATTTGTCGGGGTTGGTGACGCCTTTGATTAGGTGGCCGTTGTCGATGATCTACTCGCCCGGGCCGACGGTTGCGCTGATGGACCATTGGCCCAGCAAGATCGAAGCGATGGCCCAGCTGGCGATCGATCAAGACATCCGGTTCATCTCGGGCATGCCCTCGTGGGCGTTGGTGCTCATTGATCGCGTGATCGAACTCGCCAACGAGCGCGGGCAGCAGGCAACCTGCGCTCGGGATGTCTGGCCGAACCTCGAAGTGTTTGTCCATGGCGGCGTGAACTATGTCCCCTTCATCGAACGGATGTGCCGGGCGTTTTCGGGTGATCCTGATCTCGATTTCCCATGCCGACAGGAACTCTACCCGGCGTCCGAAGGATTCATCGCAATCCAAGACCTCGACGATGACCCGGCGATGCGCCTGCTGACGGATAACGGCATCTTCTACGAGTTCGTCCCCCTCGCCCAGATCGACGATGACGATCCCGAGGCCTTCACCTGCTGGCAGGTCGAAAAGGGGCAGAAATATGTCGTCGTGATGACGACCAACGCCGGGCTCTGGCGCTATGTGATCGGCGATGTGGTCGAGTTCGATTCGATCCCCGGCGGAACCCAACCCGACGGCTCGTTCCGCGCAGGCGATGGGCCTGCGCGATTGCGGATCGTGGGTCGGCATCGCCACTTTATCAACGCCTTTGGCGAGAACCTCATCGGCGAGCACATCGAGCATGGCGTCGCCTCGGCGGTATCGGCGACGGGGTTGACCATCGGGGAGTTCACCGCTGCCCCGGTGTATCCGAGCACGACCAACAAGGCCGGGCTCGAGGTAGCGGTGGAGTTTGTGTCCAAGCCGGGCGAAGATCAACTCCACCGATTCGGCGAGGCTTTCGACGAAACGGTCAAAGCCGAGAATGTGGACTATACCACGAAGCGATCCGAAGGCGTCGGGATGGCGCCGCCGACGATTACCCCCATGCCGATGGGCACTTTTCACCGTTGGCTCGATGCCAAGGGCAAACTCGGCGGTCAGCACAAGTGCCCACGGTGCGCCAATCATCGCGAGATTCTGAGCGAAGTGCTTGAAGCTGCGGATGTTGGGGATTGGCGGGGATGAGCGGGGGATGATTGGCGATCGGCTGGTGATCGAGCCGAAAAGATTTTGGACGCCCAAGCCACTCGGATCGGTTCATTCGAGGCTCAGCCAAGGCATGGATGCTACGATAGAGGCACTATGAGCGAGTATATTCACGACCTGATCGATTGGCAGTTCATCATCTCGGCGACCGTGCTGATCGTCGGCGTCCACGCCGTGCTCGGGGTTGTCGCCTATGGGGTCTATCTCGAACGCAAGATCTGTTCATACATCCAAGATCGCATCGGCCCGAACCGGGTCGGGTTTGACTTTGGATTGCCTTGGTTGAGTTTCCTCAAGGGGATGCTCGCGTTGGGTCAGCCTTTGGCCGACGGGCTCAAGTTCTTTGTGAAGGAAGATTTCACGCCTAAGAATGTGGATCGAGTGCTGTTTAGCTTGGCCCCGGCGATTGCTGTGGTGCCCGCGTTGATCGGGTTTCTGATTATGCCTTGGGGCGGGGCGTTTGATATCCCGGCTGCTGCGGATATCGGGTTCTTCCAATGGCTCTTCGACCTGCCTTGGATCTTCGGGGCGATCCCCGAGTTCCTCTTCGGGCATCTCCAAGCCCAGAGTGTGATTGTCACGGGCGCCAATGCGAGCGTCGGGGTGGTGTATCTGCTCGCGGTGGCGTCATTGGGTGTCTATGGCGTGACGCTCGGCGGGTGGTCATCGAACAACAAATACTCCATGCTCGGCGGGCTCCGCGCCACGGCTCAGATGATCAGTTATGAAATCCCGCTCGGATTGGCGCTCTTGTGTGCGTTGCTCATCGCCGGGTCGTTTATCCCCAACGAGATCATCGAATACCAAGCCAAGCACGGGTGGTTGCTCTGGAGCCTGCCGTTGCCGGCGCTGCTCTTCTACATCTGTGGCTTAGCCGAGGCGAACCGGGCACCGTTTGATAACGCCGAGGCCGAGCAAGAACTCGTCGGCGGGTTCCACACCGAATACTCCTCGATGCGCTTTGCGTTGTTCTTTATGGCCGAGTATGCCCATCTCGTGACGGCCTGCGCGTTCTTTGCGTTGTTGTTCCTCGGCGGATACCACCTGCCGATGGTCGGCTTGACGAGCCCAGAATCGACCGGGCTCCTCGCGGTGCTCTTCAAGGTCGGCGTGTTCGCCTTCAAGGTGGTGCTTCTGGTGTGCCTGGCAATCGTGGTGCGGTGGACGATCCCCCGGATCCGGTACGATCAGGTGATGATGCTCGGATGGCAGGCGATGATCCCCGCGGGGATGTTGATGCTTGTCGTCACCTCGGTCATGGTTTACCTGGGCGCAACAAGCGTGCTTCCGATGTTCGCAGCCAATGTGGGGATGCTGGTGGTTCTTGTGATCGCCCGGATCGCTCTGGCGAAGGCCTTTGGTCGATCGACACTCAACCGCAAAATTCCGTTATATGGCTCACGCTATAGCCCAATGGAAGGCGAGCGGGTCGTGGCCAACCCAACGATTGCGCTGGCGATCGAAGATCGTCCGGTGCAGGGCAGCGTCTCGACGGTGTGAGCGGGACGCCTGTGCTACGGGTATTGGATTTATTGCAACGGGCCCAGTTCTTGCGGGCGGACGCGTTGCATCAGGGTTGGGAGGATGTAGTGATCCCCGCGGTAGGTATACACCCGCCCGGAGACGAGCAGCTGCCCAGCATCGCCTGCTTCCATCGCGATGGTCTCCATCCGCATCAACATTCGGCACGGCTCGACGATCAACTCGGTGGAATCATCAGAATCTGGGTCATCATGATCGAAAACGATGGTCCACGCGCCCGAAGATCGGCGGATCATCCGGGCGGGTCTGCGGAGGATCAGGGTGCCCTCGTCGAGCCCGCCTACGGTGGTACTCAGGGCGACCTGCGATCTTCGCGCGGTTTGGGTCGGCGATGTGATGAGCGAGTCATGGGCGGAGGTTCGGCTCTGATCGGTCGGCTCATCCATCGACCCGAGTTCTTTGAGCAGGTCACGCACATCTGGGTCATCCTCGATCGAAGAGGGCTCGGTTGGTTCGGTCGGCTCGGCTTGAGAATCGCTTTGGGGAATCGGATCAGTTGGTGGATCGGCTGGCGTATCGGCGAGTGTGACGAGCCGATAGGCGGAGATGAGGAGTTGGTTTCGGTTGTGGTAGGTGAAGATCTCGCCTGAGATTTCGACTCGTTGCCCGGTCCATTCGGTTTCGAGTTGTTCGAGGGTTCGGCACGGCATGAGCAAGACCGGGCCCTCGCCGGGCTCGCGGGCAGCTTTGTCGGGGACGAAGATGAAGAGCCCGTCGTTGGCGGGGACGAGTGTACCGAGCCGATTGAGCACAAACGCGCCCTCGGCGAGTGTCGAGGGCTCGGTCGGTTCGGCGAGTGTTTCGTGGAGATCTTTGAGCCAGTCCTCGCCGTTGGTGAGCCCGGGTTGAACCGCGACGGAGACTTTGGGACGCGTTGGCATCACGGGCGTTTGCTCGGTGCCCACGCGAGGGAGGATATCGAGGGCATCTTCGACCTGCTGGGAACTCCCGGGCGCGTGTCCTTCGGGCGTGGGGTCAGCGTGGGCGAGTCCTGTGAGGAGCACCAGGGCGGCGATGGTCATTGGCGATCGGAGGGTATTCATCGGGTGGGCATCCATGCTGGTCTATCGGCTGAATCGGTCTCTATGGTATCGAGATTTGGGGTTCGCGTGGGGCTCTGGGTGATGAAGTCGTGTTTTGAGTGTTGAATTGGGCATGGAATGTTGACCTTTGTCGGCTCGGTTTGTACTGTGACGCTGCGATTTCGTATGTTGTTGTGCGAATATCGGCCGTGTGCCCGAGTGGTCTAAGGGGACGGATTGCAAATCCGTTGTGCGAAAGCCAATCGTGGGTTCGAATCCCACTGCGGCCTTTCTATATACGAATGGTCAAACAAACGATTGAACCGATCTGGGACCATCCAGATCGGTTTTTTCGTGGGGATTCGGGGAGAAGAGAGGGGGAGAAGAGTTTACCACAGAGCACACAGAGCACACAGAGAGGAAAGGCAGAGGGAGATAAAGAGGGGAAGAGAAGAAAAGAAGAGAAGTGGGGGGAAGATGGGAAGAGGGAGAGAGGGGGGAAGAGAAGAGATGAGAAGTGGGGGTATAGGATGAGGGTATGAGTGAATCGAATCAAGCTGTGCCTATGAATGCCGATGAGGTCGCCAAGGCTTCTGAGCAGTTCCGTGAAGACTTCGAAGCCGTGCGGGCGCAGGTCGCCAAAGCCGTCGTCGGGCAGCGCGAAGCGATCGAGCAGACGCTGGTGTGCCTGTTTGTGGGCGGGCACGCATTGCTTGAGGGCGTGCCGGGGATCGGCAAGACGCTGCTAGTCCGGAGTATCGCCCAGGCGGTGGATTTGAAGTTCGGGCGCGTGCAGTTCACGCCCGATCTGATGCCCGCCGACATCACCGGCACGACGGTGGTGGATGAATCGGAAGATGAGCACGGGCGGATGAAGCGGGCGTTCCGGTTCCAGCCCGGCCCGGTGTTTTCGCAGATTTTGCTCGCTGACGAGATCAACCGCGCGACGCCTAAGACCCAGTCGGCGCTGCTCGAAGCGATGCAAGAGCAGAGCGTGACGGTGGGGACGACGACGCATTCGCTGCCATCGCCTTTCTTTGTATTGGCGACGCAGAACCCCGTCGAGCAGGAGGGGACTTATCCACTCCCTGAAGCCCAGTTAGATCGGTTTTTCTTCAAGTTGCAGGTCGGGTATGGCACGCGCGACGAACTCGCCGAGATCGTGATCCGCACGACCGGGGCCCAGCAAGCCCAGATCGAACCCGTGCTCGATGGCGATCGTTTGATTGCGCATCAGCAGCTCGTGCGCCAGGTGCCTGTCGCGGAGCATGTACGCGATTATGCGATCCGGTGTGTGTTGGCGACGCATCCCAAGGGGATGTTGTCCGCTGGCGAGTTTGCGACGCCTATGGTCAATCAGTTTGTGGGGCTCGGCGCTTCGCCTCGCGCTGCCCAGGCGTTGATGCTTGCGGGTAAATGCCTTGCGCTGCTCGATGGTCGGGCAGCGGTGGCGATCGAGGATATCCAACAGATCGCCCTGCCCGCATTGAGGCATCGTGTGCTCTTGAACTTTGAAGCCAGCGCCGAGCAGGTGGACACGGACGCGATCGTGCGCAATATCGTCGAGACGCTGCCGAGGGATGGGGGATGACTTCTGGTAGAACGGGCTTCCAGCCCGTTCTACTGAGAGCATCAAAACGAATACGGATCGTCAATGATCCCACGCCTTCGTTTGCGGGGTGTGGACGGCGCATTGATTGCGTTATTGCACGCATCAGCCAGGGCTTTGATGAATTTTTCGTGCTCAGGGCACGCGTCGAGCCGATCGAGGAAATCGTCGACGATCCATTGCTTGGGATCGTCAGGATCGGCAGCGTTGAGTGCATCGAGGATCGCCTGATCGCCCAAAGCCTCGGCTGCGCTGGCGAACCATTCGGCGGTTGGTCGATCGTCTTTAGGTGGGTCGATCCCGATGCGGACGACTCGATCGGCGACGCCCACGATCGGCCAGCAGCCTTTGGAAGTCGTCGGCTCGCGTGTGAGGACAAAGGCCCCGATCCCCGCATCATTGGCAGCAGCCCGGAATCGTTTCGCGTCGGCCCCGACGAAGTTGGGCGCGAAGAGATAACAGCACGACTGAGGATCGGCGGGGATATCGGTCGAGTCGGAAGCGACAATGATGGTTCGGGTTTCGAGGGCTGCGAGCCGAACGCCGCGCTGGGCTTCGAGCATCGGCAGGCAGATGCGAGCCATCGACGCGAAGTCTTTGGCGTTGCGGGCAAGCATGAGCGCATCGCGGCAAGACATCGCGGCATCGAGATACGATCCGCCGGCAAGGGCACTGCTCGCGGCTTCCATGATCTCGTCGATCGCGTTCGTCGGGTTTGGAGAGTGCACGCTCAGGGATCAGCCCTTTGAAGAGTTGGTCTTGATGGCCTGGATCATCGCATCGAGCAGCGCGTTCCAGGCGATGATGTGTTCTTCAAGATCGTACTCGATCGCATCGCCCAGCGATGACCAATCGGACCTGCCCAAGCAATCGCGGACCTCGGCGAGGGTCTTCGAGAGCGCGTCGATGCATTGATCGCCTGTGCTTGAGTTGCCCTTGGCATCGGTGATCCCAAGCGTGTCGATGTTGATCCCGGCGAGGGCGCCGGCTTGTCCGACCACCTCACGCACCGCGTGCCATCCTTCAAGCACGGCTTTGAGTGACTCGATCGCCGGGGCGAGTTCGCCCGTGCGCAGCCCGTCGGCAGCGGCGGTCTGGTCCTCGCCGGTGAGTTGGAGCGCGTCTTTGGCGCTCTCGATGGTCTCGATGAGGAACGCGCTGTAGTCGGTGGTCGTCAGGCGGAGTTCGTTGATCCCTGCCGTGTCGGTGGGGGGAGTGTCGATGAGTGCGTCGTCGATCGGTTGCCCGTCTGCTTGGATGTCGATGATGAGCCGACCCGCATCCTCAGCATGCTTTCGCGCGATCTCGAAGGCGGCTTCGAGGTTGTCGTCGGTGTCGAGTTGGGTGTTGTCGATCCAGAGTTGCATGGTGGATTCCTTATGATGAAGTGGCGGGCGTCACGGATTCGTCATCGGTGGATGACTGCTCGGCACAGGCGCAGCGTTTCTTTTCTTTGTGGATGAGTTTGAGATTGCGGGCGTAGATGACGATCCCGGTGGATTGCCCGAGCACGCCCACGATATCGACGCGCCAGACGAAGTAGGTGAAGAGGCAGAGCCCGCCGACGAAACTGAACCACCAGAAGATTTCGGGCACGGTGGAGACGCGGGATTTTTCGGAGATGATCCATTGCACGAACATCCGCCCAAAGAACGCGCCCTGCCCGATGAGCCCGATCATGACCCACCCGAAGGTGCCCCAGGTCGTGATGTTGAAGAACCCCAAGAGGTGGCGTTCGAGCGCGGGGCGTTCGTTCCAATGGGCGACCTGCTCTGCGATGAACGCGTCGAGTTCGAAGGGATCGAGGAGTTGGTCCGAGCGGAGGTGCTCCGGGCCGACGACTTGGTAGTGGAGTTGCCCGTCGTCGGTCGCGGTGCGTTCGAGCATGATCTCGATCGCCCCGACCGAGACTTTGAGATCGGATTCCGAGTGCGCGAGCGCGGGTTGGAGCACCAGCCACATGCCCAGAAACACCAGAGCGATCATCGCGATGATTGGGCCCGGCTTCATTTGGCGATCGCTTCCTCTCGGGCGGGTTTTGTAGCGAGTTGCTGCGTTGCTTCAATCGAGGTGATCGGCTTGCGCCGATTGCGCATGTACCGCACCGCGAAGAGGTCAACCAATCCCGGGATCGCCCGTTTGGTGATGCCCATGCCATACTTTGGCGTCCCGGCGTGGCGGTGTCGATGCGAAACGGGCATCTCGATCACGGTGTAGCCCAGATGGCGCGCGGTGGCGGGGATGAACCGGTGCATGCCTTTGAACTCGAGGGGGAGCGCAAGGGCGATCTCGCGTTTCATTACGCGGAGCGAGCACCCGGTATCGCGGATGGTGTCGCCGAGGACCCACAGGCGGAACTTGCGTCCGACCCATGACCCGATCTGGCGGATTTTGGCATCGCCTTGGGATCGGGCAGCGGAGCGATCGCCTTGGATGAAATCAGCGCCAGCGGATTCGATGAGTTCGAGCATCGCGGGGATGTCGGCGGGGTCGTTCTGGAGGTCGGCATCGAGGACAGCGATGAGGTGCCCTTTGGCGGCGCGGAACCCGGCGTGGAAAGCTGCGGATTGCCCGTTGCCGCTGCCTTTGGGCGTGTTGGTCATCGACACGCAACGGACCCACGGGTGGGTTGATTGGTGGGCGAGGGTTTTCTCTTTGGTGGTGTCGGTCGAGCCGTCGTCGACGATGATGAACTCGAAGTCGATCCCGATCGGCGAGAGGGCCTGGGCGACCTGCTTGACGAGCTCGTCGATGTTCTCCTCCTCGTTGTGAGCCGGGGCGACTACGGAGAGGCGGATGGCGGATTGGGATGATTGTGCGTGCGTATTCATGATCTGGGTATCAGCGTATCGTATCCGTTGATTGGGGTTCCTAGAATGAATCTTAGAGGGCTTTTGCTGGATAAATACAAAAACCCATGGAGTTGACCGATATGCACATGAAACAATCTGACCACGATCACGGCCCAGAGACCGTGCCCGTCAAAATCATCCTCGAAAACCCCGAAGAACTCAACGAGGACGGGTCCGACACCGCAATCCACGAACTCATGGCAGCCAAGGGCGAGCACCTGCTCGAAGTGGCGATCGAGCACGGGATCAACATCGAACACTCCTGTGGCGGCGTCTGCGCCTGCTCCACCTGCCACATCTATATCGAAGACGGCATGGACTCGGTGAGCGAGGCGGAGGAAGAAGAAGAGGATCGCGTTGAAGAAGCACCCGGGCTCCAGATGAACTCGCGACTCGCCTGCCAGTGCGACATCATCGGCGACGGCCCAATCGTCTTCCGCGTGCCCTCATGGAACCGCAACGCGGTCAAAGAAGTGCCTCATTAGGGCGATGGGCATCGGGCGATCGGGCCCGATTGGCGATATCCTTTGAGGATGACACGCCAATATAACTCTATCGCATTGATCGCAGTTGCACTACTCTTGGGAGCATCCGTCTGCCAAGCGGGGACGCTTCGGGCCCGAACGGCCCCGACGCCTGATGTTGTCGAATCCGTCTGGGTGTCGATGCGGATCAAGGTGCCAGCGCCCGACGCATCGGGCAACGCAATCGGCAACACCAAAGGCTTTGGATTGGTGCTGATCGATCCCGATCGCGGGTCGCTCGCAGATGGCTTTGCATGGGACGAGCCCAACACCGATCATTCGATCGCGATCGGGTTCGATGTCCATAATCCGGTTCCAAGCAAAGATGCTGACGAGAATGACCGGGTGATGGGATGGTTCGGCGCGTTTGGCAACTGGTACGATCGCCCTCAGCGGGAGATTTCGATCCACGCCAACGGGCGAGAGCGGCTCAATGTGCTCAGCGGGGTCGAGTTCCGCACCGGTCAGTGGATGGAGGTGATGGTGCACCTCCGCTATGTCCTCGGCGGGGCCCAGATCACGGTGCTGCTCGATGGGCAGATCGTGCTCGACGATGAACTCTTGGATGTCTCGCCGATGCGTTTGCACGCGATGGCTGGGGTCCAAGGCGATGCGATCGAGATCAAAGACCTCGCCATCGTGCGTGCAACCGCTCTCAAAGAACCCATGCCCGAACCGATCCGCGTTGAGGTGTTCGAGGAATCGCTCTTGACCAACGCAGCTTGGCTGAGTTCGGAGATCGACTTTGGCGATCTGCCCGAGGCTGTCGGGCGTGTGATCGCGACGCTGACTCTCTCGGAGCCCGAGGTTGGGTATGACCACTGGGACAAGAAGGGCACGATCGGGATCAAGGTGCCAGATGCAGTTGAAGGCGAACCCGCTGAGCGGTTCGAGGTGTTCAGGTTCATCACGCCGTTTCGGCGGGGGTGGACCTGGCATATGGATGTGACGGATCTGCTGCCTTTGTTTGTCGATCAACGGACATTCGATGCCAATATCGGGACCTACATGAAGGGGTGGAATGTGTCGTTCACGCTCGATTTCTACCCCGGTGTGCCCGATCGCGACCCGATCAAGGTGGTGAATCTGTGGAACGGGAACGCCGAGATCGGCAATCCAGACAAGCCTGTCGATGATTTTTATACGCCTCGCGAGCTTGAAGTCCCCCAGGGCACGACCCACGCCCGGGTTCGGGCAACGGTGACCGGGCACGGGATGTTCCCCAACTCAAAGAATGCGGGCGAGTTCATGCCCATCTGGCGGACGCTGACAATCAGTTCCAAAGAGCCCGAAGGCAATGTGCTCGAGGGGGACTTCATCACCCAATCGGCCCGGGATGAGCTCTGGAAGACCGATGTGTATCTCAACCCGTGTCGCCCACAGGGCGGGACATGGAAGTTCGATCGCTCGGGGTGGGCGCCGGGGTCGAAGGTTGAGCCTTGGATTGTGGATGTCCAGCCTGAGTTTGTCTTTGGCGACACGATCACGATTGAGTATCAGCTCGATGAATACCTCAACGAGGGGCGAGGCGAGACCTGGGCCCCGCATCATTGGACCGATGTGATGGTGGTTTTTTATAAATAAGGTTCGGGTTGGTGCGTACGATTGAGCCCATGGCACAAAAACGAGAACTCCAAGACCGATACTTCCGACAGGCCAAGCGCGAGGGGTATGTTGCGCGATCGGCGTACAAGCTTCTTGAGATCAACAAACGGCGAAAGCTCATCCGCAAAGGGGATCGGGTGCTCGATCTTGGATGTGCGCCCGGGTCGTGGCTTCAGGTCGCGGAAAAAATCGTCGGCGAGGACGGCTTGGTCGTCGGGATCGACCTTCAGCGCGTCACGACCGACTATGGGCCCAATGTTCATCTGATCGAGGGCGACTTCACCGAGGTGACGGCTTCGGACCTGCTCGGGGGCGGCGATGAACTCTTTGATTCGGTCATCTCCGATATGGCCCCTTCGACCACCGGGCATGGGGATCATTTCTTCTCCGAACGATTGTGCCAAGAGATCATCAACTCATTGCCCGACCTGCTCAAGCCCCGAGGCACATGCACGATGAAGGTGCTCGAAGGCGAGACCTTCCCGTATCTGATCAAGCGGATGAAGCACTGCTTCCGGATCTCAGGAGCCATCAAGCCCGATGCGTGCCGGGATGTCTCGCGCGAGACTTATTTGTACGGGATCGGGTTCCGCCCGAGCCGAGTGACCCAGCACGATGAGCGCAACGAGGGCGAGCTGCCCGAGCCCGTACCTGGGTGGGGTGATTGATTTTCCTCTCGCCCATCGCGGGGTTGATCGCCGGGTCGATCGGGATATCGACGGTGCTCTTGCTTTACATGCTCAAGCTGCGTCGCCGACCTGTTGCGGTTTCGAGCACGCTGCTCTGGTCGCAGGCGATCAAAGACATGGAAGGCAACATCCCCTGGCAACGGCTCTCGCCGACGCTGTTGCTGTGGGTGCATCTGTTGATTGTGATTCTGCTGTCGCTGGCGATTGCCCGCCCGGTGCTCGACGATGCGCTCGGCGATGGGCAGCGGGTGTATCTGGTGATCGACACGAGCGCGTCGATGAATGCCACGGCTGATGGTAAGTCAGGGATTGAACTCGCCAAGGCTCAGGCGATCGAGCGGGTGGAGGCGTTGTTTGATTCCGGGCGATCGGCGCGGGTGAGCGTGATTGAATCTTCGCTTGAGCCGAGCGTCGTGCTCGGCGATGTTAGTGAGCGAGGTCGGCTGATCGGCGCGATCAAGGGGATCGAGCCGACGGATCAACCCGGCGAGATTGGCGATGCGATCGGGCTGATCGAATCGCTCATCGAAGCGTCGGCGGGTGATGATGAGGAGCAGGAGTCGGCGGATGCGTTGGTCTGGGTGTTCTCCGATGGCGGGTCGGTTGCGGGGCAGGTGGTTTCGATGCGAGGCGGGCGTGGGATGGTCGTTTCGCCTTACGGTGATGCTGCGATTGGCAGTCTGGGCAATGTTGGTATCGTGGCCATCGGCGCATCGCGCGATCGCAGCGACCCGATTGCGTGCCGAGTCTTTGTGCGGGTCGTGCGCAATGATTCTGGACCGATCGCTGCGGTGCTCCGGGTGTTCGATGGCGAGACACAGATCACCACCCGGGCGATCGCGTTCGATGATGATGCCGCATCGCGCAGCGAAACCATCGAGCTCCGATTGATGCAATCGGCGTTGCTCCGCGTCGAAATCGATGTCGATGACGCGCTTGATACGGATGATCGCGCCTGGGTGCGTATGCCCGATCCGCACCCGGTTCGGATTACGCTTGTCGCGCCCGATGGCAACGCGGATCCGCTGCTGGTCGATATGCTCGAAGCGGTGGCGCGGACCGATGTGCTCGTGGTCGATGCCGACGAGCCCATCGGCGATGCGGAACTGGTGGTGTATGACCGGGTTTCACCCGAATCGCTGCCCCCGGTGCCCACGATCGGGTTCGCGAGTTTGCTTCCAAATCAAGACCGATCCGATGCGCTCGAAGCACTGGGCAATCGCTCGCGGTTGATCTCATGGGACCGGGCCGATCCGATGATGCGCGATGCGGGGGTTGGGTCGGTGTCCTATCAACGATCGGTCATGCTGCCCGCCGGGCAAGGCACGCGGGCTTTGGCCAGTGATCGCAGCGGAGCAGCCATGATCGAGCAAGTGATCGGCACGCATCGCCATGTCCGCGCCGCGTTCGCGCTCCATGATTCAAACTGGGCGGTGCAGGTCGGGTTCCCGATTTTCCTCATCAACGCGATCGAGCAGCTCCTCCCCGGGATCAGTGGCGTCGGCGAGGTCTATACCACCAAAGAAGTCATCACCAACGACACCGAATCCATCGGCCCCATCGCACGCATCGGCGTGAACGAGTTCGCGGGGCATCGGATCGGGGTGAGCCTGCTCGATGCTGACGAGAGCGCACTGGCTGTGCGCACCGATGTGGTCATCGGCTCAGGCGAGACACGATCGGGCAGGTTCGACGGCCGATCCCAGCGTGATCTCTGGCGATGGTTCACACTCGCAGCGATCGCGCTGATCGCGTTTGAGTGGTTTGCCTATGCCCGGCGGGTGAAGATTTAGTCGCCCAGTAGAACGGGCTTCCAGCCCGTTTCTTCGGCTTTTATGGCGCAAATGTGGCGGTGATTGGGCACGAACATCGGAAATGATTGCAAGGAAAGAAACGGGCTGGAAGCCCGTTCTACCAGAGTAGGAAGATTTAGTCGTCAGCCAGCTGATCGAAGTTGTCGATCTCGATCGCAAGCCGACCGGGCTCGGATTGACCCGGGATCATCCGTCTTGGCCAAGCGGTGTGAAGCCCGTTCGCGTCTGTGCGTTCGAGCCCGAGCTGGAGGAGCCCCGCATCGAAAGCACCCGAAGGCAGGTCGATCATCGCGACCCACCGATCGTCCAGGATGCGAATCTGGACGCGCGGGATGCCGACGCTTGGGCGGGTGCCTTGCTCGAAACGGACTTGCCCGTCGGGCGTGATGGTCCAGACGGCGAAGGGGTTGGTGTATGGGCCGACCCAGAGGGTGAGGGTTTCGCGTGTATGCTCAGGCGTTGGTGTACCGAGCTCAAAGTAGAGCTGCCAGCCGTGCTGTTGATTGGTTGGCGATGGATTGCCCACTCGGCGAAGAATCCCCAACGCGTTGTGTCCAATCGGAGGGGAGGCGGATTCGAGCGGGCGATTGCTCAGCAGTGCGCTCATCGTCCAATCCATCTGCATCGGTCCAATCCGAACAAAGGGTGCGCGGGCGGGGGTGGGCGAGGCGATCATCGGACGATCGGCGTTCCATCTGCCTGTGCGGATGCGAATCGGTTTGGTCTCAAGCGACGGGTTGTTCGGCGAGAGGTGGATCGGATCGGTCGCGATCGAGATCTGGGTCGCTTCTTGGGCGGGCACGGTGACGAGTTCGGGGTCGGTCGCGTCAAACCCGGCGGGGGTGTCGATGCGAAAGAGCGACATCCCCAGCGTCTGAGGCAGCGAGATCACGCCGAGCGTCGAAATGAACCGGTCGGTGCCCGCTTCGATCTGCCCCTGATCGTCAATCACCCACGCCAGTGCCCGAGGCTGGGCTTCGAGCCAGGCGTTGGCGCGGAGCGCACGGGTGGAATCGTCGATGTAAGGCGAGAGCAGGTCGTGGGCAAGCCGAGCGAGTTCGGTGGTGTTGCTGGGCCAGATGGGCAAAGTGCGTGAGTTGAACTGGGCGGTGCGGATGAGTTGGCGTTTGAGCGCGAGGGCTGCGTCGGGGTCGATGAGCCAGATCCGCCCGAGGATAATCTGCCACCGGGCCCGGTGTTGATGGGCGATCGCGCCCAGCAGGTCGGCGCCCGGGGTGTTGATCGAGAGTTCGAGTTCGAGTTGATCGAGCGTGAGATCGGCTGAGGGATCAGGGTGATGCGGGTCGAGCCCATCGGTGAGCAGGTGTGCGCGCCAGTTCTGGAATGGGTCTTGGCGGTATTGATCGATCGCCGATCTGGCTGCGGGGTCGGCGAGGGCGGTGTCATCGAGGTGCAGCGACCAGAATGATTCGAGGCTCGATGTCTGGTCGTGTGATTGGTCCCGGGTCGAGAGGCTCGCTTCGAGGATTGTGCGTTGTGGATCGGGCAGCCAGTTGAGTTCGTAGCGCTCGCCCGCGATCCAGAGCCCCTGTCCCACCGCGTCGATGGGCAGGGGGATATTGATGAACCAGGTCCCGATCGGGCGTTGATTGAGCGGGACCTTTGCGATGGTTTGGTAGGGGGTCGCGGTCCAGATGCCCGGCGAGTTGGTCCACCCTGGGGTTTGGCGATGGGGCGTGAGCCCGACCCAGAACGGCGTTGATTCGAGCGTGCGCCCGTCATCGAGCCGAGTGATGACCCCGTTTCGGAGTTCGCGTTCTTGCTCAGCGAGGATCGGGATGACGAGCGGATACGAGACGATCGCGTCGAGCCGATCCGTCGTTGGGCGGACCGATTGGGCGAAGGCGGTGCTGACAAACAGGGCGATAACAAGGCCTAAGAGTGCTCTGATGGGTGCAGGAAGGGGGTTCAATCGGCAATATCCTTGAAATTCGAGCGTTCGGCCATTTGGATGTCAGGCTCGGCGCGGTATGGTGGTGGAATAGTGTATGCCTGAGGAATGTTCGTATGAATGAGTGATCAGTTCGCCCATTCGCGTCGTATGACTCAAGAAGCGTATCGCTCATATGGAAGGAGCCGTCATGTCATCTCAAAGCAACCAATCTCAATCAATCCAATCTCTTTCAATCCATCCTTCTTCACCAAGGCGCAGGCTCAAGGTCATGGTGCTCTCGGGGGCGATGCTCACGCTGAGCACATTGAGCGCGTGCAGCAACGCTGGCGAGGGGTTTGTTTCGGGGGCTGGGCTCGGTGCACTGACCGGGTTGGCGATCGGATCGCTCGATGGCAACGCGGGCGAAGGCGCGGTCTTGGGCACGATCATCGGCGGGGCGGGCGGCGCGATCCTCGGCGATCAGAACCATCGAAACCGAGAAAACGCGGGTTATCGCTCCTCAACGCCGTCCTATCCCAGCAGGACGAGCACAGTCGAAAGCTCGGTGTACTACGCGGGCCCGCACTACCGCTCGGTCTATTCAACCTATGACAACCATTACTACTCCAACACCCACCGGTATCGCACCCATCGCCCGAGCCATTCCTACTGGTCTGGCGGGCACTCCTCGGGCGGGCACTACTCAGGTGGTCACTCTGGGGGATATCGCGGCGGGCATTCTGGTGGATATAGTGGTGGGCATGGCGGCGGACATTCTGGTGGGCATGGTGGGGGACATGGGGGCGGGCACTGAACGGGCGACTCGGGCGGCATATGATGCTCGGCTAGACGCTTTTTGAGCCTGAACCCGAGGATTCCCCGCTGTGCATATCCGAAACTTCTCTATCATCGCGCATATCGACCATGGCAAGTCCACCCTTGCCGATCGGCTGCTCCAAGCGACCAATGCCGTCTCCGATCGTGAAGCCAAGGCTCAGCTTTTAGACTCGATGGACCTCGAACGCGAACGCGGGATCACCATCAAAGCGTCGGCGGTCACGGTCTTGCACCATCACAACGGCGAAGACTACATGCTTAACTTTATTGATACGCCCGGTCATGTGGACTTCGGGTACGAAGTCTCGCGCGCGCTCAAAGCCTGTGAAGGGGCGCTGTTGATTGTCGATGCCTCGCAAGGCGTTGAAGCGCAGACGGTGGTGAATACTTATCTGGCAGTCGAGCAGGATTTGGAGATCGTGCCGGTCTTGAACAAGATTGACCTGCCCGGCGCGCGCCCCGATGAGATCGCTGACGAGGTCGAGCAGGTCTTGGGGATCGACGCGATGGAGTGCATCCCCGTGAGCGCGAAGACCGGCGAGGGAATCCCTGAACTCCTCGACGCCATCTGCGATCGGTTCCCGGCCCCCGCGCCCTCGACGATCAAAGAAACCCGCGCGTTGATCTTTGATGCGGTGTACGACGATTATCGAGGCGTGATTGTGTACTGCCGAGTCTTTGATGGCAAGCTCACGGTTGGCGACAAGATCCGCATGATGGGCACCGAGCGAACTTTTTCAATCACCGAACTCGGCAAGTACAATCCCAAGCAAGAGAAATACAAAGAGATCCGCGCCGGCGAGACCTGCTATCTCGTCGCGGCGATCAAAACGCTCGGCGATGTCCGCGTCGGCGATACCATCACCATCGAGCACAACCCGGCAGCCGAGGCGCTCGAGGGGTACGAGCCGCCGGCTCAGATGGTGTTCTGCGATTTCTATCCATCGACGACGAGCGAAAAAGGCAACGACTTCGAAGAGCTCCGCGACGCGATGGAGAAGCTAATCCTCAACGATTCGTCGTTTAGCTATCAGGCGGTGCACTCCGAAGCCCTGGGGTTCGGGTTCCGGTGCGGGTTCCTCGGATTGCTGCACATGGACATCATCCAAGAGCGATTAGAACGCGAGGGCGGCGTCGAGGTCGTGCAAACGGCGCCGACGGTGTCGTACAAAATCAAAATGCGAGGCAAGCGCAACGAGATTTTCGACAAAGAGATCCACAACCCGGCGGACCTGCCCGATGCGGGCCTGATCGTCGAGTTCGGCGAGCCGATTTGTAAGGTGGAGATTATGACGCCGGGGCAATATATTGGCGAGATCATGAAGCTGTGTATGGAACGCCGAGGTGTGTTTAAGAATCAGGTTTTCGTCTCCCACGGGCGTGAGATGCTGAGTTTCGAGATCCCGCTGGCCGAGATTATCTTTGATTTTTACGACAAACTCAAGGGCATCTCCCAAGGGTACGCGACGATGGATTACGAGGTGATCCGGTACGAAAAAAACGAACTCGTCAAGGTCTCCATCCTGATCAACAACGAGCCCGTCGAAGCCTTGTCGCTGATCTGCCATCGTGACCGGGCCGTATCGCGTGGGAAGCTGCTCTTGAGCAAACTCAAGAAACAGATCGACCGCCATCAGTTCGAGATCCCCCTCCAGGCAGCCATCGGCGGCAAGATCATCGCCCGCGAAACCATCAAGGGGTTCCGCAAGGATGTGACGGCCAAATGCTACGGCGGCGACATCTCCCGAAAACGCAAGCTGCTCGAAGCCCAGAAGAAGGGCAAGAGCAAGATGAAGTCGATCGGGTCGGTGAATATCCCGCAGAAGGCGTTTATGGCGGTGCTGGATACGGGGGAGTGAAGATGGAGAATGCAAAAATGCCACTCGGCAAAGTTTTTCCTGCTGATTGTCGTCACGCAGATATTCTGCGTCTGATGATTGCAAAAAATGTTATTGACACGCTGCATCGGTGTATGGATTCGATCAACAACGGGGATTTAGACGATCGAACTGATATCGAGTTTATACAAAGCGGGACACATTCACTCATGCTCCTTGCATTGAGTGTTTTGAAGGAGGGACTGGATACAATTCGTCTTTTAGCGGAATCAGGATGGTTTGAGGAGATAGAAAATTTTTGGAAGACTAACCAGATTGGCAAAGCCGAGATTGAATCAGCGATGGCACTCAAGGGTCAAGTGTTAGCAATAGTTGAGACAAAGTCGGAAGCAAATAAATTTATCAAAGATTCTTTAAGAAACAATGCGGGTTTTCATTTTCCTCGCAAGGCGACAAAGGAGTTTTTGAAAAAATCAGCCAATGATAGTGTTCAGATGTATAAGACTATCGGCACCGAGGAGCATTGGGCAGATCGACACTTAGTTGCAGACATGGCACAGTTGTTGATGGCATTCAATGGTGAATGGGAAGACGAATCAGGGATGCAAGAGGACATGAATAAGAAAGTCGAGATTATTCGTGATTCAACAAAGTGCTTTGTGAAAATGTGTAATGATTACTTGCCATCCCACTATGACTATAGACAGAGTCTGATTGGACACTATTGTGAAAAGACCGATGAGTAATGCGGAAATCAGTCAGCGTCTTCGGCGTGCCTTTGAAGAGGGTAAGCCAATTGACCAGGCGATGAAGAAAGCCGGACAGCGGGCGTTTCAGTATCACGCTTGGACCAAAACCACGCTGCGCGTCTGGCGTGATGGTCGAGTGGTCGAGATTGATCCTAATGACCTAGATGCCGAGTTGCCCGAGGGGTTTGTCAAGCCGGAGGATGGGACGCCGCCTTGGGTTGGGCTTTGAGGTGAAGGTTTCGTAGAAGGCGTTTAGAGCGGTGCTGGATACGGGGGAGTGAGTGTGAAGTGTGAAGTCAATGACCTATGGGAATATGAAAATGATGCGTCAGCTTCATTCTCGCTCATTAGTTTCGGGTTGATCCGGAGCGATTTCGTTTACGACTCAACACCTTCTACTGCTGAAGTCTTTGCGTGCACAGGTGGGGATGGCGTTCACTACGGAGAGCTTGGCGGGAGTGGTGGTCCGATTATAATGGTTGTGCCCATGATGGGGGAAGAGGGGAATCGTATCGTTGGTTCAGATCTCTACGAGTTTCTCTGTCTCGGCTACCATGTTGGGTACTTCCCGCTCGAACAACTGGTTTATGAACCGACCAAGACCGATTGGATCAACGATGAGGATGCGAGTGATGAAGCCATCCGTTGTTTTCGAAAACAATTCATGCTTCATCCATGGCAACAGATTCAACAGCGTCTCGCTGAACTTCAGGAACGATTTGGTGACATGATTCGTTAGCCAAGAACCTCCTTCACCCTTCGGGATGAAGGAGGGCACCGGAAATCAACTCAACCTCGCGCCTTGGGATTGGTAGTACACACTCAACCCCGGCCTCGCGACGGCGTTGAACTTGTTGAGGATGGACTTGCTCCAAGAGCCGGGCTTGGCGCCGCGGGCTTCTAAATACTCGGCATACACCTCGTCGTAGGCATCAATGCTGGCGAGGGTGGTTTCGTCGTCGGGGTAGGTGTTCTCAAAGAGCATCGCATCGGGGGTCAGGCGTGGGCGGTGCGATGGGGATTCGTTGGGGACGCCGACGCATAAGCCGTAGAGCGGGAGGACGCCTGTGGGGAGGCTCAAGAGGTCGGTGATGGTGGGGAGGTTGTTGCGGAGCCCGCCGATGTAGCATGTGCCGTAGCCGAGCGATTCGAGGGCGAGGGTGAAGTTCTGGGCGAAGAGGGTCGCGTCGATGGCGGCGAGCATGAATGATTCGAGGCGTTGGTCGTAGGGCTTGCCCGCTTTTTCGAAGATGAGCATGTGCTTGCGGAGATCGCCGCAGATGATGAAGAAGGCGGGGCAGTCGCGTACTTTTTGTTGAGGCCCGCAGTTATCCGCGATGGTTTGACGCTTTTCATCATCGGTGATGTGGAGGATGCAGTAGGGCTGGACGGCCGACGAGGTCGCCGCGGCCTGCCCGGCGAGCATGGCCTGGTCGATGTGGGCTTGTGGGATCGGGTCGGTAGTGTACGAGCGGATCGAGCGGTGGGCACGCATGGTGTTGATGGTGTCATTCATGCGATGATGATAGAGCCGAGAACCGGGTTTGCCCGGTCTGGATCACTCGGCGGATGTAAGGCCTGCACATCGAGCATCCGGTGGCGCAGTTGGTGTCTTTGGTGAGTTGTTTAAATATAGCGGCTTCGTCAACGGCGCCATCGGCGCGGAGGGATTCGATGAGCGGGATCAGGGAACTGAACGCGATCTGATGGCAGACGCACCGATCTACTGGCGTCGTTGGTATCATTGCCATCATCGCCACCGCTTGGGGTTTTGGATGTAGTTGGGATCGACACTATTCGAGATCGAACCGATGGCGTGCTGGGGGATGGATTTGGCATCGGGGTCGTGCTTCTCATGCCCGACCGAGCCGTCGGCTTTGGCAGCGATGGCGGTGCCGAACCCGTCGCCTTTGGGTTTGCGATGGCGGAAGGCGGTGGTGGGGGAGAAGTTCTCGCGCCATCCGAAACCGGGGGTGTAGAGCATCGGCGGGTCGAGCAGGGCCGAGTTCGAGGGCATCGCGCCCCAGAGCAAGATGAGCGAATCGGCAAAGACCAACTGGGCTGAAGGGTGTTCGATGTCCGAGGTGCGCACGGTGCGTTGGTTGTAGAGTTCGTAGTACCCGGTGGTGTTGGGGGATAAGCCGTAGGCGTTGTAGCCATAGGTCGAGGTGAATGATCGGGTCGAGCCTTGGGTGGTGTATGAGCCAACGGGTTGATTAGGGCATTCAAATATGGAGGAGTCGCCGGTGGGCGCGTTGATGTAGTCAGCCAGTGTGCCTTTGGAATGATCGAGGGTTCGGTTGATGATGTCTTCGCGCCCGTACCAATAGTTACGATCCGCGCCGGCGGTGCTCAGGTGAGGCATGGCGAACCCACGATGATCGTCGGCGTAGATGATCCACGCGGTGAGGAGCTGGCGTTGGTTCGAGGTGCAGACGATCCCTTGCGCGCTCTGGCGGGCAGTGCCCAGCGCGGGCAGCAGGATCGAGATCAGCAGTGCAATGACAGCGATGCTCACCAAGAGCTCGATGAGTGTGAACGCTCGGGATGGTCTATGCGGTGTATTCACTTGGTGAGTTCGTCGAGGAGTTGATCGAGTTGAAGCCGACCATCAGTATATCGGCGAATGAGTTCGCTCGCCGAAAAGACAGGTCCCGGCGGGGGCCCAAAGGCGTGGATCCCTGCTATACCCGGTGTATAGGCCCACTCGCCCAGCATCGCAGGCGTCGAGCCCGTGCCGACGAACTGGTCAATGATAAAGTTCGGATCGGTGGGGAGTTTGGAGAGATCAACAAACTGGATATCCGTGTTATGCCCAAAGAGCACACCCGGGTTGGTCTCGGGCAGCGTGCCCACCAGCAGCATATCGGTGTTGTTGAACTCGATGGTGATCGGTTGGTGTGTCCATCCCCCGATCGAGAGGAACGATTCGCCGAAGTCCCAGATGCCGTTGTTGTTGGCATCGTCGAGGGTATCAATCGCTGAATCCCAGAGCAGCGTCGCGGATGTCCCATTGTCGGCGATGTATTGAATGCTCGGGAGCGAGCCAAAGAACGGCAGGAAATCAAAGGCCCCGATCGGAACACCCCCCGAGACAACGACATCGCCATTGGAAAGCACCACCGGCGTGGCATCGGTGCGGTTGGTGGGCACCGACCAGACCAGCTGCCCGGTGAGTTTGCTGAGTTTGACGGTGTTCGCGCTGAACTGCAAGCCCGAGAAGGCATAGGACGATGCGTAGACATGTCCGCGCGCGATCGCAACGCCCGAGAAGAACCCGGCGTTGATGGGGTTGGTGAATGTCCAGATCGGCGACGGGGCGATTGTCGCGGTTGCGTCGTAGGCTTTGATCTGCCCGGCTTGCGACCCCGGGCTCGATGCGCTGGCGACGATGACAGTGCCCGCGGAATAGGCCGCGGTGTTGCCCGAACTGTCACCAACGAGCGGGGCTTGCCAGACGATCTCCCCGGGTTGATACGGGTTGTTGGTCGCATGGAACGGGTCAAGATTGATGCAGGTGAGCATCGCGGGCGAGCCGCCGCCGAAGGAGTAGTGGGTGATGAAGACTCGGTCCGACGCGCCCAGGTCACTCGTCACGGTTGGCGATGCGTTGACGATGATCGAGCCGAGATCCCTCGACCAGTTGAGTGAGCCCGTCGCGGTGTCGAGGGCGGTGAGTGTTTGCGATGATGCAACGATGAGTTGGTTGTGCTGGATGTCAACCGCAGGCGTGGACCATGAATCGAGAATGATGGGGGGGATTGGTGTCGCCCAGAGGAAGTCGCCGGTGAACCGGTTGTAGGCCACCGCGAAGTTCATCCCCGGGCTCTGCGGGCTTGTCGCGATGGTATAAACCCGCTTGCGATCGACGACGATCCCGCTTTGGGCGATTGGGATGTAGTTTATCGTCAGATCGCCGGTGGCGATCCAGACAGGTGCGTCGAGCGATGGGAGTTCGCCCGCCGTCGCTCGGCTCTGATGGCGGGCGTTGCCTCCGAAGTGTGACCAGATTAGTGAATCGCTAACTGTTTCGGTGCTCGGGCCCTGAGCATATGCGGGCATGCAGGTCAGGGCGAGCAACAGCAATCGGGCTGTGTGGTCCATATGAGTTCCGATCGAACGAAGAATAAAAATAATCTTGAAGCAGGCTGCCCATGTTTCCACAAGCAGACTGCGATCTCTCTCCGCTCCCAAAAGGGAACGGAAAACATAAGCGTTATGCCCGTCGTCTGCGCAAAGCAGCCAACGAACCAAAGGACAAAAGCATCAGCGTGCCCGGCGTGGGCACCACGGCGACCGCGTCGATTTCGAAGGCGTCGCCCGATTCATTCAGGAACCGCACAAAGCTTGCGGACTCAAGCCCGGTCGAGGCGATGTCGATCCCGATCCCGCCGCCCGAGCCGTTGTAGAGCGCGATGATCTCTTCAAAGCTCAGATCAGCAAAGTCGCTCAGCATCAGCGATGGATCCATCGCCTGGGTGAAGTCGGTTTCGACGGTGCCGATCGAGCCCGGGGATGGCACGGTGTAATCGGAGTACCCAAGTGTCGGGAACAGATCGAGTATGGTGGTGGTTGCGGTAATCCAGTTGGTCCCATCGTCGGACACCTGAATCGTTGCTGCGCCGCCGGCGCCGAAGATGAATGGGTTGGAGCCGACAACCCCGGTGCCGTCGTTGTTCGGATCGGCGTCCGACCATGAGGTATCGAGGAACCCGGCGTTGGAATACACGATGAAATCAATCCCAAAGGCGTTGGCGGCGCTGTTGGTGATCGCGGTGTCGAACCCGAGTGTGAGCTGCCCGCCCGAACCGACCGAGACGAGTTCATCGGTGCCCCATGCCGGGTTGAACGGGGTGACGCCGCCGGGGAAGACGCCCTCGCCGGTGAATCGTTCCGCCGAGCCGAGCGCGGTGAACGCATCGGTGTATCCGACAGCAGCGTTGGAGCCTGCGTCATAGGAAATGACCGAGGTGGCAAATGGACTGGCAACAACGATCGAGCTGGTCAGCCCGATCCCAACGAGGCCTCCAATGGAGACGGGAATGAATGAACCCAAAGTCATGGTTCGTCTCTTTTCTGGTGCATTTCGCGGCACCGTTGATGGATACCTGCGCAACAACGCAAGCACTCCCCGGAACAAAATCCGTCGAGGTTCGCAGCGTTCAAAAGAGATTTGGTGGGTCGTTCTCGGGCGGGGAGAGGCGCGAGCAAGTCCACCAACCCCAAGCCGCGAGGGTCGACATACAAGTTCAAGGCAGGTCTTCCGGCTCTGGGCTCAGTCTGCTCGGCCTTCCCGGTTCGCCCCTCGTATGAAGCGTGAACCAGTGGCTTGAATCTCTCGTTGATGATCCGAAGAACATGCAGAGGATTCATAGAGCAGACATCAATGCCCATTACGGCGGCGCGTCCGCGGCGGCTTTTCACCGCACTTCCCTATTCACCCGGATGGAAACAAATCCCCGGGCACCAAGAACACCCTGAGCATACCACAAATTTTGAGCCGAATCAAATTGAATGCTTGAGCGGGCAATAATCAATGCTCACATGATGCAAACAAACCTCGATTCAATCCTCCAATCACGGTTCAGGCTCGACGCCCTCCGCCCGCTTCAGGCTCAAATTATTCAATCCCTGATGCTCGGCACCGACGCCCTAGTCGTCATGCCCACCGGCTCGGGCAAATCGCTCTGCTTCCAGCTCCCCGCGATCGCGATGCGCGAAGAATCCGGAGGCGAGGGTGTCGGGCTGGTGTTCTCGCCACTGATCGCGCTGATGGAAGATCAGGTCGCTGCCCTGCGCAAGAAGGGCATCAAAGCCTCGTTCGTGAACTCGACAGTGCGCAAGCAAGAACGGCTCAAGCGATACAAAAAACTCGCAGCCGGCGAATATGAGCTGTTCTACGCCACCCCCGAACGCATGGAGAAACCCGATTTTCGACAGGCCCTCGATCAAGTCCCGGGCGGCGTGAACCTGCTGGCGGTCGACGAATGTCATTGTGTCACCAAATGGGGACACGATCTCCGCCCGGCGTATCAACAAATCGGTCAGTTCCGAAAAGAACTCGGCGACCCGATCACCATCGCCCTGACCGCGACCGCGACCAAACCCGTCCGCGAAGATATCCGCACCGTGCTCGGCTTGAGCATCGACGAGATGCCACTCTTCGCGGCCCCGGTCGATCGCCCAAACCTCAAACTCACATCGAGCGTCGTTTGGGACGATGGCGAGAAGATCGAGCACATCAAAGCCATCGCGTCCAAGACCAACGCGACCGGGATCGTGTACTTCACGCTTATCAAGAATCTTGAGCAGATGGCGGATCGGCTTCAAGAAGCCATGCCCGGGCGCGAGATCGAGATATACCACGGCCGACTCCCGCCACGCGAACGCACGCGGGTCTATCACCGATTCATCGAAGCGGGCCAAGACGACGGGTTGATCCTGCTGGCGACCAACGCCTTCGGGATGGGCGTTGATAAGCCCGATCTGCGCTACATCGTCCACGCCCAAGTCCCCGCGTCGATCGAGGCGTATCACCAAGAGGTCGGGCGGGCCGGGCGCGATGGCGTCGATTCAATCTGTGAGCTGCTGTATTGCCAGGACGATCTGGCGATCCAGCAAGAGTTCATCCGATGGCAGAACCCAAGCGCCGATTTTCTGATGTCCGTGATGAGTGCAATCGAAGCACGCTATACAGAAGATGATTTCGACGATGACGATCTCCGCCTGATGGTCATCGGCAAAGGCCACGCCCACGGCATGGGCGGCGGGATCATGGACTACGCCCTGATCCGACTCGCCCAACTCGGCGCGATCGAACTTACCAGCATCCGCTCCGAAACCGGAGGCAGGGGCAGATACCGATTCGTGCGATCACTCGACGACGACGAACTCGACCCGTCCCAGATCGAAGAAAAACGCCAGCGCGATCTGATGCGATTGCTCGATGTCGTCAAACTCACCAAAGCCGAGTCGATCCCGGCGTTCGTGTCTGAGTACTTTGATTTATAGGTCACTCCGCCGATTCAGCACATCGTCATGCCGCCATCGACCGCGATGGTCTGTCCGGTGATGAACCGCGCATCGTCGCTCGTCACATACGCCACCGCCGCCGCGATGTCCTCGGGCTGACCGAGTTCTCGCGTTGAGATCACCGTCTTGATGTGCTCGGTGACGGCTGCGGGCAGGTCTTTGGTCATGTCGGTTGCGATGAATCCGGGCGCGACGCAGTTGGCGGTGATGTTCTTCTTGCCCAGCTCACGCGCGATTGTTTTGGTGAACCCGGTCAATCCAGATTTGGCAGCTGCGTAGTTCGCCTGCCCGGAGTTGCCGACCAATCCAGAGGTCGAAGCGATGTTGCAGATTCGCCCAAACTTGCCCCGCATCATCGGGCGTGCTGCCGCTCGGCAGGCGACGAACACCGATTTGAGGTTCGTGTTGATGACATCGTCCCATTCCTCATCGGACATCCGCAGGATCAGGTTGTCTTTGGTGATCCCGGCGTTGTTGACGAGGATATCGAGCCGCCCGTGCTCTTTGGCGACGCCTTCGACCATCTCGGCGACGGCGGTGAAGTCCGAAATATCACAGGCCTGCGCACTCGCTGATCCACCAGCCGCCTGAATCTCCGCCACGAGTTCATCGAGCGGGCCTTGCGAGCGTGAAACACACACCACATGGCGTCCGTCGGCTGCGAGACGGGTGGCGATGGCACGCCCGATTCCTCGGGATGCTCCGGTGACGATGGCGACTCTTTTGTCGGTCATTTGAAATCTCGTTTCTATCTTTGAAGCCGCCTTATGAAACGGCTGCGGGTTCGATGTGGTTCTGGACTTTGGTGGGTTTGTTGATGCGGCGCATCATCCCGCCGAGCGTTTTGCCCGGAGCCAGTTCGTGGAACGCGGCGTCCGGATGATTTGCGATCAGATACTCGCAGCACGCCGCCCACCGCACCGGCGAGGTCAACTGCTCGACCAATCGCTGGCGGATCATATCAGGATCAGCATCGTGAGGCTTGGCCGTCACATTGGACATCACAACGCAGTTCAACGCGTTGATCTGCGTCGCGGCGAGCGCCTCGGCGAGCTGATCCCCAGCCGAGCTCATGAACGGCGAATGAAACGCACCGGCGACACTCAACCGCGTCGCGCGCATCCCCATCTCCGAAGCAACCCCCTCAGCCCGATCACACGCCGAGGATGAACCCGAGATCACGACCTGCCCGGGCGCGTTGAAGTTGGCCGCGACGAGGATGTCATTTTCGCGTGCCTTGTCACAGACAGCGTTTGCTTTTTCTTCGTCGGCTCCAATGAGCGCGACCATCGACGAGTCCGCCGATTCGGCAGCCTCCTGCATCGCCTTGCCCCGCAGCGCGACGAGTTTGAGCCCATCGCCAAACGAGAACGCGCCGGCAAGGTGCAGCGCGGTATATTCGCCCAGCGACAAGCCCGCAGCCGCGACCATGTTGAGTTCTTTGACCGTCATGTTCTCGGAATCGAGCCAACCAGCGAAGCACGCGACCGATGCGGTGTAGATCGCAGGCTGGGAGACATCGGTGCGGTTGAGCGTGTCGGCGGGCCCTTGGGAGATCAGCGTCGAGAGCGGCGCACCGAGCGAATCGCCCAAAGTCTCGTCCGCCTGTTCAAAGATCGCCCTCGCCGCTTCGGATGTCTCGCGCCACTGCCCGCACATCGCCACCGCTTGAGCGCCCTGACCGGGGCAAAGAAGAATGTTCTGCATCGGATTCCTCCATGAGTGATTCGTTCAGATTCAGCACTGCCAGAGCGACGAACCCCAGGTCAGCCCCGCGCCAAAGGCCAGGAACATCACCTTATCGCCCGGCTCGATCTTGCCCGCCTCGTCAAGCTCGTTATACACCAAAGGCATCGACCCCGCGACCGTGTTGCCGTATTTGTCGATGTTCACAAGCAGCTTCTCTTCTGGGATCCCGAACCGGTCACGGGCGGAATCGAGAATCCGCGAGTTGGCCTGGTGACAAACATAATGATCCACATCATCAGGGCTCAGTCCGGCATCATCAAGCGTGTCGGCGATGACCTGCTGGAACTTGGAAACGGCGAACTTGAACACCGCCTTGCCGTTCATCTGGACATAGTTGCACAGCGACGGGTCGTACTCGACATTCTTTGGAAAATCGAGTTCGCTCTCGGGGATAAAGAGATGCTTGCCCCCATCGCCATCCGAGTGCATCCGATGCGCGATCATGCCCTTGGGCGAATCGTTCGCTGCGCGAAGAATCAGCGCCCCCGCGCCATCGCCAAAGAGGATCGCCGCCCCGCGTCCAGCGGTTGAATAGTCGATATGCCGGGTGACGGTATCGGCGCCGATCACCCCGATCGTTTTATACGCGCCAGATCGGATCAACGCGTCAGCGATCGAGAGCGTGTAGACAAAGCCCGAGCACGCCGCATTGATATCCATCGCCCCGATATGCCTCGCCCCGATCTGATTGGCAACAATGCACGCAATCGAAGGCGTCGGCGAATCAGGCGTCATCGTTGCCACAAGCAGCAAGTCGAGTTCATCGGCTCCGATCCCCGCATTCTCGATCGCGTGGTTGATCGCCTTGACCGAGATATTCGAGGTCCGCTCGCCGTGTGCGATATCAGCGCGTCGCCGTTCGTTGATGCCGGTGCGTTGAACGATCCACTCGTCGGTGGTGGCCATACATTTTTCGAGTTCGGCGTTGGTGAGTCTGAAGTCAGGTAGGCATCGACCCGAACCGATGATCTCAACGCCGATGGGGGCGTGCTGTGCGCTCATGATGCGGGTTCACCTTGCTTTGCAGCTTTGAGATCGGATTGCCCCGTCTCGATTTCGCTGAGCTGGCCGAGCCGTTCAACGATCTCTTCATTGACATGCCCGCGGACATACTCGATCGTGTTGCGGATCGCGGATTTGATCGTTCTCGCTTCGGATGTCCCGTGGGCGATCATCATCACGCCGTTGACACCCAAGAGCGGCGCGCCCCCGTGCTCGTGATAATCGTTCTTCTTATAGATCGACTTGACGATCGGCTCGAACTGGGCGGCGAGTTTAGGGTCTTGCTCGAAGATCTCTTGGGCGATTGCCTGGAAGATGCTCTTGGCGAACCCCTCCGCCATCTTCAAAACCGTGTTGCCAACGAAGCCGTCGGTGACGATGACATCGGCGACCCCCGAGAAGATATCGCGTCCTTCGATGTATCCGATGTAGTTGATTCCGGGCGTGCGTTTGAGCAGATCGGCCGTCTCTTTGGCGAGCCCAGAGCCCTTGCTCTCTTCGGACCCGATATTGAGGAGCCCAACGCGAGGCGATTTTTCATTGAGCACTCTTCGCGCATACGCATCAGCCATGATGGCGTATTGCCACAGGTGCGTCGCGCGAGGCTCAGGGTTCGCCCCGGCATCACAGAGCACGACAGGCCCATGAAACGACGGGAATGTCACCGCGATGCCCGGGCGATGCACGCCTCGGAGTCGCTTCATGTGCATCTGCCCCGCAGCCACACACGCGCCGGTGTTGCCCGCGGAAATCACCGCATCACATTGAACCGCTGCCTTTTTCGATCCCAACTTGGCCATCTTGACGATGGTGGAATCTGTATACTGACGCACCGCGACCGTTGGCGATGCCCCCATCGGGATCACCTCCGAAGCGTGCTCGATTTCGAGACGCTCGTCGTCGATGTTGTTGTCTTTGAAGTAGGTCTCGATCAAGCCCTGCGGGCCGATGAGCACAAGCCGATCAGTCTCATCAAGATAAGACAACCCCTCGATACATCCATCGAGAATGGCTTTGGGCGCGTTGTCGCCCCCCATGACATCAATGGCGATGCGAATCGACAAGGTCGACCTCCAGCAAGAGAAGAGATAAGTCGAGTCGGTCGATTAGGCGTTGATGCCGATGCCGAGCTTGCGCACCTTGATCCGAAGACCCGGGCGGACATATCCAGACTCGGTGCACGCACGGTGATGCAGCTTGGGCATCCCGCTCAATGGGCAGATGGTGGGGGTCTTGCCGGTGATCGCATCATGTGAACGACGGCGCTTGGATCGCCCTCGGCTTTGGCGTTGTGATGGAAGCATGGATGCTCTCCTGACATGACTCGGATGACCGCGACCGAAAAAACGGTCAACATCGGAGCACCCGAAAGGCTGCAACGGGTCGCAGCGAGATGATCTGAAAATCCCCCAGCAACAGAGCCGGAGTTGGACGAGAACGATAGTCCTGAAACGATACAGAGTCAATCCACCAATCGCTGGACACATACGCTGCGATGGTCTATATTTGCACTGAGCATATGCCTCCCTAGCTCAATTGGTAGAGCAGCGGACTCTTAATCCGCGTGTTCAGGGTTCAAGTCCCTGGGGGGGTACTTTTCAAAGCACCCGCCGTCAAACCGACGATCAGGCGTGCTTTTTTTATGGCATGACCCCGGATTGACCCGTTTTGATGTTCTTGAAAGGTTAGGGTGTGAAGATGGCCAGCGGACGCGAATATTCATCAGCACAACGCAAGATCATCAATCGGTACTACGACAACATCGATGACATCGTCATCACTCGGCTCGGCGAGATCAGCACCGATATGGTCCTTGCGATGGGTGATCCCAAAAAACTCGATCGGCTCTGGAAAAGAGCCGAGCAGGCGCTCGCCAAGGTCAAATCATCCGATGGCCAACCCGACCCGGAAATCACCAAAATCCTCGCCAAACGCGATCTCGAAGCCTTGGGCAAACTCGTCACCAAGCTCAGCCGATGATCCCATAAAGTGCAAAGCCCGTAGCACAGGCGTCCCGCCTGTGTCTTGTTTTATTGGTGGACTCCAAAAGACACAGGCGGGACGCCTGTGCTACGAAGACCTGTATCACCAAGAAAAGCTTATTTTGACTTCTTCGCCGCCTGAGGCTTCGCCGCCTTGGCTTGAAGCTCATCGTGCTTGTTCACATACATCACACAAGTTGACACAAAGGTCGCATGCGACCAAGTCAAAGGCGACACCGACATCGGCGCACCCGAATACGGATCGTATTGCTCCGCAAGCACCCCCGAATCAAGGGTGTGCCCGACCGTCCATTCCAAGAGAGGCATCGCCTTGCGCAGCTCGTCGATCGTTTTGGCCCGCTCAATAAAATACTGCGCCTGCCAGAGCGTGCAGATCACCCACGGGTTGCCCGGCACATCGTCGGTGTTCTCCGATTCGACCTGGTGGTAGTAGTCCCGCTCGTATCGAGCGCACCCGCCGACCTCGGTCTTGACCCAGAGCCGATCCCGCAATGAATCCATCTCTTGGACCACAATCGGGTCGTTGGCGTCGAATGCGCCGAACGCGAACAACGCGTAGTTCGCGCTATCGCGCGTCATGTCGAGCCGATAGGTGCCGTCGGGCAAAGGCACCGCCATGCGCGCAAAGGCTTTGCGTTCTGGGTGCCACATATGCCGGCGCAACGCCCCCTTCATCCGCTCGGCCCCCTCGCGGAACGCCGACGCCCGATCCATCTCGCCAAAGTCCTCGGCGAAGTCCGCAGCCGCATTGAGCGCGCCGATCGTGGCCGCCACGGTAAAGGTATGAATCCCTCGGCGCTCCTCCCACAAATCCCACGATTGCAAGGGCAATCCATTATGATCCCGATGCTCGAGCATCCACTCGGCGGGCTTGACCACCAGGCTGATATACAAAGGCTTGATGAACTCCACATCGCGGAACGCATTGAAATGCTTGCGCAACGCCCAGAGCGTCAAAGCCGTCTCGTCCTGCTGGATCGGCAGGATCGACTGCCCATCGATCATCCACGGATGCCACGAACTCGCCAGCCGACCTTCGGGCGTGTATTTATGCAAAAAGTAAGGCTTATTGCCGATGCACCGATCCGCGAATCGGAAAAAGTCTCGGCTCAGTTCGCTCTGTCCCGCGAGAATCAATGAATGAGCGACGAGCGCACCATCACGCATCCAGCAGTAGGAATAGTGATCCCCCGCAAAGTGGGTGATGTCCGAGTCGTTGGCTGCGATGATCGCGCCGCCGTTGTCGATCTGGGTGCGGAGGATCAGCTGCGAACGGAAGTACAAATCTTGAATCGGCTCGGGCAGGATTGCGGTGTTGATTGGCTCCTTGCGTGACCAGAGTTTCCAGTACGCTTCGGTCCGGGTGATGAGCCGATCGGACCCGATCTCACAGACCCGCTCGTTGATATGCTTGGCCTGGTCATAGTCTTGGGTGCAGACGATCCACATCGTTGCCTGCTCGCTCGCGTTGGGTTTGATTTGCAGGTTGATCCCTACGGTCGCATCGACCGAGCCTTGCGAGATCGCGTTTTTGCCCAGTTGACCGTCTTCGGCATCGCGCCAGGTGCCCTCGGCCCCGCCGACGCGCTTGGCGCCGATCGCCCAGTGCTCGACCCCGACCTTGTTGGGCACCGCGGTGTTGATCAGGAAGTACGCATCATCCTTATACAAAATGACGGCTTTGGTATTGGGGTCATAGTTGGCGGTATCGCCGACCGGTGAGCCGTTGATCGAGAGATCGCAGTGGAAGAACAATCGAACATCGCGCACCTTGCCCAGCAGGTCCCGCACCGCCATCTGGCGAAAATAGACCGGCTTGTGGAGATCGACGACATCGTTGGACACCACCTCAATCCCCAGTTTCTGGTGGGTGAGGGTGACCTCGGTGGTCAGCGTGTCGGGTTTGTATTGAAGCGTGCGTTCCCACCCCTCGTCCTCGATCCACGCCATCTGCCCGTCGATCCAGACCCCGAAGCGTTGGATATGCCCAGAGGTATGGTTATGACGCCCGACCCTCGGCGAGTAGATATCGCGGATCCGATACAGATCGTCAAAGGTGATGAGCATGTTGCCGTTGCCGACGGGAATATCTCTGGGCATGTGTGGGCTCGTATTCTGTGGGAGGACCTGCGGGGCGATACATCCTTCCCTATCGGCTATTCTTGGAGTTGAGTTGCTGGAATTGCCCCTCGGCGGGCCCGAAATCAGGCAAGAATCAGGGTTTTCACAGATTGGGCCCCGGATTGGTGAAGATATGGATTGTGGAAGTGATGGAAATGGGGTAGCATTGAACGGGTGTCGAGCGGTGCTCTCCGTTTGTGAAACCTGTCCATCACTTTGCATTTCAACTTTGCATATCAACTAAGCACGGAAAAGCCAAGCCTCACGAACCAGTCGGTCTTGGACTGGTTTCGCTGTGAACCCGACAGAAAGTCAATGATGAATCTATCCTCCCGAACACAGGCGACGCCCGCCTCGACGCCTCGCCCATTCTTTCGATCCTCGTCCGCGTTCACGCTCATCGAGTTGCTTGTGGTGATCGCGATCATTGCATTGCTGATCGGGATTCTGCTCCCCGCGCTGAGCAGCGCTCAGATCACCGCTCGGCTGGTCAAAAGCCAGGCGAATCTGCGATCATTAGCGCAGATTCAAGAGCTGTATGTCGGTGATTATCGCGAGAGCTTGATTAATCCGTTCAAGATCAACTCTTACGAACGCACAAACGGCCCCGCATCCAATGGGTGGGGACGCGCGGGTAAGGTAGGGACCAGTATTGTCGTCGAGTTTTCTGAGGGGGAAGGCAACGGCCCGGAGTGGTACACAGAGATGTATGCCTTTCACTGGTATTCGGTCATCGGCGGGTGGCTGAGTTATGGTGATTATGCTTCAGAAGTGCAGTTTTCTCCATCGGATCGAGTGATTATCAATCGGTTTGAGGATTCTCAGGTCAATCCACCTTTCCCGAACTGGTCACTCGAAACAGGGTTCTGGGACGGTTCCTACATACTCTCACCCACTTGCTGGTTTGCCCCTGAGCGGTACAAGGATGACCGCCGCGGACCTGCGCCGCGGACCGATCCGATTGTGTCCAGAGCCAAGCGGAACCGGATGTCCGGGGTGACCTATCCATCGCAGAAGGTGATGATGTGGGAGCGGTTTGACTGGACCAAGAAAACGCGGACAGCGAGTTTTCGCGATCCAAACATCGGAGGCGGAACTCCGATCATATTTGGGACCGAAAAGCTCTCGCCGCAATGGAACAACTCGGAAGCTGAGCCTTCGGTTGCAACCGCCGACGGGAGTGTATCGCGTGTGAAGATCAGCGATATCTTCCAGGCCATGCTCGATCCAAATGAGCGGGTTGCCCGTGCCGCGTCGCCGACGGATATGTGGGATCCGCGGTACTCGGCGTTATTCGACTATAAAATGCACGAAGACGGGTTCGAGATCGGCAGCGATGAGGGGCCCGGAGTGGGGATCGGGAAATACCCCGCATTTTTCTGGGCAACCCGCGATGGCATCCGCGGGCGAGATTTTTCGAGGTAGTTAAAGATGCCCGGGTGCTTTGGGCTTTAGAGCTGTCCTTCGAGCAATGCTGCTGCGAAGTCTTCGTCGCTCATGTCGTTGCCCGAGCTTGACGAGCTGGAATCATCCTCGCCCATCGCGTTGATGCGGTCTTCGGGGTCGCCGACGAAGTTGACCTGGATGCCGAAGTTTTCGCCGATTTTCACCGCGGAGCCCTCGCCGATCTGCTTGTTGTTGATGCGGATTTCGAGATCATCCTCGGCCTCTTTGCCCAGTTCGATGATCGAGCCCGGGATCCAGTTGCGGACATCGTTGAGCATCAGCGCCCGCTCGCCGAGCACGACGACAAGGGGAACTTCGAGGGCCATGATCGATTTGATATCCTGGGTCATACACACTCCATCGGCAAAATCTGCGCGGCAGTTGATGCGCAGGGACAAACTTCACTCGTCATGCGAAGGTATCGCAACGGGTGTGCCAGCCGATGAAGGGAATGCGGAGAGTGGTGTCGATCAGGCTTCGTATTTTGAGCAGATCAGGGTGACATTGTGCCCGCCGAACCCGAAGGTGTTGTTCATCACATGCTTGATGGGCATCTCGCGGGCGGTGTTGGCAACGATGTCGATCTGGTCGAACCCCTCGTCAAGATTCTCCACATTGATCGTCGGCGGCACAAGCCCCTCGCGGATCGCACCAATACAAGCGATCAGCTCGACCGCACCCGATGCCCCCAAGCAGTGCCCGTGCATGGATTTGGTGGAGTTCATGACCAAGCCGTTGCCGGGCTTGGAGAGATCGCCAAAGACGGTCTGAACCGCAAACACCTCGGCTTTATCGCCCAGCGGGGTCGATGTGCCGTGGGCGTTGATGTAGTCGATGTCTTCGAGATTGAGCCCGGCATCTTCGAGTGCCCAGCGCATCGAGTTGCACGCTCCGCGTCCCTCAGCATGGGGTGCGGTGATGTGTCCTGCATCGCACGAGTTGCCCGTGCCGGTGAGCTCAGCGTAGATGGTTGCCCCGCGTGCCTTGGCGTGCTCTTCGGATTCGAGGACAAACATCGCGGCGCCCTCGGAGAGGACAAACCCGTCGCGATCGACATCGAAGGGGCGCGAGGCCCGGGTCGGGTCATCGTTGCGCTTGGAGAGTGCTTTCATGGTCATGAAGGCACCGATGCACAAGGGCGTGACGGCGGCTTCGCATCCGCCTGCGATCATGATGTCGGTTTTGCCCGATCGGATGTAGTTCATCGCATCGCCGATGGCGTGCCCGGACGATGCACACGCGGTGGCGTGTGCGGTGGCGGGGCCTTGGAGATTGAAGGCGATGGCGACATTGCCGGTCGTCGCGTTGACCATGAGCTTGGGGACGGTGAAGGGGTTGATTCGGGATGGGCCCTTTTCACGCATATTGAGCACGGCGTTTTCGATGGCGTAGATGCCACCGACGCCTGAGCCGACGACCACGCCCTGGCGGGTTGGGTCGCCCGCGGTGTGGTCCCATCCTGAATGCTTGACGGCTTCAATCGCGGCGCTGAGCCCGAGCTGGGCGGAGCGATCGAGCCGACGGGCCTCTTTTTTCTCAATCGCGGAGGCGGGGTCCCAATCTTTGACCTGCCCGGCGATCTCCACAGTCCATCCATCGAACTTGTCGAACTCGGGGTTCTCGATCTTGGAGATGCCCGATTTTCCTGCGCGCATCGCGCTCCAGGTGTCTTGGGCATTGTGTCCGAGGTTGGTGATGGCACCGTATCCGGTGATGACCACGCGATGGTTTGTCTTTTGAGACATATGTATGGGCTCGATGGCTTGGATGTTGATCTGAGCGGACACCAAAACGCCCCACCAGAAGATTGCTGATGGGGTATCAGGGTTGGTCAGATCGGTGGGTTACTCGACGCCGTTGGCCTGTTTGATGAAGGCAACTGCCTGTCCAACGGTTTGGATTTTTTCTGCCTGGTCGTCTGGGATGGATGTCTCGAACTCGTCTTCAAACTCCATGACGAGTTCGACAGTATCGAGGGAGTCTGCGTTGAGATCATCAACGAAGCTCGTGGCGCTCGAGATTTTGGCTTTGTCGGCCCCCATCTGCTCAGCAACAATGTCGATTACCTTTGCTTCAATTTCCTGTTCGGTCACAGCGTCTTCTCCGGATATAAGTGAGACTGTGCTGCCGAGTCTGGGCATCCCAAACCCCCGAGCAGCGTCGTCCCGATTTCTGGCCCTGATTCTAGCCTCATCCGACGGGTTTGCCAAATCGGACCCGCAAGGAACCCGAAACCGTGTTTTTTCGTCCGGGAAATGCTCTGGGGGTGTTATCGACCGCTCATAACCGGTATGTCCCGCTCAATGGGCGAAATCGGTTGCATTGGAGCCCGGAGTCTTGTGATCCATGTCCAGTGGGGCTGTCGGGTAGACGAAACAGGAGCATGGCCCGCGTGGTGTGGGCAAATACCGCCCATAGTGGGTCGTGGAGGACAGGTCATGGGATCAATGCCAAAGGAACCCGAAGCATTCGCCGAGCAGGTGGCTCGGCTCATCGAACAGATGCAGCCCGGGTTCCATATCGACCGCGTGAATGCTCACGAGCTCTTGGTCAACGGCCGGCGTCTCGATCTGGAAAATCTCTTCCGGATGGTCGCCCATGAGCCTGACCGCGGGACCGACATCGTCGAGCATTTCCTCGACCAGCTTTTCGCAGGCGAGCAGATGGAGGTGGCTGAGGAGTCGTTTGATCAGGTCAAAGCCCGGATCATGCCTCGGATTCAACCGATCTCGATCTTCGAGCATCTCTCCGAAGAGCTCGTGGCACATGTACCGTTTGTGAACGATACGGTGATCGTGTTCGTGCTCGATATGCCTCACATGACGGTGAGCATCACGACCGAGCAGGTCATTAAATGGGGCATCACCATCGAGGACCTCGAAGAGATGGCCCGTGAGAATCTCGATATTTATGCTCCAGAACTCGAGATGCAGGTCATCGAATCCGCTGAGGGGGGCAAGGCGGTGATTGTTGCCGAGCAGGATGGATACGATGCGGCGAGGTTGCTTCTCGGCGATCTGCATATGAAACTCGCAGCCCAGTTGGGCCCAGATTTTTATGTCGCGACGCCCGCGCGGGATATGTTCATCGCGCTGAGCTGCGAGCCTGTCGAGTTTGTCGATCGGCTTCGGGCGCGGGTTGCGGAGGATTTCTCTCGCCTGCCTTATCCGATCACCCAAGATTTGTTCTTGGTGACGATGGATGGCGTCGCCGGGACAAGCTGGATGCGCGACGCGGCATGATATAGAGCACGGCGTGAACCACCAATAGCCGAGCATTGCTCGGCTATTTTTTTGGCGTGAAGACATAGTTGAGGAATGGGGCATCGATGCTTGGGCGGAGTTGATCGAGCCGGGATATCGGTGTCAGGGATCGTTTATAGAAAAAATGTGCGTCGTATCCCAAGGTATCGAGGTTTTCAAAGAGCGGTGTTGTATGCACCTGGGAGTCATGGCACTCGATGAGCAGGATCGGGCGGTCTTTTTCGAGGGTTTTCATGCCTCCGGCGATGACCTCGTGCTCATGCCCTTCAACATCACATTTGAGAAAGGCGATCGGTCCACAGGGGTTTTCTTCGAGATAGGCATCGAGGGTGGTCAGCGGGATGACCAGCGAGTCGATCTCGCCTGGGATGCTTTGATTGAGCGAAGCACCGCCGAGATGGTTCAAGTTGCGGTTGAGCGTGGCCGAGCCGATCTGGGATGAAAGCCCTGTCTCGGCGATGGTGAGATTCTTGAACTTGAACGCGTCCTTGATCAGCCCAAGATGCTCAATCATCTCAGGTTGAGGCTCAAAGCCGATGACCCGACCAGTCTTGCCGACCTGCTTGCACATCCAGTAGCTATAGATCCCGGTATTGGCACCGATATCGAGCACGGTCTTGCCACGCAGGTTTTGCGAGCGCATAAACCTGATCTCATCTCGTTCTGTGTTGAGTCGGTATCGCCAGGCTCGGTGGATCATGTGCCCGTATTCGTAGATTCCGAGTTTCCCCATAGGCGGATAGTATATGTGCCAACAGGCAGTGTATAGAGTTGACCCCATGATATTGCTGATCGACAACTACGACTCATTCACCTGGAACCTCGTTCAGAGGCTTGGCGAGATTGACCCAACACTCGAGCCGGGGCGGGATCTGGTGGTGGTGCGTCATGATGCGATCACTCCAGAGCAGGCTGAGGCGCTCGATGGGGGCAACGGGCCGAGCCATGTGCTGATCTCGCCCGGGCCTTGCACGCCCAAAGAGGCCGGGGTGTCGAGCGCGATCATCGAGCACTTCGCCGGGCGGGTGCCCGTGCTCGGGGTGTGCCTGGGTCATCAGTGCATGGCCGACGCGAACGGGATGATCGTCGAGCGCCACGATCTGTTGATGCACGGCAAGACCTCGCCGATCGTTCACGATGGGAAGGGGTTGTTTACCGGGGTCGAATCGCCGAGCGTTGTGGCGCGGTATCACTCGCTGGTGGTGCGCCGGGATTCGGTGCCGACGCTCGAACTCGATGGGGACGGTGCTCAGATGGACGGGTGGGAGGTCTCGGCATCGTGCTTCGATGAGATCAAAGGCGAGCAGGTCGAGGTGGTGATGGGGCTTCGGCGGGTCTGGGCGGATGGTTCCAAAGCCCCACTTGAGGGGGTGCAGTTCCACCCCGAGAGCTTCATGACCCCGGCGGGGACAGCAATGCTGGGGAACTTCTTGAAGATGGGGAAGGCAATAGGCAATAGGCAATAGGCAGTGGGCAATGGGAAGACGGAGGATTGTTGGTTCTCTGGTCTTCTCTTCCCATTGCCTATTGCCCACTGCCCATTGCCTTCTTACTATCTTCTATGATCCACCCCGCCCCAACGACCAAGATTGATCCGACACTCGCCCGAGGCACCGTTGTTGAGGTGCATGATGCCAACGATGCGCACCCGGCGCAGGTGGTGTTGAGTTTTCCCAATACGAGCTACCAGACGGTGCTCGATGTGCAGGGCGATGTCTCCGAGCTCCGCTCGCGTGTTGGGCAGTGGGTCATGGGGCGGATCTTGGCGCAGGCCCGGCGGGTGGATCAGCCTCAGGCGGGGGGGCGGAAGATTGATCCGTGCTATGGGACACCGACACGGGTGATGGGCACGGTGGTGGGGATCGACCCGGTTGCCAATGTGCTGGTGGTCGATGCGGGGGCGCCGGTGGTGCTTACCCTGAGAGCCCGGGGGCAGAAGGCCCAGCAGTTTGGCGATGCGGAGTTTGTCGCGTGCGACATCTTGCCCGGTGCCCGATTTGTACTCAGCGACTAGGTGCTCGAATTCCTGATCGAACGATGTGCTTTGATCTGAACTGGCCAATGCGAGCCAGTTGTGGCTTGGTGTGCAAAAACAGCCTGCGAATGTGGGGGGTGTTGCCCCGATTTGTCTGTATTATCGGGCATTTTCGTGGGCGTGTGGGCCAAGTTCCAGTACGATGTGACCCTTCTCTATCAGTCTGTTTCTTGGAGTGTTCTACATGTTGATGAATCTGGCAGTTGCCTTGGTGATGGCGAGTTCGATGGGGTTGGTGCTCGCTGAGCCTGAGTTGGTCTTGGATGATGAAGGATCGGGCCAGGGATCGGACGGCGATGGATCGGCGCAGGCCGATCAAGGGGGAGGGCTCTTTGGGGATCAGGTCGATGAACATATCGCATCGTGGGTGTATATCTCGATGCCCGGGCACGGGACTTATTCGATGCGTGAGGTGCTCGTTGAGGGGAGCGCCGGGTGGGATGCGTTTGCAGCGTTTGGGCAGGCGATCGAAGAGTTTGAGCCTGTGAAAATGTTTATCCCCAATGCCTCAGTGAATACGACGGGGATTGTGGTGTGGATGCCCATCGAACAGTGCCCGGGGGATATGGATGAGGATGGCGATCTCGATTTGCAAGATTTATTGATCTTTGCCCAAGCGTTCGCTGACGGGGATGAGTCGGCGGATCTCAACGGAGATGGGCAGCTCAACTTCGACGATCAGGGCGTGATGTTTGACGCACTCAATGACGGGTGCCTGAGCCTCGAACCAGTGCCTGCGTAGTTATGGGCAACTAGTTATGGCAACTTGCCCAGGAGGACCACGCAGTGGACTTCGAGGGCTTCGCCTCGCCCGATGGCATCGACACCCTCGTGGGTTTTGGCTTTGATATTGATCTGATCGAGCGTCGCTCCGAGCCCGGCAGCGATGTTGGCGCGCATCAATGCTTTGTATGGGCCCAGCTTGGGTTGTTCGCAGACGATGGTGGCGTCGAGGTTGATGAGGGTGTAGCCTCGATCTTGGACGCGTTTGTTGGCTTCTTCGAGGAAGAGCCGAGAGTCTTGGGATTCGTGTTTGGGGTCGTTGTCGGGGAAGAGTTGCCCGATGTCTGGCTCGCAGATGGCGCCGAGCAGGGCATCGGTGATGGCGTGGAGGAGGGCGTCGCCATCGGAGTGGGCGACGGGGGCTCGATCGTGGGGGATTTCGATGCCTCCGAGGATCAATGGGCGTCCTTTGCCTGCGGGTGATTGAACCTCGAGGCGGTGGAGGTCGTATCCATGTCCGATCCTGATCATCGCAGCGGGGTTCATTGTGTGCTCACTTTCGTTTGATGGGGGCGTATTCTTGTTGAGTGGGGCCCAATCTTACCGATAAACCCGTTGCCTGCCTATGGATGGTTCAGATGTCCTATCATGTTGCGGGCTCAGGACAGTATTTTATCGCTCGGATGAGCGTTTCGGAGAGTATTCGATGAAGACGATCTACAAATCGACCCTTATGATGGCTTTTCTGCTCGTGTTGAGTGTTTTCATGGGCGGGTGTGTGAAGCAGTTGATCTCGAACTCGCCCGGCGGGCATGGCCGCTCATCGGATGCGTTTACCTATATCTCGACGCCGTTCGAGCCTTTGACGGTGACGCTCTACGATCAGCGGGACAATGAGCCGTTGTGGACGGTGGATGTGCCTGTGGGTCAGAAGGTGACGGTGCGGTTTTTGAGGAACCAGGCGAAGGAGGGGACGACGCGTCGCCCTGATGTCATGCAGTGGGAAATTTATGACCAGACCAAGCGTCGCTCGAAGCTGACCAACAAGATGGCGGTGCCCGGCTCGGACGCTCGGCTCTTAAAGGTGGCGATCCGCGATACGATCGAGTATCCAGATGAGAAGATGCCCGATGTCGAGTTAGACGATCCGAACAAGGAATGGGTCCCGGTCGAGCCTCGACGGTTCCGAGGCGTGCCCGTTGACAAATCGGCCCGCTCGGGTGCGTATATGTCGGACAACTGAGCGGGTGCTCAAAGATTGAAAACTTCAGTGAATCGGCTTGATTGATCAAGCCGATTTTTTATTGGGCAACGGGCGATACCGGTGCTGGGGATGATGGGTGGACATCGACCATCGCGCCCACCCGATGCGTCCATAGGCAGGTTTGTTCGACGAGTTCGCGGGCTCGCTTGGCCATTGCGAGTGCGCCTTGGGGATCGGCGAGTTGGGCATCGGCTGCGGCTCTGGCCGCGTTGGGATCGCCCCAGTCGAAGAGTCGGACGGTATCGCCAGCGGGGCTGGCGGCGCCGTTGAAGTCTCGGCGGACGAGGAGCCGATCGTCGGCGATGACGCATGAGCCACCGGCCATGGCTTGCATGATCCGTTCGGAGTAGGAATGGACGAACTGGGTCGGGCCCCAGGCGAGCCCGATGCGTCCTTGGGCGAAGGCGCTGGCGGAATCGGCGTAGGCGACTTCGCCGACGTATTCGATGGTGCCGGTGCAGTGTTCTTTCCACGCTGACGAGCCAAAGACCCCGACCTTGAGCCCTTGGAGGGATTGGACGGTTTGGGTTCGCCGGTGTCGGTTGACGATCGCGGTGACGAGGCCCCAGAAGTGTTTTTGTGTTGACCAGTTCCCGGTGATGACGCCTCTGGATCCGAGCGCGAGATCGACGGCTGCGACATACCCGAGCCAGGGCTCTTTGAGCATGAGGTGGACAACATCGTTGACCATGATCGTCATGGATTGGTCGAGCGCGTTGAGCCCCTTGTCGATCTCATCTTGCGAGCGGATCGAGCCGGTGCAGACGACATCGAATGGGCGATTGGCGTGGTGGTGTTGGGTGATGTGATCGGGGTTCGAGAGTGTGCTTTTGGGGATGCCGTGGGGTGTCCAGGAGTGGATGAGGTTGGGGAAGCGCGGGCGGAGGAGGTGGGCATCATCGAGGCACGGGAGGTGGAGATGGAAGTTTTCAAGATTGTTGTGCTGATTCCATTGGTCGATGATGGAATCCGGGAGCGCGAAGGGGTGATCGACATGGAGTTGGACGGCTTTGAGCGTTGGGTTTGGGGTGAAGAGTGCTTGGGGGAGTTGGGCGAGTGACTGGGGGGTGTTGAGGAAGAGGAAGAGGCCTTGGGTTGGGGAGGGATCGTGTGCGATGTCGATGAGGCGAGCGTCGTAGCCGATGGAGTTGAATGCGTCGGCGATCTCGGCAGCCATCGCGCCCAAGAGGTCGAACTGTGATTGGTAGGCTTTGTGAATCCAGATGGTGCTGGGGGTGCTGGGGGTGCTGGGGGTGCTGGGGTCTGGGCTTTGGTGGGGGCCTTGGGTGGGGGTTTGCATGGGGTGTGTATCGGGCGGGTGAGGGGGTATACTTGGAGAATGGCGCGTCCACATATATTCATTGCGACTCATCATAAGTCAGGCACGGTTTGGATGCTCTCGACTTTTCGGCGCGTTGCCAAAGCCAACGGGTTCGCTTTTATTCATCTCAATACGGGTGAATCAGGGTGGGATCTTCGCCCTGACAAGCTTGCGTATCTCGAAGAGCAGCGTGCTATTGTGGAATCGAAGTCGGATCTGCCTGCGGTGATCGTTGATTTTCATTCAGCGATCCCTGATCTGAGTGCATGCAAAGCGGATCGTGGGGCGAACGGGGTTCACTTTATTCGTGATCCTCGGGATATGCTGATTTCGGCGGTGCGGTATCACCTTGTTTCAGACGAAGCCTGGCTTCATGTGCCGAGCCCTGAGTGGGGCGGATGCACCTATGCGGAGCGTCTGCGATCGTTTGATCGACTCGACGACCAGATTCGGTGGGAGATGGACCACTCCATGGGCAGAGTCATTCGGGAGATGGCGGGTTTTCCTTTGCAGGGGGTTTTTCAGACGGTCCGCTATGAGGATTTGATCGACGATATCGAGATGACGCGGTTTCGATGCTTGCTCAATGATTTGGGGCTCGACGAGGAAGAAACCCAACGCGGACTCGATGCGTTCTGGAAGAGTTCAATTTTCGGCGAGCGTTCCCAAGCGGATCTGCATTCGACGAAGAATCATGTTCTCAACAGTCGGCCTCGCCAATGGGCCCAGCTTCCTGCTCGGTCGATTGATCTGATCGAGGAACGATTCGGGCAAGAGATTTTACAACTCGGCTACGAACTAAGCCCCAATCGTGTTCAGGCATAAAGGTCGGGCTGAAGATGGATCAGGCATTGAGCGCATCGAGAGGCGGGCAGGGCTCGGGCTTGAGTTGATCGAGCAGGTCGGGGGCGACGATCTTTGACTTTATCAGGACGCGGTGGAGTTCTTTGAGGCGCTTTGTGCTGACTTCCGGAGCAGGCGATGAGTGTGTTGGGGTCGGCTCGAAGATGGGTTTGTGCTCGAAGAAATCTCGGTAGAGCAGGGGGAGGGTGGGTTCGAAGTAGCGTGTGATTTTTCGTTTGAGACGCTCGGGCACGAGCAGCTCGAATGGGCGATCGGTATCGGGGGAGCTTTCTTTGGCGAACTCGTTGCAGATTCTTCGGGTTGTTTTGAGGATTGTCTTTCTCGGGCGATCTTTGAGCAATCGGGCGAGGCGGGCAACGAGTTCGAACTGGTCCGCGTCGAGCGAGGGGTTTGCGCGGGCACTGGGCCAGAGGGAGGTCGTGAGATCATCGACTCCCAGGAGGTGGAGGAAGTCGGTTGTGGTCTGCCCGCCTACGAGGGTGTCGGGGTTGTAGTGTCGGACGATGATGTTCTCGTGTCCGAACGCTGAGGCGTATGCTTTGAGCCCCCAGTAGTAGTCGAAAACGGGGAGTGTGTTTTTGGAATACGAGCGGATGGCTTGAGGCAGATTGTGAACCGGGAGTTTGCCGAAGCGGATCATTGTTGCGAAGTGAGAGATGGCTGTCTGGGTCGGGTTTCTGAGGTAGGCGATGATGCGTGTGTCATAGCCTGCGAAGATTGAGCGGAAGATCTGGGGGTTGTGCAGGTGCAGGCTCTCGTGCGAGAAGATGATGTTCTGGCATGGGGCAGCGTCGATGCGTTGGCGGAGGTTTTTCGTGAGTGATTGGATTCGGCGAGGATTTCTGCTTGAGATATCGAAGTGGATGGATACATGCTGGGGGAGTGAACCGATTTGGGGATATTCGATGTCGTGACTGTTGAGCCATTCACGATTTCTCGAACAGAACGCCTGGATCGCGCTGCTTCCGGTTTTTTCGAATCCGATGTGCAAGAAGACCCGCTTGGGGCTTTGTGTCTTCGATGGGATGGCATTGGGCGACGAGGGGCAGCTGGTTGGTGATGCGGTCTCATCTGATTGTGGTGGGGTCATCAAGGGCCTCTCTGCTTTGAAATAATAGCATGTCCATGTTTGGTTGGCCAATAGTCAATGAGGCACCGGCAATCGCTATCGGTACAACTTGGCGAACTCGGACCAGTAGGTCGGGTAGGTTTTTTCGACGCATCTTGGGTTGTCGATGGTGATGTTTGGTCTTCGCAGGGCGATGAGCGAGAGGGCCATGGCCATGCGGTGGTCGTGGTAGGTGTCGAAGAGGATTGGGTCGCCATCTGGTGAGCAATCTACGCCACTGTCTGGGGGGGTGATGGAGAGGACATCAGGGTCGCCGTTGAGGTTGTCTTCGACGAAGACACCGAGTTTGCCGAGTTGGGCTTGGAGGGCGGCGATGCGATCGCATTCTTTCACGCGGAGCGTTTTGACGCCTTTGATGATCGTGGTGCCGGGCGCAAAGCACGCCACGGCAGCCAGCGACATCACGGCGTCGGGCATGTCGCGCATGTCGCAGATGATCGGGCGGAGCGAGGTTTGTCCTTTGCAGGCGAGGGTGCCGTAGAGTTCGATGAGCGTGCAGCCCATCTGTTCGAGCAGGGTTGGGAAGTGGGCGTCGCCTTGGGATGAGGGGGAGGTGAGATCGAAGCCTTTGACGCGGAGGGTGGCTTTGGGGAGCAGTGCACCGGCAGCCCACCAGTAGGTTGCGCCCGAGGCATCGGGTTCGATGTCGAGATCGAAGGCGTCGAGCCCGGGGTGGATTTTGATGACCGTGAGGTTGTCGGCGTGTTGGATCTGTACGCCCAGGTGATCGAGCAGGTCGATGGTCATGCGGACATAACTCGCTGAGGTTGTGCCCTCGGGCATGGAGATGGTGAGCCCGTTATCGAGGAAGACGCCCACGAGCATCAATGCGGTGATGAACTGGGAGGATTGGGTCGGGCCAATCTCGATGTGGTTGGTGGCGAGTTGTGTCGGAGGCGTGATTCGGAGCGGCGGGCAGCCTTCGGCTTTGAGGTATTCGATCGTTGCGCCGAGTTCTTCGAGCAGGGATGCGAGTTGCCCGATTGGGCGTTGTTGCATGCGTTCGTTGCCGGTGATGGTGAGGGGGGTATTGGCGAGGAGTGCGCTGGCAGCGAGGAAGCGGGTGGCGGTGCCTGCGTTGTTGAGATTGAGGGTTGCGTTGGTGGGGTCGGCTTTCCAGGTGCCTGCGGTGCCTGTGATTTTGAGTTTGGTCGGGTCTGATTGATCGACGATCGCGCCGAGTTGGGCGATGGCTTCGAGCATTCTCGCTGCGTCGTCGGCGTCGATCAGGGCGTGGTGGAGGGTGGAGGTGCCGTTGCACAGGGCTGCGAGGAGCAGGGCGCGGTTGGTGATGGATTTCGAGCCCGGGGGGCGGATGGTGAGATCGAGGGGGGCTTTGCCGGGGGGGCGATTCCAGACGGGCAGGGGGAGTTGCTCGGGGAGGGCAGCCGGGGTGAGGTTTGGGGGGAAGGGGGTTGGCATGGGGGAAGGCAATGGGCAATGGGCAATGGGCAATGGGCAATGGGCAATGGGGGGGAGAGGGAGAAGAGAAGACTCCCTCCGTCCTTCGGGCACCACCCCCCGGAAGCCCGGGGGAAGGGGAAGAGTCAGGTTTCTTTGCGGAAGACGGCGACGACATCTTCGATGGGGACGACGAAGAGGCGGTTGTCGCCTTCGAAGTCTACGGGGATGGCGTGCTTGGGGTTGAAGAGGACTTTGTCGTATTGGCGGACGGGGTAGTCGGGGTCGTTTTCGACGAGTGTGGAGATAGCGACGACGCGGCCGGTGATCGTGGGGATTTCGATTTTGTCGGGGAGGTGGATGCCGGACTTGGTTTGCTTTTTGTCCTCGTCTTTGCGGATGAGGACGCGGTCGCCGATGGGTTCGACGGTTTCGAGTTCTGATTTTTTGGGTTTGGGGGTGGGCATGGGGGATTGTAGGAGGGGGGGGAAGGCGATGGGGAAGAGGGAGAGGAAGAGGTACGCAGAGGTCGCAAAGGATACGCAGAGGCGCAGAGAAGAGGGGGAAAGGGGCATTCGGCGTGTCAGATTGGAGTGCCTTGGTGGAAGAGGAGTTGCCACTGGCCACGATTGTTCGCCCATATTGAGGATCGTCGACTATGGTGAATGCTGTTGTCTGGGTCAGTGCGAGTGAGCGTGTAGGTTGTTTGGATTAGGTCGGTTGTTGGGTTTACGGGATCGAGTGGTGAAGCGTGGAAATCTTGGATTGTGCGATTGGAGACGAGTTCGCTTGGGAGGAGTTCGATGACTTGATCTCGGGTGTATGTTCGGCCTGAGGCACCGATTTCTGTGTAGGATTCGTGGAGAATGGATTCTAGTTTCTCACGGTTCGATCGTGTGCCATGAAGAAGGTGTTGCTCTTCGAGAGGACGGAATATTGTTGTTTGCATATTGCTGAGAATATTTCGATGGTGTTTGTGAATGTCAATGCAAGCAGATTGGTACTGCTCTCGGTCAAAGGTCCACGGGCCGAAACCAGGGTAGGCTTTTCTATTCTCAAACGATGTCCGTAAGTTGTACCAGTGGACTTGTGCGTTGGTGACTTTCACTCTCACAGTTGTTCTGGCACAATTCCATTCGCCACAGTTGCAAGCGAGAAGGATGGCTTCGTCGTGGTTCAAAAGCGGTAGGTCTGCAACGGTGATTGGGTCATGTTCGTACATGAGAGAATACTGAAAGCCTACATTGTTGCTGAAGTCGTTTAGTGATGATTGAGCGGCAACGGGTTCTTTTGCCTTCAGAGCATTTGCATTACGCCTTTTTTCGTATCCATGTATCAACTCGGTTACGGGTTGGTCGTCGATGTAGGAGAGAACCCCGTAGTCGTAATCGCTAGGCGCTGGTTTGAATTGAATGGTATGGATCATTTTGAGATGGTGGGAGATAAGCCACTGCTTGCCGGGGACGGGCAAGCCAGTGACACCCAGATGGGGTGATTACTCAATCGCCCGCAGGGTCATTTTGAGTTCGATGGTTTCGTTGTCGCGGATGATGGTGAGGGTGACTTGGTCGCCGGGTTCTTGGTCGGTGAGGATGGGCATCCAGGCTTCGACGGAGTCGAGGTTTTGGTCGTTCCATTTGATGATGCGATCGCCCGCTTGGAGCCCGGCGGCGGAGGCGGAGGTGTCGTCGAAGACGCGTTGGACTTCCATGCCGGGTTTGGAGCTGTTGGCGGGGATGATTCCGACGCGGACATTTGGGCCGTCCTTTTCGGGTTTGTCGGCTTTGTGTTTGGCCATGGGATGAACGAGTCGCTCGGTGCGGGTTGCAGCGTCTTTGGCCATCGCCGAGACGAGCAGGGAGACGCGCACGGCGCCTTCGAAGTCGATGAACTCGACGGTGTCTTCGGGGGCGTGGTAGCGTTCGTGGAGCCCGGTGAAGAAGAAGAGGTTGGGGATGCCGACGGCATCGAATGAGGCGTGGTCGGATCGCCCATCGCCTACGGATGAATCGGTGGTGTAGGGGATGGCGGCTTGCTTGAGGAATGGTTCGGCGTAGTCCTCGAAGCCTTTGGCGGACTTCATCCCACCGATTTCGAGGAGCCCGTCGGAGAGGGTGCCGATCATGTCGAGGTTCAGCATGACGACATGGTTATCGAGGGGGACGATGGGGTGTTTGACATAGAACTTTGAGCCGTTGAGCCCGGATTCTTCCGCGGTGAACCAGAGGAAGAGGATCGAGCGGGCGTCTTGGGTGTCGGCGAGGAGTTGGTATTGTTTGGTGAGCGTTTTCGCTGCGAGGATGTTGGCGGTGGTGCCGCTGCCGTTGTCGTCTGCGCCGGGGTGGAGTTTGCCTTTGCGATCGGGGATGCGCGATCCGAACTGCCCGTACCCGAGGTGGTCGTAGTGCGAGCCTATGACGACATATTCATCCTTGAGCCTGCCCTTGCCCGGAAGGATCGCGCCGATGTTGGAGGTCCACTTGGGGGTGCGTTCGAGTTCGATATCGAGGGAGATTTCGTTCTCGCTCTGGTCATCGCCGAGCGGGAGAACGATGCCGCCCTCGTTGGCTTTGGTGATGAGGTCTTCGAGGGTGTGGGGGATGGATGCGTCGGCTTGTGTGTAGGCGAGGATCGCGCGGGCGACCTCGGCGGTGACATGGATGACGGGGATGTCGTACTTTGGGCCGGTGTGTTTGCCCATCCGCATTGGGGGCGGTGCGGTGGAGGCGATGGTTTCGAGGATATGGGCGCGGTCGTCTTTGGCGTTTGGAGGCGAGACCAGAATCACGGCTGCTGCCCCTCGGCGTTCGAGGGCGGTGACTTTGTAAGTCAGGCGTGCGTTGTGCGACCAGTCTTCATCGCGCCACTGCGATGAGCCGTCGTCGTTCATGGGTTCGTAGTTGAGGACGAGGGCGATGCGGTCTTTGACGGTTTCGTTGGTCTCGAATCCGAGGTAGTTGTTTGGTCCTGAGACGATGGCGTAGCCTGCGAAGGTGACGGGGGCGGTGACGCTCGCCGAGCCTGAGTAGGCCAGTGGCGAGAAGTCCACGCCGGGCTCGAAGTGCTTGTCTGCGACGATGAGTGTTTCGGTGGTGGCGGCGGTGTGGGTGCCCATCTGCATTTGTTGGCGGAAGGTGGCGTTCTTGGTGATGACCTCTGTGCCGTCGGCTGATTCTTCAGTGGTGGCGAAGGCCGGGACGAGCCCGAGGGCGGTGAGTTGGGATTCGATGTACTTGGCCGCCTCCTCGATGCCCTGCGATCCTGGTGAGCGCCCTTCCATCGACGGGTCGGCGATGATATCGAGCATCTCGGTGTAGTCATCGACGAGTGCGGGGTCGATCTCGGGCATCTCGCCGAGTTCGCGTGAGAGGGCCTGGCGTTCTTGGTTGCGTGCGTTCTCTTCGAGCTTTTGTTTGGCCCGGCGTTCACGGACTTGGGCGGCGGTCTCTGGGCCTGCGAGTGCGGAAAGGGGGGAGGCGAAGAGGATGGCGAGGAGGAGGATGATTCTGAGCATGGCGGGTTCCGGGGATGGGTGTGTTTGTTGTAGGAGTATAGAGGGAATAGGTTGCGGGGGAAGTTAGGAGTTGGGAACGAGATGATCGGCGAGTTGGTCGAAGAGTTGGGTCGAGAGTGCTTCGAGCGTTGGCGATTGGTCAACGCCCAGGAGTTGGGTGATTGATGTCACCGGTCGCCCGGCGAGGCCGCAGGGGACTAAGAGGGTGTAGTGGTCCATGTCTGGGTTGAGGTTGAGGGCGAGCCCGTGGAGGGTGATCCATTTGCGGACGCGGACGCCGATGGCGCAGACTTTGGCGGGTTGGTCGGACTCGAAATGCAGGGTTGGGTTGTCAGCCGGGGCGACCCAGACGCCGGTGGCGGTTGGGTCGGTTGAGCCGACGATGTTGTAGGTTGCGAGGGTGTCGATGACGGCGTGCTCGAGGGCGCGGATGTAGTCATGAATCCGCATCTTGGCAGCGTTGAGATCGATGATGGGGTAGGCGACGAGTTGACCCGGGCCGTGGTAGGTGACATCGCCGCCTCGGTCTGTTTGGTGGAGTTGCACGCCCGCGGCTGCGAGTTGGGACTCGGTCGCGATTACATGTCCGGGGGCATCTGGGCGGCGGGTGACGGTGATGATCGGCGGATGCTCGATCATCAGCACCCGCCCGAGCTCGGCTTTGTCGGTCTTGCGGGCGTTGAGGATGTGGGTGTGGTGGAGTTGCTGGAGTTCGTAGGCTTGGTCATAGCCGAGGCATTGGAGCGGGATGTGGGAGAGGGGGAGCACGGGGGATGGTATGCAGGTGCTTGTCGCCTGAAGACACTACTGCGCCGGGGACGGCGAGTCGTGGCACCCGGCGCTATAGTTGTCCTATGACAAAGGTGCATCCATCGGCGATTGTTGAAGATTCGGTTGAACTTGGCGAAGGGGTCGAGATTGGGCCTTTCTGTGTGCTTACTGGGAAGGTGAGGCTCGGCGATGGGGTTCGGTTGATTTCGAGCGTCTCGATTCAGGGGCCGGTGGAGATTGGGAAGAACACGACGGTGTATCCGACGGCTTCGATTGGGTTTGAGCCTCAGGATTATAAGTTCAAGCCCGGCTCGCCGACAGCCGGGGTGGTGATTGGCTCGGACACGATCATCCGTGAGTATGTGACGATTCATGCTGCGAGTAATGTGGAGAAGCCGACGCGGATTGGCAGCCGAGTGATGATGATGATCGGTGCGCACGCGGGGCATGATGTGACGGTTGGGGATGATGTGGTGATGGTGAACACTTCGCATCTGGCGGGGCATTCGATCGTGGAGGACCGTGCGTTGGTATCGGGCGCGGTGATGCTGCATCAGTTTGGTCGGATTGGATACATGGCGATGTGCTCTGGGGGGAGTATTTTGACGGGCGATCTGCCTCCGTTTTGCACCTCGGCGGGGCGCAACGCGGTGGTGGGGTTGAACCTGGTGGGGATGCGCCGCTCGGGGATGCCCGCTGAGGAAATCAACGCGGTGCGGCATGCGTACAAGACGGTGCTCCGCAAGAATCCGCCGCTGCCTGTGATGAAAGAGATGCTGCTTGAACTCGGACAGCACTCGCCTGCAGTGAAACGGATGGCCGATTTTATTATCGAGGCCAAGCGTCCGATCGTGCCTGTCGGCGGGCGGAGGGTCTCGTGAGTCGACCAACAGGTGAGCAACTTGATGGGGCAGCGGGGGCGCTGTGCGTGCTCGCGTCTGGGTCCAAGGGCAACTGTGCGGTTTTGGTGGTGCCCAAGACGAGCAAGACTGCGAGAAGGGTGATTTTGTTCGATGCCGGGTTGAGCCCGAGCCGAACCAATAGCCTGCTCCATGCGCGGGGGATCCGGAGCGATGAGGTCGATGAGATTGTGTTCACGCACCTCGATTCGGACCATTGTCATAGCGGATGGGTCAATGCGATTCGGCCCGGGTCGGTGACGGGTGCTTGGCGGGCGACGCTTCGGGTGCACCGGATGCACATGGGGCGGGCCGAGCGGATGGGGTTGTTGTATTCCAAGACCGAGCCCTTCGACGAGGTGTTCGAGCCTGCGCCGGGGGTGAGGGTCGAAGTGGCGATGCTCTCGCACGATGATCTGGGTGTGGCGGTGTTCAGGTGCGAGCTGAATCTGGGTGATCGGGCGTCGGCGTCGTTTGGATATGCGACCGATGTTGGGCGTGTGACCAATGAGATGATCGAGCATCTGCGCGGGGTCGATGTGCTGGCGATCGAGTCGAACTATTGCCCGGTGATGCAGGAGAACTCTGGGCGTCCTGCGTTTTTGAAACGCCGAGTGATGGGCGGGGCGGGGCATCTGAGCAACGAGGAGTCGGCGATCGCGGTTTCGCGGATCGGGCCTCGCGAGCATGTGGTGTTGTTGCATTTGTCCCAGGAGTGCAATGAGCCCGCGATTGCGATGGGGAATCATCAGCGGTACATCGATGCGTGCGCTGATCGGCGGTGCGTGATCTCGGATCAGCACGAGCCTACGGGCTGGATCGCGATCCGAGGCGACGGGGTCGGCTCGCGAGAACGCGTGAGTGTAAAAGAATCGCAGGGTCGGCTCTTTGTGCGCTCCTCGGCGCGTACGGGGGTGTGAGATGCGCAGCGATGAGCAGGGGGGGCGAGGGGAGATCGAAGCCAAACCAACGGGCGCAGGGCGCAGTGTGGGTCAGCCGATGTCTTGGGGGCAGCGGGTGGAGCAGCGAGCGAGCCGAAGGCGGGCGGGAAGGGTTGGCGGGTTGCCCGGGTGGATTGCTCGTGTCTCTGGTCTGGTCTTCGGGCGGGTCTTTGGTCGGGGCGCACGGTTCTTGCGATCGGTCGGGGTGATTCGGCGTCGGATCGAGGTTGACGGGGTGGTCTATCGCGAGGGGGGGACGGTGAGTTTGCGCCGGGCGTTGTCGCCGACGGGCTCGGGGGTGAAAAAATACGAGGTTCGGTTCCCCGCGATGGGCGAGGCGATGAAGAGCACGCAATACCCGATGCGTGAGTCGATGGAGATCCGGTATACCCGCACGCGGATCTATCACGATCTCGGGCAAGACCCGCGGGTGTTCTTTGTCGATTTGATCCGCGATCGGATCCGCCCGGGCGATCGGGTGCTTGAACTTGGATGCGGGACGGGTTCGTCGAGCGCGATCCTGGCGGGGCTTGTCGGGCCTTCGGGCGGGGTGGTCGCGGTGAATCGGGACGGCGAATCGATCCGGTTCGCCCGCCAGAGGCATCGCCAGAATCATCTGGCGTTCGAGCTGGGATGGCTCGAAACGCTTGACGGGGAGCTTGACGCGAGCTTTGACGCCGCGGTGGCGGTGGATATTTTTCGTGATGCCCCTGATGAGCCGAGCAAGAGCCGGGCGATCGCCCAGCTCTGGCGGGTGGTTGGCAAGGGTGGAGCGGTGGTGGTGATGTGCTCGACGGGCGAAGGGCTCGGGGAGGTGATGGATCGGCTCGAAGCACTCGGGATCGGGTCAATCGAGGTGCTCGGGAGCGATGCTGAGCTTGGATGGAGCGGGGTTGTCGGGATTCGGGGATAGGGAATCGGGATTCGCCCTTGGGGATGAGCTAAGATTGGGCAATGAATACAAACGATCAAACGGATGGGCAGGAATCGGGTTCGCAGCCGATGGCTGGGGCGACGATGTCGGAGGGGGCGAAGATTCTCAATGTGGAGGATGCCCGCTCGTTCGCCATCAAGGCGGCCCAGTCGTTGCGTGATGATAAGTGCACCGATGTGGTGGTGATTGATGTGGGTGGACGCTCGCCGGTGACTGGGTTCATTGTGATTGGATCGGGCACCTCGGCGAGGCAGATGCGAGGCTCGCTGGGGAGCATCGAAGAGGTCGCTGAGGAATGTGGGACCAGCGCGTACCACATCACCGAAGACGGCGATGCGATCTGGTTGCTCGCGGACTTTGTCGATGTTGTTGTGCATCTCTTCGAGCCCAACGCCCGGGCGCATTATGATCTCGAAGGGCTCTGGTTCGAATGCCCGCGGGTTGAAGTGCCAGCGTCAGAGCGTTCACAGACCAAGCCCGGACTCGTCAATCGCCAAGTGGACGGCGAGGACGCGGTGTGAGCACGAGAAGCGTCGAGGTGAATCTGCCCGGACGAGCCTACAGCGTTCATGTTGGGGCGGGTGCATTGAGCAGTGTCGGCTCGGGGGCGCGGTCGATCAGCGGGACCAAAGCATCGCGGGCGTTTGTGGTGGTCGATACCGGCGTGCCCGAGCGGTTTGTTGAACAACTGATTGCCGATCTGGCATCGCAGGGGTTCGCAGCGTGTGTTGCTCGCGTGACGCCCAGCGAAGAGATCAAATCCATCGAGACTTACCATCGCCTGCTCGTCGAGATCGCTGCGACCGGGCATACACGGGTCGATCCGGTGATCGCACTCGGTGGCGGGGTGGTTGGCGATCTGGCTGGGTTTGTCGCAGCAAGCTATCAGCGCGGGGTGGCGGTGATCCAGTGCCCGACGACACTCTTGTCGATGGTCGATGCTTCGGTGGGAGGCAAGACCGGGATGAACCTGGTTGTGACAGATGACACGGGCAACCCGGCGCTGCTCAAGAATCTGGTCGGTGCGTTTCATCAGCCCAAGATGGTGGTGGCGGATATGGATGTGCTCGATTCGCTCGATCCTCGGCATCGACGCGCGGGGCTCGCCGAGTGTGTCAAGCATGGGATGATCTGCCAGACCATCGGCGATGGGCATGAGGGGTTGATGGATTGGATGCTCGGGCGCCTCGATGGAATCCGAGGCTTTGATGCGTCCACAATCGAAGAACTCGTCGCGAAGAATGTCGCGATCAAGGCGAGTGTGGTGGTGCGCGATGAGCACGAATCGACCGATGCCAAGGCGGGCGGACGGATGCTGCTCAACTTCGGGCATACCTTCGGGCACGCGATCGAGACGATCAAGGGACTCACCCCCGATGCCAATGATCCTGGTTTGGCGCCTTTGCTTCATGGCGAAGCGGTGGGGCTGGGCATGGTCGCGGCGTGCCATGCAGCAGCGGAGTTGGGGATGTGCGATCGCTCGGTGGGCGACGAACTCGTCTCGATGCTCGAAGCGATCGGGTTGCCTGTGCGGGTCGATGGGTTGCCGATCAGTAGCGAGATTCTGGATCGGATGATGCGCGATAAGAAGACAGCGGGCGGATCGCTGCGTGTGATTCTTCCCGTTGGACGGGGAAAATGCGAGATCGTCGAGGGGGCAGATCCCGGCGCGATCCAGGCGGGGATTGATTCGATCCGCGGAGAACCCGAGGCTCGCCAGTGAACAAACAGCATGGGGCGTTTCCCCTGTTCGTCTGGTTGTGAGATCGTTGGGAAAGTGAACATTGCAGAGATTGCTCGAATGGCTCCGATAATACCGGCAGCGGCTTGTCCTGTATGGAGGTGGGCAGCCCGATTGGAGCAAGGTCCCTGTGCGTGTATTTACAGTCATCAATCAGAAGGGCGGATGTGGCAAGACCACCTCGGCGATCAACCTGGCTTCGGCGTTTGCCAAAGCGGGGTGCCGAACGCTTCTGGTTGATCTTGATCCACAGTCACACTGCGCAGCCGGGCTTGGGATTCCTGAAGAGCGATTGGACCTCGATGTGTCCGATGCGATGCGGGCACCGATTGATCAGGAACTCAATGCGGATCGGATGATCTGGCATGTCGGGCGGAATTTGGATTTGCTCCCCTCGCGGATGAAACTCGCGGGAATCGAGGCAGCCCAGGGCGGGTTGGCGGATCAGAAGGATAAAGCGCTGCGATTGCGATCAGTGCTGGCAAGGCTGGCGCGGGTCCAAGAGCCTGCGATAGGGGCCAGCGGGCACGATGATGAAGATCGTGAATCGGTTGGGATGCCTGCCAAGAAATACGATGTGTGTCTGATTGATTGCCCGCCTTCGATCGGGTTGTTGTCGTATAACGCGATCGCTGCGGGTCGTGAGGTGATTATCCCGGTGGAGACGAGTTTCTTCTCGCTCCGTGGCGCGGGCAAGCAGGTGCAGACCGCCCGTTCGATCGCGCGTCGATTGGGGATGCGGATTCATCCGCGATTGTTGGCGACGATGCACGATCCCAATCAGCCTTTGGCGAGGGATCTGTTGGATGATCTACGCGATCGGTTCGGCGCGGGGATGATCCCGGTGGTGGTGCGGTACGACCATGCGCTCAAAGAGGCGGCCTCATTCGGGCAGGCGGTGGATGAATACGCGCCTGATTCGATGGGCGCGGAGGATTATCGCTCGGTGTGCGAATGGCTCGTCGAACATGTGCATGTCGATCGCCCCGAGCCCGGCGAAGAGTCGGCGTTGGTTGCTGACGGATTGCCCAAAGCCGGCATGACCCTTGCTTCGGCAGCGGTGGAGATCGCGAGTTCGAATCAGGGGTCGCCTTTGTCGCGGGCGCAGGAACTGGCGATGCGGGCGCGGACGATGCAGCAAGAAAAACTGACACACGCGGGGGTGCAGAACCAGGCACCCGCAGCCGCGACGATGATCGAAGCGAAGCCTGTCGATTCCGAGCCCGTGGTGCTCAAGCGTTCGATGATGCCTCACCGCCCGGTGGCGATCGAGTTGGTCGATGATCGTGTGATTCGCCCGAGCAAGTCGGTAGGGGTCGACATCACCAAGGTGAAGCATCTCTTCGGGATTCGGCGGAGTTCGAAGGGTGTGCTCTTTGTCCAGCCGATATCGCTCGGGGCCTGTGTCGAAATCGCGGGTGATTTCAACGGGTGGCAGCCCGGAAAGTCCGTGATGACCAGCAACGAGGTGCTCGGGGTGTTCGAGAAGCATGTTGAGCTGCCCAAGGGGGCGTATGCGTATAAGCTGGTGATTGACGGGCAGTGGTGTCTTGATCCGTACAACCCGGATCGGATGGACAACGGGCTCGGCGGGCGAAATAACATTGTGCGGATCGATTGAACTTGGTGCCTTGGTGCGCCTGAAATGGCAATATGCACTATACTCGGTGGTGTCGGTGCGGGGATGGATCCTCGTTTGGGATGTCGGTTGGCATGAGCGGAGCTCGATATGGATGACTTAGAAACAGGCACAGGACGCGGGCAAGACACGACGGAGAGTGCCGAGCGCGGGCGGATTCGCCTGGCATCGATCGATCATGAAGAATATGACGCGTTGGCGGACTTGTTCCTCGGCGATGGTGAGCTTGCGCCTCAAGGCTTTGATGCGCATGAACAGTCTGTCGAACCCTCCGAGCCCACCCATTCGACACACACCCCGGTGCTTCAACTAACCCGTCATGAGGAAGACGCTGAGCTTCTCGCTGATCAAGTTGAATCTGTTGTTCATGAGGGCGTGCTTGATACGCTCGGGATTACCCAAGGGCATGCGTCGGAACTGCTCGCCGAGCTGCTCGGCGAAGTCGGCAGCGATATCGAGACGGGCCCAAACTCGGGTGATCGGCTTGAGGTCGTTGAGGTGACGATCCCGCGTGTCGAGGTGGTCTTGCTTGGGCACCTGCCGGTCCGCGCGACACTCTGGGCGAGGCAGTATGCGTGCCATCGGGCGCAAGAAACCGGAGAGTCCACCGCGTTGATCCGGGCAGCGAGCGGCTCGATGGCTGTGGATCTGATCGGCGATGCGCCGAAAATGGATTCGGCGTTGAGCCTAGGCGATGCGCTTGGGCGGGTATGCGTGCACGCCGATCGGGTGATCCTGCGAGTGGACGAATCCTGCGAGCCCGAGCTTCTTGATCGCGATGAGGTTGATGAGATCACGATTTTGACCGGGGCCGACGAGGCGGCGGTGGTGGCGTCGTATCGTTTGATCAAGGCGCTTGATGTGACATTGGCCGAGCGGTTCGGGGTTGACGATGGCCCGCAGATCCGCGTCGCCGTGATGGGCGCAAGGCGTGAGCAGGCGATTGATGCGTGCACAAAGCTCCAAAACGCGGTAGAAACATTCATCGAACGCCAAGTTGAGATCGTGATGGGCTCTGGACGCATTGATGCGACCACGACGACGAGCGTCTACCGGGACACGGTTTCGCACCGTGGCTCGGCGGTGCTCGATGGGCTTCTCCGCGCAGGGCACGGGCTCGAAGAGGATGAGGGAATTGGCGAGGATTTGATTGACGGGGTGAACGAAGAATCGATTGAAAGCATGGGCGAAGTGGTCGGGGTCGAGTTCCCCGCTTCTGGTGTGTCGGTGCCTGTGCCCAAGGTTCAATCCGAGGCTCAACCCAAGCGTACAGAGAACGAGCCAGCGCTTATGCCCCAGCAACAGGCGACGGAGTCGCCGAGGATTCGGGAGGGGTTGTGTGCGATGATCCCGGGGCTGCGTTCGATCGAGGCGCGGTGCCCCAAGGCTCCGGGTGTGGAACTCGGGGTTGATGAGGATGGTCGATTGCATTTGTTGGTGTGCGACGAGGACACGCGTGACGCGATGAATCGGTTGTTGGCCGCCCAGGTCTGGGCGCGGAATAATCTTGGGTTGCTGATCCGGGCTGAGGGGTCGCTCTCGGCTCCGAGCGCGGATCGTGACGAGGACACAGACGCAGCGATGCACCTGATCTCGCCAGACCCTGCTGGTGTACGAGAGATTTATGACACCTCGGTGCGTGTCTATTCACTCGCCCGGGTGCGGGTGGGGAATGTGATTGCCCAGGTCGCCACGCCGATTAACTGAGTTGTGGAGGCTCAAGGGAAGCAGTGGGGGGGCGGGGTTGATCTTTGGCAAAGAATCTGCTGGAGAAAAACCTGCTTTGCGTTGCGCATCGTGTGAACAATGGCGTTAGACTGTTTCTTGCGGGCGATCGCGTGATCGTTCTGATCGGTTAGGATTCTGGAGCGTAGTCGGTGCATCATCAGCCTCTGATTGTGAGATGGTCAATGCCCATCACGATCGTGGTGCTCTTTGTGCTGGCACTCTCACCGATCCAATGGCTCGGATGGACCGGGTGGTTTTCTGCCCAGGCGCGGGTGATCATCTCGCCCATCGCCCACCCGATGACCATCGCGATTGATACGGTGATCCCGCCTCCGATTGCTGATCCGCAGGCGACCGATCGCGAGCGGACCATCCGCAACGAGCTCGAACGGGTCCGAACCTCGTTGTTGGTGACCCAGGCCGAGAACGATCGGCTCAACATACTCATCGACCAGTTCACCCGCGGGGCGCAGATCACCCCGAATCTCAATGTCCGCCAGGTGCATCGCCCGCGCATCTCAAGTCTCTCTGGCGATATGCTCGTTGTGCGCACCGGCGATATCCCCGGGCTCGCCCAGGGGACCGTGGTGGTGGCCGATGCGGTGCAACTTTTGGGCAAGGTCTCGCGGGTCGATAAGCGGACCTCGATTGTCCAGCTTATCACCGCCAAGTCCGCCCAGCGCATCTTGGCAACTGTCCTGCTCGATGATGAGGGAGCCCGCCAGGTGCCTTGCCTGCTCGCTCCGGTGGGTGATGGAACTCTTATAGGCGAAATCCCTCGGGCCATTGACGACCAATCGGATGAGTTTTCAATAGAGAGTCAGCCCTATGGCGGGCTCGTTGGTCGTCCGGTCCGCCTGCTCGATAACCAATGGCCTGCCCATGCGCAGATGCTCATGATCGGGACGATCGAACGGGTCGAACGCAACGATGCCCAGCCTTTGCGTCAGAAGATCATCGTCCGCCCGACCATCCCCGACCTACGCCGAGTCCCCGAGGTGATCTTCAGGCTGCCCGCTGATTCCTCTTCATCCGACCAGGCGACGAGCACGAGGGGGAACCCATGAACTGGTTCGTCTTTGCCATTGTCGCGTGGATCGCCTTCGGGCTCGAACTGGCGTTTTTGCCGATCCTTGATGCGGGCTCGGGCGGGGTGCATCCGAGTATGATTATCCCCTTGATGAGCTTTGTCGTGCTCTATGCCCCGCACAAACAGGCATTGTGGGCTGCGATTGTCTTGGGAATCATGATGGACCTGCTCTCCCCACTCCCGATGGCTTCGGGAGGATCAGCAATCCTTGTCGGCCCGCACGCGCTTGGGTATCTGCTCTCGGCCCATTTCATCCTCGCGATCCGAGGGGCGTTGATCCGTCGAAACCCGCTCACACTCGTCATCATCTCGATCGCTGCTTCGTTGATCGCTCAGATCGTGCTTATCGCGCTGCTCTCGCTGCGAAACACGGGAATCGCAGGGGTGAGCCCGTTGGTCTGGGATGGTTCCGAGGAACTCTTTGCCCGCTCGTTTTCGTCGGTATACACCGGGTTGAGCGCGTTGATTCTCTCGGTTGGATTCTTTGCTCTTGCCCCGGCCTTTGGGTTCCATTCGTCGGTGCCCACGCGGTTCGCGCGGACGATTAAGTAGTCTGCTGGATGGATTGGGTGATCCACATCTGATGATCCACATCTTGTCCCCAATCATGGATGAATCTTGAGCGGGCGATGCACTCGATGGGCTGATCTGCTACACTCGGGGCACACACGCCCTGTTTCTTTTTTGGCAAGGAAGCCAACATCATGCCCAGTTCATACCGCGCACTCTGCTCCGATTTCTATATCAACACCAAACTCAATGTACGCATGGAGTTACCAACCAATCGCGAGCCTGTCCTCGAACTCTTCGAGCGCACCCGCCGATCCTACCCCGCGATGAACGCCTTCCGTCGCTACAAGGACGAACTCGCCCTCGAATCCGCACCAAACGCAACACCCCACCGCTGGATCGCTATCCGCAGTGCATCAGTCCGCAGCGGCGTCGTCAATCCGACCACCGCTGACGAGATGTATTCGATCCACCGAACCTCCGTCGAGATTTCGCCTTACTTCCTCTCGATCTCGCCTTTGGACATCGAATACATCGAACTCCTCTACGGCTTCGACCTCGCCGCCAAGGGCAACCACGATGCCATCGCTGCCAACGCCCTCTTTGCCGGCTCGCCCATGGCTGCCCTGCTCGACACCGAAGGCATCAATGTCCTCGATTGCCAACCCACCATGGGCATGAAACTCGAAACCGACGACGGGCTCGAAGTCCATTTCGAGGTGAAAACTCGCTCCAAAGGCAAGAAGCCCAACGACCCCAACCCAGACCCCATCTCGGTCTACCTCACCCTCCGCAAATACGACCCCGTCACCAACCTCGAAGAGCTCACCCCCCGGCTCAACGAAATGATCGAACGAGGCCAAACCCTCGTCGACGAGTATGCTTTGCCCAACTTGCTGATGCCTCTGCGTGATGAGATTGCTTCTGGATCGTTCTGAGCCGACGCCCCAAAGTGTGATATCATCGCTCTATGCTCACCCTCGCCCAGACTGTTGATCCCAAGGTTTTTATGTATGCCGGGTTGCTCCTCGGGTTTTTACTCGTCGGGGCGATCGTGATCTTTGCAGTTCGGCGGAGCTACTACGCCGACGAAGTAACGACCAACCCCGCTGGAGGCGGGCTGCTCGAACACCTCGACGAGATGCACAAGACGGGCAAGATCACCAAAGAAGAGTACGATGCCACCCGGGCGTCAATCATCGAGAAGGCATCCCAGCAGATGCGCCAAGAAGCCCAGCAAACGGACACCCAGCCCAACCACTCAAAATAGGGGGGGCGATTACGCCGATTTTGCCGATCATTTCGCCCTGATTCACCCTGAACCCACATTCATCACTCCCCAACAGTGGTGCCAGCCCATCGGGAAGGCTAGGGTTTTCGGGCGAGGAAACCGACGCGCAGATCATGCGCTCGTATCCTCAAAAAGCCCGTCAATCCGGGTTGAGACAGGGGTGTCGGTTGGCCGATATCTACTATCAACCGCCCGGCTCCGTACGCGCTAGGCTCGGCTTTGGAGAGGTCATACCCATATGTCAGACAATACTCAGCACCCACATCCCGCACCAAAGAACGCTTCGGACACCACCGATGGCCCATCGGCACCATCGGGCACCGGGTCGGGCGACGCTTCAGGGACTGGTGAGGGCTCGGGATTCCGAGGCCGAAAGATCACCACCTGCTCATTCTGCGGCAAAACCTCTCGTGAAGTCGGCCCAATGGTCGAAGGCCCAGGCGAAGTCTACATCTGCTCAAACTGTGTCGAACTCTGCCAGAATATCTTCCGCCAGGAACGCAAACGCGTCTCAGGCGTCTCCGCATCACTCTCCGAAATCCCCTCACCCCGCGAGATCGTCGAGTTCATGGCCCAGTATGTCATCGGGCAGGAACTCGCCAAGCGTTCGCTGGCCGTCGCGGTGCATAATCATTACAAACGGCTCCTCCACTCCGAATCCGAAGCCGCCAACGATATCGAACTCGATAAGTCCAACATCCTGCTCATCGGCCCCACCGGCTCGGGCAAAACGCTCCTCGCCAAGACTATGGCCCGGATGCTCAAGGTCCCCTTCGCCATCGGCGATGCCACGACCTTGACCGAAGCAGGCTATGTCGGCGAAGATGTCGAGAACCTGCTCTTGAAGTTGCTTCAAGCCGCCGACTTCGATGTCGAAGCCGCCCAGCGAGGCATCATCTATATCGACGAGCTCGACAAGGTCGGCAAGTCCTCAGGCAATGTCTCGATCACCCGCGATGTCTCGGGCGAGGGCGTTCAGCAGTCGCTCCTCAAAATGCTCGAAGGCACCATCGCCAATGTCCCCCCTCAAGGCGGACGCAAGCACCCAGAGCAGCAATACATCCAGTTCGACACCACCAACATCCTCTTCATCGTGGGTGGTACCTTTGTCGGGCTCGATGAAATCGTCCGCCGACGCTTGGGCCAAACCAAGATCGGTTTCGGCGCAGACTCAGGCGATGACAAGCAACGCAAGCACTTCATCGACGACAACGCCGAGCGTGAGTGGTTGCAATCGCAGATCACCAACGAAGATGTCGTCGAGTACGGCCTCATCCCCGAACTCGTCGGGCGTCTGCCTGTCATCACGCCTTTGATGCCATTGGCCAACGACGCACTGATCCAGATTCTGACCGAGCCCAAGAACGCCCTGGTCCGTCAGTACCAGCACCTCTTCACCCTCGAAGGCGCCACGCTGACCTTCACCGCCGACGCATTGGAACTCCTCGCCAAGCGAGCCTCCAAGCGAGCCACCGGTGCCCGCGCCCTGCGTGCGGTGCTTGAAGAAGTGATGATGGATCACATGTACGACCTGCCCGACGCGACCAATGACGGCATCGAATATGTCATCACGGCTGCCGCGATCGAGAACAAGACCCAACTCAGCGATCTCCGCGTCGCCCAGGCCAACTCGGCGTAAAGCATTCCAAATCCAACCCCCAAAGCCCTCGGCCTCCCGAGGGCTTTTTAATATCGCCACCAACGATTCGGTATAACATTCGCATCCAGAAAATGTGGATCAATCCAAAGTTTTCACTACCGGAGGCCATCAAAATGATCTACTCTATGGGGCACTGTCGCCAGTTGGCGGCAATGAGATGATAAGGAATCATTACTATGTTGAATCCAATCCGCCGCCGACTCACACTCGCCGCCATTGCCCTATCCGCCTGTGTCGTCCTGCCCGCTGTAGGCCAGACAATCAACGAAGATCTAAAACTCACCGCGAGCGACGGAGCGGAGGGAGATCGTTTTGGTTACTCTATTGCCATTGACAATGGTGTCGTCGCCGTAGGCGTGTGGGGTGACGACGACAATGGAAACATATCTGGTTCAGCGTATCTCTTTGATGCCTCAACCGGTACGCAAACCGCCAAACTCCACCCCGACGATGGAGCGACTGGTGATGTTTTTGGTTCCTCCATCGCCATCGACAACGCTGTTGTCGCCGTGGGGGCATATGGCGACAATAATAAAAACGGCTTCGATACTGGTTCAGCGTATCTCTTTGATGCCTCAACTGGCATACAGATCGCCAAGCTTCTCCCAAACGATGGGACGGAGGGTGACAGCTTTGGCTACTCTATCGCTATTGATAACGGCATCGTTGCTGTAGGGGCGCGATCGGACGGAGATAACGGCTCAGACTCTGGTTCAGCATACCTGTTTAATGCTTCCACAGGTGTGCAGATAACTAAACTTCTCCCAAGTGATGGGGCCGCGTTTGACTACTTTGGCTTCTCTATCGCCGTCGACAACAACATCGTCGCGATAGGGGCATATAGAGATAACGATAACGGGTTTAGATCAGGTTCGGTGTATCTTTTCGATGTTTCGACGGGTGCCCAGATAGCCAAAATCCTTCCAAACGATGGTGGGGGGGGTGACCTCTTTGGCTGGTCTGTCGCCATCGATAACGGTGTCGTTGCCGTAGGAGCATATCAGAGCGATGACAACGGCTTCAACTCCGGTTCAGCGTATCTCTTTGATGCCTCCACCGGGGGGCAGCTTTTCAAACTTCTCGCGAGCGACGGGGCAGTGTTTGACAACTTCGGCTGGTCTATCGCCATCGACAACGGCATCGTCGCCGTAGGGGCGCGATCGGGCGGAGACACCGGCGGGTCTGCGTATCTCTTTGACGCGTCCACTGGTGCGCAGATCGCCAAGTTTCTCCCCACCGAGGGAGCGGCCAATGATGAGTTTGGCTGGTCAATTACTATCGCCAATGATGTCGTCGCCATAGGAGCATGGGGAGACGACGACAACGGCACTGACTCCGGCTCGGCGTATGTGTTTGCGGTGCCGGGGACGGATTGCCCCGCAGACCTCACCAACGACGGCACCCTCAACTTCTTCGATGTCTCTGCCTTCATCACCGCCCTCGCCAATAACGACCCCATCGCGGACTTCAACAACGATGGGCGATGGAACTTCTTCGATGTCAGTGCATTCCTCCAAGCCTTTGCGGCTGGGTGTCCGTAGCGTTTTTGCTGAGGGTGGGCGTGGATGGTCGAGAAGGCTCGGCGTGGAGAGGAATCGGGTGGTCGATTCGTCTGAGGGGCGTTCAAACGCCAGAATTGCGCCCTTGATGATCTCTGCTCAGAAAACACCTTGCCTGCTCCCCACCCGAAGCATCTTTCGGGTATCATTTCGGCTATCCTATACCATTGTTGTGGGCGCTGGACCCCACATATGGGATGCTGCGCTCGTCGAAGCGCTCAGCTGGAGAATGAACACTCGTGTGGTATGAACGCCTTTTAGGACCATTCGGCGTCGATATGGGCATCGACCTGGGCACCTGCAACACCCTTGTTGCGGTGCGTGGGCAGGGTATTGTCCTCAACGAGCCCTCCGTGGTGGCTGTGCGCAAAGGCACCAATCAGGTCCTCAAAAATGGGCAGGCGGTCGGATGGGTTGCCAAGGAGATGCTCGGCAAGACCCCAGGCTCGATTACCGCGATCCGCCCGCTCAAGGACGGCGTGATCTCGGACTTCGAGATCACCGAAGCGATGCTCAACTACTTCATCACCAAAGTGACGGGGCGCGTGCGGATGCTTGGGCCTCGGGTCGTCATCTCGATTCCATCGGGCATCACCGCGGTTGAAAAACGGGCGGTGTTTGATTCCGCAGAGCACGCCGGCGCTCGCAAGACTTATCTGCTCGAAGAACCAATCGCTGCAGCCATCGGCGCGGGATTGCCATTCGCTGAGCCCACCGCGTCGATGATTGTCGATATCGGTGGCGGCACGACCGAAGTGGCGATCATGACGCTGGCCGACATCGCCAACTGTGAATCGATCCGGGTCGCGGGTGATGACATGGACGAGGCGATCATGGCGCACATGAAGCGGAACTATTCGCTGATGATCGGGGAGCAGACCGCCGAGCGGATCAAAATCCAGATCGGATCGGCTGCCCCGGTCGGGGAAGAGGCCAAGATGGATGTCCGTGGTCGCGACATGGTCTCTGGGCTGCCTCGCAAGACCGAGGTCACCTCCGAAGAAATCCGCGATGCGTTGCGTGAACCGATCAACAATATTATCGAAGCCGTGACGCGCACGCTTGAGCGTGCAGAGCCTGAACTCGCTGCGGACCTTGTGGACAACGGGATCACACTCGCCGGCGGCGGTGCGCTCCTGCGTGGATTACCCATCGAGATCAACCGGACGACCGGGCTCGAAGTGACGCTCGCTGAGGACCCATTGACCTGCGTCGCCCGAGGCACCGCGATCTATCTTGAGAACATCGAGGAATGGAAAGAAACCCTCGAAAATAACTCGGATATTTAGATGTTTGGGTGATCACTTGTGTATCTGTGCAAGGCTATTTGATAGGTGTGCATCGGATTGAGATGATCGCGCGGTAGGTCAGTACCCGCCAGAGCCACTCGAATGGGCCCATCGTGAAGAATCTGAGCCAGAGCATCGAGAAGATGATGTTGATCGTCCAGACGCTGAGGACGACGAGCCAGAGTTGTGGGAACTCGACTTTGGCGAAGTAGCCGAGTCCGTAGCCATAGAAGAAGGTGGTGCAGAGGATGGTGTGGAGGAAGTAGTTGGTCAGGGCCATGCGTCCGACGGCTGCCAGTGGGATGGCGATAAATCGCGCAGGGGACCACTTCGAGAGTGCGGAGGTAGACGGTGAACCCGGCGAGGAGTTGGAGTTTGGGGTTGATCCTGCGGACCCACCAGAGGAGTGTGATCCCGGCGAGTGCGTAGAAGGTGAGGATGTCGCCGTACCAGAAGAGGTAGCTGTGGATGAGCCCGAAGAAGAGGAGCCAAGCGCACCGAGCATGCCAGAGTCCTGCGCCGGTGTAGAGTTTGGAGTGGAACTTGCCCGAAGCATCGGCAGCGTCGAACTTGCGGGCGTACATGATAACGCCCGAGCCGAAGAGCAGGGCGAAGATGAACATGAACTTGCCCAGGAAAAACACGCTGGTGGCTTGGTAGGCAGCGGTGTTTGCAGACGCATCGGAGATGACGGCGGGATTCGTGTAGGCGGAGCTTGGCCAGGCGAAGGAGACGATGTTGGGGACGAGGATGCCCAGGAGGGCGAAGCCCCGGAGGGTGTCGATGGATTGGAACCGATTGGGCGACTCGGTTGGTGCGGGGGGGGATGGTGCTAGCTGCTCATGATCCAATCGATGATTTCCCTCGTCTGTGTCAGGTCATCGACGACCCGATGAGCGCCGGCCGATTCGAGCGTGCTGCGTGTGTCGTGCCCGGTTGCAACCGCGAGGGATCGACATCCAGTACTCAAGGCGCACGAGACATCATGCTCGGTGTCGCCGATGATGATGACTGATTGGGGATCGAGGGGCTCGCCTTTCACAGCTCGGTAGCGATCAATCGCGATTGGGGGTAGGTGGGCACGGATGGGCTCTGGGTGCGGCGAGCAATCGCCCCAGGCATTGATCGTAAAGAGTGATGTGTCGAACCCCGCTGAGGCCACCTTGATTGTTCCGGTTTCCTCGAAGTTCCCGGTTAGGAGCCCGAGGGTTGGGTTGGAATGGTGAGCAGCTGCAGCATTGACTAGGTCATGCGCCCCGGGCAGGGCGGTGGCGACGGATTCGGTTTGGGAGCGGGTTGAGAGGAGTTGGTGGGATGTCGTGCGCATCGAGTTGATGTTGGTTGATGTCGGCTCGATGTGATTGAGCCTGAGCATCTCGGCGATGATGACCGGGTCGAGGCACCCGCCGAACTTGATGCCTTCGGTGGTGAAGGCGGGATCGAACAATGATCGCCCGGTGTCACGCAGGCAATCGATCCCGATGTGGTTCGATGAGAGGAGCGTCATGTCGATATCGAAGAGGATGAGCATGGGGGAGTGTAGGGCGTTGGGCATAAATGGAGTTGTTTTGTTCTTGTGGGTGGTCTTTGGATCGGGTAGAGTGTGGCTGTGAGTTGTGTTGAAAAAGTGAGGAACGAGATGAAGATGTCTGTTATGTCTATTAGTTGGCTTTGCGTGTTGTTGATGTGTGGGTCTGGGCAGGTGTTTGCTCAGCTTGTTTCCGAAGATTTTTCATTCTCAGCCGATGACGCTCAGGCGGGTGATCAGTTGGGTTGGTCGATTGATGTCGGCGCCGAGTTGATTGTGGTCGGTGCTTGGAATGATGATGACAACGGGCCAAACTCTGGGTCGGTGTATGTGTTTGATCGTATGAGCGGAGCGATCGTTGCCAAGCTGCTCGCTTCGGATGGAAGCGAGGGTGATGTCTTTGGCGTTTCTATTGCGATCGGTGGCGGGCTGATTGTCGTTGGGGCGCGGAATACGGATGAGGTTGGTTCGAACTCAGGCTCGGCGTATCTGTTTGATGCCCGCACCGGGGTTGAGCTTTTTAAACTTGTCGCCGATGATGCGGCGAATGAGGATCGGTTTGGGCGAGCGGTTGGGATTGATGGGGGGGTGGTTGCGGTGGGGTCGCCTCTCGATGATGATGGGGGGGCGAGTTCTGGGGCGGTGTATCTCTTTGATGTTTCGAATGGGCAGCAGATCGCCAAGATCATCGCGGCGGACGGATCGGCGGGGGATCGGTTTGGATTTGCATTGGCGATGGATCAGGGGGAACTGGTCGTCGGTGCATATCACGATCAGGAAAATGGGGTCGAGTCTGGGTCGGTGTATGTGTTTGATATTCCTACTCGAGTGCAGACGCAGAAGATTGTGCCCGTCGATGGAACCGACAACGGCGTGTTCGGGAGAACGATTGATGTTGTCGGGGGGAAGATAGTCATTGGGGCAGCGGACAAGGCATATCTCTATGATGCGACAAGCGGGGAGAAGCTCTTTGATCTCATCGCGAGCGATGATGTGAGCGGGGCGGACTTTGGAAATAGTGTGTCGATTGATGAACGATTTGCGGTGGTCGGGGCATCGTTTTCGAGCGAGCTGGGCTTTGGGTCTGGGTCGGCGTATGTGTTTGATGTGGGCAACGGAACGCAGCATGCCAAGCTCGTCAAGAGTGATGGCGAGGGGTTGGACTTCTTTGGGATATCAGTCGGTGTGCGGGATCAGGTGATTGGTGTTGGTGCGCTTGGAGATGATGGGGTTGGTTCATCATCGGTCTTTGATTTTCAATGCCCAGCGGATCTGAGCGGGGATGGGGAGCTGAACTTCTTTGATGTGTCAGCCTTTTTAGAGTTGTTTGCAGAGCAGTCGCCCGAGGCCGATTTCAACGGCGATACTCGTTTCAACTTTTTCGATGTATCCGCATTTCTCGAAGAGTTCGCAGCCGGTTGCCCGTAGAGAGTTGCCCATAGAGATTGTTGAATGTTAGATTCGTATGTTTCGACGGATCTCGAAGGTGGATTCATTGGGGACGGTGCGGACATGGGCGTGGATCTCGCGTTCGACGAGCCCGGAGGTTTTTTTGCGCAGATCGGTGAGGAAGGATTCGAGTGTTGATTCGTCGGCTTGTGCTTCGAGCATGACGGTGCCGTCGGGCTCGTTGCGGACCCATCCGGTGATGCTATAACGCGAGGCGATCGAGGAAGTGCGGGCGCGGAACCCAACGCCTTGGACTCGCCCTTGGAAGATGATGCGTTGACGGGTGACCATGGACTTATTCTAGTCCCTGTTCACCTGTCCCGAGTTTCTCTTGATGTCTGGCGGGGATTTTGGTCAACGCGGGCGTATATGTCCTGACTGAGCGGAAATGTTGATTATGTAGGGCAGCCTGAGGTGTACGCGATGAGGTAGGTGGAGATATCAAAGAAGTTCCATCGGCCATCGCTGTTGAAGTCGCCTTGGGGGGTGTTGTCGGAGAATGCAGACAAGAACGCGGAAACATCGAAAAAGTTGAGTGTCCCGTCGTCGTTGAGGTCCTGCGGGCATGGCGGCGGCGGGGGGGCGAAGAGATAGCCAGTGCCGTAGCCGGGCGATGTTTGATCTCCAGGGGCACCGACGGCAACGGTGCCATCGTCTATCGCGACTGAGACTCCAAACCGAGCTGTGGACGAACTCTCGACGGGCAAGAGTTTGTCGTATTGCCCGGCATCACTCAGGTCATAGATATATGCTGATCCCGGGCCGATCGCTTCACCATCCCATGCACCGACAACAAGCAATGTGGCGTCTGTGTTGAGGTCAATGCCCAGGTCGACCGAGATGCCAAATCCGGCACCGAGTGGGAGATCATCTGGTTGGAGTTTGGCGAGTTGCTTGCCGGTCGTGACATCGAAGAGGTATACAACGCCCATGTTGAATCCGCCCTCGTCGCGAGCCCATGCGCCAACGGCTGCGATGTTGCCGTAGATAGCGACCTGTGAGAACCGATCCCATGCATTGAGTTCATCGACAGTGAGATTGTGGAGTAGGATGCCGATGTCTGCGCTGAAGAGATAAGCCGCCCCGGTATTGCTTGCTCCTGCGTCTACGCCCCAGGCACCGACGATGATTACGCCGTTGTGGATATCAACCGATGTGCCAAAGAAATCGCCGTCGGAACGCATTGGTCCGACAATTTTTCTTACGAGATCAAGTGAGGGTACTTCGTAGATATACACCGCACCCGAGGCAACTGTGCTGATGTTCTGGCTTGATCCGATCACAAGCCTGTTGTCATCAATCGCGATCGAAGATCCAAATTTCACAGTGTCATCAAGGTTGGAATCTTCGGGTTCGATTCTGGCGATTTGCTGGTAGGTCGAGGCGTCGTAGATGAACACCGTGCCCCGGTTGTTGTTGGGGGCACCAACCGCGATGATGCCGCTGCCGATGGCGACGGTGCGGCCGTATTTGCCGTAGGTTTCAATATTGTCGGGTTCCAATCTGGCGAGTTGATCGCTCGTATTCGCGTCATAGACAAAGGCGAACTGATCTGGCGTGAGTGTGAGTGAGGTTGATCCAACAACCATAATCCCGTCATCGATGGCGACTGCTCCAGCGAAGTACTGGTTTGGGTCAAGGTTCTCAGGGCGGAAACTGAACTGTTCGTTGATGGTTTGTTGGCCGAAAGTTGGGAAGGTCAGCAGGGCCAGTATGACCAAGGTGCAGTGTGTGGTGAGTTGATGATGTGATTGGTTTTTCATTGACAATGCTCGCTTGTTTATGATGTGGCTAGCGGATTGGGTGTGATAAATGTAATGTCGGCATTGATTGGCGATCATGGACAATTTATCTCCCAATGGGCTCTCGGACTGCGCACCGTCCGATTTGATCGCCTTGAGGGCGATTCCTCTGGGCATCAGGGCCCAGAAGTTCAACTTTGTTGGCACGCATAGAATCTCAGGCTAGAGTTTTGTGGTCGGGTTCCCCAATCGCTATGCAGATCAGAAAGGTCCACTTGAACGCATTTGCGCCAGAGCATGATGATCGTCAACGCGTCCGCGACGCGTCCGATATCGTTGCGGTCGTGGGGGAGCATCTTGCGCTCAAGCCTAAGGGGCGTGAGTATGTGGGGTTGTGCCCGTTTCATGAGGATCGCAATCCGTCGATGTGTGTGATCCCGGCGAAGCAGATTTTTCATTGCTTCGTGTGCGGCTCGGGCGGCGATGTGTTTACTTTTATCCAGAAGTATCACTCGATGGGGTTCCGCGAGGCGCTTGAGTACCTGGCCGAGCGGGGGAATATTGAGCTGACGAAGTTCAATCCGAACAATCCAAATGCACCGATAGCCAACCAACAAACCGGGGGGATCGGTAAGAAAGAGATCATGGCTGCCAACGAGGCGGGGCAGTCGTTCTTCCGGACGATCCTGACGCACCCTGAGCACGGCACACTCGCCCGAGAGGTCATCGAGCGACGCGGGATATCGCCCGAGATGGTCGAGAAGTTTGGGATCGGGGCGAGCCCGGATCGGTGGGACGGGCTATTGATGAGCGTTGAGAAGAAGGGGCTGAGTCTTGATGCGATGGTCGCTTCGGGGCTCATCAAGGCGCGGGATACGGACGGGCATTATGATGCGCTGCGGAATCGGTTGATCTTCCCGATCTGCGATCAGATCGGGCGGGTGGTCGCCTTTGGCGGGCGGATTCTTGATCCGGAGGACACGCCGAAATATCTCAACTCGCCTGAGACTTTGGTGTTTCGCAAATCGACGACGCTCTATGGCATCAACCACGCCCAGCGGGCGATCAAGCGTGAGCGGACGGCTGTGATTGTTGAAGGCTACACCGATGTGATTGCGTGTCATCAAGCGGGCGTCGAGCATGTGGTGGGCACGCTGGGGACAGCGTTGACGAGCGGGCACGCGACGGTGCTGCGTCGGCTCTGCGATACGGTGGTGCTTTTGTTTGATGGGGATGCTGCGGGGATCAAGGCTGCGGATCGGGCGATCGAGGTGCTCCTCGGGGAGACGATTGATATTCGGATCGCGGCCCTCGCCGGGTTTACCGATGCCAAGGACCCCGACGAGTTGCTCAAGCGCGAAGGCGGGGCGGAGGTGTTCGCCAAAGTGATCGCGGGCTCGGTGGATCTGATCGAATGGCGGTTTGATCGGCTGCGTGAAGAGCTCAAGGATGCCGGGCCTGCGCGGGTGACGCAAAGGATTGAAGAGGAACTCAACAAACTCAGCGAGCTCGGGCTCGGCGAGTTGACCCCGGTGCGTCGGAGTTTGATGATCCGCCAGGTGGCGCGGGCGGCGAAGATTGAAGAGGGCGTGGTGATCGCAGCGATCCGGACGGGGCGATCTCGACGAAGACCAGCCTTCGATCACCCGGCTGATATTGAACTTCCCGGGCACAACCATGACGAGGTGAGCGATGATTCCGGGCTGATCCAGGAGCACAACTGGTCGCCCAATCCTCGGGAAACGCTTTTGGGGTGTTTGCTCTATGACGAGAATCTTTGGTCCTTGATGAGCACCGATGAGCGCGGGCTCACGAGCACGACGGCGTTCGGGTCGCCTTTGTCTCAGGTTGTCGCCGACGCGATGCACCATAGCGCCGAGAACGGCACGGGCACGGGGCTTCATGCGGTGCTCGACGAGTTGGCGGCGATTGCTGAGGAGACAGGAAAGAATCTTGTAGAAGCGGAACAACGGGCGACGATGCTCCGTCAGCATGTCGCGCGGGTGACTGAAACGATCGCTTCGCGGGTCACCCGCTTGTTCAACGAGTGCATGGCGACCGTCACCCTGACGGATTCGGGCATCAGGCGGGATTCATCCACCGACGAGGCAGCCGCGTTGACCGCATTCATCGAAGAACAACGATCGAACCACAAAAAATTTGGTCGATCGGGCAAGAATATGCTCTCTGGAGAGTGAGCAAAGATATTTCATGCCCAATCACCCGGAGGGGCTCGGTTGGTGCGTATATTTGAAGATGGCATTTGGGAGTGTTCTTGTATGATTGGCATCTTGCATCCAGCAGTAAACGAGTTGATCGAGGTCGGTAAGCGGCGTGGGTGGCTCAGCTACGAAGAACTCAACAACATCATCCCCGATGAGTATGTCGAGATCCCGCCGATCCATGCGCTGATTACCAAGCTCGACGAGCAGGGCATCGAACTTGTCGACGAGATGGAGTTCCGGGGTCGGCTCTTTCGGGCTCAGCGATCGGGCGACTTACGCAGTGTCGAGCATATCGGGATGCTGATGGATCAGTTCCGGGCGATGTCGGTCACCGGCGGCGAGCACCTGGGCACCGGCGAAGCAGTCCGCACAAAGCTCAACGCATCCCACTACGCCAACGGCACCGGCGCAATGGACGCCAAGCAGATCGCCGAGGCGGAAAAAGATGTCGAAGAGGCCCGCACGATGGACGATCAGAGCGTCCAGCGCGAGCTCGATGAAGCCGTCGCGACCGAGCCGGGCGCCAAGCGGATGGACGATCCGGTGCGGATGTATCTGACGCAGATGGGGTCGATCCCGTTGCTCACGCGCAACGAGGAGATTCGACTCGCCAAGAAAATCGAAACGACACGGATGATCTTCCGTCGCCGGTGTCTCGAGTGTGATTATATTGTCGCCCAGGCGGTCGAAACGCTCAAGCTCGTGAGCGAGGGCGTGCTCCCGTTCGATCGCACGATGCGTGTGAGCACGCTTGACGATCAAGCCAAGGACAAGATTGCCAAACGCATCCCAGCGAACCTCCCAACGATCGAGAAGCTCCTCGAACTCAATCGGCTCGACTGGCAGGCTCTTGACGAGCTCCGGCGTGAGGACGGGACGATCCGCGAGACGAAGAGGGCTCGGACGATCCATCAACAGATCGCTGCTCGGCGCCGACGCATGGCCGCGTTGATTGAAGAGCTCTGCCTGCGGACGGGTCGCATTGTGCCTTTGATGCGCAAGTTGAAGTCGATCTCTGAGAAGGTGGGGACGATCGAAAGCGAGATGCTCCAGGCGGCGATGTATCCCAAGAAGTATGACGAGGATGATCTTGAGGTATTGCGTGAGGAGCTCAACGGGCTCCGTGCGCTCGCTTCGGAAGAGCCCGAAGCACTCCGCGATCGCATCGCCCAGATCTCGACCGTGTTCTGGGAATACGAGCAGGCCAAGCGGGATCTCTCGGGCGGGAACCTTCGCTTGGTGGTTTCGATCGCCAAGAAATACCGCAACCGCGGGCTTAGTTTCCTTGATGTGATCCAAGAGGGCAACACCGGGCTGATGCGCGCGGTCGACAAGTTTGAATACAAACGAGGGTACAAGTTCAGCACCTACGCGACCTGGTGGATCCGCCAGGCGATCACGCGGGCGATCGCCGATCATGCGCGGACGATCCGTATCCCGGTGCACATGATCGAGACGATGACCAAGCTGCGCAATATCCAGAAGGCGATTATGCAGGAGTCCGGGGTCGAACCCACCGCCGAGGAGATCGCCGACAAGGCCGACATGAGCCCGATGGAGGTTCGGCGGGTGATGAGCATCTCGAAGCACCCGGTGAGTCTTGATCGCCCGGTTGGCGAGTCCGAAGATTCCAACTTTGGTGATTTCCTCGAAGACACGAATCAGGACGCCCCAGCGGTCGCTGCCGCCCGTGATATGCTCAAAGGACGCATCGAACTGGTGCTCAAAACGCTGACCTATCGCGAGCGCGAGATCATCAAACTCCGCTATGGCATCGGCGACGGGTACACCTACACCCTCGAAGAGGTGGGGCGGATCTTCAAAGTCACCCGCGAGCGCGTGCGCCAGGTCGAAGCCAAAGCCATCCGCAAACTCCAGCACCCGATCCGATCGCGCAAGCTTGAGGGCTTTGTCGATTCATAATCGTTCCCCGCTTACTGCTCGAGCACAAAGTAGAATCGTTCGTTGGCGAGCTTTTGGAACAGCCCGCTGTCTAGATCACCGTTGTCGAATCGTTCGTCTACGAGGAGCATCGTTGCATCATCGGGAACATCGCCGCCGTTGAAATGAACACCCACGGCTGCGCTCACGCCCGAGTCGAAGTATTCCGAATCCCATACCCCGCCCAAAGGCGTGCCCGCGGTCCACTCCGAAGCATCGACATAGGTTTCCATCCCCGGAGGGACTACGCCCGAACTGCCATCGGGCGGGTATCGTCCTTCTTTGGCGTTGTAGAGTTCGCACGCATCGGCGTAGGTTTTGAGGCTCGCAATAAACGCCCCGATCCGTGCATCTTCGGTCGCGCCAATAAATCGAGGCACGACGATGGCGGCGAGGATGCCGAGGATGACCACGACGATGAGGATTTCGACGAGGGTGAAGGCGTTGCGGGCGCGGGCGTGCATGAGATAAGCGTGCCAATCCAAGCCAACAATGCCACCCCATCACCCCCATCTGGTGTTATTGGGACTTGCCCAAACCTTCTAAAGCTCCGGTGCGAATCCGCGGCGCATGGTGTTCTCGCAGGAGGCTCTTGGATCGACGAACTGATGCAGATAATCAGGTCCGCCCGCTTTGGAGCCTACCCCGGACATCCCGAACCCGCCGAAGGGTTGGCGACCAACGAGTGCCCCGGTGCATCCTCGGTTGATGTAGAGGTTGCCCACGCGGAAGTCGCGCTTGGCTTGGTTGATGTGTGCGGGTTTGCGGGTGAAGACGCCGCCGGTGAGTTTGTATTTGTGGGTGTTGGCCAGTCGCATCGCTTCGTTGAAATCCTTGGCATGGATGACGGCGAGGACGGGGCCGAAGATTTCTTGGGTGTAGATGGTGCTTGTTTCGGTGACGCCTGTGAAGATGTGCGGCGCGATGAGGTCGTCGATTCCTTCGGGGATGTTGAAGTCTTTGGAGCCGACGAGTTCGGTGAGTCCTTCGTCATTGGCCGATTGAATGAACCGTCGGATGTTGTCGGCGGCTTCTTGGTCGATGACGGGCGAGACATCGGTGTTGGGATCGTCGGGTGCGCCCAGGATGAGGGTCTTGGTGGATTCGCCGAGCCGTTCTAAGAAGAGTTTCATGCGTTGGCCGTTGGGGCCTTGGGGATCGACGACGATGCAGCGTGAGCATGCGGAGCATTTTTGCCCTTGGAATCCGAAGGCGGAGTAGCGCACGCCCAGGACGGCTTCGTCGAGATCGGCGGAGGCGTCGACGATGATGGCGTTCTTGCCTCCCATTTCGCAGATGACGCGTTTGACCATCGCTTGGTCTTCGGAGGTGTTGCCTGCGGCTTTGATGATGTCCAATCCGACGGCTTTCGATCCGGTGAAGGCGATGAGTGCGATGCGGGGATCACGGACAAGGGCGGCCCCGGTGGTTTCGCCGGGGGCGGGGCAGAAGTGGATGACATGGTTTGGTGCGGTGAACTCGTCGAGCGCATCGGTGATGATGTCGAAGAGGGCTTTGGCGATGCCGGGCGTTTGCTCGGCGGGCTTGAGGACGACGGTGTTGCCGGTGACGAGTGCGGCGACGGTCATGCCGCAACAGATCGCGAGCGGGAAGTTCCAAGGCGAGATGACGACGGCGACGCCTTTGGGTTGATACCAGAGTTCGTCGAGCTCGCCGATGAACTTGCCGAGGCGCTTTGGTTCGAAGAGTTCGGGCGCGGTGCGGGCGTAGTAGGTGCAGAAGTCGATCGCTTCGCAGACATCGGCGTCGGCTTCGTGCCAGGTCTTGCGGGCTTCTTTACAGACGATGGCTGAGAGTTCATCGCGCCGATCGAGCATGGTCGTTGCGATGCGTTCGAGGATCTGGGCGCGTTTGATCGGATCGAAATCGCGCCATGCGGGGAAGGCGTCGTTGGCTTTGGCAACCATCGCTTGTCCTTGCTCGACGGTGAGATCGTTAGCGACGGCGGGAACGGTGGTCGAAGCCATCACGCGGGCGAAGGCGTTGCGTTGTGATTCCTCAGCGAAGTCGCGCAGCGGGGCGGAATAGAACGGCCGACCGGCTCCGATGTGTTCATTGGTCGGCGAGAGCTGATGGCGCTCGGGGGCGATTTCGTAAAGATCCGTTGGGAGCGTGCCCTTGTGCTGGGTTGCCGGATCGGCGAGGAGTATGGCCGTATCGGCGTGGTCGAGGAATCCGGACTTGAGCCAGGATTCGTTGGAGGTGTTTTCGAGGAGTCGGCGGACGAGGTACGCCATGCCTGGGATCATCTCGCCGACGGGGACATATTCGCGGACACGCAAGCCCATTTTCTCGGCAGCATATTTGAGTTGGTCGGCCATGCCGTGAAGCATCTGGAGTTCGATGGCTTTGCGTGGGAGGTTGCGTTTATCGAGCCCGGCGAGCGATGCAGCGATCGAGCGGACATTGTGCGAACCCAGCGCGAGCTTGACGCCGCCCTCGCCGGGTTTGGTCGGACAGGCATCAAGGAAGACCTCGACCATGTCCTCGAAGCATTGGTCTGTCTGCCATTTCTCATTCCAGACCGGGCAGGGCCAACCCTCTTGCTCGGCGTGGATGGTTTCGAAGTCCCAATACGCACCCTTGACGAGCCGAACCGTGACAACCTTGCCGGTTTTTTTCGCCCATTCGCTGATGCGTTTGGCATCGTCGACGCCGCTCTTGAGGTAGGCCTGCATGGCGAGCCCGGGTTCGAAGTCGATGGTTTCGCAGGCGTGCATGAAAGTATCGAGGGTGAGGTCTTTGAGCTCGTATTGTTCCATGTCGAAGTTGATGAGCACGCCGTTCTTGTTGGCGGCTTCGAACACGGGCGTGGCGCGACGCATGAAATCAGCGATGGACGCTTCGGGTGCGATCGGGTTGAAGTTCGCGCACAGGCTCGTCACCTTGATCGAAACATTGACGCGAGGGACAATGCCGAGATGATCGGATTCGAGCCGCTCGGTGTGCTTCCATGATGATGCCTCATCGACCAAGTTGTTGACGAGATCGAGATACTTCGCCTGGTAGGCATCCGCTTCGGCGTTGGAGACGCAGGCCTCGCCGAGGAGATCGACGGAGAAGGCGATGCCGTCTTTCCAGAGCTTGCCAAGCATCGGGAGCGCATCGTTGGCGTCGGTGCCCGCGATGAAGTTCTTGGCCATGTTGTTGATTTGCGAGGAGATGGTTTTGGTCATCATCCCCTTGGCAACGCCACCGGCTTTCAAGCCCAGATCCATAAACGGCGGCGCTTTGACGCCCGGCTGGGTGAGGTAATCGACGAGGTGATCGTGCACCATCTCAGGCGTGGTCAATGATGGAAACGCATCAACAAACCGGAAGAGCTGGACCTTGAAGTTGTGGTCTTTCATGGACCAGTCCATGAGTTTGTCTTGGTAGAACTTGGCCGAGAGGAGCCCCGACTTGTGCCCCTTGGCGATGTCGAGCATCTGGGCGCCGAGCGACATGATGGCGGCTTCGCGATCGGGCGTTGAAGTCGTTGCAACCGGAGGCCTCGTTGCGGGTGCAGGGGCAACAGCGTTGGCAGACGCTGAAACCTGTGCGGACGAGGACTTCGATTTACGACCAAATAACGCCATGGATGTGCTCCGAGAGTAAGGCGTGAACCCGGGATTTCGATCCCGGAAAAGTGGACGGGATTCTAGGTCATCGCGGGGAGACAACCAATCCCCGAAGATCACATTCGGGGGTGCTAAACTTGTCTGTGACGACACCAGATTCCAACCCGATCGCCCTGACCATCGGTAACTTCGATGGGGTTCACAATGGGCATGCTGCGCTGGTTCGGCGATGCCGAGAGGCCGTCGGCGCAGGTGGGAAAGTGGTTGTGCTGAGCTTTGATCCCCACCCGATGACGGTGCTCAACCCCCAGCAGGCGCCCACGCCGATCGAGCCGATCGGTGTGCGAATCGATCGGCTCAAGCGAATCGGGGCCAACGAGGTGGTGGTGCTCGAGCCTACGCCCGAGTTGCTCTCGATGTCGGCGCAGGAGTTTGTGGACTTTGTGATTGATTCGTATCGTCCCAGCATGATCGTCGAGGGGCATGATTTTCGGTTCGGCAAGCGACGGGCTGGTACGCCGATCGCCTTGAAAGAGTTTGCATCGTTGCGAGGCGTCGAGGTGCAGATCGTCGCTGGGGTTGAGGTGGCGTTGACCGATCAGTCGATCGTCAAGGCATCATCGACGATGACGCGGTGGTTGATTGCCCATGGGCGCGTGCGCGATGCGGGCTTTGTGCTTGGGCGGGCGCATGAGTTGATTGGGACCGTGGTGCCGGGCGATCAGCTCGGTCGGCAGATCGGATTTCGCACTGCGAATCTCAAGACTGAATCCATGCTGCCTTGCGATGGGGTCTACGGCGCGGTGGTGGTGTTGCCCGATGGCACCGAGCACCGCGGGGCGGTGAATGTTGGAACAAGACCAACGGTGAGTGGGACGGATCGACGCGCCGAGGTGCATGTGTTTGATGGCGATGGGAACCCGTGGATGCCGAGCGATGATTTTCCGGAGTATGGATGGTCGATCACGGTCAAGCTCATCGGGTGGGTGCGCGACCAGATGAAGTTTGCGTCGGTCGATGTGCTGAGCCAGCAGCTCGGGCGCGATGTGGTGCGCGTTGGGCCGATGGTTGAGTCGATGATCGGTCAATCAACAGCGGAAAAAGTATGAACAGTTCGATTCCCAAACCCGGTGCCAAAGTGCTCGTCGCGATGTCGGGCGGCGTGGACTCGTCCGCAGCAGCAGCGATCCTGATCGAGCAAGGGTACGAGGTTGTCGGGTGCTTTATGCGGTTGGGCTCGCCGGGCGAGACGATTGATGAGTTGATGGAGTTTGATACCGCAGGCGTCTCGTGCGATCCGGCGAAGGTCAAGATCGGGCATCAGGGGTGCTGCTCGGTGGGCGACGCAGCCGACGCGCGAGAGGTGGCGGCCAAACTCGGCATTCCGTTGTATGTGTGCAACTTCAAGAAGGACTTCGGGCGGATTATTGATTACTTTGTCGATGAATACGCCAAGGGACGGACACCGAATCCGTGCGTGCGGTGTAATGACTGGTTGAAGTTTGGCAAGCTCCACGAGTACGCCCATCAGATCGGGGCCGAGTTGATCGCTTCGGGTCATTATGCGCGAATTGATCGCTCCGGCGATGAACCCAGGTTGTTGCGTGGTTTGGATAATGACAAAGACCAGAGCTATGTGCTCTACGGCGCGCCCAAGGATCGGCTCGCCGAGATGCTCCTGCCGATCGGGGAGTATGCGACCAAGGCTCAGGTGCGAGCGATTGCAGAAAAATATGACCTGCCGGTGTTCGATAAGCCTGATTCGCAGGAAATCTGCTTCGTGCCTGATAATGACTATGCAGGGTTGGTCGAACGGCGTAGGCCCGAACTGCGCATCAAGGGCAAGATCGTCGATCTTCACGGCGAGCAACTCGGCGAGCACGACGGGCAGCACAAGTTCACCATCGGGCAACGCCGAGGCGTGGGCGTGGCGGTGGGGCACCCGATCTATGTGATCGACAAAAATCCAAAGACCAACACGGTGACGGTGGGGTCGAATGATGATCTGATGTCGATCTCGTGCGTGGCGCACGAGGCGAACTGGTTGATTGATGAATCGGGTTTGCAGGATTGGTACCCGGTGCTCGCCCAGCATCGGTACAACGCCGAGCCGGTGCCCGCGAAGATTCGGTTGCTTGACCGGGTCGATGCAGACACGCCTTCGGGTCGCCCGGGGTGCTTTGAATGTGTGTTCGATTCGCCTCAGCGGGCGGTGACGCCGGGGCAGGCGTTGGCGATTTATGATCTGGAATCGCCTGAGGTGGTGATTGGTGGGGGATGGATCGAATCTGTGGGATGTGAAGCCTGATTTGGCCGATTGATACCCAAGTAAGGAGTGCGGTGGTATGGCCAAGGTTGTTGTTCGGTTATTTAAAGTTCTAGTGTTTGCTTTTGTATTGTTTTGGATTGGGTGGTTTTCAGCCATGCTCTACTCAGAACCGAAGTGCCAGAATGTAGATGTCGCATCGGACCTGCTTTGGCCTGCCACATTCAAAAAAGACATGGTCTCTCAGATAGAGTATGTTGAGATCCTTCGGATGAATCCGAATCAGGCAGGCCAAGTTGTAGATGCCAAGATTATGGATAATCCCGATGACATATATGAGTTGTTTGGTAGTCCTGAAAGTTCTTCATCGAGAAGCGATTGGTTGGACAACAAGATCGATGTACATTGGTTGAATGTGCGGATGGCGGATGGAAAGTTAGTGAAGTTCATGGTTTTTAATGACAGTGACCTCAGCGGGACAATTGTTATTGAAAATTCGTATTGTTTCGGTTTTCGGGGTATAGGGGATGTCGATGGTGCGGAGCGATCGCGTCGTGCCTTTGGATATGGTTGGGTGAAACTTAATGCCTTCATGAAGCAGGAATAGCTCTTTCGCTCTGAATCTAAATCAGATCAAGACCCCGACTAAACACCGGCCCTACACTCTCATATGGAATTTGATCAAGCCGATACCAACCATCTCGCTGCCTACCTCTCGGGCATGAACGCGGCCACCTTTGATCGCGATGACGACCCGGCGGTCGATGCGGACGGGCATGTCATCAACGGCACCATCATCCGCCGACCCGAAGACCAAGGCTCGTTGGTCCCCGTCCGCGTACGGATCGGGCACGGCGTGGCGGCCCAGACGGCAGCGAGTATGCTCCGCAAGATCGCCGATATGCTCGAAGATCAGCCGACATTTCTCAATGACCGGGCCGGGGCTGCGATCCGAAGATTGCCCGATGGCTCGAGCCAGCGCAAGCAGCTCACCATCGAAGGGATGCTCGCCGCAGCCGAGGAACTCTCGGCTGAGGAACGCGCCAAGCTCCACGCGATGCTCGATGTGATCCGGATTCAGATCGACGATCCCAAGAAGAACAAGCCCGAGTATCCCGAGGATGGGATGCTGTGATTTCCCCATGACCCCGTAGCACAGGCGTCCCGCCTGTGTCTTATTTATATCATGAGCATACACGAAGACACAGGCGGGACGCCTGTGCTACGGCACAAGATCGCTCAATCCACCTTCTTCATGATGAATAAATAGTTGAACCCACGCAAGAAGAAGTTCTCCTTCTCGGCGGACTTATGCCAGTTGCCCTGCTTGAGTTTCTTGTTGTGGCGGACGACCGTGATGATATCGACGGGCTGAAAGTATTCGCGCATGGTGGCGAAGAGTTCGAACCCGATGGGCATGAACACGCCGCCCTTGTGACCGGGCTTCTTTTTCCATGAATCGGAGACATAGAGCCCCATGTACCGGTTCGGTTTCATCACGCGGTGGAGTTCGGACAAAGCCCCGTCCATCGCTTCGTAGTAGGCGTGCCCGTCCATCACATCGCCATCGCGCATCTCGGCGCTGGCGTCGAGCTTGCCGATGCATCGCTCATCATCAGAATAATCCACATGTGTCGAGTACGGCGGGTCGATGAAGCAAAAATCGATGCTCTCATCGGGCACCGGCAGCTCGCGCGCATCGGCGAGTGTGATTTCTTTGCGTTGCGGGTTGAGATCGAACCCGATACCCTTTCGGCCAAGATCGTTGCAGACATCGAGCGTGGTACCAGAGCCGCACATTGGATCAAGGACAGTGTCGTTTTCGCGGGTGTAGCGGGTGAGGAGCTGCCAGATGATCCACGACGGCGTCGCGCCGATGTAGTCCTTCGAGCCTTGGAACTTGGAGCCATCTTTGGCATCGTAGTGCTGGGACGGATACTCCCAAAGCGTCGAGGTCATCACCCGCATCGGCGGCCGCTTGCCGGGACGGACGCGGTTGCCCTGGGCAGATTTATACTCATCGCCCGAGCGTGAGCCGGGGTTGCGGAGCTCTTGCTCGATCTTGGAGCGGAAGTTGTTGTGCTGGTCGCGTGGGGGCATGGGGGAGTATAGGGGAGATGATCACCAGAGTTTCTTATCGAGATGGTTGTAGAATACTTGAGATGGTGGTTCGCTCGTTGAAAAGACTTCTTCGCCCGTGAGTTCCAGTTTCTGCGCCCAATCGATAATTGAATCTGAAGCGTCATCACTGTTGTCATGAAGTGAGAGCAGTACCCATCGTTTTCGATCTTTGTATTTCAGTTCGAGCCAGCTTGCATGGGTATTGTTTTTGAGAGTGTCTGGGAGTTTATTGCTTGGGATTGGCTTTCTTTGTTGTCCCCCGATCCATTCGAACACTCCAGTGGTGAGTGAAGGAGAGAGGGTGTTGAGCAAGCACCAATGGCGGCGATGAACGAGTGACACTCTGATTCCTTCATTGGATTGGTCGATTAAGATCGGCCATAAACCCAGAGTGCGTATACACCAGGCGATCCAAACATAAATTGCTGTCCCCCCAAAGCAGATAAGGGAAATGAGAAAAATGAGGATCCACAGATCGTCAGAGTTAAAACCCATTGACGCAACGAAGATTGAACAACAAATAATTGAGATGATGAGTGAGAGTGTAACTGTTATTGCAATTGATCGTTTGATTGGGTGGAAGCTGAGTTGCCCGTTTTCAATAAAAATAGAGTGTGCGTCTATTAATTCAATCCGATTGAGAGAGTAGGGGAGCATTCTCAAATTGGAATTTTCAGATTCCAACAAAGCTTCAAAGCTATTTGTTGGGGTACATGGTGAGTTTAAGATTCTCTTTGGGTTTGGATTTGGAGATAGGTGCATGTTATGGCAATGCGTCGATGAGCATTTGTTTGGCTTCTTCGAGTGGCTTGCGGATCTTGACGCCCGCGGCTCGGGCGTGCCCGCCGCCGCCGAGGGTGTTGCAGACGGCGTTGACATCGACGGCAGGCTGACCTTCCCATTCATCGGGCTTGGAGCGCAGCGAGACTTTGGTGAAGGTGCCGTCGGAATCGTGTTGTTCGGTCAGCAGGGCGACGACGCGGATGGCCGCGACGGATTGAGGCAGATCGACGAACCCGCCGGTCTCGCCGGGCCCGGCTTTGGTGTCTTTGAAGTCTTGGAGGGTCACCGTCATGATCGCGGCATTCTTCTCTTTGACGACTTCCATCGATTCAAGTGCACGGGCCATGAGCTTGAAGCGGGCGGTGCGATCTCGCTGGTAGAGCATCGCGAAGAGTGAAGTATGATTCACGCCCGCGTCGAGGAGCTGCCCGGCCAATCGCATCACACGCCCATCGACATTGGAATGCCTAAACCACCCGGTATCGGTCGCGAGCCCGACATAGAGGGGCAGAGCGATGTCAGTCGGGAGCTTCGACGGGCAATCGACACCAAGAAGCAAACAACATATCTCGGCTGCGGGCTGAACCGCGGCGGCGGCGGCGGTGTCGATGAGCCGACGGGTTGAAATCTCAGCGTCACCTTGGAGATGATGATCGACGATCGTCGTGCGATCGAGCCGGGGTTTGAGGAACTCGGCGAAGGGGGAGAGCTGGTTCCATGAGCCGGTATCGGTGATGAGAATCCCCTCAGGATCAAACGCACCGGGCATGGGCTGATGATCCTCGATGGCTTTGGCTTTGGTGTTGCCGATGATTGTTTTAGCCCACGATGGCATCGGGGCCGCGTACCAGCACTCGGCCTTCGACGCTGCGCCGGAGGTTCCGCTTTCGATGTTGATCGCACGGGCGAGGGCGACCGATGAGCCGAGCGCATCGCCATCGGGCTTGGCGTGGGTGAGCATCAAGATCGAACGCTGGGCACGGATCCAATCCGCGATCTCAGTTGCGGCTATGGTAGAAGTCCACGCGTCGGTTGGGGTGTGCGTCACGGGTTGGTCCTTGGTTGTGGAGAGGTCTGTGGGCATGACGCATTATATCGGCTCGGCGTGCGTGCGGGGTCGAAACACATGCTGCATTATGTATCAGAACTTGGCCGATTTTCATCGAGATCATCAGCATCTTGAATACCCAGAGGCTCATCGGGCCCGAAGTGATCATCACTGAGCGGGATATCGCCCTCGTCGGGGATGCCGTCATCAACTGGCTCATAGGCGTGCGCCGATGATTTGGGTTTGCCGAACGCATCGAGCTCTTGATTGAAATAGATCCCTCGGTTGTCGCCTTCTTCGACATCAATCACCGACTCATCTCGATCGAGGTGCATGTTGGCGGGGTCGAGGATCGGCATGGATGTGCGATCGGCGTAGGACTCGCCGCACTCCGGGCAGACGCCTCCGAATGGCAATCCTTCGAGATCATACTTGCAGCGAAGACAGTTCATATCAGTGACCCCAGCGCTCATCGGCAGGGAATCATGCTCAATCCGCGCGCGAACCCGCTCGGCAGACCCGGCTGCGAGTTGTTGATGCTTGATGACCCATTTCATCACTGTTCCAAGCTGGATCACCGTGAGCAAGAAAACGATCACCGCAATGATGACCATGATGATGGTGAAGATACTCGCAATTGAAGCCGCAGAGCTCGGGGCGATGTTGAGCGCGCCGATCGCGGTGAGCACCACGGTGAGGGTTCCAAACACGGCCATCACCCACGCTGTCGAGCGGAGTCTTTGGGCGAGGTGGTCGTGCGATGCCCAGTACCCGAGTTCAGCAAAGTAGACACAGGTCGGCATCAGCCCGATCCACGCGATGGTGCCCGAGATAAACAGGACGATCGAGAGCGGGATCGTCAACACGGGCGAAGGCGTCGCAGAAGCGTTGACCGCGCCGAGCCCCATCGCCGCGAGCTGATAGATCGGCCAGGCGGCACTCATCACCCGGACAACCATCCGGAACCGATCGTCGTCGAGCACCTTGTCAGGGACGATCTGTTTTCGATTAGGTCGCTCGGCGGTGATGATCCAAATCCCGAGCACCCAGATAAATGGGGCACCAAAGTTGAGCAGCGAGGTTGCCCAGTAGATGATCCCCGATGAGATGCCCATCATTCCAGAAAAGACGCCGAGGAAGATCGGGACCACCACCAAACCAAGAATCGCAACCGATGCCAGCGAGAACCCGATCTGAAGCCTGCGGATAAATCGGGTGGGCGCCTCTTCGGACATCGTGCCCGAAGATTTGCGCTTGACCGATCGGATCGGAGCCCCGCACTCGGGGCATTTGCCACCCTCGGGGAGCCCACGCAGGTTATACCCGCAATGGTCACATTCGCGATCGGTCGAGATGTAGGAGGGAGCGGTTGACATAGTCTGTTCTCAATGTACCCCAACTTATCGCATTTGGTTGCTCGCCACGCCAAGTTCATCAAATAAAATCAGCCAACCGCGAGTGGTTGGCTGATCAGAGAGGAGCAATAGGGGACAACCTTACGGCGATCGTCTTTTTCGGGTGTCGGGTTTGATAATCACCTTCTGTTTGCCATCAACCTTGCGGACCTGCTGGAGCCGGGATGGCCAGAATGAGTACCCGCTGATCTGGCGATGGACATAGTCCGGTGCCGTCACGATGATCGAGTTGCCGTAGATGGTCATCGACGCGCCATCGCCGCCAAGCTCGGCCCATTGGTCGGGCTCGATGGTGTTCTGAATAAGCTCGGTAATGGCTGTTGCCCGGTCTGCAGCATCCGCCAAGGTGACACGCTGGGTGCCCCCGGTGAATGGGCTTCGTCCACCCCCGCCTCCGCCACCCCCGCCAGCAGCTGCCGCGACGGCACTCTGGAGATTGAAGTTGGGAGCATTCTGGAAATCGGGAACAACAAAGAGCAGATCCGCAAGGTCATAGAGCTCGACCCGCTGGTTGCGATTGAGTTCGAGCTTCGGTCCCAACTCAAGTGTCCCGATATCGGTGAACTGCCAGGTGTATTCGTCCCCGGTCGCTTCGATCCGCTGGGCACGCAATAGAACTCGTTCGAGCACGACCAGTGCAGGGGTGTTCGAGACCTTGATCGTGATGGGGGTTTCAGGGTCCATCCCGTTGGCAGCGATGTTGTCGGTGAGATAGATCGGCTCGAGTTCTGCTCCAGTCACCTCAGAGATGAAACTCAACAGATCAACCAAAGGCTGGTCGGTGACATCAAGCGTGACGGGCTTGGACAATGCAACGAGCGTGTCCCGCTTGGCCCTTCGACTCTCTGCATCATCTGAACTTGTGCTCTGGGCATGAGCGATGGTCGCGCCCGCCGAGAGGGCCGCGATCCCGATGGTGGGTGCTCCTGCGCTGGCAACGAGTGCCAAGAGCATGGTGGTGATGGTATTGGTGGTGCGAGAGGTGGATGTCATGCTTGCGTCTCCATAGGGATCAGTGGTGTGTGCCTGCCTGCTCGTGTGTGTTGATGCGCTGGGCATCGCTCGTTCAGGGTGTTCGTCCGGCGGGGGCTGATGATGATCCAGATCACCAGCGGTGGACTTGGCATCGGGTTCGGTTTGGTATCCAAACCACGCATGTGGGGCCTGGTGAACTTATCAATGAGTATACCAGACCCGCCCGATACGCACAAGGTGACTGATCGGTTGCATCGAGCGATTTATCGAGTTCTTCCCCCGATATTGGAGGGAAAACGCCGATTACGGGCATCCGGCAGCGAATGCGGTCAAAAACGCACTGACATCGAAGAAGTTGAACTGCCCGTCGCCATTGAAATCGGCCGCGGCGTCCATGGTCGAAAAAGCACTCAAGAAGGCCGATACATCGAAAAAGTTGAGTTGTCCATCGCCCGTGAGGTCAGGGGCGCATGCGGCTGCCCCTTCGACAATGACGATTTTTCCGACCATGCCGGTGTGGAAGGTAATCATGCAGGTGTACCAATAAGTCCCCACATCGTCATTCGTCGGCGTCCAATCAATATCATCTGGCTGAGGCGCAGGATTGGCGACGAAGTCGGCGAATGGATCAAGGATCGCCGCATTGATGACCGCGCCGCTTGTGGTCGTGCGGAAGTAGTTGCCATCAGTCCCCCCAACGGGCAGCGTGTCGTCGGCGATGCCAAAGGGATGGGTCGTGGCAAAGTTGTCGAAGATGTAAGTCTCCCCCGCGGTGAGAATCAGCGTGGGGTCTTGGATATTGGTGAATGTCCCCGATGAATCCGTCCAACTCCACGCCCAGTTCGATGCGCCAACATTGACGACCGAGAAGGTGACACCGGCATCAACCTCATACACATTGGGCCCGGTCTGGGTGGTCTCGCCGAGCGAAGCAGCGGGCGAGATCGCGAGGGTCAAGGCGGCGAGGGCGAGGGTTGAAATGGTTGGTTTGATGGATTTCATCGTGGTCTCTCTGGAAGTTTGGGGAAGTGTTGGGTCTTCTGGGCAAGTGTACCAGAAAACACGCGCCCTCTAAAGAAGAAAAACGCGGCCCAATTCAATGTTTTTAAGGAAAAAAGCCACCTCGGAGACTTGAACTCCGGACCTAAGCTTTACGAAAGCTTCGCTCTACCAACTGAGCTAAGGCGGCAACGGTCAATCACCCAAAGTATACGCACGGAGTGCACTTTGAACCACCCCCAAAGCTTCTGCCCAAAGTGACAGGCGATAAACATTGTGCATAAAAAAACGGCCCCCCAGAAATCTGAGCGAGCCGCGGTTTGGGGTGAAATCAATCAGTCGGCCAACGCCTTACGGGCATCCCTGTCCAAAGACCGACAGGAAATCAGAAACATCGAAGAAGTTCCATTCGCCATCGCCGTTGATATCTGCATTCGCTCCATTGCTCGCAAACGCGCTGAGGAAGGCGGACACATCAAAGAAGTTGAGTTGTCCAAATGGCTCGGCAAGGTCCGCCGCCGAGCATCCGCCGTCGTTGGCAACGCTGTACAGATTTGGGCGGTAGTGAAGCAGCGAGCAACGCATGCGGTTGTTCTGTTCGTCAGTAAACTTGTTCATGCACCGGTCGTCGGAGTAGTCCATGTAGTTATCAATCGGAGCAGCCTGCCCACATGAGGATCGGCTCCCAGGGCACCCGTAGGTCGGGCTGCTCTCTGGGTTGGTGTCGGCGATGCGATCGCCCGAGGTATAGCTGTTGCTGCACCCGCCGTTGAATGTGTGGTAGAGCCCGAAGTAGTGCCCGAGTTCGTGGGTCACCGTTCGCCCAAGGTTGAACGGCGAGTATGGAGCATTGCGCCCAAAGGTGGAGTAGAGAATCACCACGCGGTCACTATTCGATCCCGCAATCCCGCCCTGAGGCAGATCGGGCACATACCCCAACGCGCCACTGGCGCTGTTCGTATAGATATTGAGATACCGGTTCGTATCCCACGCAAGCGAGTTCCAGTATGACCCGCCATCATTGAACCAGGTGTTATTCGTCGAGCGGGTGATGCCGGTGGTCGGGTTGCCGTTGGGGTCTTCGGTGGCGAGGTAGAACTCGATCTGGGCGTCATTGCCCGGCGCGCCGTTGCTCCCAGCGAGGGCCTGGAAATCCTCGTTCATGATCTCGATCTGCGAGAGCACGCGGGCATCGGGGATGTTCCCGGTGCCGTTGGTTCTTTGGATGATATGAATGACAACCGGGATGCGGTACTTGGCGACCGAAGGCTCATAATCTGACCGGATGGTCGTGCGGTTGTAGGTGCAGTCCGCAGCTCCCTGGGTCGCTTCAAACGCCGGAGTCAGGCTCGGCTTGGTGGCGCATCGGGTGTCTTCGAATCCGAAGTAGCCCGAAGCATGAAGCTCGTCCCATGAGCCAAAGGTATACCCATCGACGATGATCTCGTTGTCCGAGATGATCTGGAATGATTCATTGACCTGAGCATCAGGATTGACCGGATTGGAAGACGACGGTGTGGGCGCGAGTGCAGCAGCACCAGCGAGCGCAGCGATTGCAGCGAGATGAAGCATGTGAAACCTCTTGAGTTGTATCGTCAGCAGCGGGCAGAACGCACGCGTTTCAAAGCCGACAGTGAGTTTGATTCAGAGTTCGATCGAACGACAAGCCAACAGCACGCCTGGCAACAAGATCAGTACAACATTCACCCTGAGACGAGTACCCGAATGGGTTCTACCTCAATATACGGGCGATAGCGGTCGGGGTGTTGCAGAAAAACCCGATCCAGATGCCAGAAGTCCAGATTCCGAGAGATATCGGATCATCAGGTCATTTTGAGCGAGATTTGTTCGGGTTCTCGAAGGCTTATTCGTCGGTTGGAACGCTCGCGAACGCATTGCCAGCATCAACTTTCGAAGCCTCATACGCAATCGCGATTGCGCTGGCAAACTCGCCGTGCGGCGGCATGCCCATCAACTTACGCCGATCATCAAGATGCTCGGGATCCTCGATCGGAACTGTTGGGGTCGGCACCAACATCCCGTGCTCGTTCGATGCCATCGTCATCTGCGTACCAAAGACCTGAGGCTCCCCTTGGAACACACGGATCCGATCCGTCAACAACGCCACATACGACGCGGGCAACTCGCCATCTTCGACCAGATCAACCATCAACGCCAGGCACTGATTCTGAAACGCAGGATCATCGCCCGCGTGCTGGATCACCATGTAAGCCGCCTGCGTTGCCTTGAGCCCGACCATATTCCTCGTCGGCCACCCTACATGCTCGACAATCTCCTTGAGCCGAGCCGCATGAGTTTGGTCGATGGTGCGGATGGTGCTCACGGTCGATTCATCATGCCCGTTCTCGCCGAAGGATGCTCGAACAAGCTGCCCATCGAGGTCATACATATCTTCGAGCTCGGCCTGAATCTCGCTCATGGTGTAGTCAGAGATATCGCCGTGATACTTGGGCACAAAGTCCTCGGAGAACTCGGTCCCGATGACCAGTTCATCGTAGTAGTTCGATGAGTTCACCTCCGAGACCTGCTCGGTGCTGTCCTCGTGCGCCCACTCCTCACTGAGCGCGGGCCCGTCAGATTCTGAGCGGGTCTGGCTCGAAGCGCATCCAGAGGCAAGCAGGAGAGAAACGGCGGTAAGGGCGATCAGTGGTGTGTGGGCGTGCGTCATGCCTACACCATCGAAAAGGAATGCCCCGAAGGACACCGGGATCACAACACTCTCCAAGTTTCGATCTTGCCCAACCGATACAGCCCGCCTTTGGGCTGATAACTCAATGCCGCTCTGAATCATCCGCCGGACCCAGAGGCCAGGGCTCACTCGCCAGCCCGTTCACGCTCGTCCCGTTTTGGATTGCCGAAGCGATCTTATCGAGGAAGTTATGCGGGAAATGCTTGTCATACGAGCACTTCTCCTCGATCCTCGCCCGTTGCTCGTCTGTGAGTGTGAAATCCAACGCGTTCAGGTTGTCCTCAAGTTGCGAGAGCCGCTTGGCCCCGATAATCGTCGAGCTCACCGCGTTGTTCGACTGCACCCAGTTGAGCGCAACCTGCGCCGGCGTCGCGTTGATCTCATCGCCGAGTTCCTTACAAATCTCGTTGATGACATCAAGCAGCGCATAGGTCGATTCGATCAAAAACGGCGAATCCACCGCCGCCCGGGTGTCCTCAGGTGATGGACGCGAATCGCGGGTGTATTTCCCACTCAATACCCCGCCCCGCAACGGCGACCAGGGCGTCACACCCAAGCCCAGATGCTTGGCCATCGGCAAGAGATCATCCTCAGCCGTCCGCTGCAAGAGTGAATACTCGATCTGGATCGCAATCAGTTGCTCCCAGTGATTCACCTGCGCAAGCCGCTGCGCCTCGACACACACCCAAGCCGGGTGATCCGAAAACCCGATATGCCGCACCTTGCCCGAGCGCACCAGATCATTGAGCGCGCTCATCGTCTCACTCAAAGGCGTGTGGCGATCCCAAAAATGAATCCACAGCAAATCAATATAGTCCGTCTGCAGCCGACGCAGCGAATCCTCGACCTGATGCATGATCGCTTTGCGCCCAGACCCGCCGCCGTTGGGATCGTTGGGGTGCATGTTGCCACAGCACTTGGTCGCGATGACCGTGCGATCGCGCTTGGATGGGTGCCCGGCGAAGTAATCCCCGATGATTTTCTCCGAGTGCCCCTTGGTATAGACATTGGCCGTATCGAGGAAGTTGCCCCCGCGATCAAGATACGCGCTGAGCACATCGAGCGACTCCTCAAGATTCGTCCCCACCACGCCCCATTCGTTGCCAAAGGTCATGGTGCCCAAGCACAACGGCGAAACCCGAAGCCCCGAGTTGCCCAGCGTGAGGTAGTTGGTCAGTGACATGTCGATGATCCTTTCCCGATCCTCTCAGGTGATTACAGGGTAAACTCTAGCCATGAAGAAGCGTTGGAACTCGATAGTTGATGATCGCGGGGTGCGATATGAGATATGCTCCATCCAAGATGCGGAGAAGGCCAGCGGCGGTCTTCGCAAGACATTCATTGGGCCGCAGGATCGAGGCCGATTCTTACCCACATTTCTCGTCTCAGGATTCTTGTTCGCTGCCTTCATGCAAACATTCTTCTATTTCTCCGGCACGATGCCCAAGAGCATGCTCTGGTCGCCGTACTTCTTTGCATCGAGCGCATTTATGTTGGTATCCATTGGTGGGCCTATGGGGATGATTTCAAAGTTCGGAGGCTGGAACACACCCGCGCATGCCAAAAAATGCTTGCTCAGTATTGGACACTGCCCCGCATGTGCCTACCAAATCTACGATGTCTCCCCCGAGCCCGACGGCTGTACCGTCTGCCCCGAATGCGCCGCCGCGTGGAGACTTGATCCTGATGGGTAGTCAAAGCGACAAATGGATATTTGACAGCCGAGGGCAGAAGCTGCCGCTGCGCCCCGACCCCGAAGGCGTCTGGCATCATCAGAGCAGTTTCCGGATCAACATCACCACCGGCAGTCGGCTCATCAAAAAACACCCCCGCGTCGCGGTCGTGCTGGCGATGCGCGAACTCCCCGGGCTTGAGTTTCGACCCGATTCATCCAAAGAACGACGCAACGCATACATCATCCAAACCATCATGGGCATCGCAGTCGGCGCAGCATGGTATTTCCTTTTACTTAAAGATTGGCTCGGCCCACGCAACTGGATCGCCATCACCATCACGCTCCTCGTCACCATCGCCGCCTGCCTCATCTCGCTGGGTCAACGCTGGAGGAAAGCGGATCGAAGGCGGGAAGAAATCAGCACCCTCCTTGCCTCGCACCCGATTTACTGCCCCGCCTGCTGGTACCCCCTCGAACACCGATACGAACCCGACGGCTGCATCATCTGCCCCGAGTGCGGCGGCGCATGGGAACTCGAAAATATCGAATCTTCCGAGGTTGCCACGCCTTGACCGTCCTCGGCAAGGCGTGTCTTTGTTTCGGGTGCCACTACTCGCCCGTAGGGCGCAGTAGTGCGAATGACTCGGATCATTCCAAGACACTACTGCGCATAAAAATGCGAGTAGTAGCACCCGGATGCTCAACCGCTTTCTTGAACATTGCCCTTGAGTTTGCGAAGCACATCAAACGCATCCATAGGCGACAACCCCTCAAGCTTGATCTCCCGCAGCGCATCGACCGCAGGATGCTGAACAAACTCAGTAAACAACCCAAGCTGATCGCCTGCCTTGGGCGTGGGCGTCGGAGCCTGCACTCGCTGGGTGTCAACCCGCCCAGCGTGCTGTACCGAGAGTGTATCGAGAATCTCGCGGGCGCGATTGGTGATGGCCTTGGGGACACCCGCGAGCTGGGCGACATGCACGCCGTAGGATTGGTCGGCCCGCCCCGAGCGGATCGAATGCAAGAACGCGATCTCTTGGTGCCCGTCCTCAGTCGTCCATTCGCGTACAGCCACATTGAGGTTCTTCACCTTCTCTTCTAGGCGTTCTTCGAGTTCCGTAATCTCATGATAATGCGTCGCAAAGAGCGTGCGAGGCTTGTTCGCCGCGAGCCATTCGCAGATCGCCCACGCGAGTGATAAGCCATCGAGCGTGGAGGTGCCCCGTCCGATCTCGTCGAGGATGACCAGCGAAGAACTGTCGGCGTGGTTGAGGATGTTGGCCGTCTCGATCATCTCGACCATGAAGGTCGATTGCCCGCGATGGAGCGCATCGTCCGCCCCCACACGGGTAAAGATGCGCTTGGTGATGCCAATGGTTGCGTCGTTGGCGGGGATGAAACTACCCGCCTGCGCAAGCACGACCAGCAGCGCGTTCTGTCGGATGTAGGTCGATTTACCCGCCATGTTTGGGCCGGTGATCAGCGCGAGGGTCGCGGGCGAAACGGCCGAGCCCATTGTGCAATCGTTGGGGACGAACCGATGTCCGAGTGTCTCATCGAGCACCGGGTGCCGCCCTTGGATGATATCGAGCACCGGCTCATCGACAATGATCGGCTTGGTCCACCCACGCTCACGGGCTTTGATCGCAAAGCCAAGCAAGCAATCGAGTGTCGCGACGATATCGGCGAAGCTCCCCAGCTCGGCGATGATCGAGCGGGCCCGGTTGCAGAGTTGGTCGAAGAGAATCCGCTCGCGTTCGATGGCGACATCCGAAGCCGACAACACTTTTTCCTCGAACACCTTGAGCTCAGGCGTGATGTACCGCTCCGCGTTCTTGAGCGTTTGCTTGCGGGTGAAGATATCCGGCGCACGCAATGCCTGCGCTGCGGGGAGCTCGATGTAGTAGCCGAAGACTTTGTTGTAGCCGACTTTCATCGCAGGCAGGTCGTGCTCGGCGATGAGTATGGACTGATACTCGGCAAGCCACTTGCCCGCATCGCGTTCGAGGTTTCTTGCTTCATCGAGCGCATCATCGACCCCATCACGGATCAACCCCCCCGCCCGCAGATGCGCCGGCGGCTCATCAACACACGAACGCACAATCTCCGCCGCCACTGGTTCGATTCGCTCGACGAGCGATTCGAGTTCATCATGGTGCTGACTCAACGCGGGTGATTGCTCGATCGTGTCGATGAGCTTGGCAATCAATCCCGCGCTGCGACCGAGCGCTGCGATATCACGAGGCGTCGTGCGCCCCAACGCCACACGACCCGCGATCCGCGCGATGTCGCACATCGATCCGAGGATCGAACCCAACGCCTCGGCAAGCGCATGATCCTCGATCAAGACCGCGATCGCTTGCTGGCGTTGCTCGATTTCAACACGATGAATCAAGGGCGAACTGAGCCACGAACGCACCAATCGCTTGCCCATCGGCGTATGCAGCACACACCGCGTGCCCACCGGGCTGGCAAGGAAAATCCCCGCGAGCGATCCCGTCAATGATTGCTCGCGGATGGTCTGTTCGATCTCGAGCGAGCGCAGACTCGTCGCGTCGATGATGCACGATCGAGCCCGGTCGATGAGCATCGGCGGGCGAAGATGCGCAAGCGTCGCCAGCGGACGATCAAACGCTGTTCGGTTCGCTTCGACCATCGGCGTCTCTTCAACCGCCTGCGTCTCGCGCAGATATCGAATCGCCGCACCCGCACTGAGCACGCAGGGCATCGTCGGCTCGAGCCCGAACCCGTCGAGGGTCGAAATATTGAAAGTCTCGTAGATCGCTTCAATCGCTTCGCCCGATCGGAACTGCCACCCCGGGCGACCCGTCGCCGAGGCATTGATATTGGCAGCGAGTGTTTCGATGCGTTTGGGCATCTCGCCAGCAGCCGGGGCGCTGTAGAGGACCTCCTTGACCCCCAGCCGAGTGAGTTCGTCGGCACATTCTTCGAGTGTCCCATTGAAGAGCGAAAAAGCACCCGTCGAGAGTTCGATGATCGCGATCCCCGCGTGCGACTCATCGAGAATCGCGATCGCCCCCAGATGCACCGCCTGCTCCTCTTTGAGCAGCGACTCATCAACAAGCGTCCCCTGCGTGACGACCTGTGTCACGCCTCGCTTGACCACGCCTTTGGATTCTTTGGGATCTTCAAGCTGATCGACGACGGCTACGCGATACCCCGCGTCGATCGCCCGCTGAAGATAGACCGCCTTCTGATGGTGGGGGACGCCCGCCATCGGGATGGCGTTGCCTCGGGTGGTCAGCGAGAGCCCCAGGTCTCGGGAGATATTCTCGGCGTCCTCGCCAAAGAGTTCGTAGAAGTCGCCCATGCGAAAAAAGAGCACACAATCCGGGTGGGCCTTCTTGATTGCGGTCCACTGGCGCATCCCGGGCGTATCCCAGGGGTCCTTGGTCGGCTTTTTCGCAGGTGTACTCGTCGAAGATGGCATCGCCAAACAATAGGGTGCATCGTCGATCAGCCGATCTGTTTCAATGAAAAACCGGAGCAAATACGCTCCGGCGGGGGGATGAAAGGGGAGTTTCAGAGGCGAACCGTGCTCAGTCTTCCTCAAGCGCGTGGAAGTAGTCGCTGTAGGGGCGGATGCCGACGAACTGGTCAGTCACTTCCCCAGCCTTGAAAACGATCACCGTCGGGATCGAAGCCACGCTGAACTTGGCAGCGAGCTCGGGGTATTCGTCTATATTGAGTTTGGCGATCTGTGCCCTCCCGCCGAGATCATTGGCGAGCTTGTCAATCGTCGGCGAGAGCAGATTGCATGGCTGACACCACGGGGCCCAGAAGTCAATCAGGGTCGGGGTCGAGGATCCGACCAACTCATCAAAGTTCGAGCTGGTGATTTCGAGTGTGGATTGTGTAGGCATGATTGAACTCCTCCTGATGACAGATCTGATACAGATGAATCGAAGATTCCGGATGGGATCTTGAGAGGAGCCAACAACAAGACAGGTCGTTCTATTCCTTTTCGGGGGGAATCAGGAGATTTCTGTTGGGATGGGGGTGTTTATCGGTGCAAACCCGGTCGAGCAGGCTCGTTCGAGGAGCACTTCGGCGATTTGGCGTGCCTGATCCGCCGGGTGGCGGGTCTGGGTTTGACGCGCGGTACACATCGCCCCCGAAGCAACCATCGCGAGCATCTGTCCGAGCGATTTGGGGCTGGGGAGTTCCGCGTTTGTGCAGAGATCGCCGAACATCCCCGCGACCGCCTGCTGATGCGCCCGGGCCGCCTTGGCGGGTTCGGATTCCGGATCAGGGAACTCGGCGACCGCGGCCTGGAACATGCACCCGCAGAACTCAGGATCAGAGAACCAGAGCGCTAATGCATCAAAAACCGCGAGTATTTGGTCATACGGGTCGTTTGAGTTCGATTGGATCACCTCGTTGAGCCGATCGACCATGTCCTCGCTGGCCTTATTGAGCACCGCAACAATGAGCATGTCCTTGGACCCGAAGTTGTTATAGAGCGTCATCTTGGCGACCCCCGCCGCTTCGAGGATGCGATCTATACCGGTGGTATGGAAGCCTTCGGTTTCAAAGAGTTTGCGGGCACATTCGAGAAGTTTTTCGCATTTTTTAGAGGACATTGGTGGGGTCTCCGTTAAAATTGAAGAGAAAATAGAGAAAATGAGCAATCAGACAGAACGATCAGTCTACTTTATCGTATAGTGTGGTGAGACGCAAGTCGTTTTCTGAAAAATAAGCCGAGACTTTCGGAAGAAGGTCTTCGAGAGCATATGAGGTACTCAAAGCGGAGAACGATTTCTCCCCAGATCGAGTGTGACGACGCAATGGCGGCCTGAGGGCTGCCCGATGATTCCGCGTTCGTGATTTCCCTCAATCACAACGCAGGGGCAGCCCCCGGGTCTGGAGGCTGCCCCACTTGAAATACTTTGGGATTACCCCATTTCCTGCGCCGTGCCGTCCGAGTGTTTCGGGCGGCACGGTTTTTTAAGAGGGGTCTGGGATCAGGGATCAGGGATCAGGGGATAGGGATTTGGATGGGGTGTGCAGCCCTAGACTTGGGGATGGATACCCAGACCGACAAGCCGGACAAGCCGATCAAAGGAATCATTGTGGTGGATAAGCCTTTAGGGCTCACCTCGATGAATATCTGCTCGATCGTGCGAGGCCGACTCAAAGCGGGGGGGGCACCCAAACGAATCAAGGTCGGGCACGGCGGGACGCTCGATCCATTGGCAACCGGGGTCTTGGTCGTGCTCATCGGCAAAGCCACGAAAATGTGCGATGAGATCATGGCCGGGGTCAAAGGATATCTCACCACGATCGACCTCTCGCAGGTTTCAACCACCGATGATCTTGAAGGCGAAAAAACCGAGATGGTCCCCGATATGATTCCGACGAGGCGAGAGATCGAATCGGCGTGCAGCAAGTGGGTGGGCGAGGTGATGCAGAGGCCGCCGCCTTATTCGGCGATCAAGGTCGACGGCAAGCGGGCGTATGCACTGGCACGCAAGGGCGAGGAGGTCATCCTCGATGCCCGCCCGGTCCGGATTGATTCGATCGAGGTGGTGTCGTACGACTGGCCGACGCTTACGATTGATGTGGTGTGCGGCAAGGGAACCTATATCCGCTCGCTCGGACGCGATATCGGCAGTGAAGTGGGGGCTGGCGGGATGCTCACCGCGCTTCGGCGGACGCGGGTGGGGCGATTCACGCTTGCCGACGCGGTTGAACTCGACGATGTGCCCAATCCGTTTGACCCAGAGACCGTGACGATGCCGGTGCTCTAGGCTTGGGTTGGCATTGGGGTCAGTGTGTGGATTTCGGATAGATGTGGAGCGATTTGCAGGTGATGTTCTTTGGTTGATCGGTGAAATACTTTTGCGTGGGCTCGGGTTGTTGGGTGAATCCTTCCTACGATTTGTAGACTTCTGCCAAGAAAGAATACCTGTTTATGGCCGACGCAAACTGTTGCACATCATCAACTTGTGAGACTAAGCCCGTGAAAAGTCAAGATCAGAACAATCAATCTTCCGCCGCGATGCCCGATGTTCAGGGGCTCAGCGACGCGCGCAATGTCGCGATCGACAAGGTCGGCGTGAAGGATGTGGTGTATCCGATGAAACTCGCCACGCGCGATGGCGGGACGCAGTCCACGGTGGCGTCGATCAATATGTATGTCGCGCTGCCGAAGGAAAAGAAGGGGACGCATATGTCCCGGTTCTTGGAGGTGCTCAACGAGCACGGGTGCCAGGCGTTCTCGCCTGCGGACATCCCGGTGATCACCCGCAAGATCAAAGATCGGCTCAACGCCCACGAGGCGCACTTCGAGGCTTCGTTCACTTACTTTATTGAGAAACCCGCCCCCGTCACCGGGCAGGCGGGGCTGATGAACTACGAGGTGACCTTCGCGTGCACGGCCAACTGCAAAGAGGACTTTGTGATCACGGTCGCCGCCCCGGCGACGAGCCTGTGCCCGTGCTCGAAAGAGATTTCGGAGTATGGCGCGCACAATCAGCGTTGTCGGATCGAGGCATCGGTGCGGATTGATGGGGAGATGTGGATCGAGGATCTCGTCGAGCATCTCGAAGGGGCTGCATCGCACCCGGTGTATGCGGTGCTCAAACGACCCGATGAGAAGTTTGTCACCGAGAAAGCCTTTGAAAACCCGAAGTTTGTCGAGGACATCATCCGCGATCTGGCGATCCTGCTCAACGGCGACAAGCGGGTGGTGCAGTATGACATCAGCTCGGAGAACTACGAGTCGATCCACGCGCACAACGCGTATGCCGAGCTTTCTCGCGACAAGCGGCTCGATTGATTCGGCGGGGCTCAGGGACTGGGTGTAAATATCATCTCTGGGTGGGTTTTGGACCGATCTTTTTTGTACACGATGCGGTATCGGTATGCTTATCGTGTGTCCCAAAGAAAGGTGATCGGGCCTGATGTTTCGGCTGAGCAAATATTTGCCTTTGATGTTCCATCGACGGGTGCTGCTGTTGTCGTCAGCGGTGGTCGTGGTTTTTTTACTTTTGGTGATTCGGCTCGGGTTTATGACCCTGGGGAGCAGTGGCATCGAGGCGCGGGCCCAGGCCGGGCAGAGGCTGGTGGTCGAGACCTGGCTCCCTACGGTGCGCGGGACGATTTACGATCGCAAGGGTCGGGTGCTCGCTCGGGATCGGGCATCGTATGACATCGCGGTGGACTATCGCGTGCTCGCGGGGCAATGGGTGTATGCGGATCGTTCGGGCACGATTCATGGCGTGGGCTTCGATGTGTACGGGGCTCGATTGGCCAGGCGGTACAACGCGGATATCTGGGACGAGATTGACGAGCAGCAAAGGCGTGAGATCGAGTTCGAGTTCGAGGCGGCGCTGCGCAACCGGGTCAATGCGATGTATCGGTATATCAGCCGGCAGACCGGCGTGCCGATGGATGAGTTGATGGCCCAGCGCGATGCGATCGTTGAGCGGGTGAGCAGGGTGAAGGCGGATTATTCTAAACGGACCCGCGAGCGCCTGATTCAAGAGCATCACGATCGTGGGCGGGTGCCCAATGAGGATGATCTACGCCGGGTCGAGCGGATGGCGTCGCGCCCGATCGCTGAGGAGGTCGAGCCTCACACGCTTGTTGCCGATGTGAGCGATGCGATGGGCTTTCGATTTATCCGTCAGGGCGCGCGCCTCTCGGCGTTGATCAGCACCCAAGGCGACGAGGACTCGGTTGGCGGGGTGTCTTTGCTGCCCGGCGTGGCGGTGATTGATGCGACGGCGCGGGTGTATCCGCATCGGGATATCCGTGTGGAGATTGATCGCTCGTCGTTCCCGCCTCCGATTCGGGAGGATGTGGTTGTTGAACTCAAAGAGCGCGATGTCGGGTCGATGATTTTGGGGCGCGTTCGTCAGGGGATTCAGGAGCAGGATGTGCAACGGCGTCGTGATGCGCTCGATGAGGATGATCTGCTCAGAGCACGATCGCTGACAAGCAAGGGGACGGACCGGGGGCGGTATCTGCATAATGACCGGGTTGGGCGGACGGGGATCGAGCGGTCGTACGAGGATCATCTGCGTGGGTTGCGCGGGGTGAGTGTGGAGAACTTGCAGAGCGGGGAGGCGATCGAGATCGACTCGACGCCGGGGCTCGATGTGCATCTGACGCTTGATATCATGCTTCAGGCGCGGATTCGTGCGATTCTCGACCCCAGGCTTGGATTAGCGCGGGTGCAGCCTTGGCATCACAACGAGGAGCCGACGATGCCGATTGGGACGGCGCTCGATGCGGGTGTGATTGTGCTCGAGGTGGCGACGGGTGATATCTTGGCGTTGGTTTCTACGCCTATGGTTCCTAGGGATGCGGATTGGTTGAGTTTGGGTGTGCGGACGGATCTGGATCGTCGTCGGTATGAGAAGATTCATACGCCTTCGATCAGCCGGGCGATCACGACGCCCTATCCGCCCGGGTCGGTGGCCAAGGCGATTATTTTGACTGGGGCTGCGAAGTTTGGGGTGTATAAACAGGGCGAGCGGATCGAGGCGACGGGGCATCTGCTGCCCAATCAGCCCAACAAGTACCGCTCGTGGATATGGAAACAGAACCCCGGCGTGACGCATAAAATGCAGCTTCATGGACGAGACCCCGATGCGGTCGATGCGTTGATGGTGTCGGCGAATGTGTTTTTCTTTACGCTTGGGCAAAGGCTCGAAGCGGAGGGGATCACCAAGACCTATCAGGACTTCGGGGTGGGCACACGCTATGACATCGGGATCGGGGATGAATGGGCCGGTTCGATTGGTCAGTTTGGTGGGCCCGGGGATGGATCGGATCTGAGTATTGATGATGCGACGATGATGGGGATCGGGCAGGGCCCGGTGACCTGGACGCCTTTGCATGCTGCGGATGCGTTTGCGACGATCGCTCGGCAGGGGTATCGCATCAAACCCAAACTCATCCGCGATGGGCGGGCGCCTCAGGTGAGGAATATCGATCTGCCCGCGTGGTCGGTACGCGATGCGCTCAAGGGGCTTCACGAGGTGGTGACGAATGTGGAGTTTGGGACAGGGCGGGCGATCAAGTATGATGAGTTTGGGGAGCACATCCCAATTTTCAATGCGCCCGGGATCGGGCTCTGGGGCAAGACGGGCACCGCGACGGCTCCCGATATCCGGTTTGATCCAGATCGAATCGGCGATGAGAATGGACCGCTAGAGCCGATCGTGGTTCGGCGAGGGGATCATTCATGGTTTGTGACGCTCGTCGGGCGCGAGGGGGGCGAGCCTGAGTATGCGATCGCGGTGGTGGTGGACTATGCCGGTTCGGGCGGGCGGGTGTCTGGGCCGATCAATAATGAGATTATTCATGCGTTGATTGCGGAGGGGTATCTGCCCAAGGTTGTCGATGGGGAGGCGGGGCAATGAGCGGGGTATCGATTCCAACGCGTGTGGTGCAGCTGATCCGCGGGGGCGGGCGGTCGAACGAGCCGATCACTAAGGCGATCAAGGTGGTGAACTTCGGATGGATCACGGTGGGGGCGTCGTTGGTGCTGACGCTGGTGGGGATTTATGCGATTGATCTGGGGGTGAACCCGGCGGGTTCGACGGGCGGGTTCTTGGGTTCGATCGCGATGAAGCAGCTGGTGTTTTTGGTGGTGGGGATGGTGGCGTGTGTGGTGATTGCGCTGCCTCACTATAAACTGGTGAGCGCGTTTGCGTGGTTGTTGTTCTTTGTGTGCGTGGGGTTGTTGGTGTTTTTGTTGATCCCAGGGATTCCCAAGAGCATCGTGACGCCTCGCAATGGGGCTCGGTCTTGGATCAATCTGGGGTTTACCGACTTTCAGCCTTCGGAGCTGATGAAGATCGCGTTTGTGCTCGGGGTGGCACAGTACATGCGGTTCCGCTCGGAGCATCGAAGGTTCAAGGGGTTGATTGTGCCGGGGTTGATCGCAGCGGTGCCCGTGGCGTTGATTACCGTGCAGCCTGATCTGGGGACGGCTTCGTTGTTTATCCCGGCGTTGTTTGCGATGCTGATCGCAGCGGGTGCGAGGCTTCGGCATTTGTCGCTGATCGTGCTCTGTGCTGCGATGGCGGCGCCGATCGGGTATCAGTTTATGCAGCCTCACCAGAAGAGCCGGATTGATGGGCTCATCAAGCAGTTTCAAGGCGATACGACGACAAACTTTGATATCAACTATCAGGCGTCGCGGGCGCAGCTCTTGATCGGGGCCGGTCAGGCGACGGGGATGAACGACGAGACGACCCGGGCGATGGTGCGGTACAACTCGTTGCCTGAGCGTGAGAATGACATGATCTTTGCGGTGGTGGTGGCGAGATTCGGGTTTGTGGGTGGGGCGTTGCTGCTGGTGGTCTATGGGGTGTGGGTGTGTGGGGCGTTGATGGTGGCGGCGAGCTGCCGAGAACCGATGGGGAGATTGATCGCGGTGGGGATTCCTGCGTTTATTGCGACTCAGGTGGTCATTAATATCGGGATGAACATCGGGGTGGTTCCTATCATCGGCATCACGCTTCCGTTCCTCTCTGCTGGGGGATCGAGCCTGATTACCTCGTGGCTGATGACCGGGCTGATTGTCAATGTGGCCCTGCATCGCCCCAAGCCCCCGTACCGGAGTTCGTTTGAATACGATGATGATGACCATGGACCAGACCCCCTCAAACCCACCAAGCCGTACGGCAAGTCGATCGGATTCTCCGGCCGAGCGTTCACCCGTTGATCTCGAACTCGGTTCATGCACCGCGTGCACGCCTCCTGATGGATGGGTACAACGGTGCAACGAGGCGGGGATTGTGTTCGATGAGGGGGATGTTGAAAGGCTGGGGTTGTACCTGGCGATGCTGATGCACGCCAATACCCGCATGAACCTGACCGCAATTCGTGATGAGGGCGAAGCGTGGGAGAAGCATATCTTTGATGCCCTGACGCTGGTGCCGATGCTTGCTGAGCTTGAAGAAGGGGCGAGCGTGATTGATATCGGTTCCGGCGGCGGGTTGCCGGGGATTCCGCTGGCGATTGTGACGCCCAAGGTGTGGTTCACGCTTGTGGATGCGACGAAGAAGAAGATCGAGTATCTCGATCAGGTGATTGATGGGTTGGGGTTGAAGAATGTGCGGGCGATCAACGCGCGGGCTGAGGGGCTCGGTGCGGATCGAGGCGAGAAGACACCAGCGGGTCGTGTTGGCGGGCACCGCGCCCATTATGATGTGGCCATGGCGCGAGGCGTGGGTCAGATCGCGATGCTGGCCGAGTTGACGGTGCCTCTGGTCAAGATCGGCGGGTTGGTGCTGATGACCAAAGGGCAACGAGCCGAGGAAGAGCTTGAAGCCGCCAAGGCTGCGCTGCATATGCTGCATACGAATCATGCGGGGACGATCGAGACGGCGACGGGTCGGATTGTGGTGTTGGAGAAGCAGCGCAAGACGCCGAGGGATTATCCCAGGCGTGATGGGGAGCCCAAGCGGTCGCCGTTGGGTGTGGGGAAGAAGGCAATGGGCAATGGGCAGTAGGCAATGGGGAAGAGCGGGATCATCGCCGGGTGCCACGGCTTGACCGTCTTCGGCAAGCCGTGTCTTGGATGCTGCAACTTGGAGATGAACGATGCTGTCAGTGAGGTAAGAGTTTAAATGAGTTTGGATCAACTACTATCAGGAATGGGCTATGGATTGTGGGCGGCAGCTATCGCGGGTATAGGGCGTGTTCTATACATTGCGGGATCCAATAGGATGGACTCCCGTGATTCAGGCGATAGTAAGAAGTTGGCATCAAAGCCGTTTGCCAAGTGTGTAATTGAAGGGTTTGTGATTGCAGCAGTGATAGGTGCTATCGCATCAGGTCCAGCGGTGATTCGTGATGGGGGAGATTATTTGTACGACCCCGGAGAGATCGTGGAAGTCGTTGAAAACAAGTCGCCGGTCTCTTCGTTTGGCAGTGCCTTTGTATTTGTTTCGATCTGTTGGATATTTGGGGCTGCCCGGAATGATGTGGAATGAAGACACGGCTTGCCGGGGACGGTCAAGCGGTGGCACCCGAGTTTGAGAGAGATTTGAATGCCAACTATTGACCACATCTTGGGAGACACCGGCCCCGTTGCGGATTTGCTCGGCGAAGGCTACGAGCCCCGCACAGTGCAGACGGCGATGTCGCAGGCGGTTGAACGCGCGATGGCGGAGAAGTCGCATCTGTTTGTCGAAGCGGGGACTGGGGTGGGCAAGAGCTTTGCGTATCTGGTGCCGGCGATGATGCGGGCGATTGAGCATAATGAGACGATTGTGATTGCGACGAACACGATTGCGCTCCAAGAGCAGATTGTGAAGAAGGATATTCCGCTTATTTCTGAGGCTCTCAAGGAGATGGGCGCGTGCAAATCGGTGCTTGTCAAGGGGCGTGGGAACTACATGTCGATCCGTCGGCTCAAGCTCACTTCGCAACGCGGGGACAAGCTCTTCGCCGAGAACGCACAGCGGCGAACGCTCGGGGTGATCGAAGAATGGGCGTATGAGACGGAGGACGGATCGTTGGCATCGCTGCCTCAGTTGGAGCGTCATGGGGTGTGGAGCAGTGTGCAGTCGGATTCGACGAACTGCATGGGGCGCAAGTGCCCGCACTACAACGAGTGTTTCTATCAGAAGGCGAGAAGGGAGATGGAGGGGGCGCAGATATTGATTTGTAATCATGCGCTGTTCTTTTCGGACATGGCGCTCAAGATGATGGGGACGGGGTTCTTGCCTGCGTATGACCATGTGATTCTCGATGAGGCGCACGGGATCGAAGACGCGGCGGGGGATCACTTTGGCTTACGGCTGACCGAATGGCGGGTGAACTTCTTGTTGAATCAGTTGTACAACCCCAAGACGGGCAAGGGGTATCTGGCGCAGCTGCATCTGGCTGCGGGTGATATCGAGCCGGTGGAGAAGGCTTATCGGGTGGTGAGCAATGCGCAGGAATGTGCGAACCGGTTCTTCGATGCGCTGTATCGGCTGAGCAAGTCGGGCAAGCTGCACAATGGGCGGATGCGTGAGCCGGGGATGATTGCTGATGAGTTGTCGCAGGCGATGAACGAGCTTTCGATTCGGCTCAAGCGGCTGCGCGAGTTGGTCAAGACCGATGCGGACAAGTTTGAGTTGAACGCGTTTGCGATTCGGGCCGGGGAGATCGGAGATCAGGCCGACGCGTTGATTCAGCAGACGGTCAATGACTGTGTGTATTGGGTGGAGGTGACGGAATCGCGCGGGGGTAGAGGCGGGCCGAGGGTGACGCTGGCGTGCTCGCCGGTGGAGGTCGCGCCGATTTTGAAGGAACATTTGTTCGGAGGCGATGCGTCGGTGGTGATGACGAGTGCGACGCTGACCACGCGGGAGATTGAAGAGGATGAATCGGACGAGCACGCCGAGACGGCCTTCGCGCATATTCTTGGTCGATTGGGCGCGGAGGGGTCGAAGACCTTGCAGCTCGGGTCGCCGTTTGATTATGCGAATCAGGTGAAGGTGCTGGTGGATGTGACGGTGCCAAATCCGGGGAGAGGCGGATATCAAAGCCGCCCCCTCCGCCCTGCGGGCACCTCCCCCGGAAGCCCGGGGGAGGAGAGCGAGTCGTTTGAGGATGCGATTGTGTCGCGGGTGCGGGACCAGGTGATCAAAACCGATGGCGGGGCGTTTGTGTTGTTCACAAGTTTCAAGGTGCTGTATCAGACGAGCGATCGGCTGACGCGCGAGTTTGAAGAGTTGGGGATGCGGGTGTGGACGCAGGGGAAATCTGGATCACGGACGGAGATTCTCGATGCGTTCCGGGAATGTGATCGTGGGGTGTTGTTTGGGGCTGCGAGTTTTTGGCAGGGGGTCGATGTGCGTGGGTCGGCGTTGCGGAATGTGATTATTACGCGCTTGCCGTTCGATCCGCCGGATCGCCCGCTTGTCGAAGCGCGAGGCGAACGGATCAAAGAACTCGGAGGCGATCCGTTCAGAGATGATTCGCTCCCAAGGGCGGTGATCCGGTTCAAGCAGGGGTTCGGTCGGCTGATCCGGTCGGCGACCGATGAGGGGCAGGTGGTGGTGCTTGATCCTCGGATCGTGAAGACGGGGTATGGAAAATCGTTCCAGCGGGCGATTCCGCGGGGGATTGAGATTGAGCGGGTGGAGTGATGGAGGATTGTTCCTTGGGGGGCAGGTATGCAATGGACTATTCACTGATTCTTTTCCTGCGCGCCCGGGATCGAGAGATCCTCTATACTTGTAGCGAGCGCATCGGATGCGCGATGGGTTGGACACGGGAGTCGAGCGGATGAATCTTTCGCAGTTCTTCGAGCATTGGTCGATTGTTGAGAACCCCTTCCGCGGGGAAGAGGCCCGCCATGACTCGATCTTTGCGCGCATGGGGATCAATCCCAATCTCGCCCGCTCGGACATCGCTGAGGAATCATCCCCGGGGGACCAAGCCCTTGCCAAACCCACCACGCCGAGTGTCCACTCGGATTTCGAGAAGATCATGGGCGAGCTTGATCGCCCCTCGACCTCGATTGTATTTGGCGAGAAGGGCGCGGGCAAGACCGCGATCCGACTGCAGATCGCTGGGCGGATTGATCGGCACAACCGGGCACACCCGGATCGTAAAATCTTTCTGATCCCCTACGACGATCTCAACGCATCGCTCGACAAGTACAAAAAGCAAACCGGAGCCAAGAATGCTCAGAACCCGTTCGAGGGGATGAGGCTCGTCGATCATATGGACGCGATGCTCTCGATCGGGACCGGGCGGGTGCTCAACGCGATCATGCCCGGGCCCAGCTCGCCCGTGCCCGCCAACCTTGCCGACGAGCCGGCGGCTGCGTTGGCTAAACGCAGCCGAAAGCTTCCTGCGTCGGTCCGGCGTGACCTGCTGATGCTTCAGGCGGTGTATGACACCAATGATCCCACCGGGCAACGCACCGGCGCCCTCCGCCAGGTGCTTCGGCTCCAACCCGGCGGGCTCGGGCCCATCGTGGTCATTGGGCTTTGGGTCGGATGGGTGCCTGCGATTGTGCTCTTTCTCTATGCCCGGATGGTGCTGGGCGTCGAGGGGCTTTGGGCGAGTGTGAGCGATATCGGATCGGGTATTCTTCTGCTCGCGTGGGTGGGGCTGGTGGTCAAGGCGTACCTGCTCGATCGGCTGGTCGTCAATCGCATCGCGGGCAGACTCGCCAAGCAGCTCCGAATGATTCCTCGCCCCATCGGCGGGTATCTGGGCTCGATCCGTCGGCTGCCTCGCGCGGTGCTCGATGATGGCGAGCTGCCCATCACCGATTCCGACGAGCAACGCTATGCGATGTTTGCCAGGCTCAAGCGGGTGATTGAAGCCTTTGGATTCTCGGGCATTCTCATCGTCATCGACCGCGTCGATGAACCCACCCTGGTCAACGGCGACCCGGAGAAAATGCGCTCGATCATCTGGCCGATGTTCAACAACAAGTTCCTCCAACTCGACAAGGTGGGCATCAAGATGCTCCTGCCGATCGAGCTTCGCCATGCACTTTTCAAAGAATCCAGCGCCTTCTTCCAAGAGGCTCGGCTCGACAAGCAGAACATGATCGAGCGGCTGAGTTGGACCGGGGCGAGCCTCTACGACTTGTGCAACGCCCGCTTGGGAGTCTGCCGCCCGGCGAGTTCTGAACCGATCTCGCTGATTGATCTGTTCGACCAAGATGTGACCCGCAATGATGTGGTTGATGCGCTCGGGCTGATGCAACAGCCTCGCGATGCGTTTAAGTTTATGTACCGATGCCTGAGCGAGCACTGCTCGAGTGTGACGACCGAGGACGGGGCGTGGAAGATCGCCCGCCATACCCTCGAGTATGTCAAACGCGAAGAGTCCGAACGGGTGATGCAGTTGCAGCGCGGGATTCGACCGGCGTAGAGCACCCTGAGGCTATCGCACCCGTTTGAGTCTCGCGTATTCGAGCACCAGCGTCTTGCGCCCGACCGATTTGAACTCGACGATCACACGGGCATTGGAGCCCGCGGTGGTTTTCATCACGGTGCCCTCGCCGAACTGGGGGTGGCGGACGATGCTGCCTTGGGGGAAGGCGCTCATTGGGTTTCCGGGTGCCACGCCTTGACCGTCTTGGGCAAGGCGTGTCTTGGAAGACACAGGCGGGACGCCTGTGCTACGGATGGTTGGCCTTGGGACGACATTGGCCAGGCGTTGTTCGCGGGCGCGTTCGATGCGCTCGAGGTCGGCCTTGTTGCGTTGATCGGGCTTGAACTGATCAAACGAACCCCGCCGAAACGAGCCCGGCGATGAACGCGGGGATGCGAAGGCATCGTCGTATTCGCTGACTCCAAAGTCCCCATCTGTCTGATCCGAAACAATAATCCCTTCGCTCCCGATCTCTTCAAGGAATCGGGACGGGATGGTTCGTTCGGTCATGCCTCGGACTGTGCGCCGGTTGGCGCTGGTGATTTGGAGGTGTTTCATCGAGCGCGTGATGCCCACAAAGGCGAGTCGGCGTTCTTCTTCGAGTTCAGACTGCGATTCGTTCGCACGCGAGTGCGGAAGCGTCCCCTCTTCAAGCGCGATCATCGCAACCGCGGGGAACTCGAGCCCCTTGCTCGCGTGCAGGGTCATCAGGGTGACCGAGCCTGAACTCGTATCCACCGCATCGGCGTCGGCGACGAGCGCGATGGATTCGAGATACGCCCGGAGCATGGCCAACAACGGCGGCATGGATTCATCAGAAACCCGTAGCACAGGCGTCTCGCCTGTGGCTTGCGTATTGGGATTGGTTTCTAAAGACACAGGCGAGACGCCTGTGCTACGGGGATCAGGCTCTTCGAAGAAAGCGGGGTCGTTGGCCGGGTCATACTCGCGCTCAAAGTCCCGTGCCGAGGTGATGAGTTCCGAGAGGTTGTCCAATCGCTCTTCGTCGGACTCGCTGCCCGATGCCTTGGCTTGTTTCTTGTAGTGCGCTTCCAAGCCCGACTCGGTGATGACGCGCTCGACGAGTTCATGGAGCGTGCTCGCCACAGACGCGCCCATGAACGAGCCCTCGCCGGTCCATTCGTTGATGGTGGTCGTGAACTTATCAATCGAGGTGACAGCCCTTGCCGACAACCCGAGTTCTTTGGCGCGGGTCAAGCCTTCGAAGAGCGTGATGTTGGCGCGGATGGCGGCGTTCTGGATCACATCGAGCGTGGTCTTGCCGATCCCTCGCGTTGGGGTATTGACCACGCGCAAGAGCGAAACGCCGTCGGCTTGATTGGCAACAACTCGTAGGTAAGCGATGGCGGTTTTGATTTCTTCACGATCGAAGAACGCCGTGCCCCGCGCGATCTTGTAGGGGATGCCCGCCGATCGCATCGCGTCTTCGATCACACGCGAGAGGGCGTTGGTGCGATAGAATACGGCCATATCTTTCCACTGGATATGCTCTTGATCGTGGAGCCCTTGGAACCAATCGGCGACCAGTTCGCCCTCTCGGCGCTCGTCATTCACACGGACCACCGTGATGGGCTCGCCGCCGGTGGTGCTTGTATACAAGGGTTTATCGCGTCGTTTCTGGTTCTTCTTGATGAGCGTGTCGGCTGCGGCGAGGATGAACGCACTCGAGCGGAAGTTCTCGCCGAGCAGGATTGTTTTCGCGCCCGGGAAGTGATCTTCGAAATCAAGAATGTTCGAAATATCCGCGCCGCGCCAGCCGTAGATCGCCTGATCCGGGTCGCCCACCACGCAGATATTTGGACGCCCCTGCTCGTGCTCCATCCCCGGCAACGGCGCGGGCGTGGCTGCCAACAACGAGGTCAATCGGAACTGCACCGAGTTGGTGTCCTGATATTCATCAATCATCAGATACCGCCAACGCGAACTCAACTCGTTGCGGATATCCGAATTCGTCTCAAGCACCTTGACGGTGTAGAGCAGCAGGTCGTCGAAATCAATCGCGCCGGCCTGCTTGAGCACCGCCTCATACTTGAGATACACCTTGGCGATCTGCTTCGAATAATAATCGAACGCGTTGGCTTCATACTTCTTCGCGTCCATCAGCTCGTTCTTCGCGTTCGAAATCGCGGACAGCACCGTCCGAGGCGGCCAGTTCGTCGCCTGCAACCCCATCGCCTTGAGCACCTTCTTCATCGACGCCATCTGGTCCGACGAATCGTAAATCGTATAGTCCGGCTTGAGCCCCGGGATATTTGCCCGCTCGGCGTACCGACGCAAGAGCCGGGCGCACAAACTATGAAATGTCGTGATCGTCAACCCACGCATCCGTGGATCAGGCGGGGCATCCTCGTCGAGCGCACCGGGCCCACACAGCTGCACCGCGACCCGCTCGCGCATCTCGCCAGCAGCCTTATTGGTAAAAGTCAACGCCAGAATATTCCAAGGCGGCGTGCCCTGCTTGATGATCTGGGCGATCCGCCGAGTAATCACCCGCGTCTTGCCCGAGCCCGCCGCTGCGAGAATCAGCAACGGCCCCTCGGTGCAGAGCACCGCCTGCTTCTGCGCATCGGTGAGCCCATCGAGGATCGGATCCGCAGGCTCGGATTGCGCCGAATTCTCCCCAAGTTTGGAGGGCAAATCATCGTCGGCGAGGAAATCAGGAAGGTCATCGTTGAGCATCGCGTGAAGGGTAGAACCACAACCGCAAAGTTTCTCGCAAGTCCATCCAATCAGTGATCGACCTTTGACCCAAGTGTCGGCCCGACCTCTTCATAAATCTCGTCGAGAATCTCTTGGGTCTTGGCTTCGATATTCAACCTGAGCAGCGGCTCGGTGTTGGACTTGCGGATGTTCATCCACCACCCTTCATCTTCGAAGCAATCGACCGTCACGCCGTCGAGTTCGTCGAGATCGCCCCGCTCGGTGTAGGTCTCCATGATCTGCTCGAGGGCCATGTCCGCGTCCTCGTTCTCGAAGTTCACCTCGCCCGATTGCACATACCGCATCAGAGGCTTGACCATCTTCGACATCGGTTTCTTTGATTCAGCAAGCACCGACAAGAAGGTCGCCATCGCGATCGCGCCGCTGTCGGCGTTGAAGTTCTTGCGGAAGTAGAAGTGCCCCGAGAGCTCGCCGCCGAAGATGCCGTTGTTCTCGGCGAGGAGCTGCTTCATGAACACATGTCCCACGCGTCCACGCAGCGCCTTGCCCCCGTGCTTGTCGATCTCTTCCTTGACCGCCTTGGTTGATCGCAGATCATAAATAATCGCGGCTCCGGGTTTCTGCTCAAGGAAGTAAGGCACCAGCAACGCCGTCATGATATCACACGCGACGATCTGCCCTTTTTCATCGACCGCGACACACCGATCGGCGTCACCATCAAAGCACAGCCCAAGATCAGCACCTTCTTCGATCACCTTCGCCTGAAGCGACTCAAGATTACTCGCGACGAGCGGGTTGGGCTCGTGGGCGTATTCGTGCTTGGTGTTCTCGAAGTTCATCTCGATGATTTCGAGCCCTTCGGTCGCGTCGCCGTTGGTGCCGAAGACTTTGGGGCACATCGTGCCGGCCATCCCGTTGGATGCGTCGACGACGATCTTGAGCGGGTTCTTCGCATCGCGATCACCAAGGTCGAGGAACTTCTTGACATGCTTGGCGTAGGCCTGCCAAAGATCGCGGACATCAACGCTCGTCCCGGGTTGAGGCGTCAGGTTCTTATCGACCATCGCTGCGTTCTTGCGGACAACATCTAAGCCCGTTGTCTCGCCGACGGGCTTGGCTTTGCGTTTGGAGATTTTGAACCCGTTATATTGAGGCGGGTTGTGCGAAGCCGTCACGACCACGCCGCCCGCTGCGTCAAGATAGTTAATCGCAAAGTACATCATCGGCGTGTCAATCAGCCCCAGGTCAATCACCGAAGCCCCGGCAGAAGTGATCCCGCGGATGAGCTCTTCGGACAACTTGGGAGACGACACCCGCATGTCGCGCCCAATAATCACATTGCGCATCATCGGGGTGGATTCCCCATCCTTCTCGGCTTCCATGAGCAAATACTTGGCGCTCCCGCACCCGATCTGCCAAGCCATGTAGTCTGTCAAAAGATCCGGGTAGACCCCACGGATGTCATAAGCTTTAAAAACGCGTCCAAGCATGGTCGTATCTCCATTCATTCGCCCGATTCGATCACCGATCGGACGGACAGAGAGGATAGCGCATCAGACCTCCAATTGCCTCTTTTTTGGCCCCCACTCAGAACGGTTGATCGATCAAAATGACATTCTGAATCCAGATTGATAAGACATATCTTCAGGCTCAAAATACTCCAAGATGCACCCAAGCAAGCCACGGACCTGCTTTAGACGAAATCCGTGAGCCGGATCGGGCATCGTAAAACACATGATTCCCGACCCCAATGTTTGATCAAAGGTATAACTCGCCTGACACACTCGCGTGCGGGTCTGATAGTTGATGAGAGCATTAAATACAGGCTTGTCTCCACGCGCTTCGTAATTGGAGAGCAAGCTACAAAAAAACCCGGTATCCGCATCTCCAAGCATCCCAAAATCGCCTTGATAGGTATTCAACACCCCGTGCATAGCACAACGGGATCCGAGTATCGATTCCAGATGACTGTGAAACTTTGCCAGCAAAGCCGCGACCTGCTCGGGGTCACATTCATGCAGAAACTTCGCCACAATCTCGCCACGACTTTGCACTTGCTTGCTCATCACTCCACCCGCTCAATCTCAATCCCCCGCGGAATCGCCCGCTGGAACGATTTTCTATACCCCGTCTTCACAATCCGAGGATCAAGCACCACGACCTACCTCTCATCGGTTGCAGACCGGATCAGCCTTCCATTCCCGTAGGCATGATCGCGTGAGGCGTGTCCGAGGCGCGGGTGATGAGGGTAATCCCGTCTGGCAAAGACTCCGAGACCTGCGAGATCACATCGCCCGCAAGCTTGCGGCTAAAGACCGAACGCCGAGACTTACCCATAATCAGCGTGTCGCACTGATAGGTCACGGTGTAGTCCAAAATCTCGTCGGCGATCGACTCGCTCGTCACAAAGATCGGCACAAACGAGACCCCCGCCTCTTTGGCAAGCATCGCGGTTGTACCCAAGGCCTCTTGGGCGGATTCATCGGTCTCGATTCGGGGTGCCTGCCCGGGGCGCAGGTCCATCACGCGGATCGGACGCACAAAGATCGCAAACAAGGTCGCGTTGCGACGCTTGGCCAGGTCCACCGCATACTCAGATTGATACCGACCACGAGCTGCGAGCATGATCTTGGGCTTGTCGGGATCGATTTTGATGGCGATGCCTTTGAGCATCCCAAGCCATCCGGTGGTGGGGGCTTCGAGCGATTCGCCAGTATCGACCACCGTAGACGAACGGATTGTGCGGACACCCAATGCCAAGGCGACGAGCGTCCCGCTGAACGCGGTCGAGACAGGCTGAGTGATCGCGATCGTTAGGCTGATCGAGAGCAGGAAGAGCCCCAATATCCACATCCCGATCCGGGAGAATCTGCCGATGTCGAGTTCTTTGTTGTACGCTGAGGAGAGCACCGTCACCGTGATCGCACCCGTTACCCCAAGCACATACAGTGACGCAAGCACCGTCACATCCTGCTCGACGAGGATCACGATGATCGGGATGATGATCGAGACAATCAACCCAACCCAAGGCACACCCGAATAGTTCAGTTTCGTCAAAGGCTTGGGCAGCTCGTTGTCCTGCGCCATCGCGAAAAACACCGAAACCATCGCCATAATCGCGGTGTTGGTCGCCGAGAGGAGCAAGAGCCCGAAGGTGATCCCCGCGACCGTTCCAAAGGCGTTGCCAAACTTGGGGCCCATCGTGTGGGTCGCGGCTTCGGTCGCAATCACCCGCATCGAGGCGTTGGTGTATTGCTCGACCTGTGATTCGTGCTCTTCGAGCACCTCATAGGCGGCGAGTGATTCTTCGGAGAGTGAATCGAGGTGTTCGCGGGTGAGTGTGAAACTTGATTCGGAAGTGAGTTCGAGCGCGAAGTCCTCGGGGAGTGTTTCGATGAATGCCGATCGCGAATCTTGAAGCCTCAACTCGTCGGGGGTGGTGTAGTCGACCATCGAGGTGCCCAGCACCGCAAACGAGAGCCCCGCGAGCGCAAGCCCAAAAACGAGATTGAGCCCGACGACCTCGATCGACACAGGCCAGATCGTCCGTTTGGCTTCGCGCGATACCGGCTTTTTCATCAGCCCGGTCATATTGGCGACGGCTTCGACCCCGGCGAGGGCAAGACAGAGCTTGGTGAAGTTCACCCAGGCGTGCCCGGCGGAGGTTTCCTTGAAGAAGTCGAAGGAGATCGTGTCGATGCCCTTGAGGAAGAACGGGATCGCCATGACGGCCATCACCGCAGACACAACCAATGCGGCTAGGGCGATGATCAAGGCAAACTTGCCCGCGCTCTTGGCCCCGAGCCAGTTCACCCCGCCGACGAGCACAATCGCGACAACGGCCAGCGGCAGCACGAGGTTTTCACCCACATGAAAATAGTGGAACGCCTCGATCACCGAGATCGCAGCGGTCATGATGTACCCGCTGAGCAGCAGGGTTGAGCCGATCACTGAGAGCGTTGGGGAGAGCTGACGGGCCGCGGTATAGACCCCGCCCCCATCGGGGAAGCATCGGCAGATGATTGTGTACGCCCAGCTCACCGCGATCATCAACAGCCCGATGGCTGCGAGGTAGACGATTGAGGCATGGGCGGTGTAGAGGAATGCGAGCCCGAGGACATAGAGGCGTGAGGTGCCCCAGTCGCCATAGAGCAGCGGGCCGGCGTGGATCCATCTCAGATTGCGTGGTCGTGATTCGGTGACAAGCATGGGCAGGTGTCTGGTCGTCTGGTCTTCAAGTCGCCACACGGCAACAGGGGGGAGAGTGGGGGGGGAGTGGGTTGATTCCCGAGTCAACGAGTATAGAACCCCAGTCTGGCGATATTCGGACCTACAATCCGACTCTTTATCGGATACTCAACTTGAGCCGGGCCCAAGTCGATCCGATCCCTCTTTGTGTGCGTATATCAATCTGGATGTGTACAATGGACGCCGGTGCCTTTCCGGGTTTGACTCGGGCCCCTTGGTAGGCTCATTTGGCGATTCACTGTGCGACTCGAAAGCGATCTCCATAAGCGATCAACGGAACCCAACTGCGTGAGCGAACAAGCAAACAATCAGCATGGATCAGATGCCCAATCCAATGGCAAGCACCCATCGCCTGAGGACACCACACCCATGGGCGTCGAGGCGATCGGGGCAAACGACCCGATCTCCCTCGCCGAGGCTGAAAAATCGATCATGGAAGCGACCAAAGAGGGCACCAACCTCGACACCCTGATCGGGCGTCTGGTCATCGACCAAGGGCTCGCCACCCCAGAAGAGGTCAAGCACTGCCTCACCCTCACCCGCACCGAGGAAGAGGAAGAAGCCCTCTCTAACTCCCTCGCTCAGGTCTTGGTCAATAAAGAGTTTGTCACCAAACGCCAGATCGCCAGGCTTCGTGAAGCCATCGAGGCTGAGCAGTCGGGCTCGTCCATCTCGGGATACCGAATCCTGGGCAAGCTCGGCGCCGGTGCCATGGCCACGGTGTATAAAGCCAAGCAGGTCTCGCTCGATCGCATGGTGGCGATTAAGAAGTTGCCTCAGAAGTTTTCGCAGAATCCTCAGTTCATCGAGCGATTCTTCGCTGAGGGGCGGGCAGCTGCCCAGTTGAATCACCCCAATATTGTCCAGGCCTTTGATGTGGGCAATGAGGGCGATGTTTACTTCTTTGTCATGGAGTATGTCGAGGGGCGAAGCATCCATGAGGACATTGTCACCCATAAGCGGTTCAAAGAGTCCGATGCGATTGATATCGCGATTCAGGTCGCTGAGGCTCTTGAGCATGCCCACGAACGGGGATTGATCCACCGGGATGTGAAACCCAAGAATATCATGATTACCAAGGAAGAGGTCGTCAAGCTCGCCGACATGGGGCTCGCCCGGGCGATGAGCGATGTCGAGACCGCCGAGGCCGAGGCCGGGCGGGCGTTTGGTACCCCGTACTACATCTCGCCCGAGCAGATCCGAGGCGAAAAGGACATCGGCCCACCTGCGGATATCTATTCGTTGGGCGTGACGCTCTATCACATGGTCACCGGGACGGTGCCATTCGAGGGGAAAAACCCGTCATCGGTGATGCGTAAGCACCTCAAGAACGATCTGGTCCCCCCGGATCATGTGAATCCCAAGCTCGGGGCGGGGATCTCCGAGGTCATCGAGATGATGATGGCCAAGAAGGTCAAGGATCGGTATCAGAACTGTTCGGATTTGTTGATTGATTTACGGGCGATTAAAAAGGGCGAGACGCCTCCGATTGCCCATCAGGATGTGTTCCAAGGCGAGGACCTCGTTGCTCTGGCAGCTCAGGCGGAAGCCTCGGTGACGGAGATTCCCGAGGATACCTCGCGGGGACCCAATGCCCTGATGAACCATCTGCTCTGGCCACCATTTATGATTGTGGTGCTGCTCTTGCTCATCAGCATCCTTATCATCGTGCTATGAACCCGATTGCTCCTCTTATTCCTGCTGCGGGCTTGCTTTATGCGGGTATTGATGGTTCAATAGGGTCTCATGATCGCCGACCGTTGGCGATCAAACGCTTGTTCTGTGCCATCACCGATGGCGAGTCATATGCCAAGGAGTCACGATATCGCTCGTAGACGATTTATTAGAAGTCAGGGCCCGGCCAACCGGACCCGTGTCAATCACATGATCCGAATCTCGCCGATCCGTCTGATCGACGAAACCGGCGAACAGCGCGGGCTTGTCGATACGCCCGAAGCGATGCGCATGGCGCAGGCTGTGGGGCTCGACCTTGTTGAGGTTGTTGCCGACTCACGCCCGCCGGTGTGCAAGATCATGGACTATGGCAAGCACAAGTATGACCAGTCCAAAAAAGAAGCCAAAGCCCGCCAGCACGGCGGCGAACTCAAAGAGATTCGGCTTGGGCGATCACTCAAGATCGACCCGCACGATGTCAAAATCCGCGTCGATCAGGCGCGTCGATTCCTGATGGCCGGTCACAAGGTGCAGATTGTTCAACGATTCCGCGGGCGCGAGATCATGCACAAGCAGATGGGCGAAGAACGCATGTTCCAGATCTGCGAAGACCTGGCCGATGTGTCAAAGATCGACATGGCGCCCAAGGGTGCCGGGCGTGCGATCACTCTTTTGTTGTCTCCGGATAAGGAGAAGATCAAATCGATCAAGGCACGGATGGTGCAAGAGGGCAAGAAGCAGGCAGAGGAAGACCTCGCCGAGCTCGAAGCCCAGGTCGCAGCCCAGAACGCAGCCGATGACCTTGCCGACGAGCAGGAAGATGCTCAAGAGGCCAAGGTTGAAAAGAAGAAGCAGAAGGGCCCTAAGGACAACCGGGCTTCGAATCCGGTTGACGATGAGATCGCTGATCTCTTAGGCTAATCTCTGATTCTCGAAATTCTGTGAGTTGAACACCGAACAAAGCTGGGCGAATACCCCAGTTTTTTTACGCGGATATTTACAGGTTGTTGCTCGATCGTGGCTCTGGTAGTATTGAATGGAGTTGTATGGACGGGCTTTGGATCGAACAGTGTAGTATTCTGTAGAGGTTTGGCATTGACATTTTTTTTCTACATCTTCATCTTTTCACTCTTTACCGCATTGGGAATGGCCCCGATTGCCATGTTCGTTTCACGGGTCGTTGTCAAGGAGAAGATTCGATTTGACCAGGCGTTGAGTGTGTGCTTTTATGCTTCGGTTTCGATCTGGCTCGTGATCAATACGATCGTGCTCTACTTTGGTGAAGAGGCGATACTTATCTCATCTGTAGCCAGTTTTTTTGGTGGATTCATCGTGTACTTGATCGGGCTGCAAAGAACTTTGGGTTTTTCGCTATCAAGGGCGATCAAAGTCGGTCTCGTTCTGAATGTGTTGACCTTTATTCTGATAATCATCGGAGAGGTCGTGGTTGTGTTGATTGGCTTGGCTTTGTAGTCGGTTCATGGCGATCGGGCCCGATGAGCATCTGTGCTATGATTATTACATGGGCGATATTCGAGTTCAAATCGACGGCGAGCACGAAACACCGACCGGGTGGCTTTACACGCTCAGTGTGCAGTGGGGGGATGGTGCAGCGAGCGATCATGAGCTGACCTTGGCGTGGGTCGATCATGAGCATCTTGTTGGCGGGGCGATCTCGCCGAGCGTGGTTGCTCGGGCAGGAGCCCGATTGGCAGCGGATCACTTTGGGCAATCCGAGATGCCCGCCCGGTGCGATATCGCGAATCTTCGCAGGCGGATCGACGGGTTTGACCAGGCGATCAAAGTCAGCATGGAGTCCGGGGCGTAGCTTTCGATTTGCCGCCAGATTGGGATCAAATATCAAGAAACAGCATTCAGAGCCTCCAAAGCATGAATATTTCTGTCTTTGTTTCAGAAACAGCCTTTGAAACGGGCGGATTTGTGCTACGATGGGGTCATGTTATCAGGTGCATCACTCAACTCGAAGTATCAGGATCGGTTTGAAGCCGACACGGTCGATGCGATCCGGATCGCGCGTGATGCGTATTGCCGAATCATCGAGCAGAAGTGCCCGGGGTCCAAAGCCGTCACCGCGGTGTCGAGTGCGTTCGGGATTCATCGCAAACTCGCGTGGCAGGTGATTAAGGTGGCGTACGCGGATGATCCGTTTGTGGCGGCCAAGCACATGCCCTCGCCTAAGAGCGTGGGGGTGTGGGTGCAGGCTGCCGAGTCGCACGGGATTGATCCAGATTTAGTCGAGTCGGTCCGCCAGGCGGATCAGCGGTTTCAGTCATTGATTCATACCCACGCGTCGAGCAAGTCCGAGTTTGATATCCTGATCGAGTCTTCGGGTTCGGCGCAGGACACGCACACGCAAGAGCGTTGGCGTCAGCAGTCTTACGAGGGGAATAGTTATACCTGGGGTGCGCACTGCAAGGTGCTTTTGGCGATGATGGTGCTGATGCCTTCGGATGATCGGGAGGATTATTTTCACGCCGCCCAGATCCGTGGTTTGATGGGTTTCCGCCAGACGCGCCAGGGGATGCGCTGGGTGGTGAATCAATCGGTCGCGGTGGATGATGATGTGGTTCATGCGAGCGAGATGCAGCGGGTCGCGATCGACCCACAGGGGGCCAAAGCGAACAAGGGCGTGCCGGTGCTCCCGGAGTTCTGTTCGAGCCCGATGCCGGCATTAGAGCGCAACAAGACCCACGACGGGATGATGCAGGACGAGTTTTTATCGTCGCAGGTGGGGCTTCAAGGCGAGCGGTCGCTGGTGACGGGTGAGTTGCTCCGCAATATCGCGCCGACCTATGCCCGTCCCAATGACAAGATCGCCCACTTTGGGACCGCGATCCGGACACCCGCCGAGATGCTCCATTATGACATGTTCGTTCGGGCAGGGTTGTTCGGCGAGGTGCATCGCGAACTCCGGGCGTTCTCTGATCTGGCTTCCCCGATTTCGTTCGATGATGCCGATGCGCTCAGTGTGAGCGAATCGGTGGTGAAACTCGGGCATGGGTTGGCGATGGCGCAGGCTCCCGATCTGCCTGGGTACCAAGACCTTGCCGGATCGGTATTCGATCGGCTCGGGGTGAACCCTGATGAATACGAACTCTACCGCGTCCGCATGGCGTATCCGCCGATGCCCACGACGGTGATGATGAAACACGAGTTGCTCCCCAAGGATGGCGGGGCTTGAGAGTGAGCATGGTTGCTCTGTCGATTCCATTGCAGCGATGGGCTGCGGACCTACACAGTTGGGGTAGTTTGGAGATTTGAGATGAAGAAGACAAGCACATGTATCGGGCTGATCGCGCTGATGAGCGTCTCGGCGATGGCAGAGGTTTCTGTGAGCAACTATGAGGACCTGAGCGAAGGATTCCTAGGCAATGGCGATTTCTATTACAACGGCGTGACCTATACCGGGCAGAATAGTGTCGATGGTGTTTTCCCTGATGGAAACACCTTTGAAGCTGGAGGCGATGGGGTGAACTCGCTGGGCAATGACATCATCGTTGAGAATGCGAACTTCTTCTTTGATGAGTTTTCAGGGTTTGGCAGCAGAAGGAATGTGCTGACCTTTGGGCGGTCGTTTGTGCCCGGCGACAATCTTTCGCTCGGTGCGATGTCCACCGTGACGATGCAACTCGATCAGAGCGCGGATTTCGCATCGATCGATGTTGGATACCTTGAGAACGGCCCATGGGGTGGGATTGTGTTTCACTTCGAGGCTTCGCTCGGCGGCGTGGTCGTTGATGCCGATACATTCACCGTTTCAGACCTTGGTGGGCGGGACAACGGGGCCTTCGAGATGATGTCGGTCGGCGGCGTCGAGTTCGATTCGCTCCAACTCTTTGCGACCTATCAGGGGCAGTTCACCGCTCCACGGGTGATTATTGATGATCTCACGGTCAATACCGTCCCGGCTCCGGGGTCGATGGCGTTGCTTCTCGGTGCCGGTGCGGCGATGACCCGTCGGCGTCGATAACAAACTTGAAATCGGTTGACATGATTGAAAAACCCGCCTGCGTCTATTGACGGGGCGGGTTTTTCGTTTGGCTCGATGAGAAATCGGTTATCGTTTTCGTCGGATGCTCAAGATTCCGCCCGCTGCGAGCAGGGCGAGGGGGCCCGGGGCGGGGACTGCGGCGGCACCATAGATTTCGACATTGGAGATGAGCCCGGAGTAGCCGTTGCGCAAATGATTCCATTCGCCCGAATGAGCAGCCCATCTTGAAGTGCCCAGAGAGAAATCTTCGTTGTTGCCAATGAGCCCGCCGGTGTAGGCGTTGGTATCGACGACGACGCCATCGATTTCGAGTTTCATGCCGTCGGCACCGAAGGCGAACTCAAGGTTGTACCACTTATCGAGATCGAGCGTGCCCGAGTTGACATAGTAGCTTTCGTTCGTGCTTTGCAGGCGGACCTGGACGATGCCCTCGTTGCTGTTCTGTCCTTTGAGGAGGTTGATGGTGAGGTGCCCGCCATCGACATAGCCGCTGGCGTCTTTGGAGAAGAGGGTCTCCATGGAGTTCCACTTGCCGGTCTGCTTGAATCCGATGGCGATGGCGCCGTCGGTGAGTTGATAGGCGTCTTGGTTGGCGAAGCTGAGGTAGTCACTTGCGCGTCCGTGTGCGAAGGAGGCACCGTTCTGCCCGCGGTATTCGCCGAGGTGGACATCGCCGACGGTCTGCCCGTTGTTGGAGCCGACGAGGTCGTTGGCGTTCCCATTGCGGAAGTCCCATGCGCCGACTTGAGTCCGCCCGTCGATGAGCCCGGCGTGGCTCGTTGAAGCGAGCACGGCTCCCGAGACGAGACAGAGGAGCGTGGTTCGATTGGTGGATGTCTTTGAAGGCATGTCGGTGTCCCCGTTGAGTGATTGATGCATAGTCCCATAGCCACACGCCGAGATGGCGCGGGCTTCGTGTATGATCTATGAACCGTGGTGCCGAGATGCCAGCGAAGTCAGCGTGATGGATGCTTGGGGGTTCCGGTTGTCGGGTTTGTGAGGATGGGAGGGGATAGGGAAGTAGAGATGGCATAAAAAAAGCCATCACACGAGGTGATGGCTTTGTAGGTCACTGTCTGAGGGATGAACCTCTTATGCCCGACGGCTCATGCGTCGTTTGATACCCATTGGGATCAACACGCCAAAGCCAGCGAGTGCTGCCAGTGGAACTGGAACGACCGAAGCGGAGATGACCAGCTTGTAGCTGAATGCATCGCTGTGGTCGCCGCCACCGAAGTTCTGCCCATCGAGGACCGATGTGGCGTAGTCATCTTCGCCGCCTGAGACACCAATGAAGTAGGTGCCCGCAGCGAGTCCGACGGCCCCGATCGCCAATGGCGAGTTCGAGCCAGTGGTCGAAGCCAAGATCGTTGTGCCATCGGCATCAACGAGCTGGAGCGAAGCCATATCGTTGAAGTCTGCCGAGGCAAGGTTGTCAAAGTTGAGCAGTGCGCCGTTGGTGAGTGTGAAGGAGAACCAGTCAACATCGCCAGCAGCGATGGTTCCTTCTCCGATTTCGCTAAAGCTTGAACCAAAGGCGCCGACATCTTGTGCGGTGCCGATGGTGTCATTGCTCCCGAAATCACTAAACGCAGCGTTTGCGATCCCGGCGGTTGCTGCGGCACTCAGTGCTGCAATGAGTAAAGTGTTTTTCATGTCTTCTCCATTCTTCCACCAGCCAAAGCCGGATTTTATGTGCCCGTTCTCAGATCATCCAATCAGAGTGGGAACGAGTATCCCTCATCTTCTGCCTTGAAAAAATGCCGTTCTCACGGGCCAGCAGAATAACATACATGTAGAATACCGGCAATTGGGAGTAAATCAATGCAAATATGGTGATTCTGAAAGAAATCCCACCCAAATATTTACAAAATGGGCTCTTTGGCCAGCATTCCTGCAAAATTGGCCAGTATTTGCCACCCACGACATGTGGTAGGGGGATGTTTGGCGGGGTTTCGGTTAAATCATTGCCTGCAAATATTGCCCGGTATAGCTCGTTTTCACTTTGGCGATATCTTCAGGCGTACCCGTAGCGAGGAGGGTGCCGCCCTTGTCGCCGCCCTCGGGGCCTAGGTCGATCACCCAGTCGGCGCATTTGATGACATCGAGGTTGTGCTCGATGATGATGAGCGTGTTGCCCGCGTCGGCGAGCCGATTGAGCACGGCGATGAGTTTGTTGATGTCCTCGAAATGGAGCCCTGTCGTTGGTTCGTCGAGGATATAGAGGGTGTGTTCGGAACTTGGTGTGCCGTCGTGTCGGGTGCCTTTGCCGAGTTCGGTCGCGAGTTTGACGCGCTGGGCTTCGCCGCCGGAGAGGGTGGTGCTGGGTTGCCCGAGGGTGATGTAGCCCAACCCGACATCGCGCAGGCAGGTGGTGAAGCGGAGGATTTTGGGGTGGTTCTCGAAAAAATCGCATGAATCTTCGACGGTCATCGCCAGCACATCGGCGATGTTCTTGCCGCGGTAGCGCACTTCGAGGGTCTCGCGGTTGTATCGCTTGGCGTGGCAGACTTCGCATTCAACGAAGACATCGGGGAGGAAGTGCATCTCGATTTTTTTCATGCCTTGCCCAGCACATGCTTCGCACCGCCCGCCGCCTTTGTTCGAGGCGACATTGAAGGAGAAGCGTCCTGGTTTGTATCCTCGGATTTTGGATTCCTTGGTGGCGGTGAAGACCTTTCGGATGTCGTCGAAGATGCCGGTGTAGGTGGCGGGGTTCGAGCGGGGGGTTCTGCCGATGGGCGATTGATCGACCTCGATGATGCGGTCGATGTGCTGCAAGCCGGTGATGCGGGAATGCGTGCCGGGCTTGGCTTTGGAGCCCATGACATGCTGCTTGGCTGCGCGGAGGAGGATTTGGTTGACGAGTGTAGATTTGCCCGAGCCCGATACACCAGTGACGGCGAGCATGCCTCCGATGGGGAAGGGGACATCGATGTTCTTGAGGTTGTTATGACGAGCACCCTTGACGACCATCGCCTTCTTCATGTTGAGTTTTCGGCGGGTTTTCGGAACTTCGATCTTCTTTCGTCCGCTGAGGTAGTCGCCGGTGAGTGAATTTTTCGCGCTGGTGATGTCGTCGATTTGCCCTTGTGCGACGACGGTGCCGCCGTGGACTCCCGGGCCTGGTCCGATGTCGATGATGTGGTCGGCTGCGCGGATGGTGTCTTCGTCATGCTCGACGACGAGCACGGTGTTGCCGATATCGGTGAGGTGGCGGAGTGTGCGGATGAGCCTTGCGTTGTCGCGTTGGTGGAGCCCGATGGTGGGTTCGTCGAGGACATAGCATGCGCCGACGAGTCCTGATCCGACCTGCGTGGCGAGCCGGATGCGCTGGGCCTCGCCGCCGGAGAGTGTGGCGGTTCGGCGATCGAGCGAGAGGTAGTCGAGCCCGACGGATTCGAGGAACTTGAGCCGATTGATGATCTCGCGGAGGATCGCTTGGGCGATATGGGCGTGCTCTTTGGAGAGCGTGAGGTTGTCGATGAAGTCGATGGCGTCGGTGATGTTGAGCCGGGCGAGCTCGGAGATGTTGAGGATCGAGCCATCGTTCACCGGGCGACCGATGACGGTTTTTGACCCGGCTTTGTCCATGTCGGCCTTGTGTGATGACTCGATGGTGACATGGAGGGCAGCGGTCTTGAGCCGATCGCCGCAGCAGTTTGGGCAGATGATTTCTTGCTGGTATTGGTGGAGATGGTCTTTGACCCATGAGGATTCGGTTTTGTGGAACCAGTTGTGGAGCATTGGGTAGACGCCGTCCCATTGCTTGCGGTACTTGGTTTTTCCTTTCAAATGCGCATTGGCGTATTCGGTGCCGAGCATGAGGAGGTTGTAGAGGTCCTCGGACATGGCGCTGAGGTGCATCGACTGCGGAATCTCAAACGCTCGGCAGAACTTACGGAGCATCCGCGGATAGATCATCCCGCCGGGGCCGTTCTTTTTCCATGGGCGGATGGCGTTGTTGAGGATGGCGACATCTTTGTCAGGGACGACGAGTTCTTCGGAGAACTCAAGGATGACACCCAAGCCGTGGCATGCTGGGCAGGCGCCGAAGGGAGAGTTGAAGGAGAATAAGCGAGGCGAGAGTTCCGAGAGGGAGATTTCGGGATGGTCAGGGTCGGCGAAGTGTTCGGAGAAGGCGTGGTCGGTCCATTCTCCGGTAGAACGGGCTTCCAGCCCGTTTTCTTTCTGCTTTGAAGAAACGGGCTGGAAGCCCGTTCTACCGGAAGACTCGACACTGATAATCACCGAGCCCTCAGCCAGCCGGAGGGCAGCCTCAATGGATTCGACCAATCGCTGGCGGGCTTCGTCCTTGATGACAATCCGATCAACCACCGCATCAATCGAGTGCTTCTTATGGCGGTGCAACTTGAGCGGGTTCTCGGTGTCCTCCTTGAGTGCCTCGCGGAGATCGGTGATTTCGCCATTGACCCGGGCACGCATCCATCCCTGCTTGAAGAAGGCTTCGAGTGTGTCCTTATGGAAGCCCTTCTTTGCTCGAACGACGGGAGCGAGGACCATCAGGCGGGTGCCTTCGCCGAAGCCCATGACATGATCGACGATTTGTGTCGCGCTTGACGATTCGATCGGGCGACCCGAGCGTGCGGTGACGGTGCCGTCCTTTTTCGATTTGGTCGGTGCCCATGAGCGAGGCGTGCCGCAGCGGGCGAAGAGGAGGCGGAGGTAGTCGTAGATTTCGGTGGTGGTGGCGACGGTCGAGCGTGGGTTGTGCGAGGCTGAGCGTTGTTCGATGGCGATGGTGGGGGGGATGCCTTCGATTTCTTCGATGTCGGGTTTCTTGAGTTGGTCGAGGAACTGGCGCGCGTAGGCGCTGAGCGACTCCATGTATTTCCGCTGCCCCTCAGCGAAGATGGTGTCGAAGGCGAGCGAGGATTTTCCCGAGCCGCTGAGTCCGGTGATGATGACCAACTGATCGCGTGGGATGTCGATGTCGAGTGATTTGAGGTTGTGCTCTTTAGCGCCTCGGATGCGGATGCACTTGGTCTGGTCGATGGGCGCGGGCGAGAGAGCCTTTGAAGGGGCCTTTTTCGTGACCCTCTTCTTTGTCTTCTTGGTGATCTTCTTCTTTTTCACCTGCGGGCTCAAGGCTGCGTTTCCGGCTGGGTCGGCGCAGGTTGGGCAGCGTCGGCTTGCTGGCTTTGTGTGGCGAGGTGCTTCATGAAGTAGATCAGGCCGAGCATGGTGAACCCGATGAGCACGCCTGAGAGGTAGGTGCCGAGCTTGGCGCGGAACTGGGCGGGGGTGGAGAACCCGGAGCCGGTGTTTGGAGGTTGGGACTGCATGAATGATTGTAGGGTTGTGAATCGGTCAGCGTTTTTTCTTTGTTCGCCCTTTGCGCGTGCCCGCTGAGCCTACCCGTCCGCGTTTGGGTTTGATCGCCTTGGCGAGCTCGGATCGGCGGATCAGGATGGGGTAATCGTCATCAATTTCGCCCTCAGCGATGATGAGTTCCTTCACATGGCTCATCTGATCGCGGAGCATGGCCGCCGCTTCAAACTCCATCTGCTGGGCCGCTTCGAGCATGTCGGCTTCGAGAATCTTGATGAGATCACGGGCATCGAGGCTTGGGTCGTTGGTGTCGTCGGCTGCGTGCTTGGCGGCCTTGCGGGCTTCGAGGGCGGAGGTGATCCCGGTGCGGATTTCTTTCTTGATGGTGGTGGGGGTGATGCCGTGGAGTTCGTTGTAGGCCATCTGCTTTTCGCGCCTGCGGGCGGTTTCGTCCATCGCGGTGCTCATCGCGTTGGTCATTTTGTCGGCGTAGAGAATCACCTTGGCATCGACATTCCTCGCGGCCCGCCCCATTTGTTGGATCAGGCTCGTCGCGCTCCGCAAGAATCCCTCCTTGTCGGCGTCGAGGATCGTCACCAGCGAAACTTCAGGCAGGTCGAGCCCTTCGCGCAAGAGATTCACGCCGACCAAAATATCAAACTCGCCCGCGCGCAACCCGGTCAAGATTTCAAGCCGATCGAGGGTTTCGATGTCCGAATGAAGATACCGCACGCGCAAGCCTTGGTCTGAGAGATAAGTCGTTAGGTCTTCGCAGAGCCGTTTGGTCAGCGCCGTCACCAAGACGCGATCGCCTGCTTCGACGCGTGCTCGGCATTGTTCGAGCAAGTCGGGCACCTGTCCTGATGCTGGGCGGACTTCGACGATCGGGTCGAGCAAGCCAGTGGGACGGATGACCTGTTCGACGATCTCGCCTCCGGTTTTTTCGAGTTCGTACGGGCCCGGCGTCGCGCTCACATACATGACCTGAGGCACAATCGTCTCAAACTCCTCAAACCGCAATGGGCGGTTATCTAAACAACTCGGCAAGCGGAATCCATGCTCGACGAGGACATCCTTGCGGGCCTTGTCGCCGTTGAACATGGCGCGGACTTGGGGGAGGGTGACATGCGATTCGTCGATGATGAGGAGCCAGTCTTTGAGGTTCGTGCGCGAGACGCCGAAGCGTTGGGCGTCCTCAGCGTGATCGCGGGAATCCTCAGTAGCCGTAGCACAGGCGTCCCGCCTGTGTTCTTGAGTATGCCCAGAGAATGAAGACACAGGCGGGACGCCTGTGCTACGGGTTGTGGCTTTCCCCGGTGCATAATCAAAGTAGTCCATCAGCGTGAACGGGCGTTCGCCGGGTTTTCGGCCATCCATGTAGCGGGAGTAGTTTTCGACGCCCGAGCAATACCCGATCTCTTCGATCATTTCGAGATCGTACTTCGTCCGCGCGAGCAGCCGCTGGGCTTCGAGGAGCTTGCCTTCGTGGCGTAAGTGCATGACCCGTTCGTCCATCTCGGTGCGGATGGAGGTGAGGATTTCGTTGAGCCGATCCTCGGGCATGACATAGTGAACGGCGGGGAAGAGGAAGTATTGGGTTTCTTGGGCGAGGAGTTCGCCGGAGGTCGGGTTGATGAGTTCGATGCGGTCGATCTCGTCGCCAAAGAGCTCGATGCGGAGGGCGAACTTTTCGTAGGCCGGCCAGATCTCGATCGCGTCGCCGCGTGAGCGGTACTGTCCGCGTTGAAACTCGATCTCGGATCGCTCATACTGCATCGCGTTGAGCGCGAGGAAGAGCTCGCGCCTTGGGAGGGTCGAGCCGACGATGAGTGGGTAGATTCTGTTGGAGTAGGCGCTGGGTGATCCGAGCCCGAAGATGCACGAGACGGAGGCCACGACGATGCAGTCTCGGCGTTGGAGCAGGTTCGAGGTGGCGGCGAGCCGGAGCTGGTCGAGATCATCGTTGCGGGCGGAGTCTTTTTCGATGTAGATATCGCGCCCGGGGATGTAGGCTTCGGGCTGGTAGTAGTCGTAGTAGGAGACGAAGTAGTTGACCGAGTTGTTGGGGAAGAAGGCCTTGAGCTCTTCAAAGAGCTGGGCTGCGAGCGTTTTATTGTGCGAGAGGATCAGCGTGGGCTTGTGGGTCTGCGCGATGACATTGGCCATCGTGAAGGTCTTGCCCGTGCCGGTCGCGCCGAGCAGGCAGGTGGACTGCTGCCCTTGGTTGATCGCGTGGGTGAGCGCGTCGATCGCATCGGGCTGATCGCCCGCGGGGGCGAAATCGGCGACGACCTCGAATGGTTTGTTCGTGGGGGCAGGCATGGGAAGATTGTATGCTTGCGATGCCCTTGCTTATGGAGGCGGGGCGATGGTGCCCTCGCTGGTGAATGGGATCCGGTTGAGGTTGGCGACGAGCCACTCCCGTGATTTGATGGTGGATTGATACCGTTCTTCGCCTTGGTCGGTTGATATCCCAATGTGGAGCGCGCCGATCCGAACCGCTTGCTGACTCAGCGATGCCATTTCTTCGAGCGCGTCGAGCATGATGTCGAGATCGGCGATCGCCCGGCGGGACCGATCACGCCATCGCTGGAGCGAGACGGCATCCTGCGCATCAATCCCCTCGTTTGGATCACGATAGAGCTGGTTGCTCCGCCGATTGAGGATCAGCAGGCGGACATAATCGGAGTAGGCGATCGGATGGTGCTCTTCGTACTCTTTGATTGTGTCTTCGTAGACCTTCTGGGCGAAGTCCATTTTTTCCTTGATCGTCTTGCGTTCCTTGGCAGCCTTGACCATGCTCCGCTCGCCGATCCCCTTGATTTCGTTCCACCCTTCGACGCCGAGGAGTTTGCCGAGTTCGCTCATCGGGCCTGTAAACTCCTTGGCCATGCCGATCTGGATCATCTGGGCAGCCCGGATGGTCAGGATGGTGTTTCGGGTGTCGATCTGCTGGGCGGTGCCCGAGCCCATCGGGCGCGAGCTGCTGATGGCGCCCTCGTTGTCCATCCAGACCTCGGCATCGAGCACAACCATCGCCCGGAAGATCTCGGCGGGGTATCCCTTCGATTCAGCCCGCGCAGCGACCTCGGCTGCCCAGATCGAGTTGAACTTCGCGTCAACCTCCTTCGAGCCCGTGGACGCATCATTGGTATACGACACCGCTCCGCCAACACGCGCATCAGGACGCACATAAATATGATCGGCAGCGGCCACATAGACACTCGCTGCCGAGATCGCGCCCTCGATCACCACCGCGTGGTAGGTCATCGCATCGTCATACTCTTTGAGCACCTTGAGCGTTTCCACCGCGTCGTAGATATACCCGCCGGGCGAGTCGATGGTGAAGATAATGTGTTCGATCTTCTTTCGCGATGCGATTTTGAGCGCCTTCTTGAGCCCGTCGGCGTTGGTCTGCTCGCCGATCATGCCTTCGATCGGGATCACGATGTAGTTGGTCCGTGCGGGCTTGGTGCCTTTGGGCGTTCGTTCCGAGCGGGTTCTCGTCGGGCGGGTGGTGCGCTTTGAGCGATCGGTCGTCGTCCTCGGCGATGTGGTCTGTTCATCATCGAGTGTTTTCTTGTTCGGATGCGCATCATCAGGCGCAGTCGTCGTGTGCTCGATCGACTTGACCTTATATCGCGGGAATTTTTTGGTGGTTTTGATATTGGCGATCGTGATCTCGATCACCACCTCGGCGCCCGTCTCCTTGACGACCACCCCCTCGATGACCGTCCCGTCCTTGAGCGTGACGATGTCGGCGTTGCTCAGGGTGCAAGAGATGATGAGGGTGAGCAGGGCGAGAAGCCGAAGGAGTGCGTGATTCATGCGACGAGTATATAGGATACAGGCAAGGCTTGGAAGTCCCGGTTATGAAGATTCACCAACTTTGATGCTCGGTTGATCGTCCCGCATTGACGCCAAAGCCGCCCGCAGAGCGCCAGAGGGCTTGGTTTCTGAATCGACCGGCTCCTCAATGGGCTCTGGCTCCGCCATCGGTTCAGGAGGTGCATCCTTGATCGCCCTGCTGTCGAGATGGGCATCAATATGCCCGTCCTCGCCGACCTGATCGAACCGCACCTCGACGCGTTTAGACACGCCCCGCTCTTGCATAGTGACGCCGAAGAGTTTATCGGTCGCCTGCATGGTGCGTTTGTTGTGCGTGATGACGATGAATCGGCTCTGCTGGGCGAAGATATCCAAAGTCGAACAGAACCGCCCGACATTCGCCTCGTCGAGGGCGGCATCGACTTCGTCGAGCACACAGAAACAACTTGGTTTAGACCGGAAGATCGCCAGGAGCATCGCGACGGCTGTCATGGTCTTCTCGCCACCGGAAAGCTGATTGATCGAGCGAGGCTCTTTTCCTGGTGGCTTGGCGATGACCTCGATGCCTGATTCGAGCAGGTCGATTTCGTCGGTGACGATTTTTTGGCCGTCGATTTCCTTGACCAGAGGCATCAACCGAACCTCGGCCCGTCCGCCCCCGAACAGTCGGCGGAACATGCCGTTGCGCCCGCCGAACTCTTGCTGGATGCGCTCGAAGACCTCGCCGAAGTTCGTGCGTGAGGCGACATTGAGTTTTTCGATCAGCGTCGCGAGCTTGATCCTCGCTTCGTCGATGTCGCTGACTTGCGTGATGAGATCCTCGTTGCGTTCGGTGAGATTTGATTCCTCTTCGATCGCGTTGAGGTTCACATTGCCGAGTTTTTTAATCTCGGCTTTGAGCACATTGACGCGTGCCTGTGTGGGGTCGATCTCGACGCGCTCGACCGCTACGCCGTCGGTCTCGTCGTTCATCATGTACCGATATTCTGGGTACTCGAACACAAGGTCCATGCCCAAGTCTTCGAGGGTGCGTTCTTCGATGTTCTCGCGTTTGACCTCGGTCTCGCGCTTGGCGAGTTCGATCGCGTGGAAGTCCCTTTGGAACGCCTCGGCCATATCTCGCACCGAAGCGAGCCGATCGTTGATTTCGCGGACCCGCTCGTTCGATGCCCGGACAAGTTCGAGCTGGTTCGCGGCTTCCTCTTCATACTGTGAAATTTGGGCGTTGGCTTCTTGCTCTTGATCGAGCGATTCACGCGCGACGCGTTGGTGCTCGTCGAGGATCGCTGCGGTGCGCTCGATGTGTCTCTGTGCGAGTGCGGTCTGTCGTTCGGTTTCGTCGCGGAGGTTCTGCGTGGCAGCGAGTTGTCGTTGCTCGGAGCGGAGCTGTTCGTGGAGCGTCGAAGCCTGCACACGGGCACCCGAGACCTTCTCGTTGGCCTCTTCGAGCGTTTGTTCGATGTGCTCGAGTTGTTCCTGGGCATCCTTGGCGCGGGCTTGTTGTTCGGTGAGCAAGCCTTCGAGCTTGGTCGCCCGCTCGGTGAGGCTTGTGCGCTCGGCGAGGATTTCCTCGATCCGGGCACCAACCGATGATTGCTCGTCGTTGGTGCGTTCGATCTCACGGGTGAGCCGATCGAGATCGGACTGGTGGCGATCATGGGTGTGCTTGGCTTGCACGAGTTCCTGCTTGCCTGACCCGATCGCTGAGTGCAGCGTCGATCGTTGCTCGGCGAGCGCCGACGCGTCGGCATCGACCGTGGCGAGTTCGTCGCGCTGCTTGACAAACTCGACGAGGTGATCGCGGAGTGTCTCGGAAAGTTCATCGAGCTCGGCCCGGCGAGCGAGCAGCCCCGCAGCCTGCGAATCGCTCGCAGGCCCGGCGCATACACGCCCGTCGGGCTCGATGACTGTGCCCTCAGCGGTGACAAACCGCGCCTGAATCCCCCGCAGCGGGCCCGCAGCGAGCAGCATCGCGGTGTCAAGATCCGCGACCAGAAGCGTGGTCGAGAGCACCCGGTCGAGCAACGCTTCGACACGCGGGTCACCATCGCGCGAACGCACAAGCGTGCGAAGTTGCGTGATCCGATCGCCAGCGATGGCGGCGATCTGATTGATCGCCAGATCCGAAGGCACAGGATTGCTTTCGAGCCCGGTCAAAGGCAAGAAGGTGACGCGCCCGGGGAGCGTGGTGAGTTCTTGAGCCGAGGGCATCGCGGAGAGCGAATCCACGACCACCGATTGGAGCGCATCTTCGAGCGCCGATTCGATCTGCGAAGCGTGCTCGGCGGGAACCTCGATCAGCTCGGCCAAGGGGCCGATGATCCCGGAGAACCCTTGGTCGTTGTCCTTGCGATCGAGCACCTCGCGGACGGCATCGTCGAGCCCCACGCGAGATTTGACCATCTCTTCGAGTGTCGCGTGGCGGGTTTCGAGCCGAACGCGCTGCTCGTCGAGCTCGTCAACAAGCGTCGCGAGCTGCGAGCGGGTGTTGCCCACGCGCTCTTCATCAGCCGCGATCTGGGCGAGCTCGGCATCGAGCGATTCGATCCGCTCTTCAAGCGATTCGATCCGCGTGTTGGCCTGGGCAATCTGCGATCGGGCAGCCTCTCGGTTTGCGTCGAGTTCATCGACCCGCAACCCGAGCTTGGCGCCTTGTTCTTTGATCGCTTCGAGCCGACGGTCGTCGGACTGGACGCGGGTGAGCAGCGTCGCGTGCTCGCGCTCGATCGAGGCGCAGGTCGCGCGGGATTCGTCGAGCGTCTGGCGATGCGTCGCGGAGGTTCGCGAGGATTCAAGCTTGATCTCGTTGGCCTTGCTCAGCGAATCTTCCGCCTCGCCGAGCTGGCGTTCGAGTGTTTCGACCGCTTGTCGATGATTCGCCAGCGACGCATCAAGCGACACGAGCTTCTCGTTTGACTCGGCAAGCCGGGTCGTCTCGACCTCGACGGATCGGGCAGCCTCTTCGATGGCTTTGATGGTCATCTCGCCGCGCTGCTGGGCGGTCTCGGCCTGATGCCGAGCCTTGGTCAGCTGGCTCTCCACCTCACGCAGGGCGCGGGTCAATTTCTGATGCTCCTCGTTGGCTTCGTTGGATTCATCCTCCGCCTGGCGCAGCGATTCCTCGGTGCGATTGCGTTCGTCTTCGAGCGAGGCGATCTGCGAGGTCAGCCCTTCGAGCCGACGGCGGATATCGTCGTACAACTCAAACGCCAGCGCCATGCGCAGCGAACGATATTCATCATCGAGTTCCTGAAACCGCCGTGCCTTGCTCGCTTGCCCTTTGACGAGCCTCAATCTTCGCTCGGTTGAATCGAGTTGCTCGCGGGTGCGGATCAGGTTCGTCTCGGTCTTTTCGAGCTTGCGGGTCGCTTCGACCCGGCGCTGGCGATACTTCGCAATCCCCGCAGCCTCTTCAAAGATCACCCTTCGCTCCATCGGCGAGGCGAGCAACATCCGGTCCACCTTGCCCTGCTCGATGATCGAATACGCGTCGGCCCCGATCCCGGTATCGAGGAACAGATCACGGATGTCCTTCAATCGTGCGGTGCGGTTATTGATGATGTATTTCGATTTGCCATCGCGGTAGAGCCGCCGTTCGACCGCGACGACATCGCTATCAATCGGCAACGGGCGCCCGATGCGTGATCGCTGGGTGATGATGGCCGCCGCTTCGGACTCGCCTTCTTCCGCTGCCCGGTCCGCATCGTCATCCGAGATATGCGCATCATGCTCAGGATGAGTTTCTTCGGTGGCCCGGCTCGCCGAGCCGGGTTCTTTCTCAGATACTTCAATCAAGTCACCCGGCTCGGCGAGCCGGGCCACCTGGGGATCAGCCATCTTCGGATTCTCAAAGGTCAGCGTCACACTCGCCATCCCCGAAGGCTTGCGCCCCGCCGAGCCAGCGAAGATGACATCAATCATCTCCTTGCCTCGCAAGGACTTCGACGATCGCTCGCCGAGCACCCATTTGATCGCATCGACCACATTGGATTTGCCGCACCCGTTTGGACCCACGATCCCGGTGATGGGGTCATCAAAGGCGAAGGTCGTTTTATCCGCGAAGCTCTTGAACCCCGCGAGGGTCAGCGACGAGAGCTTGAGCCCGGCAGCCTTATTGAGCGTGTGCTCAAGAGTCGGTAGCACAGGCGTCTCGCCTGTGGGCTTGGCTTGTGGGCAGTTCTCCAAAGACACAGGCGAGACGCCTGTGCTACGGGGATCGGATGTATCGTTGGATTGAGATTGAGGGGGAGCAGTTTGGGTCATAATCAGCGCAACCTCCGTGTCGGCTGTTCTTTATGAACGGCTGTGCGATCACACAGACAAGAACCCCGCCGGATCCTCCAGCGGGTGGGTTGGTCGAATCATATCAGATTTCTCCTCGAATTGCGCGTCCATATCCACGGAATCTCCACCTACACTCACCCATGCCCCCATCCCCTCGGCTCACAACATCCCTCGCAGGAATCCCCCTCTCGACCCCCGTCATGCTCGCAGCCGGCACCGCCGGGCTCGTCGATGAGATGGACGATGTGCTCGATCTCACGGGGATCGGTGCCCTCGTCACCAAATCCATCACCAAATCACCCAGAATCGGCAATCCATTCCCCCGCATCACCTTCACCCACACCGGCATGCTCAACGCCATCGGGCTCGCCAATCCGGGCTTGGATGCCTTCGTCGCCGACATCGCCCCGAGGGTTGCCCGCGTCCCAACAACGGTCCTGGGCTCGATCGCAGGTGATTCCATCGAAGACTATGTCGCCATCGCCAAAGCAATGGAGCCTGTGGAAGCGATTCAAGGCATCGAGCTCAATGTCTCATGCCCCAATGTGCATTCCGGGCTCGAGTTCGGAGCCGACCCCGACGCGCTGGGCGAACTCGTCTCAGCGGTGTCCGGTTCGCTCAAAGATACCAAACTCTTCATCAAACTCTCGCCCATCACCATCGGCACGCCCCACACGATTGTTGATCTCGCCAAGGTCGCGATTGAGGCCGGCGGGCACGGGCTCACCCTCACCAACACCGTCCCGGCGATGGGCATTGATATCCACACCCGCAAACCAATCCTCTCCAACACCACCGGCGGGCTCTCAGGCCCCGCGATCCACCCCATCGTGGTGCGATTGGTGCATCTGGTGTATTCACAGTTCGCCAATGATCCAACCTATGCCAACATCCCAATCATGGCCGTCGGCGGCGTGACCCGGTGGCAAGATGCCGCCGAGTTCATCCTCGCGGGGGCGACTGCGGTCCAGATCGGAGCCGGCAGCTTCGCCAACCCCCGCACCGCGATCAAGGTCACCAAAGGTTTGGACAAATGGGTCCGCCAAATGAACGCGACGAATATCTCGGAACTGGTGGGTGCTGTGATCGTATGAGAAGAATGAAACAAGCCATCAAGCGCGTGCTGTTCTATCTTGTGCTTGGGTTTGTGATGACTTGGTTGGTGGCGTGGGGGTTGGCGATGCTGCCGCGGGTGGCTGGCTCTGGGTTTATGAGTGAGTCTCGTATGTACGCCATTCAACAAACGGAAGGCCGAAATAATGTGCGTGCTATCGAGAGAGATTCTACCCAATCGCCTTTCACAGTACGGAAGCCCGTGCCTGAGGAAGCAGTGCTTCGAGTTCAGGATCAAAGATGGGTCGGTGTCCAAGAGGTAGAGTTTCGCATAAAGGGTTATTCTTCATCGCCACCCATAGAAGGGATAGTCACATCGTTTCTTCTAAACCCTTGGTGGACACTCACCGCGAATCAACAACAATGGATATATGGAAGAGGGCAGTGGAACAGACTCAAAGAAGAGTTCCAGAGCGACCGGCAAGCCATCGATTCTTCTCGATACGCCCTCTTGCGATACGGCTTTCCATTCATGAGCCATGAAGCCCACGCTGCGTACCAACCAATCTCGGCGTCAGCGGGTTCCCAGAATGAACTTCGCGCGTCGGGAATACGGATTAGAAGCTCCCTCCCCTCAACACCAAATTTATTCGCGCAACACGATCTCTACTTCTCCTTTTCCAAGTTAGTTTCTCTCCCCTATTCTCCCCTCTGGCGAGGCCTGCTCTACAACACCCTCTTCTACGCCCTCATCTTCTTCGCTTTCACCTCCACCAAACGCGCCTTCCGCCACGCCCGCAGGGTCCGCAAGGGCAAGTGCCCTATCTGCGCCTACGACCTCCAATACGACAACACCCTCGGCTGCCCAGAGTGCGGGTGGCGCAAAGCATGAAGCGGCTGATGCAACGAATTCTGATCGCCCTGCTCCTCGGGTTCGCAGCCAGTTGGGTCATTCCCAACCTGCTCCTCGAAATCCCGCGCCGAATCGGCACGAGTACGATCAACCGATCGCAAACGATCATCGACAACGAGATCAACACCAATCGCGGGTTTGTCAACATCTTCGATTACCGCTGGCTGGGCATATCAGAGCAGCAGTTCACCGCGACACGCCGATTCAGCACCAAGAACCAGCGCAAAATGATGGAACTTTGGTGGGCGTGGGAACTGAGCCCCAAGCCGGCCGAGCCATTGGCTCAGGCGTGGGTGCAGATCCGAGCAGGGTTCGATTCGGCGAGGTTCAGCCCGGAGGAATCGCAGTTCTCGATCATCAAGGTCGGATTCCCCGCACTGAGTTTCGTCGGCACAGTGGCCATCAACGCCAAATCGCCGTTGGCGAACAACACGCTCGATGCAGAGTCGAGGGGATTCTTTTCGCTGCCGATCAATCAACCCGCCATGATTTCCAAGTTCGCCGGGACCGAATCCATGCCCGCAGCTGAGCATGTATGGGTGCCGACCCGCCCGATCTGGTCGGGGTTGATCTTCAATACGCTGTTCTACGCGATGATCTTCTGGATATTGGGCTCGATCAAACGCGCCTATCGCCACGCCCGCCGAATGCACAAAGGGCGATGCCCGCTGTGCGCCTACGAACTCGGATTCGTGTTTGTCGATGGGTGCCCTGAATGCGGTTGGCGGAAAGAGGGCAATAGGCAATAGGCAATAGGCAATAGGTGCCACTACTCGCCGTCTTCGGCGCAGTAGTGCTCTTTTATATTTCTGATCCATGGAAGACACTACTGCGCCCTTTGGGCGAGTAGTGGCACCCTGTCAATCTACGAAATCATCTTGATCGACGCCACCGCGAGGATCAATGCGATAATCAGTTTCAGGTGAGGCAGCTTGAGTTTATGGGCCAGCATCGCGCCCAGATACGCCCCGACCAACGCCCCCGCACCCATCGGCAGCGCGAAGTACAACGCATCGGCCATGCTCAGCCCGAGCCCGGGGAGGGTGTAGAACTTCATCGACGCCCCGATGATCGAACTGATCCACATCGCCCCGGCGCTGCCTGCGATGGCATGGCGGAGCGGGAGTTTGGTCAGCGAGAGCAAGGGCACCAAGAGAATCCCGCCTCCGATTCCCAGATACCCAGAGATCATCCCGACCACCAGCCCAACCGCCACCATCTTCCACACGGCCGGCGATGGGTTGTCCTCTGGATAATCCGGGATCTTCTTGATCGTTGTCACGACATTATAAATGCAGTAGAGCCAGATGAACCCCGCGAAGGCGTAGAGCGACCAGCTGCCTTTGGATCCACTCGAGAGCAGCACGCCCAGGATCATCCCCCCAGCCATCGAAGGGATCAGGGCGACGAGCACATCCTTGCGGGCCGCCTTTTTCTTCGCGTGCAGGATGCTCGATGAGAGCGCCACGATCACATTGACCGCCATCGCCGCAGCCATGTATATATGTTGCTTGGTCTTGGCCTCGTCGTCATACCCCCAGAACATCGCCAAAGCGGGGATCATGATGATCGACCCCCCCAGCCCGGCAAGCCCGCCGACCAATCCCGCGACCAACCCGACCAGAGCCCGTAAGAGGATTTCGGTGATGTCCATGGAGACTCCAGAAGTGGGGGAGAGGCGGAAAATGGGGATATCCGGACCACGCGCGATGCGTTCAATCTGCCTCTACGGGTTATGACGGCTCAACGATAGACCGATAGGCAATCCGAGGCACCAATTCCCAACACGGGGATCAAGATTGGGCTACACTCCGTATCCAGAGGCAAGGATTGCCACTGCGAGCCAAGGTGTGGATCAACACCCCACACGGTTTGCTTCGGACGGAACCGCGAGTCAGCATCAATGCTGACTTCTCCAATCGAAGACACGAACGAGGCTCTGACTGTGCATACACAAATAAAGAATACGAGACATGCACGGACCGGCCGGGTCGTCAGTGCAGAAATGACACTCTGGCTCTGCGCCCTCACCCTCGCGATCACCTCCGCGATCTGGACCAAAGAGCGAGGCACCCTCCCCGCACTCGCCGGGATCGGATCGGTTGAAGCAGCCGAATCAACCGACACCCGTAGCACAGGCGTCCCGCCTGTGGTCTTCTCTTCAGATGTTGAAGATTCAAAGGTTGATGATTCAGAAGACACAGGCGAGACGCCTGTGCTACCGGTTCAAGATCAAGCCATCGCCCTCGATTCCTCCATCCGCTGGTTCGATGGCAAAATGATCCGCCCTTCGCGCGTCATCTACATGACCGTCACCGGCTACTCACCCGACGAACGATCCTGCGGCAAGTTCGCAGATAATAAGACGGCCACCATGTACTCCGTCTGGACCAACGGCATGAACCTCGTCGCCGCCGACCCCACGGTCCTGCCCTACTGGTCGATGGTTTCGATTCCAGGCTACGCCAACGATGACATCGTCCCCGTGCTCGACTGCGGCGGCGCCATCAAAGGCAACCGCATCGACCTGCTCTACCCAACCCACGAACTCGCAAGAGTCTGGGGCGTCCGCCAGATGCCCGTCACGGTCTGGGAGTTCGTAGAAGAAGAGTGAGCGGTCGAGGAAAATAAAAGTCCATATTCAACCCATGGTTCTCATGGGTTTTTGTATACAGTATTTTACAGAGGAGAATGAAACATGCGTGGAGCAGGACGAGGTGTCGGAGCAATAATTGCGTTACTAATCGAGACCCCTTGGCTCGCCTATGCCTTTTTGCTTGCGACGGTTTCGTGCCTGCTGTTTTTTCTGCTCGATCATAAGAAGATCATTCACCCGGTGCCGATCATTCTCTTGGTATCCATCATCGTCGTGGCCATGTTCCGCAACGCCCAAGGGCACGGCTGGGAATACGCAATGATCTGGATCTCAGGTTCAATCGGATGCATCGCCTACGGCATCGATCGCCTGATCCGCGAGGGAATCACGAGATATTGAGCCTCATTTCCCGCTGAGCAACCCACGAATCGAACTCTGATTGAGTTTCATCGCACTCGGAGCCGCCGCGGCGAGCGAGAGGGTCATGGCGATGCCCCATGCCAGTAAAATCGGCTTGACCGGGACCGACATCGCCAGATCAATCCCGATGACCTGCCGATTGGTTTCCTGCCCGCCCCATGCTGCCTGCATGCCCAGCGCGGTGCCAAGAACACACGCGGTGATCGCGATGATGATCGCCTGGCTACAGATCAGCCGAACAAGCTGCCCGCGCGATGCACCGACGGCTCGGAGCACCCCGAGTTCATACCTTCGCGCGTTGACCTCCGCGACGATCAGATTTGCGACTCCAAAGCTCGCGACCAGCATCGCGCCCAGCGCAACAGTCGTAAACACCACCAGCGTCGATCGGAACACCGCTTCGATCTGGCGACGGATAATCCGTCCAGACCCGACATTGAGCACCCCCGCGCCAAGCAGCGCACGGCGCATCTCCATCACCGCCTGCTCGTCGTCGATGTCATCAATGAGTTGAACCTGGATCAGCTGCGCGGTGCGCATGCCGAAGTGTTCGATCATGTCATCGCGTGATCCAAACACCGATCCGATCGCCTGATTCACAAAGTTCTCGCCCAGATCAAAGTACTGCGAGACGAGTTCAAGCCCCGGCGAGGTGACCACCCCCACAATGTTGAACGAATGCACCTCGTCGCGCACATCCCGGCACTCAAACACATCGCCCACGCCCAGCCCGCGGGCCACCAAAAACTCGCGGGCGACGATGACATTGCCGCCCTCTTTGAGCAGCTTGCGGGCGGATTCTTGATCGCCTTGGACGAACTCAAGCGTGGCCATATCAAAGAACGAGTCGGGCTCGAACCCGATGAAGTTGGTCTTGTACTGCGAGAGCCCCTTGACCCCAAAGGCGTCGGTCGCGACGGGGAACATCGAGATCGCACTCGTTTTCTCGACAAACGGCAGCTCGTCGAGTATCCCCTGCGCCTCTTCCGAGAGCGGGAGCCCATAGGCAAACGCATCGGGGAACTCGATTTTGCCAAGCCAGTCGCGAAGGGCTGCCGAGCCGTTGGTCCAGATGCCGATCATCAATGCAAGCCCGGTCATCAACGCCCCCGCGGTGAACCCGTGTCGATAGGGCGTCGCCTGCACTGTCCGCCCCAAGAGCGCGCCCGGCAGACGCATCATCTTCGAGATCGGTCTCGAAAAGACCTTCGCCACCACCACAACCGTCGGCACAGCGATCAGAAAATACCCCACAAACATCGTCGGCAACCCGAGCGACGCGTACACCCAGAAGAACTGGTCGAAGTCCGCAAAGAACACCACGATCGAAACCATCGTCAAAATCCCTATCAAGCCCACAAGCCCGACGAGCATGATCCCTCGAGGTTTGATCGGCACCGCCCGCTCGGTCATCGCCCGGAGTGGCGACATCGAAGCCGCCTTCCACGCCGGCCACATCGCGCCGATCAACCCTGCACCCAACGAGCCGAGCACCGTGATGGCGATATTCCCCGTCGGCACCACCAATCCCTCGCTCATCTGCCCATCGAACACCTGCGCAAGCACCCACGCGAGCCCGATCCCCGTCGGCACCCCGACGATCGCGCCCAGAAACGCAACAATCACCCCAACCCAGAGCTGCGCCATCGCCAACTGACGCCGACGCGCACCGATCGCACGAAGCACCGCCAGCGTCCGCTGCTGCTCGCCCACGCCGGTGGTGAGCCCGGTGGTAATAATGAACGCTGCCGAGATCAACGAGATCACCGAAATCAGCACAAACCCGATCTGCGTCGCAGCCAGATTCTGCTTCACGCCCGAAGTCACCCGCCCGGTGGTCTGCAAGATCACATCGGGGAGCAGCTCATCTTCGTGCAACGAGACAAAGGCTTCGGGTTCGAGTTCATCGACGAGCCCGAGTTCGATATCCGTCAGCCGATTCTTCTTCCGATTAAGTTTGTCAAGCGTTTCGATGGTTGTGAACGCGATGGGCTTGCCGCCGAGGGGCGCGGGCTCGGCGATCCCCACAACTGTGAGCACCCGCGCCCGCCCAAAGAGCCGAGGCACCGTCAACGCCGATCCAATCCGAACCCCAACCCCTTCGTTGAGTCTCATCGCTTCGCTTCGAGTATCCACCGACTCACGCCCCATCGGGTAAGGCAGATCAAGATACCCCATCGGGTCACTGAGCAAATCGACACTGAACTGTCCTTGGTTCTGTTGGCGTGCCCGCTCGATGAAACTCCAGCTGAGCCTCTGGGCGACGCGTTGGTCGATCACGATTTCGTCGAGCCGTTCTGGGTATCTGCCGTCGATGAGTTTGATCGGGCGAAGATCAAACTCGATGCTCGGGTCGATCCCGTTGACAAACGCGTTGGTGGCATATCGAACCCGCCCAGCCTCATGCGGGCCCTCGGGGTCGTCTTTGCTGATCGGGACCATCGTATCGAGTTTGACGACCAGCGAGAGCGTGCGCTGAAGCCGAGGCAGCGCCGTCTCGACCCCTTCCCATGATCGCACACGCTCAAGAATCGAAGCATCGAGCGTATCGCCCGAGGATGGACGAAGCCGAACCTGCGCGGTGCCGATCTGTGAATCAAGCTGCGCGCGGAACGCCGCGTTGAGCGAAGCCATCGCGCAGGCAATCGAGGCAACCAGCACCACCGAGAGCGCGACCGCCCCCGAGAGCAGGTAGAGCCTACTGAGCCTGGCTAAGCAGATGCTGCGTGCGAGTCGCAATGGTGCCCGCATCGAGCCCTCCTTCCGCCTTGGCATCGATCACGCCTTGGATCTGCCCATCACCCATCACCAGAATCTGCTCGCAATAACTCGCCGCGACGGGTTCATGTGTCACCATGACCACGGTCACGCCTTGTTCATTGGCGATCTTCTTGAGCAACGCCCACACCATCTCCGAGGCGCTCGTATCGAGATTCCCCGTTGGTTCATCAGCAAACACCACCGCGGGCTGATACAACAGCGCCCGAGCAATCGCCACGCGTTGCTGCTCGCCGCCCGAGAGCGCATCGGGTCGATGCGTCTCGCGATCGCCAAGCCCGAGGAGCGCGAGCAGTTCATGCGATCGCTCGATGAGCCCCTTGGATTGATCCCCCGCGAGCAAGCCGGGCAGCTGGATATTCTCGATCGCGCTCATCGTCGGGATGAGATTGAACGCCTGAAAGATCACCCCGATGTCTTTGCGCCGGAACATCGTCGCCTCGGCTTCACTCATCGAATGGACATGGTGCCCAGAAACGATCACCTCGCCCGAGTCCGGGCGATCCATCGCAGAAAGCATGTGCAAGAGCGTCGATTTGCCCGATCCAGACCGACCCATGATCGCATAAAACCCGGGATGGTCGATCTTGAGATCAACCCCCCGCAGCGCATGCACCCGCCGATCGCCAGCCTGGAAAGATTTGCGGACATCGGTGCAGTGGATCATGGAGTTCTCATTGGGAATCGGACGAACCCGGATTCACCCCGTCTGGGCATCCACTAGAGCGACGCGTCGTAGGCTGCTGCATCCATGCAATCACCCAGCGTGCCCTGGTCCTCAATTTTGATTTTCACAAGCCAACCATCGCCATAAGGATCGTTGTTGACCATCTCAGGATTCTCGGTCAGTGCATCGTTGACCTCGATGATCTCGCCTCCGACCGGGGAGTAGATATCCGAGGTTGTTTTGACCGATTCAACCTCGCCAACGGAATCACCCGGATCAATCACGGTGCCCTCAGGCTGCATCTCGACAAAGGTGACATCGGTCAACTGATCAACCGCAAAGTTCGTCAGCCCGATCGTCAGCACATCGCCATCGACCAAAAGCCACTCGTGGGATTCAGAATAGACGCGATTGGTGGGTGTGCTCATTGGGGAATGCTCCGAAAAAGACTGCTCTGTTCAATCGCGTCCATCGGGCGCGTGAGAGGCTCCATACTAGGCAGTGCCCACCCCGAAGCAAGAGCCCATTTTCAACACCCACGCCCTCCCGTACGAAATCCGCACGCTCAGAACGCTGATTCGATCTTTGAATGCTCGCAGGGCATATGATTCGACTGATTCTTCGTCAATCTCCCGAGCCGTCCGCATTTATCCAGAGTAAGGATTTTCCTCATGGACCCCCAAACCCGCATCACCCAGTTCCAACGCCTGATCGCTGACGACCCCACCAACGATATGGCCTACTTCTCGCTCGCCAACGCCTTCCTCGCGACCGATCGGTTCGACGAAGCCGCCGACACCTTCGCCCAATGCGCCCAGATCAACGAGGCGATGACCAAAGCCTACCAACTCGCAGGCGACGCCTACATCAAAGCCGGCAAGGTCGAGCTCGCCAAGGTCGTCCTGATCAAAGGCTACATCGAAGCGACCACCCGAGGCGACATGCTCCCCAAAAACGCCATCGCCGAACTGCTCAAATCCATCAACGAACCCCTCCCAGTGATCGAAAACACCAAGCCTCAACCCGCCGAGCCCGAGACACCCACGGGCGACTTCAAATGCATCAAATCTGGCAAGATGGGCACCCAGATCCCCCGCCAACCCTTCCGCAACGATATGGGCAAGTGGATCCACGAAAACATCTCCAACGAGACCTTCACCGAGTGGATTCACCTAGGCACCAAGATCATCAACGAGCTCCGCCTCGATCTTTCGCGTGAGGATCATGATGCCGTCTACGAATACGCCATGCGCATATTCCTAGGCTACACCGACGAGATGTACCAACAACACATGGGCACGACCCCGCCGAGCGTCGATGGGCAGTTCAAAGCCGTCGTCGAAGAAATGATGGCCATGGGCGGACACCTCGAATCCTTCCAAGGCAACCTGCACACGAAGGTGGATGAGTGAGGGATTGGGAATAGTCAATAGGCAGCAGGTATGAGGAAGAGGGTGGGCTGGATGGTCTTTTTCTTCACGATTGCCGACTGACCATTGCCCATCGCCCTTTCCTGCTTCCTACACTCACCCACCCATGATGTTCTCGCTCAATGTCAACTCGATCCGCGATGTCCTCAAACGCAAGGGCAAACGCGCCCTGGCCATTGTTGATCTCCCCAAATACACCCACGATCATCTCGGTCTCCGGGCGCTCAACCTCTCGACCGACCTGCTCAAAGGCATGGGGCAGTCAGATCTCGAACGCATCCGAGACAACGGCGACAAATGCGGGTGCACCTGCCTGCTCCTCTCCGAACCCGACCCCCTCGCCCTGGCCGATCCCAAGGAATCAGTGGGGGATCAAGGGGTCGATCGCATGACACGCGTCATCAAAGCAGCGAGCCTGCTCGGGTGCAACGCGGTGTCTTTGTCGATCAAGGCCAAGGATTCGGAGCAATCGTTCGACTTTGCGGTCGATCGGATGAGGCAGATTCTCGAAGTCGCTGACAAACTCGATATCAATGTCCTGATCTCCCCGATGGCGGGGCTCACGAGTGATCCAGACCGGGTCACCGACATGGTCAAAGGCATCGGGGGGTTCCGAATCGGGACAAATCCAGATTTTGCCACCGCTTTTTCCACCGGCGACCCCGTCGCCTACCTCCGCCGATTGACCCCCTACGCCACCGTGGTCAACGCATCGACAATGGGGTTTGAAGAGCCCCCGCCGAGCGAAGAATCGAACGAAAAGCTCGAAAAAGCGGACGGATTGACCGGATTGGACGCTTTGGCAGCCGAGCTCGAAGCGATGGACGACGACGAGCCTTTGATTCATACCGGGTATGATCTGCTGCCTTTGGTCGGCGCGATCAAGGCGGTTGGATTTGATGGCAATATTGCCCTTGACTACAGGGGGGCAGGTGATGGTACACTCGGGGTGTTGCAATCTAGGGACGCGATCGAGGCAGCCCTGATCGAGATTGCTGATTCCTAGTGCTGATTGAGAGAGATGGTTCATAGCAGGGGTTCACCGTGTCTGCGACGCATGCCCAATCCAAAGACAAGCCCACTGCCTTTATCGAAGCGACGGGCACTGCATCTACGGGGTTCGAGTTGCCAAACTATCATCCGGTCATCATCACCATCGACGGGCCCGCCGGGACGGGCAAGTCCACCGTTGCTCGGATGCTCGCCAAAAAACTCGGGCTCGACTTCCTCGACACCGGCGCGATGTACCGCGCAGCTGCTGCGATCATGATTGATCGGCAAATCGACAAAGAAGACATCGGCGAACTCGTCTCGATGGTCCTGGGCGCGGATCTCCATTTCGACTGGGAGCAAGACCCCCCGACCATCCTCGCCTGGGATACGCCGATCGACCATCGCATCCGCGATGAGGATGTCACCAAGCGGGTGTCATTTGTCGCTGCGATCCCCGAGCTGCGTCATCACATGGTCCGCAAGCAGCGTGTGATCGGTGCCCAGCATCCGCGGTTGGTCACCGAAGGACGCGATCAGGGCTCGATTGTGTTCCCAGACGCGGCCATCAAGTTTTATCTTGATGCCGATCCCGAAGTCCGCGCCCAGCGCCGGATCGACCAGCTCGGCGTCGAAGCCACCGTCGGGCTCGACGAGATGTGCCAACGGATCATCAAACGAGACCAGATCGACTCAAACCGATCCGATGGCCCACTGGTCTGCCCAGAAGACGCCATCCGCGTTGACACCTCCAAATACGATGTCCAAGGCGTCATCGACCTGCTCGAAGCCAACACCCGCGAACGCATCGCGAGTCTGATCAATACGGATTGATCGCTCAAACCGATCCCGCCCCTCGGCTTTCTCGTGTATCGCGGGTGCTCATCGGGTGTTGAAGGGCTTACACTCTTGCCCATGCTTGCCCGATACCGCCAACGACATCCCGGCTCGAATCTCGCCCAGCTGCTCTTCTACGACACCTTTCGGCTCTGTGCGCTCTCAACGCTCAAAGTGTTCCATCGGCTCACACACATCGGGGTGGACAATGTCCCCGCACAAGGGGCGGTGCTGATGATCGCTAATCATCAGTCATTCCTCGATCCGCCCGCTATTGGGGTAGGGGTGAGTCATCGACACGCCGATTTCCTCGCCCGAGGCGGGCTCTTCAAGTTCAAGCCCTTCGGGTGGTTCATCCGCCAACTCAACTCGACCCCCATCAAACAAGGCGCGGGCGATGCGGGCGCGATGAAGGCAACCCTCAAAAAACTCAGCGATGATAAGATGATGCTCGTCTTCCCCGAAGGCTCACGCACACCCGATGGCGAGATGCACGAGTTCCAACGCGGGATCGCGGTGTTGCTCAAAAGATCGGATTGCCAGGTCGTCCCCGTTGGCATCGCGGGCGCATTCGAGGCCTGGCCTCGCACCGCCAAGTTCCCCAAACTCTTCACCAAACGCATCGTCGTCTGCTTCGGCGAGCCCATCGAATCGAAAACACTGATGGCCCAGGGCACCGACCACGCCATCGAAACACTCGCCCAGCGGGTTGGATCATTGGTCGAGCAGGCCGAGTCTCATCGGTAATATCCGCGAGAAATCAGCGATGATCGTCGTTGGAGGTGTCGGGTTCCTCTTTGCTTTGAGTGTCTTGATCCGTTGTATCTTCAACCACAGGATTGACCGGGACGAGCAGCGTTCGCCGGGTTCGACGCAGCACCTCGTTCTGCCCGACCGGCGATGCGGTTGGGTCGTCGATCGGCACCATGATTGATTCGGTCTGATCCGACTCGGCCCGCATGACCACTTCATCGGACTTGGCCGACGAGAGCAGGTCAGCGATCAGGCGGTCTTCCTCGGTCGTGAACGCGGCGTGCATCCCCTGATCGTTATAAATCTGGTACAACGCCCCGACCACCTGCGAATACGACATGCTCAACCCCGGGCGTGGGTCCTCGGGCGTGGGGGTATGGGCGAAGAGCTTGATCAGCTCAGGCAATGACTCGGGCACTTCCTTCATCGTCAGGGTCGTGCGGGTGACATCATCTCGGTAGTACATCCTGATCGGGGTGTATACATCTTCTGCGATGAGCATCAACCGATCGGACCATGCCGAGGCAAGGATCGGTTTTTCAAGCGTCATGTGCTCGCCGAAGAGCACAATCCGAGGCTCCTTCTGCTGTGTGATATAAATCAGAGGCTCGCCATAGGGCACGATGTCCAAGAAGAACTTGCCATCGACAAGCATCCGCCCGACCCCCCGCATCGGATCCATCGGCACCCACACCCGTGAGAGGATGTCGAGTTGGGTATCTGAGGTCCTGATCCCCTGTGAGTTGGAATCGAACATCTGCTTGATCCGTGACTTGCGAGCCCGCAGCGCGCGATCCATCAAGTTCTCGTAGGCTTCGACCCGGACGGTGAACTCGGGCGAGCTGAGCAGTTCGCGGAGTGTGGCATCAACGAGAATCGAGTTGTCGATCGAACTCATCAGGCTCATCGCATCGGTCCGGTAGGGCGAGTTTATATCGAGGGCCATCGCACGCAGGTGTTTGACGACCCGAGGGTCGCCAAGCCCTGCGCCCGCCCGCAACGCTGCGAGTCGCGGGGCGGCTTCTGGGTGGTCGTAGAGATCATTGAGGAACGGGATCGCCCGTTCGCCCAGCGCTTCGAGCGACATCGACATATCACCCGAGAGATAGGGCTCAGCCATGAGCGTCTGGGCGTATCGCCGGGCGTAAATCTCTGGATAGGACTGATCGATCGTGATATGCGAGAGGATGTCGATAAAGTCGAGCCGACGATCGAGGAATCGCTTGGGGACCTGCACAAGGATCAAGGAGTCATCCTTGCCCCGCGCGGTGGGTTCACGATCAAAGCGTGTCTGGTGGAATGCGGTGTTGACCGCGCTGACAATCTGGCGTGCCCGTTGATGGGACGGGTTATCGAGCACGATCTCGATTTTCGTCGGGAAGGTGATCGTGCCGCCATCGAGCACCCGCCCGATATCGCGGGTGATCCCGTCGAACTGCCCGCCGGGCTCGGCGAACGGGTTGATGAAGATCGGGCCGCGCGCTGTGGCCAGGATCCGCGCCTGCGGATCGCCGAACGAGCTCGGTGGCCCGATCCGCATCTCCGTCGTCCAAAGCCGACCGCCTTCAAGGCTCGTCGCGTTGATCGCGCGGACAAAGATGTCAAAGGTTTCGCCCTCGCGTGCCCCTGCGGGGATCGCCGCCTGGACAATCACTACAGCTGTATTTCGATCTCGGAGCAGCTCGCGTGGACTCTTGCCCGCGATCTCTGAGTTGGCCTGGTCATTGGCGATCCCGACGCCGTTCTTGCCCATTTCTCGTTCGATGTGCGCCGCGTATTGTTCGGGGACGGTCAGCCCGCCCGTGCCATCAAGCCCGACGACGAATCCGATCCCCGAGAGGAGCGTCTGCTCGGTCCCGGTGATCCGTGCCTCGGCCCCGATCGTCCCGCGCAGGGCCGAGGGGATATCGCGAACAATGGTGGGGGCGCTGATCTTCGCCTTGGGGACTTCCTTCTTGCGATCTCTCCATTTTCTCCAGTTCTCGCCGCACCCGACCGTGGAGAATGTGGAGAGAAGCATCACGCCGATCATCGCCACCATGAGCCCGTTGCGGGCGCGATGATGCGCCGAGGCAGAAGCGGAGACAGAACAAGATGAGTCAGTGTTTGAAGGGGTCTTCACGGGTTGAGCCTCGGTATGCTGTGCGTTGGTGATGCGTCGGCCAGTCCCAGGCAACGACACGCATCCACGCGATTATCCGCGTGATCGTAGTTCGATACGCACGCTCGGGGGCGTTGTATGCACCATGTTGTGCAACGAATCAAAAGTCGACACGCTTTTGACGGCGACGGCATCGTCCACTTCGCGCGGTGTGTGGAAAACTTTTTCATATGCCATGAACGCATGTTCGCATAATGATCGGAAACTGGTCGAGTGCCTTGAGCAGTGAGAACGAAATGCGTCGGCTTCAAAGCACTTGTCAATGCCCAAGTTGGCTCAAAATCAACCCCGAACTGTTCAGGTTCGATGAAGCGTCGTTGGGGTGGGGGATCTTCCGCATGTACGGAAATTTGTCGAAAAAATCGACGAAAGTCCACACACAACACATTGTGCCTGATATGCTCATGGCCCGACGCATCATCGAGATATGGTGGGTCAGGTCAGCAGAAACGCCGAAACAGCACGGGAGAAGTCATTGACAATACAGGGTTTGGAATCAATCGACAGGTTGTTCACATTCGCCATTGCCAATCGTCTCACCTCCCACGCATCGAAGTGCTTCTGTCCAAGCCGAGAAAATAGTGAATCGTGACAACGATTCGGTGTTTGTTTGAATCTGGTTTGTTCCCTTGGTTGCAGGCGATCCATCAGGACCCTCAATCAACCGCTGCGGGCTCGCCCGCTGGGCCGAGCGTGTGGTTGGAACAAATCGGGTTGATTCTTTGTCACTCCTGTGCAAACAGGGCTGCTAAGGAGTCTGTGGGACAGCCAGTCCGTACGGTTGGCACAACAAAGCGAATACGCCGTTTCTGGTGGTTGTGCTGTAGGCACAACTGGCGGTTGTTGCGTGGCTTTGTTGGACATAAATGAGTTGTTTCTGATTGTCGCGTTGGCGCAGCATCAGAAGCGGGAGAGAAAAACAGGGGCAACGGATGCCCCGACGAAAAGCGTCACCCGATGGAAATCGGATTGACAGATGGAGCAAACCGTGGCCGTTCTTTGTGATACCCAGATCCAACAACTCGTCGAGATCAAGCCGTTCGAGAAGGCCATCAAACGAGATGGAACCATCTCCTATGGTGTTTCCTCCTACGGCTACGATGTCCGCGTCGGGACCGTCTTCAAAATCTTCACCCCGACCCCTCCAACCGGAGGCATCGCGGTCGTCGATCCCAAAGCCTTCACCGACGACTTGATGGTGACCGTCGATACCGAGAAAATGGGCACCGACCATGTCATCATCCCGCCCAACTCCTTCGCCCTCTGCGAAACCATCGAATACTTCGACATCCCCCGCGACATCCTCGTCCTCTGCGTCGGCAAGAGCACCTACGCCCGTTGCGGGTTGATCGTGAATGTGACGCCGTTGGAACCTGAGTGGCGAGGCAAGGTGACGCTCGAAATCTCCAACACGACGCCGTTGCCCGCGAAGGTCTATGCCAACGAAGGTTTAGCCCAGTTCATCTTCATGAAGGGCGATCAGGTGTGTGCACAGAGTTATGCGGATAAGGCCGGGAAGTATCAAGACCAGAGCGGCTTGACATTGCCGAAGGTGGACTAAATGGAATTGCGTTTTATTGATCCAGTCAAACTCTGGAATGCAGCAAGTGGGCTTGATGAAATGATCGCATTTGAGAATGTGATGGAGAGTGTTCCAAGGCGACGAGTCCGTAGCAAGATGCTATCTGAGTTGGGTGTTTGGCATTACGAGGACAAGATTTACGATGGATGGCGGATATCCGTAGATGCTAATAATTTGCCAAGTGAATCTTATGACTTCGATTGGTTAGTAGAAGAGTCATGGGACCGCGCACACGCTATTGGTGAGCATGGACTAATTATGTATGTCAACGACCCTATAGATAGCTTTGCTATTCCCGAATTGGCTGATGCTGATACGGCAGAGTTGGAATCAAGACCTGTTTTTATGGCTGCAAATATTGAGATACTGGAGATGGGTATCTTGGCTCTATCACTTGATAGCAACATTGATATTTTTTATAGCGATCAGGAAATTGCTGCTATTTTTCCTGTTGATCCACGCCCCTGTGAGGCAGACTTGCGAGATTATCTTTACGAGATCGCTAAATGGGGACTTGGTGACACTGATGACTACCTGAACAAAATCGCTACTGAAAAATTTGGCAACACGGGATAACCGTTTAATTTAGTTGATATACGAGAAAGTGTACTAATGAAAATCACTCGTCGATTCACCACGGAAGGTACTGACCCGTTCGCATCCACTGATTGGACCACGCGATCGAGTCGAATCACAAACCCAGATGGTTCGGTTGTCTTTGAGATGCCCGATGCCGAGGTCCCGGTTGGGTTCTCGCAGCTGGCGACCGACATCATGGTGTCGAAATACTTCCGCAAGGCGGGGGTGCCTCAGGATGGCGGGCCCAATGGTTTCCCCGGTAGAACGGGCTTCCAGCCCGTTTCTTCGGAGGCTGATGATGGTGCAAATAAGAAAGAAACGGGCAAGATGCCCGTTCTGCCGGAGACCGGCCCAGAACGCTCCGCCCGCCAGGTGATCCATCGCCTCGCCGGGTGCTGGAAGCACTGGGGCGAAACCCACGGCTACTTCGACACCCCAGAAGACGCGACGGCTTTCTATGACGAACTGGTGTATATGTTGGTGCACCAGATGTGCGCGCCCAACTCGCCTCAATGGTTCAACACCGGGCTCAACTGGGCGTATGGAATCTCGGGCCCAGCCCAAGGGCATTGGATCGTCGATCCAGAAACCGGCGAGCCGGAACTGGCTGACGATGCGTACTCGCATCCCCAGCCTCACGCTTGTTTTATCCAGTCCGTCGATGATTCGCTCGTCAACGAAGGCGGGATCATGGACCTCTGGATGCGCGAAGCCCGGTTGTTCAAATATGGCTCAGGCACCGGCACCAACTTCTCGAACCTCCGGGCCGAGAACGAACTGCTCTCAGGCGGGGGCAACTCATCGGGCTTGATGTCCTGGCTCAAGATCGGCGACCGCGCAGCGGGCGCGATCAAATCCGGCGGCACCACCCGGCGCGCAGCCAAAATGGTCTGCCTTGATATGGATCACCCCGATATCTGCGAGTTCGTCAACTGGAAGGTCCGCGAAGAGATCAAGGTCGCGGCCCTTGTCGAAGGCATGAAGGCGATCCAAGGGACCAAGACTTCCAAGCGTGATACAGAAACCATCGGCGAAACCGCTGCCCGGCTCGGATTGACACTCGACTACGATTTCAACGGCGAAGCCTACTCCACCGTCGCGGGTCAGAACTCGAATAACTCGATCCGGATTCCTGATGCGTTCTTTGATGCCGTCGATGCCGGGGCCCAGTGGGACATGACCTACCGGACGACCGGCGAGGTCATCAAGAGCGTCGATGCGAATCAACTCTGGAACGATGTCGCCTACGCTGCATGGCGATGCGCCGATCCGGGCGTGCAGTATGATTCGACGATCAACGATTGGCACACCTGCCCGGGTGCGGGTCGGATCAACGCCTCGAACCCATGCAGCGAATACATGTTCCTCGACAACACCGCATGCAATCTTGCATCGCTCAATGTCCTCAAGTTCTACGACCCTGAGACCCGCGAGTTTGATATCGATGGTTTCGAGCACGGCGTCGATCTGTGGACAATGGTCCTCGAAATCTCGGTATTGATGGCCGCCTTCCCCTCGCGTGAGATCGCCGAACTGAGTTTCAACTACCGCACCATCGGGCTCGGCTATGCCAACCTGGGCGCGATGCTGATGCAGGCGGGGATTCCCTACGATTCCGAGCAGGGCACCGCGATTTGTGGGTGTTTGACCGCGATCATGACCGGGCGGAGCTATCGCCAGAGCGCGATGATGGCCGGCGAGCACGGCGCGTTCGCTGGGTTCGAGCCCGAGCGAGAGAACATGCTCCGCGTGATCCGCAATCACCGCCGAGCGGCGATGGGCGTCGCCCGAGACAGCGGCGAGTACGAAGATATCCGCATCGCACCCGTCCCCCTCAATCACGAGCTCTTCCGCGATCACAATGTGCCTCTGGGCAACGCGATGGATCTACTCCATCACGCGACCACCGCATGGGATCAGGCCTTGAATCTTGGCGAAGAGTTCGGGTATCGCAACGCCCAGACCACCGTTATCGCGCCCACCGGCACAATCGGTTTGCTCATGGACTGCGACACCACCGGCGTCGAGCCCGACTTCGCGCTCGTCAAGTTCAAAAAACTCGCCGGCGGCGGATATTTCAAAATCGCCAACGCCTCGATCGACCCTGCCCTCAAATCGCTGGGCTACGACGATGACCAACGCCGAGCGATGATCCAATATATTCTCGGCACGCTCAACCTGCATGTCCCGATGCCGAGTTCGGTCTCGGATTCTGCAGGTGTCTCGCTCGCGGCGTGGCTCATCGAGCAGGGCATGAACGAGGATGATCTCCAGCAGATCACCGATCAACTCCCCGGCGCGTTTGAGTTGGGCATGGCTATGAGTGCTTGGGGGCTCGGCGACGACACCCTCACCCGCATCGGCATCGGGCCTGAGGTTGCCAAGGCCGACCCGGGTTTCAACGCCCTCAAGTTCCTCGGGTTGACCAACACCCAGATCAATGAACTCAATCAACTCGTCTGCGGCACCCAGACCATTGAAGGTGCCCCGCACCTCAAAGATGAGCATCTTCCTGTGTTCGACTGCGCCTCGACTTGCGGCAACATCGGCACTCGGTTGATCTCCGCCGGCGGGCACATCCGCATGATGGCCGGGGCCCAGCCGTTCCTCTCGGGGGCGATCTCGAAGACGATCAACCTGCCTCACGATGCGACAGTCGACGATATCAAAGCGGCGTATCGACAGAGCTGGGAGCTCGGGCTCAAAGCCAACGCGCTCTATCGCGACGGGTGTAAACTGAGTCAGCCTTTGAACGCCAAGAGTGATACGGACAATGATCTTGACGAAGATATCCAAGTTGATGATCTCGAACTCGCCACCGCCCTTGACGAGGTGGCCCACGATGTCGTCGAGCTCGCCGACGCGGTGGGCAACGAGAATGTCCGGATCGTGGTGAAGAAGGAAGTCGAGATCGTCCATCGTCCGATGCGAAGAAGACTGGCCGACACGCGCCGATCGATCACCCACAAGTTCAATGTCGCCGGTCACGAGGGCTACCTCACCTGCGGCGTCTACGACGATGGGATGCCCGGCGAACTCTTCATCACCATGGCCAAAGAAGGCTCGACGATCGGCGGGCTGATGGATTCACTGGGCACCTCGACCTCGGTCGCGTTGCAATACGGCGTGCCCCTCGAAAGCCTGGTCAAGAAGTTCACCCACCAACGCTTCGAGCCCTCGGGCATGACCACCAACCGGGATATCCCGTTTGCCAAGTCATTGGTCGATTACATCTTCCGCTGGCTCGGGATGGAGTTCATCGAAGGATACCGCGAGGCCAACGCCCCCAAACGACCCGAAGCCATGACCGAGACCACCGAGACCGCCGAGATCAGTGAGCCCACGGTGATTACCCGCCGTATCACGAATCCCGAGGGCAAATCGACCGATCGCGTGATCGAGATCAAGGATCAGGTCGTCACCGAGACCCATATCTCCGAAACCGCGATCAAAACGGGCATCAACACCAAGGTGCAAACTTCCGAGACCCACACACAACGCCGAACCGCCAGCGCGACGCTCTCGATGGCGCTCGAGTCATCGGGCGACGCCCCGCCTTGCGATGTCTGCGGCACCATCACCGTTCGCAGCGGCACTTGCTACAAATGCCTCAACTGTGGCAACTCGTTGGGATGCAGCTAGAACAGAAATGGAATGAAAACAGACGAACAGAAAGGATACACACCCACAAACCACAACGGCAGCAGCCCAAAGCATTCGGCTTGGCGTGTCTGATGGAAGCACTTACGGGGACGGTCAGCAAACAAACGGAATGAACGCTGCCAGCCTTGGGGTCATGGATTGATCCCACTGGTGAGCCGGTTCGATAGACTGCATGCACGGCGCTCGTCGCCACGGAGTCATGCAAGAAACGGACACTCCCAAGTGCGCATGTCCAACCGATTGCAGCCGGCTGCTGCCGGGTTTGTGGGTTATGATTGGCGAGGAACATTGAGGAAGAACATTGAGTTGAGATTTCTGGTATGGTGTATACCATAGTTCCCGATAGATGGTTCCTGAGAAGGGCCCGACAACAAGCACCACCCGGCGGAGATCGCGGCGGCACCTTCCCAGTGCCACAGGCCCGATCTTCGCCTCCCTCCCCCGGGCACACCCACCACGGCCCGGGGGATTTTTTATTGATATGATGTCATTCATGAATCAGGTCACAGGCACAGGATCGACAAAGCCGAGCCGAGCACGCGCAGCAGCCATCGTCTTCGGGGTTTTCCTCGTGGGCATCGTGGTGCCCATTGTGCTCAATAACCTCGATTGGTATCGTGAGACACGAAGCGATTGGCCTAGGGATGTGCAATGGTTGGTGCATCCAGCTTTTCGCATGCTCGTTGTGCTAATTGGATGGATGGTGCTTCTTCGCCTGCTCAAGGGTGCAAACAAACCTACACTCGGCTTGCTCGTTGGTTGGAAACAAGCGGCGATGGGCTTTGCGCTCGGTTTTCTTTGCACGCTCCCGATGCTCGCGATCGGGATGATGAGTGCCCGCCAAGAGGTATCGAGAGATCTCATCTACACCACAATCGTGCCCGGGTTGACCGAGGAGATCTTCTACCGCGCCTTCGCCTTTGGGCTGATGGTTCAGGTGCTGCGTCTGAGGCTCTGGCCCGCTGCGATACTCACCGGAGTCATCTTTGGGCTCGCACACCTGATCAGCGCCTCGGTGCGAGCCGAGCCGATTGTGGATCAGATCGGTTGGATCGGCATGATCGCCATCGGCGGGTTGTTCTACGCATGGATCTACGAACGGGCGAACTGGAATCTGTGGGTGGTGGTCGCGCTCCACGCGGGGATGAACCTTTGGTGGGATGTGTTCGATCTGACAAGTTCGGAGATGGGCAGCTCGGGGGCGACGATTTCACGCATCATGGCGGTAGGGCTGGCGGTCTACTTTGTCGTGTTTCGTGGCGTACTGCGGCCGTCGAATACAACTCCGGCGTCTACGATCCGCGCATGACTTCAACCGATCCCATCTCATGGTCCACCCTTCTGTCCGGATGGATTCAACTCGCCCAGCGAGCCGTCGCTTTGCCCAAAGACGAGCAAGGGCAACGCTGGCGAGATTCCGTCGCCCCGACCATCGGGCTTCATGCACTGGCGATGGCGCTCGGCGAGATCGACAAGGTGGACCCAGAAGAGCGCCCCTTGGCGATGGACAAATCCGAGATCGGCATCAAAGCCCATGTCAGCGAACTCAACGGCATCTGGCGCAGCGAGCCCATGCCCGAATCCATCATCGAGCTCATCGAAGACGCCAAAGCCGCGTGGGAACTCGCCCTCTATGAAGGGGTCGCTTGGATCGTCTCGTCTGAGCGGTTCGTCGCCTTCCACCCCGCCGAACTCGGCGATGCCCTGCTCAATGCTGGGTACCTCGGCGAGGTCATGATCGCCACCCCGGGCATCGAACTCTTCAAAGGGGCACCGATCGCCATCGCCCGCAACAACAGCGGCGGTCAGCCCGAAGACGACATCCTCCGTATGATCCAGGATTTCTTGAACGCCTGCGATGGCGAGATCGAGCACCCCCAGATCATCCGCCCGATCTGCCAGGTCTACCGCCAGTTCGACTTCCTCAAGGGCGGCTCGGCCAAGGACCTCGTCGCCCCGGTGATCGGCGAGCTCCAGGCGGGTCAGCCTTTGCTCATCCCCGTGGTCATCGGCGGCGAGATGTGCCCCGTCCCCCTGCCCCCCAAAGCGGGTAAGCCGATGGATGCCGTCAAGGTCGAATGGCTCGAAGCCGATGATGATGAACCGGATTCTGACCCAGAAACCGACGCATAGGGTCGTGATTCCGATCGTCGATGACTACGATACCAATCCTCCCGTCGGCCAATCCCCGGCGTTCCATTGGAGGATTTGAACAAACGGATTTGACGACTGAAAGGACCTGAAAAATGCCAAAGCGTGCAAAGATCTCCATCATCGGTGCTGGTAATGTCGGCGCGACCTGTGCCCACTGGGCTGCCCAAAAAGAGCTCGGCGACATCGTCCTCCTCGATATCCCCCGAGCCGACGCTCCCGATCAGCACATGCCCAAGGGCAAGATGATTGATCTCGGGTGCTGCGCTCCGATCGAAGGGTTCGATTGCACACTCACCGGCACCTTCGACTACGAAGACATCGCCGATTCTGATGTCGTCATCGTCACCGCCGGCATCCCCCGCAAGCCGGGCATGAGCCGTGATGATCTGATCGAGACCAATGTCAAGATCGTCAAATCGGTCTCCGAGAACATCAAAAAGCACGCTCCAGATTCGATCGTGATCTTGGTCTCCAACCCGCTCGACGCGATGGTCTACACCGCATGGAAGGCGACCGGATTCCCGAGCAATCGCATCGTCGGGCAGGCTGGCGCACTCGACTGCGCCCGGTACCGTGCGTTCATTGCCTGGGAGCTCGGCGTGAGCGTTGAAGATGTCCAGGCAACACTCCTGGGCGGGCACGGCGACGACATGGTCCCCTTCCCACGCCTGACCAGCGTCCACGGCATCCCTGTCACCGATATGATGTCCGAAGACAAGATCACCGCCTGCGTCAATCGCGCCAAGGTCGGTGGCGGCGAGATCGTCAAACTCATGGGCACCAGCGCCTACTACGCCCCCGCGTTGGGTACCATCCAGATGGCTGAAGCAATCATCAAGGACAAAAAACGCATCATCCCATCGGCTGCGTACCTTGACGGACAGTTCGGGCACAAGGGTTTGTTCGTTGGTGTCCCGGCACTCTTGGGCAAGGACGGCGTCGAGAAGATCGTCGAGTTCAAGCTCACCGACGACGAACAAAGACTCTTCGATGAATCCGCTTCACATGTCGCGGATCTGGTCAAGATCGTCACCGAACGATTCCCAGAACTCGCCTGAGTCACCAATCAAATAATCATCAAAAAACACCCGCTTCGGCGGGTGTTTTTAATGAGATATTGAGTGCTGGCTACTTCTTCTTTTTCGGCGGCTTGGTATTGACCGCATACAGATCCCCGACCTTGTTCACAAACTTCTTGCGTTGTTTCTCCTCGCGATCAACAAGAATATTCTCCGCATCTTCGCCCAGTGAACTCATCAGGCGATAGAAATACGGCGCTGACCCAAGCCAACGACGCCAACGGGCGCGCATATACCACATACTGATCGGCGCGATGATCGCTGCCGGGATGATATACAACTTCACCGGGTTGGTAATCGCCATGATGGTGATCCCGATCGCGATGAACATCATGAACAGTCCGAGCACAAACTGCCCGCCCGTAGAGAGCATCTGCTTGTGGATCAGGTTGCGTCGGTCGGCAACGCTCGAAATCTTCGCTTCGGGATCGTTGCCCAAGATCCAGACTGAATCCGGATCATCCGGGTCAAACTCGACCTCAGGCTCATCTTCTTCAGGTTTGCTCAGCGCGGCTTCGACCCATTCCGGGTCAACGCCCGGCAGCAGTTCGCGCCGATCTGGTCTGTCATTTTTCGCCATATGTACCCCTACACGAGAAATAATGTTTATTGAACCCTATCGAGTCTCAATGTCAAATCAATAAGCGTTTCCGCTGTCCCAACAGGCATTCATTCATGCAGTTGGCTGGGTGATGTACCCATTGCTTATTGGTATTTTACCCTTTGTTCTTGCACCCGCAGGCTTGTTTCATGCAAGTGGGGTATCGGTGCCTCTGCGCATCCCTCTCCTCTTCTTTCGGCCGGGATGTCTGATTCGATCCAATCTATACGCGATCAGGCTCTCAATAGATCATAATGCCATCATGAAAAACATGTTGCAGCATGGAGACGGAATGCACGCAAATCGAGCATGCTTTACACAAATACAATGATTTGTGGCGATCGCGATCAGGAGTTCTGTGTCGAACGCTTCCAAAGCAAGCGATAGCTGAGCAGATTCTTCGCATCCTCGCCCAGCGAGGTCAGCAGCCGATAGTAGTAGGGGGTGGAATCGAGCCAGCGAATCCATTTCCAGACACAAATCGGGAGCAGGATCGGCGACGCGATCCCCGCGATCAGCACCAGCATCGGCGACTCGATCGACGCAGCGAGCCCGATGAGCCCGCCGAGCAGGGTGATGATGATGAGGGCATAGACAAACTGAGCGCCCGGCGAGAGCATGATTGAGAGGAGCGAGGTCTTCTGGACGCGCATGCCGCCTGCAGCATACGCATTGGTCTGGTTGGTTTGCTTGGAAAGAATCTCGCGGTAGAGCGTGTCTTCTTCGCTGCTAAACTCAGGCAGATCAATGTCTTGGAGAATAATTCCCGCCGCCTCGGCTGCCTGCGAATCGCGCAGCGCCTGCTGCTGAGCAACGATCGTCGAGATCGAGCGAGGCTCATAGATTTCAAAGAGCATACTGGTTTCTTCGGATTCGTTCGATTCGAGCGGGGTATCTGTGAGCTGGGTAAAGGCCGACTCACGAGCTCTCAGCGGGGGAGACTCAGTGCCCTTTATCGGGGGGTAGTTTGATTCGTTGTTTGAAGTCATAATCGTGCTCATAATATACATGATTGAGAAACTCTTCGCTTGTCATACGAGCCAACACGCCGTGCTGATCCGCCTTTTCAATGATTCAGACCAGAATTCATCGTCTCCAAGCATGGTGAGGTCGAGATTGAAGAACAAAAATGAGGTCAATCTGCCCAAATTGTGCCCGAAATACACGGAGTTCGGCAATCCAGCCCCCCGGTCCGCGTTGGATACGCGATGGTGGGTCGCCAGGGTGTTTCTGTCGGCTCAGCGTCCATCGCAGTCAGGCAATCCCGTCAGTTGACTCGCCAATGGGCGGTGATCCACCAAAGCAGTGGTGTATTTGAACATTGGAATGCGGGTTGGGCGTGAGAGAAGAGCCCGTCCACATGCCCGCCTACAATGCTCAAAATAGTCGTTTTCCAACAGATAAGAGGAGATCTCTGAATGTTCAAAGTAAGTTTTCCGTGCGTGCTCAGTGCCGCCATGTTCGTCGGTTTCGCTGGTGGTATCGCCCAGGCACAAGATGACGCAGCACCCGCTGCCCCCGTCTATGTCGCGCCCCCTGCCTATACACCAAGCTGGTCCGATGATGGCATCGCCAAAATCGCTTCCCAGCTCACCGGGACCTGGAACTCGGGCTCGGGCGATGAAGCCCTCGCGATGTCCATCGCACCGGCTCGGGTCGTAGGCATGAGCGATACGCTCTTTGTCGAGAGTGTTCGGGCGGATGCGCCTTGGGAGCCCTACCGGATGGCGTTCTTCCAGCTCTACCGCTACAAGGGCGATATCCGCCTGCGGACATACGAACTCGCCATGGGCGATTCGGCCAAAGGCGTGTTCAGTGGCATGTGGGCCGCCACCGATCTCTTCCCAGAGATCTCAAGCGAGAGCCTGATCGCCACCCTCGATGTCGAGCTTGAAACCACCTCGACCGGATTCACCGGCGCGACCCCATACCCGTATCCTACAGGCATCGCTGGGGCGGTCGAGATGACCTCGAGCGTGACGCTCGATGGCGACACCCTCAGCGTGGCCGATCGTGGCTTTGATGCTTCGGGCAAGATCGTCTGGGGCTCAGAAGCCGACGCGGTCATCGCCTTTGAACGCTCCGATCCATACGCACAAGTCACCCGCAGAGACGACGGCATGGTCATCATCGACTTCGGTGGCGACAACGGGATCGTCCCCACCCAAGGCGATCAACTCCATGTCCATTACAACGGCTACACAGCCGACGGCAACCGGTTCGATTCGAGCTACGCACGCAATCAACCCTTCGCCTTCGCCTACCCACCAGGCACCCGTGCCATCACCGGGTGGGGCATCGGGATGGAAGAGTTCGCGATGGGGAATCACCGCAAGCTTGTGATCCCGGGCTACCTGGCCTACGGCGAGCGGGGCAACCCACGCGCCAATATCCCCACAAACGCCACGCTCTACTTTGATGTCTACATGGCACTCATCGAGCATGTCGAAGGCGACGCGGCTCCTCAGCCAGTCCAGCCCGCACCGGTTGACTCCCATGAAGGGCACAACCACGACTGATCCGGCCTCGGCAGGGTTTGTCCGGGTCTGAGAATCTCTTTTTCAATCCAAACAAGCGACGCTTCGGTGTCGCTTGTTTTCTATGATCTGGCGAAGGTCAATGGGTTCGGCGATGGCGTGATGGCGTCGGGGCTTCTGGAAGGACGGGTCAAAGCAGATGGCGAAGTCGGATTATTATCAAGTGCTCGGCGTGGCTCAAAGCGCAGATGCCGATCAAATCAAACAGGCCTTTCGCAACAAGGCCCGCAAACTGCACCCTGATGTCAGTGATGATCCTGATGCGGGCAAGAAGTTCTCTGAGCTCAACGAGGCCTACGAGGTGCTCTCTGATCCTGAGAAGCGATCCAAGTACGATCGGCTCGGGCACGAGCAGTTCGTCTCAGGACGACCCGAAGGGTACGCCAGTGCCCAAGATGTCGATTTTGCCGATCTCGGCTCGATCATCGACGCCATGTTCGGAGGCTCACGCGGCGGCGGGCCCGGCAGTGGAGGGGGCAGAGGCTTTGGAGGGTTTGGCAGCGGATTCGGCGGGCGAGCCCATGCCCGCCCTCGCCCACCAGTTCGGGGACAAGATATCCGGGTCAGCCTCAAGGTGACGCTCCAAGAGGTTCATGACGGGGCAACCAAGCTCATCACCGTGCCGATTGATGGCTCGATGAAGTCCATCGAGGTCAAAATCCCCAAAGGCATCGCACCCGGAGGCAAGCTTCGGCTCGGCGGGCTCGGGATGTCGAGCCCCCAGCCCGGAGGCAAGCCGGGCGATCTGTTTGTGATGATCCACATCGAGCCCGATGCCCGGTTCGAGCGGCTCGAAAACGGGCTCGATCTCTCGGTCGATCTGCCTCTGAGCATCGCCGAGGCGACCCTAGGCGATAAGATCGAGGTGCCCACGATCGACAACAAGATCGTCACGCTGACCATCCCCCCTGCGACCGCCAGCGATGCCAAGTTCCGCATCCCCGGCCACGGGCTCGCATCGGCGGATGGCAAACAGGGCGATCTCTATGTCAAGGTCCGGATTGTCCCTCCCTCGGGCGCTCAAATCTCCGACGCACTCCGAGAGGCACTCATGGAGATGAAGTCGGATCAATCCGACACCGACCAATCATCAGCCAGTGCCAAAGGACCAAGTTCGCCCGAGTGAACCGCGCGCATGAGCGGACGATTTGAACTACACTCTCTGATGCAATCGGGCCGAGCCCTGCTTGCATGGGGATACTGAATCGGATGAAGCTGTGAGGGGCTGCGTTGCTCAGACAAAGGCACAACCTGTTTGTTTCGCTCTTTGGCGTGCTCGATGCGCTCGCGATCGGTTCGGCTTCGTTGATCGCCTGGGCGATTCGGCTCGATCGGTTTGATCAGTCGCTCCCGGGGGGGTGGGAGGGTTATTTCAAGGACTCGCTCACCGTCTATGCGTTGCCCATCGTGATGGTCACGATGATCTTTTTTAAGCTCTATAAGCCCCGCCGAGACCAGGCGTTGATCGGCGAGCTCGGTCAGATTTTCAAAGCCTCGTTTGTTTCGATCATGCTGATCGTGGTCGCGATGTGGGCGGTTGGCTCGAGTCGACTCACCCCTGTGGGCCCTCCTGCGCAGGTCTATCCCGGATGGAGGCTCGCGACCGATCCGCTCCGATTCCAGCTTGTTTTGCTGACTGTTTCGCTCCCGCTCATGATCGGGTCATACCGATTGGCGCTCCGCCTCGGGCTTCGCGCGATGCGCAAACGCGGGTGGAACATGCGCCATGTCGCGATCGTTGGCGTCGGGCGATTGGGACAGATCACCGCCCGCACACTCACCCGCAACTCATGGACAGGTCTCCGGGTCGAATATTTCATCTCCCACCATGACCAGACCGCACGGACATCGTGCCTGAATCTGCCCGTCACCGGCGGCGTGCGTGAACTCGAATCCATCCTCGAAAACAGGCCTGTCGATGCGATTTACCTCGCGATCCCCAGCGCGATGTCCGCCCAGCTCCCCGTCATTCTTCGCCGACTCGAACGCTATGCGGTCGATGTCCGCGTGGTGCCCGATGTCCATCCGCGGTATTTACCTCAGAATATGGCCATCTCCGAACTCGAAGGCATGCCCATCTTGAGCTATCGCGAGAGCCCCATGGCCGGGATCGGCGGGGTGCTCAAACGAATGCTCGATATCGTGGGGGCACTGGTTGGATTGGTCATCTTCTCGCCGATCATGCTTGGGATCGCAATCGCTATCCGATTCACCACCCCCGGCCCGGTGCTTTTCAAGCAGCAGCGGGTGAGTCTGGGGGGCGATACCTTCCAGATCTGGAAGTTCCGGACCATGCACAATGAGCATCATGAGCCAAGCCTCGACCCGGCGAAGGGGAACGCTGTGTTGTGGACATCCAAGGATGACCCCCGTGTGACGCGGATTGGTGCCTGGCTCCGTCGGTTGAGCCTTGACGAGTTGCCTCAGCTTTTTAATGTGCTCATCGGCGATATGGCCCTGGTCGGCCCGCGCCCCGAGCGACCCGAGCTCATCGACCGTTTCCGTGAGGACTGGCGCGGGTACATGCTCCGCCAGCAGGTCAAAGCGGGGATGACCGGGTGGGCGCAGGTCAACGGGCTCCGAGGCGATACGAGCCTGAGGAAGCGGCTTCAGTATGACCTGTTCTACATCCGCAACTGGACCCTCTGGTTTGACATCAGGATTCTTGTACTGACGATTTTCAGAGGCTTTATCCATCGGAACGCATACTAACAAGCCCCTTATGTGAATGAATCTTGAATAATTTGTCCGATAGTGCCGGGGTGGGGGTTGCGAAATCTCAGCAAATGCCGTATAAAAGAGGCACGATAAGAAAAAGGGCACGCATCGTGTGGATGCGTTCTCTTCGGCAGTGCGAACTATTCAATGGCGAGGCTTCATCAGAGAAGTTTCACCCCAAGTGAAGATTCACTGGAACCCTTCCCCATTGAAGTACGAACATAAACGCGAACAGAACAATGATGAATCACTGGAACGCACAGCCTACGGGCTACAGTGAGCATCGAAACCAAATAACGAGTCAGTGTTTTGGGCACTTTTTACCGTCGTAAGAGGTGCAAAGGACACGCTGACAAAATGGAGGTCGTCGTGGAAAGACGCAAAAACGCATTTACACTCATCGAGCTGTTGGTCGTCATCGCGATCATCGCCCTACTCATCGGGATTCTGCTCCCCGCCCTCGGGCAGGCGCAGCTCTCGGCCAAGAATGTCTTGTCCCAGTCCAACCAGCGATCGCTCAATACCGGTGCGGCGAACTACGCGACCGATAACAAAGATCGCATCTTTAGCTACAGCTGGCGTGCTGGTGAGACATACATCCTGCCATCCGGGCAGACTCGCCGTCCAAACTCAGATCAGAACGCCGCTGCTGACCAGAATCAAGAGATTTTGATGCGTGTGACTGGGCGAATTCGCGGCATCACGAAGATCCGGAACTTTGCCGCTCGTCTGCCTCACCGCCGGTATTCGCATCTTGTTCTGCTCGACTTCCTGACGGATGTTCAGCCAGAGCAGTCTGCAGCGAGCCCGTTCGACCGGAACCTGCTCAACTGGCAAGAAGATCCCTTGGCGTATCAGGAAGACGGCAGCGGTTTCCCATATGCTGATGGTCCGCCTGCGGATTCAGGGTATGACACCGACGGTGAATGGCCGAACCCAGCAGTGGTTCAACGCTGGCCATACGCATCGACCTACCAGATGGTCCCTGCTGCATGGAACACGGATGGTATCAATGGGACATCTACCTATATCCCCATTCCTGATTCTCCTCACTTGTTCACAACAACCGGTGGTAGAGCGCCGTCACTTGGCCGAAGAAAGTTCACACAGGTTGCTCATACATCGGGCAAGGTCATGATGTTTGAAGAGTTCGACCGGTTCTCCGATAAACGAGGACTCTACTTCGCCTATCCAGAAGCCAAACCCAACCTCGCCTTCTTTGACGGTTCGGTCCGTTCAGAACTCACCGCAGACTGTAATGCAGGCTGGAACCCAAGCACCCCAACAGTGGATTGGCTACAGACCTATAAGCCGCTCGATACATTCCCCATTCCTAAGGGCGGGTTGACTGATCCAAGCCTGTACTGCCAACGGTTCCGCTGGACTCGTTATGGGCTTCAGGGCATCGACTTTGGTGGTTCGGACATCGGTCGCATCACCAACGGGCTCGACCGGGAACAACCCATCTGTAATCAGTAAAACATTCCATGATCAAACCTGATCTCCATCAAACCCTCGTCTTCGAACGAGGGTTTTTTTATGGACATACTCTATTCGGCATACATACTCGGGCTCGATCGGGGCGAGCGGCTGTGGGATGTGTGTGATTCCCAAGCCACGAAAAAACCGACCCAGATTGTGCTGGATCGGTTCGAAAGGTGTAGGTTCAATCGCTGTTATGGTATACGCCGAAGCTCAGCCATTCGGGTTTCGATCTCTTCTTCCCAGAAGGTGACATCAATCGCATCATCAAAGCTGCCAACGATTGAGGGCATATGAAGCTTCTTGGCTTCTCTGAGCAGTCTCTTGTAGGTCGCGAGGTGTTTACGCATCCGCTGGAGCGATGAGCCCAGCGTGGATTTGTATTTCCTGGAGCTGGCGACATTGGATTCGACGATGAATCCTCGAAGTGTAGATTCGAGTCTCTTGCGGAGTTTCTTGGATTTTAAGTTTGATTTCTCGACGATCTCAAACCCGATGCTGCCAGCCGAGTCCCATTTGTCGATCCCTTGCACCCGTGCGAACTCTTCGAGCGTCTTACCATCAGGCATCGCATCGACGAGCCCGTACCGGATGGCCTGCTTGGCGGTCAGGGTGAGCACGGTGTCAGGGCCATCGATCGTTTCGTACCCGTGTGGGAGTCCCTCTGTCGAGCCCGCGAAGAGCCATTTGCCATTCTCCTCATAGGCATATATCTCGGCTTCCGAAATGGTCATGGCCTTGACGAGCAGGGTTTCGTGTCCGTTTGCGTCGGCGGTTGTTTCGAGTTTGGCCGCCCGGATGCCGTTCATCTTCTTATCGACCTCCGCAGAACCGGTATCGGTCATTGAATAGACCACCGCGCCCCCGAAGTCAGACCCGGGAGTCATGGTGATGGTGTCGCAGGCGAACGAGGGCCAGATCGACGCGCTGATCGCAGATTCGATGAGCATATGGATTTTGAACTCACTCTCATATTCCTTGATGAGGGTAACGATATCGTTTGAGCACCAGATTTCGCCGCCATCCGAGTTGATCCGGAGGACCACATCGGTGACTTCATTTTCCTTAGCCCATTCAAACGAATCGGCGATCCCGCCGGGGTAGATATCATCGCCGAACCCACCCTTCATCGGCACCTCCAAAATGAGGTTGTACCCTTCTCGCTTGAGGACCTTATTTTCCTGCTCAGCGGGCTCGCTCACCGCTGGGAGCGAGATGCTCGGGGTGGTGGCAGCGGGTGTGGTGGTCGTGGTTGATGGGGCTGACGGTGCGTCATCCCCGGTTTTGATCGATTTGATCCGTCGACGATCGAGCTTGAGTCTGGTCGATATGCCGTGGATTTTGGTGTCGATCTCGACCGATCTGCGGGACTTGGAGACGACGGTGCCCGAATGGATGGTACCATCGCGCATGATGACCTCGTCGCCGATGGCGAGACTCGATAGGGCACACAGGGCCCCCGCGACGGCGGCGAGTTTGAATGCGAGGAGTGGTTTTCGTGATGTGTTCATAGACTGATACCTTCAATAAAACGCCAGTGGCTGTTCAATACATCTACAGGATATCAGATATACGGGTGAACGCCAAGTTTGATACAAAGAGTTTCAGATTTTTATTTGGCTATTATTCATCATGCAGACGCGTTTTGAGCTCATTGTGGTCGGTGGAGGGCATGCCGGGGTGGAAGCCGCGTGGGCAGCAGCCAATCGGCTCAATGCGCCCAAATCGGTCGCGTTGATCTCGTTTGATGCGTCGAAAATCGGGATGATGAGCTGCAATCCCGCAATTGGCGGGCTCGCCAAGGGGCAACTCGTCCGCGAAATCGACGCGATGGGCGGCGTCATGGGGCTCATCGCCGATGCGACGGGGATCCAGTTCAAGGTCCTCAATACCTCCAAAGGCTCAGCGGTGCATGGCCCACGGTGCCAGTCGGACAACATCGCCTATGCCAAGGCAGCACAAGAACTTATCGCTTCACGCCCAGAGATCAAAGTCATCGAGGCGGGGGTCGAATCGCTCATGGTGGTCGACGATCAGATCACCGGGGTCCAGATTCTGCTCGACGGCAAGCCTGTCGAGCTCCAGGCTCCATCGGTGGTGGTCACCACGGGCACTTTTATGCGGGCGCTGATGCACATGGGCGATCAGCAGACCCCGGGCGGGCGGTTTGGGGAGCAGGCCGCGACGGGGATCTCTGGCTCGCTCAATGCGCTCGGCTTCGAGCTCGGTCGGCTCAAGACCGGCACGCCGCCGCGTTTGTCGATCGAGACGATTGATTGGGATGCCCTCCCGGTCGAAGCGGGCGATGCCAACCCGGTGCCGTTCTCTGAACTCACCCCAAATGGGTGGTCGGCGGGGTCGGTGGTGTGCGATCGGTTCCCGCTGATGGAGCAGGTGACTTGCCGAGCGTCGAGCACGAATATCGAAGCCCACGAGATCATCCGGGCGAATCTCGATCGCGCCCCGATGTTCACCGGGCAGATCGAATCAAAGGGGCCAAGGTATTGCCCGAGCATTGAAGACAAGGTCGTTCGATTCTCAGAGCGCGATGCCCATGGCGTGTTCCTCGAACCCGAATCGCATGATTCGAGCTGGGTCTACTGCAACGGCATCGCGACGAGTCTGCCCAGCGATGTCCAAGACGAGATCATCAAGCAGATGCCCGGGTGCGCCAACGCGAGGATTGTGCAGTATGGATACGCGGTGGAATACGACATGATCCGCCCGCACCAGATCTACACCACCGGCGAGACGCGAAGCGTCGGGGGGCTCTTCTTCGCCGGGCAGATCAACGGCACCAGCGGGTACGAAGAGGCGGCGGCCCAGGGATTGATCGCCGGGCTCAACGCAGCGATGCGTGCGGTTGAGGGAGATGAATATGAAGGGTTCTCATTCGGGCGTGATGAGGCGTACATCGGGGTGCTGATGGATGATCTGGTGACGAAGACCCCGCGCGAGCCCTACCGGATGTTTACGAGTCGGGCCGAGCATCGGCTGATCTTGCGGGCCGACAACGCGCCCGATCGGCTGACCCCGATCGCGAAGAAACTCGGGCTCTTCGAAAACGAACTCGGGCATCAGCGGTGGGGGCTCTTTGAAGCGCGCAAGGCCACGCTCGCACGCGGGCGACGGTTGCTCGATGAACTCCGTGATGGCGAAAAAACCCTCGCTCAGCGGACGCTCGACCCTGATTATTCGATGGGGAAACTCAAATCCGCGATGACCGAATCACTCGGCGAGCAGGACGATGGGATCTGGCGGACGCTGCATTCGGACAAGCGGTACGAGCCCTACATCGAGCGGCAGGTCGGTCAGATCAAACGCAACGCGGATCTTGAGCACCGTCCGCTGCCCGATTGGATCGATTACACCACGCTTGAATCCATGCGCAACGAGGCACGCCTTGCGCTCGATAAGTTCCGCCCGACCACCTTCGGGCAAGCATCGAGACTCGAAGGCGTGACGCCTGCGGACATCACGCTCTTGAGCGTGCTCATCAAGCGTGCCCGGGCAGTCAAGCGTGAGGCGATGAACTCAGAGTGAGTGATTATTTCCCGGGTCGCCCGCCGAGCATGCGGATTTCGTCGCGGAGGATGGCGGCGAGCTCGAAGTTCTCTGACGCGATCGCGGCTTCGAGGCGTTGACGCAGCTCGGCCCGTTGACTCACCGGGAGCTTGGGGATCAGCGTGTCGCGCATGTCACGGAGCATCGAGACCTCGCCCGAGTCTTCAAAGAGATCGGATTGTCCGATCGAATCGTAATACCCTTTGAGCGATTCGAGCCCCTCGTCGATCGCGAAGATGGCCGCCTTGTTTTCTTCGGCTTTGAGCGCCTGGCTCGCGAGCGAGCGGGCACGCATCATCATGATGTACGGGCGGTGCGATTCCATCGCGTTCATGTCTTCGCTCGTGGCGGCGTGGTCGCGGAAGATATTGAGCACCCGCATATTGCGTGAGGTATCACGCACGACGGCTTCATAATCTTCGAGCACAAGCATCGCGATGTACCGGTGGTAATACTGCTGGGCTTCTTCGCGCAGGACCCGGCAATCATCGGGGCTCAGGAATCGAGACTCTGTCGCGTGGGTTTCTTCTTGCTCGTCGAACTTGGTTTTTTCGAGGTATTGCTCTTCGGGCTCGTCACCTTCGCCCTCGTTTTCGATGGCTTGGACCTCGGCATCGAGGATGTCCTGATCGATCTTTGATTCGTAGTAGTCGAGCAGCGAGTCGAATCCGTGGGGGCGGCTGCCGTCGGGTCGCCCGTCGGTGCTCATTTGGAGGAGCCCCAGGTCGAGTCGGACCTGAATCCGGGGATTTCCATCGACACCATCAATGACCCGGACAGTAATTTGTCCGGTTTCGTAAGGCCATTCTTCAAGGAGTTCGGAGAGGTCTCGTTCCATGGATTCTCATCAATCTGGGGCGCAATTCGTAAGTATGCGCAGGTTTTCGGACATTGCCAATAAAATTTTCAAAGACCGATCATATTCATCAAATTGTCGGTTTATCTCTTCAATCGGTGCAATCGGGCAGGTCAATGCACTCAACTTTGTCAAGAAATTCCCCATAGTTCAGGCTTTTTCTTCTTTCGCCGATGGAACATTTCGCGTAGAATGACGAACGGAGTAGAGGAGGGATCTTTGTCCCCCTTGCAATCTGTTTTTTTCCGGCAGCGTTCGCTGCGGAAAGGGTAGGGTAGGAAATTGAGTACATCTATTGGTTCGTCTGCATCCAGGTCAACTGGGTCATCGTCTTCGGGGTCTTCAGGAGTCAAGTCTGCATTGCAGACCTACCTCAAGGAGATCAATCGTTATTCCTTGCTCACGGCTGAAGAGGAGCGTGAGCTGGGATGGAAGATCATCAACGATCAGTGCCCAATCGCACGCGATCGGATGGTGAACTCCAACCTTCGCCTGGTGGTCTCGATCGCCAAGAAATACAACAACCGCGGGCTCCCGATCACTGATCTGATCGAAGAGGGCAATATCGGGCTCTTGCGAGCGGTCGAGGGGTTTGATCCGGCGCAGGGCGCACGGTTTAGCACCTATGGCAGCTGGTGGATCAAGCAGGGCATCAAACGAGCCCTGATGAACGCCAATCAGCCGATTCACATCCCGGCCTATATGGTCGAACTCATCGCCAAGTGGAAGATGCACTCGCGATTGCTCGAAGCCGAGATCGGTCATCCGCCTTCAATGGAGCAACTCTCCGAAGCGATGGACCTGCCGATCAAGAAACTCCAGATCATCAAACGGGCGGTTCGCGCATTCCATGCACCGAACCAGGCACCACGCGATCTCGATGGCGAAGCGGTTGGACTCGACGGACTTGTCGAAGACTATCGCGGCACCACGCCCGAAGCGGAATCACTCCACACCGAGGAACTCGGGATCCTGCGTCGGCTCATGGAAACCATTGATGACCGCGAAGCCGAGATTCTGCGATTACGGTTCGGGCTCGATGGGTCTGAGCCTCTGACGCTCAAGGAGATCGCTGCCGAGGTAAGCATCTCGCGTGAGCGGGTCCGCCAGATCATCGAAGAATCCCTCGATCGGCTCAACGATCGACTCAATGATGCCAAGCCAAGCCGATTCTTTCGACGGAGCGAGCCGGTGTTTGAAGAGGTGAACCGGGATGCCGATGAGCATGCCCCGAGCCTGCGCAATGAAGAACTCCCCGAGGCGCAGCAGTATAAAGCGGGCTGATCCGAGTTCCGGTTAAATAGAAACAAACGCTCTTTCCACAGGGCGAGTCATATTGATGACTCGCCCTGTTTTTGTATCGACCCAATCTGCGGGCTAAGATTCGGCCTTCGATCAATGGAATACTTCCCTATGGTGTGGCGTTTGCATCCCACCAGCATCTCGGGTATTGAGCCCGGGCAGAGTCAGGAGTTGAGTTTGGCAGATCAATCAGCAACAGTCCACAAAGTGGTCATCATCGGTTCCGGGCCTTCGGGTTGGACGGCTGCCATTTACGCCGCCCGCGCGAATCTCAATCCGGTCGTCTATGTCGGCGTCGCTAAGCAAGACCCGGGCCCGATCCTCCCCGGCGGGCAGCTCATGCTCACCACCGAGGTCGAGAACTACCCCGGATTCCCCGAGGGCATCGCGGGCCCAGAGATGATGATGAAGTTCGAGCAGCAGGCACGCCGATTCGGTACAACAGTCGTTGGCGAGGACATCGTCAAGTGTGATTTCTCGACCGATGGCTCGCCTCACACGCTCCACACTTCAGACGGAACCACGACCCAGGCACACGCGGTGATTATCTCGACGGGCGCGACCGCCAACTGGATGGGGCTCGAGAGCGAGATGAAACTTGCGACCACCGGCGGCGGGGTCTCGGCTTGTGCCGTCTGCGATGGTGCACTCCCCGCGTTTCGCAATCAACCAGTCGCCGTCGTTGGCGGCGGCGACACCGCACTCGAAGAGGCAACCTACCTGACCAAGTTCGCTTCGACGGTGTACATCATCCATCGCCGAGACGCGCTGCGAGGCTCGAAGGTCATGCAGGAGCGATTCTTGAGCAACGACAACGCCGAGGTCCTCTGGAACAAGGTCGTCACCGACTGCCTGAGCACCCCCGACGAGCACGGGGCAGAAAAACTCCATGCGATCAAACTCAAGGACACAGTGACAGGCGAAGAATCCGAACTCGCGGTCAAAGGCATGTTTGTCGCGATCGGACACACCCCGGCGACCAAGTTCTTGCGCGATACCCCGCTCGAGTTTGATGATGCCGGATATATTGATCTCAAGACCCGATCGAGCAAGACCAACATCCCCGGCGTCTTCGCTGCCGGCGATGTCGCCGACGCGGACTACCGCCAGGCCATCACCGCAGCGGGCATGGGATGCCAGGGCGCGATTGATGCCGAGCACTGGCTCGGCGATCAAGGGCTCAACTGAGCAGAGAAGAAACACGAATAAAAAACGCCCCGTCGATTCGGGGCGTTTTTCAATGCTTGGGGATGTTTAGACGAAGATCACCCCTCGTACTTGGCAAGGTTCTTCTTCAACTCGGCAATCGCTTCGGCGTTGTCGGCCGGTGCGAGTTCGATGGCTTTCTTTTCCCACTTGATCGCTTCATCCGTGCGCCCGAGCTTGAAGGCGGCCAGGGCGTAGGTGTCGAGCAGGGACCAGTCTTTCCAGCCTGTCTTTTCGCATCCCAGCGCGATGGCGCGGTGGGCGATTTTGTAGTCGGCTTCGCCGATGCCCTCGGATTCGGAGGTCAGGAGCATCCACGCGATCGCGTTGAGCCCGGCGGGCTCGTCGGAGAGGTACTGATCGATCAGGATGTTGGCGATCTGGCGGGCATTGTCGAGCCCTTCGCCGGTCTGGACCGCCATCGCGAACTGCTGGAAACCGGCCATCATCAGCATCTGGTCTTTGGCATTGGCCGCCGCCTCGGTCGCGTCGAACTCACCCGCGAGAACTTGGTCGATGGGCGCGTCGATCTGGGTTGGGTGTCCGATCCATGCGATGTGCCCGGTGCCATCGACGACAAAGGCTGCGGGGATGCCGCTCTGCCCGGCGGGCTTCATCCAGTTGTCCGCCATCGCGCTGCCTTCTTCGATCGCAACGGTGTAGCTCATCCGCTCGCCTTGGTCGGCGACGAACTGCTCGACCTTCTCGTTGCGTGCGTCTTGTTCGTCAACGCCCTCCCAGACATTGACGCCGATGAACCGGACTTTGTCGCCGTAGTGTGCTTGGAGTTCGGAGAGGTGGGGGAAGGCAGCGACGCATGGGCCGCACCATGTCGCCCAGAACTCGACGACATAAACCTGTCCCTCTTTGAACCCGGTGACGGGCTCGCCGTTGAGGAACTTGTTGATGAAGAGCTCGGGTGCTTTGGATCCGATGAAGAGTTCAGGTGCCTTGTAGCCTTCGATGAAATCTTCGAGTTTGAGTGCTTCTTTGTGCTCGGGCGTTGCCGAAGCCTGGGTTTCCTCTTGGGTCTCCTCATGATGCCCGTGATCCGGGCCCATCGCAGCGAGGGCTGTGCCAGAGAGAAGGGTGAGGGCGAAGGCGGCGGTGGTCAATGTTCGTTTCATGGTGAACTCCTGTGCTGTGTTTGTCAATTTTGCTCTGCCATCTTGTTCTAAATGTACCGTTGCTCAGATGCTTGGGTTGATGGATTCAGGCAAGTTCGGTCAACTCTGTTGTTTTTTTGTCTCGCAGGGGGGGGGAGTGATTGGGATTCAGTAGGATAAGTCGCTCTCGCCGAGCATCTTAAACCCTTTTCTACGAAGGATTTGCCCCGCGAGGGTCGGGTCGTCGACCGCGATGGCAATCGCGGGGGCGTCGGAGGTGTTGTGCATCATGGGATAGGCGAAGGCGATGTTGATCTCGGCGCCGAGCAGATACAGGCACATCCGCGAGAGGGCGTGCCCTTCGGAGAGCTCGACGACGAGGACCTCGTGCTCAGAAAACGGGAAGTTGTTTTCTTTGAGGGTTCGGCGGGCTTCTGTGGCGTCGTTGGTGATGAGCCGAACGACTGCATGGTCGGATGCTTCATGGACCGAGATGGCGCAGAGCGAAACCGAAGCCTCGTCGAAAATCTCGGTCAGATCGAGCATTTTGCCGACCTTATTCGACAGGAACACACTGAACTGCGACGCGGTGGGGGGGCAGTACCCTTGGGTCGTGTCGAGCGGGATCGGTGATTCAGTCATATTCGATGAGCCCTTCCGTGGCCGAGATCCCCCCTCCCAGATCGGTCGACGGGGGTGGTGGGGGTGGTGAGATACTATTCAACCGTATCCCGGTGGTTTGTGCAACCCCGAAAATGAAAAACGCCCATCAATTCATAGGCGTGTGTGGGTCATCCGGATGCTGAGCGAGATTTAGACCGAGAAGCTCGATCCACACCCGCAACTGCTCGATGCGTTGGGGTTGTTGAACACAAACCCGCGTCCCATGATCTCGTCCTTAAAATCGACCGTCACCCCGGAGAGATAGAGCAGGCTTTTGGGGTCGATGATGATCTTGATCCCGTGCTGCTCGAAGACCTCGTCGGAATCCTTCTGGGTCTCGGTGAGATCGAGCAGGTAGCTGAATCCTGAGCATCCGCCGCCTTTGACGCCGATGCGTAATCGAACCTTCTCAGCGTCGAGTTCCTGCGAGGCGACAATGGTGCGGACCTCCTTGGCAGCAAGTTCGGTCAAAATCACGGCTTGTTCTTGGGTTGCTTCTGCACTCATCAAATCACTCCAATCGGTATCCTGCACGCGTCGGCAGGTCTGGATTCTATGCCTTGTTCTGCAATGGGGCTCGCCTAGCCCTTGCTGTTCTTCTGCTTGTAATCTTCGATGGCGGACTTGATCGCGTCCTCGGCGAGCACCGAGCAGTGGATTTTTACAGGAGGCAAAGACAACTCCTCGACGATCTCGGTGTTTTTGATCTCCATCCCCTCATCGAGGGTCTTGCCCTTGAGCCATTCGGTGGCGAGCGAGGAACTGGCGATGGCCGAGCCGCACCCGAAGCACTTGAACTTGGCGTCTTCGATGAGCCCGGTGTCGTCGTTGACTTTGATCTGAAGCTGCATGACATCGCCGCACTCTGGGGCGCCGACGAGTCCGACGCCGATGTTGGAGGCTTCCTTGATTTCCTTCTGCGTGCCGAAGGTCCCCACATTGCGGGGCTTCTCGTAGTGCTCGATGACTTTATCTGAATAGGCCATGGTGTATTCCTGTCTATTGTCTCAATGGTGCCTTAGTGGGCAGCCCATTCAATTTTGGTGATGTCGATGCCTTCGTTGTGCATGTCGTACAAAGGCGAGAGGTCGCGGAGTTTGTTGACCGCTTCGATGATTTTCTCAGCAGCATAATCGATCTCTTCTTCGGTGGTCCATCGCCCCATGGAGATGCGCAGCGAGGAGTGGGCGAGATCATCGCCGACGCCCAGGGCTTTGAGGACATAGCTTGGTTCGAGCGAGGCGCTGGTGCATGCCGAGCCCGAGCTCATCGCGATTTCTTTGAGCGCCATCATCAGGCTCTCGCCTTCGACGAACCCGAAGGAGATGTTGGTGAGATGGGCGAGTCGCTTGGTGGGATGCCCGTTGATTTGCGTGACATCGAGGGCTTGGGTCACGGCGGTTTCGAGCTTGTTTCGCAGGCTCAAAAGGCGTTGGCGCTCAGAGTCCATGTCGGCAGCGCAGAGCTCGCAGGCTTTGCCGAGCCCGACGATCCCGGTGACATTGGAGGTGCCTGATCGGAACCCGCGTTCCTGCCCGCCGCCCTCTTGGAGTGCCATCAGGCGAACGCGTGGGCGTCGCCGACGGACATAGAGAGCGCCGACGCCCTTGGGCCCGTAGATTTTGTGTGCCGAGAGCGAGAGCAGATCGACATTGTCTTCTTTGACATTCGTGGGCATCTTGCCGACCCACTGGGTTGCATCGGTGTGGAAGATGATGCCCTTCTCGTGGCAGAGCGCACCGATCTCGGGGATATCGTTAAAAGTTCCGATTTCGTTGTTGGCCCACATGACGGTGACGAGGATGGTGTCGTCGCGGATGACGGCTTCGATCATTTCGCGTGTCACGGTGCCGTCGGCTTTGGGGTCGATGAGGGTGATGTCGAAGCCCTCTTTTTCGAGCCTTTTGCACGGGTCAAGGACAGCCTTGTGCTCATGGATCACCGAGATGATGTGCCCGCGTTGGGTTTGCCCTGCGGGTTTCTTGGCGTACATGTTGGCAGCACCCTTGATGGCGAGGTTGTTGGACTCGGTCGAGCCTGAGGTGAAGATGATCTCTTTGGGATCAGCGCCGATCAGATCCGCGACCTGCTGGCGGGCGGTGGAGACGGCGTTCTCTGCATCCCACCCAAAGGAATGGTTGCGTGAACCCGGATTCCCGAACATCTCGGTGAAGTAGGGAAGCATCGCTTCGACCACACGCGGATCGCAAGGCGTGGTGGCGGCGTGGTCGAGGTAGATCGGCAGGGTGGGGGTGTTCGTGCTCAAGGTCAGGCTCACATGGTTTCAGGTTGGAAATGAATCTGGACAGTACCGTCCTGATATTTAGAATCATTCCAGACTATTATAGACCAATCCGCGATCCTGAACAAGGACAAAGGATTATTGAGATCAAAAGGAAGCGGTTGGTTGATGAAGACGAGCTAAGCGCTCTCGGCTGGTCGGCAGTAGCACATCTTGACCCGGTTGCCAGCCGGGTTGAACTCGACCGTGCTCATGTAGGCCTGCATGAGCATCACGCCCCGCCCGGAGGGTTTAGAGAGGTTTTCGAGCAAGGTTGGGTCTGGGAGGGCATCGGGTGAGAACCCCGGGCCTTGGTCTTCGATCGCGATCTGGATCTGATTGGGCGTGACGGCGTACTCAACCCTGATGCTCAGCGAAGGGTCGAGCCCCTCGTGCCCATGCTCAAAGGCGTTGGTGATGGCCTCCTCGATCGCCAGGCGGATGGCGAAGAGCGAACTGTTGCCGTAGTTGTGTGTTTCGGCAAGGGCGAGAATCTGGTCGATGAGCGTGCTGATCTGCGTGCGCTCACGCTTGAGATCAACGGCTGTTGCATCCTCGATATGTGTTCGTGGATCACTCATGCTCGCCCTTGGAGTCTTGGAACTCGAAGATCAACCCGCAAAGGCGGCGTGTGCTTCATCGGTGGTTTCGTGGATGTTGAAGAGCTTGTTGAGCCGAGTGATGACAAAGACTTCGTAGATCTGTGGATCGATGTTGGCAAGATGAAGCTGCCCGGTCTTCTCGCGGATCTTGTTGTTGATGGTGATGAGCGCACCGAGCGCAGCCGACGAGAGGTGATCGACATTCGAGAAGCTGATGAGCACCTTTGGGGTGTCGGCCTGCTCGATGACGGCGGTGATCTCCTCGTTGATGGCTTGGATGTTTGCCTCGTCGAGGATATTGCGGTCGACGAACTCGACGACGGTGATGCCGCTGTTGTCTGAGATTCGGAGTCTTGAATCGCTCATCTGTGCGTGTCCTCATAGTCGGTACAAACTGGTTGACTGTCGTCTCAGACTATAGAGCATTTGTGTGCCTAGGGCACGAAGGAATGGCGATGGAAATGAAAAAGGGCACACCGAGATGGTGTGCCCTTTGGGGAAGTTGTCAGAGAAGTCTTAGCGGCCGAGCTGATCGAGCAAGCCCGGGAAGTTGAGTTCTTCTTCTTCGTTCTGGATCAAGATCGTAGGCTTGAGCAGAATGAGAAGTGTTTTCTCGGTTTTGGTGTCGATCCGGTTCGAGAAGAATCGGCTCAGGATGGGGATCTTGGAGAGGACAGGCACGCCGGTTTCGACTTCAAGCTCATCCACAATCCGCTGCCCGCCGAGCAGGACGGTGCCTTGATCGGGGATGGTGACGGTGGTGTTGATCTGGGCAGCCTTGATGATCGGAACCTGAATGGTGCCTTGGAATGGGGTGGATGTACCACCCGCGACGCCGCCGCCGCCTGCTGCACCCTGGACAACGATCGGGTCTGGACTAAATGTCAGGCTCGATTGTGTGGTGAGGATGGTCATGGTGACATACCGACGGTCCGCCGAGGCGACGCCGGTGATGTCGATGACGACACCAGTCGAGATCGTCGAGATGACCGGGTCAAATGCACCCGCTGCCGAGCCAACGACCGGGGTGAGGTCAGAGACGAAGGTCTGCGAGGTCGAGACCGCGATGAATGCCCGCTGCCCGTTGGTGAATGTCAGACGCGGCGCGTTGAGGTTCACCGAGCGCTGATCTGCTTGGGTCGCTTGGACAAGGAAGTCTACCTGGATATCGTCGAGGAATCGACCCGAAACACCGAGTGCGGGGTTGAGCCCGAGGATGGTGGTCGCGAACTGACTGCCCGCAGCGAGTGTGTTGGTGAGCCCGAAGGAGTTCTGAGCCGCCCGGATGATCGAGAAGCTGTCTTCGCCGAGGGACGAACCATCGGGCAGCGTGCCGCCGTTGAATCCAGGCCCAAAGACAGGCTGGGTTGTTGGGGTATCGGGGATCCCGTCGCCGTCGGTGTCGAAGAGGAGTCCATCGCCAGAGACATTATCCTCGAAGATATTCCCTGCATTATTGAGTCCTGCACCATCCTTGAAGTAGTCCGATGGGAGAAGTGAAGGATCAAGCACTCTTGCGAGCTGGTATTCAGAGTTGTTGGCGTTGAAGTAGACATCGAGGTCAAACCCGATCTGCTCGAAGAAGTTCTGGTCCACCGAGAGGAACCGGGTTTCGACATTGATCTGCACAGCGCGTTGCTGGCGGAGTTTGTTGAGCAGCCCGATGATGGCGCGGTGGTTCTTGGGGGTCGAGGTGATGATGAAGTTGCCGTTGAGTTCGGTGATCGAGTTGGTGTCGCCACCGATCGCGACCCAACCGTCAGGATCGACATTGGCCTGGATCAGATCGACGATGGCCTGGACCCGATCTTCACGGGGTTCGGTCTGGAACCGCTGGGTGCCGCCGGTGAACGGGCTTCGTCCACCGCCACCACCGCCACCACCGCCGCCCGCTGCTGCAGCGACCGCACTCTGGAGGTTGAAGTTCGGAGCGTTCTGGAAATCGGGGACGACAAAGATCAAGTCGCGGATGTCGTATGTTTCGAGCACGGTGTTGAGCCGAAGCACCTCGTCCGATGCGATGGTCAAGATGCCGTCTTGGATTGCCCAGCCCGCGGGCAGGGTTGGATCGGAGACCTTGCCCAACACACGGTCGAGCAGGACCGAGACTTGGACACTCTTGAGCTTGAGATCGACCGGGGTATCAGGATCAACCCCGATGTCGGCGAGTGATTCCCAGTCAACATCGATGTCGATGTTGGTGGTTGATCCGATGAAGGCGACGACATCTTCGAAGGCGTTGCCGTTGAACTCGACGGGCATGCGTGTGTCACGCATGGTGGCGAGGACCGAGCGGTTGGCTTCGGATTCTGCAAACTCGAGTGTGTCACCTCGGCGGAACGAGATGGCGGGCCAGTCATCGGGGTACCCGATGATGGACTTGGGAGCGATCATCGCTTCTTGGTTATCAATCGACTGATTCGCGTAGCTCAGGCTCTTGGTTCTTTGAAGCTGGAGGTTCTCGCGGTAGATCAAGATATCTGAGATGATGTCCTTGAGGAGCAGCCCTGATGGATTGGTTGGATCAAGGAAGAGGATCGATTCAACAACTTCGAGTGCTTCTTCGTACTTGAGTTCTTGCTGGAGCGCCATCACCCGTTCGAGGTTTGCGATGATCTTCGCGTTGCGTTCTTGGTTCCGCTCGGCAGCGAGTGCTGCGGTCTCGGCAGCGAGCCGTTGTTTCTCAGCCTCGGCCTGGGCGATGCGCTGGGCGTTCTCGATGGTGTTGATCTCGGTGATCAGCGAGGCGACCGAATCGAGGTACTGCTCGTAGGTGGACTCGGGCATGACATCGCGGGCACGCTTGATGGTCAGGTCGCCCTGAGCCGCGAGGTTGCGGGCGGTGTTCGTGTCGCCCTCTGCGAGTGCTTGCGATGCCTGCTGGAGGTAGTTCATGAACGCCGCCTCGGCTCGCTGGCGTGCGATGCTGGTGGCCTCGGTCGTATCGACCAAGATGTCACCATCGGGTCCGCCCTGCGTGCCCAGCTGGACCTGCGCGTCGCTGCGTCGATCTTTGGCGAGTTGGAACTCCTCAGCCGAGACATAGTCGCTGTAGCTGGTGATGATCTGGGTGTAGATTTCGAGTGCCCGGTTGAACTGGCGTTCTTCGAATGCGATGTTGCCCTGTCCGAGCAGGCTCTGGGCTTCAAATCGGCGGGCCGCGTCGAGCAGGTCGATCTCAGGCTGCTCTTCGACGAGCTCAACCACAGGCTCTTGGGCAGCTTCATCCATGGCTTCTTCCATAGATTCGTCCATGTCATCCATGTGATGTTCGCTGTGATCCACAGGCTGATCGTCATCAAGATCAATCTCGATCGGTGCTGGCTGATTCTCAGGCTGACCCATGTACGAGCCCGAGCGGGCGCCGTCCTGAGTTGATTTGCGTTCGGCTTTATTCATGAGCCAGTCAGTGCTCATGCCGGATTCTGGTGCGAGCATGCCCAAGACTGGGTTGAACGAGCCGAAGGACGCGCCCCGGGATTGCTCGAGCTGTGCGATGCGATCGCGGTAGGTGTCGAGGGTGAGCTGGAGATTTTCAGGCAGTTCGAGCCCGAGCTGACCGATCCGGATGATGAGCAGCTTGGCACCGGCGTAGTCGCCCGCTTCAAACGCAGTCGAGGCCCGTTGGATCGCGTCGGCGACCTTGGTCGCCGCGTCGGTCTGGCGCAGAGCGATGAGCTCTTTGATCGCCCGGGCGAGCTCGATTTGGGTGCTCTCGGACTTGTTCGATGCCATGACCGCCGATGCCTGGCGTTGGGCCTGGACAAGGTTGTCGTTGCTCAAAGCGAGTTGAGCCTTCTGGAGGCTGATCTCGATCCGGTCGGTCTTCTGAAGCTTGCGCTCGATATTGGCAAGGAGCGACCAGAGCCGCTGTCCTTGCTCGTCGCTGAGCGCAGCGCCGGCGGGTGAATCCTGGAGTGCGATGAGCATTGCCTGTGCACGGATGAGCTTGGCATCCGTCACCAACTCCGAAGCTCGGTCGAGCACGGTGTTGGCATCAGAAGCGAGCTTGGTCGCGACAGTGCTTGTGTTGAGAGCCAATGCCGGGGTCGCATGTACACCTGCAAAGGCGAGAGCGGCGAGTAGCAACGAACGGGCTGAACGATAAGTGGTGGGTGACATCCGGATCACTCCATATGGATCATGTGTGAAGAATGAACGGAGTGTTCACTCTCTGTGCGTACTGTCATGCGGGATCATGCACCGATTGCATCTTCTCCGCGATATTGAGTTGTCTGCTGCTGTCAGATGACGGCAGCGGTGAGAGGCGGTCAAGCCTCGAATCCTGAAGATCGTGAGTCTTGCAGGGAGGGACGATACCGGGGTTTCACCGGAATCGCAATCCCAAGGGCAATGAGTTTGTCCATTTCGTGGTGAATTCTTTGTCGGGGCCAATCGTGTGGGCTTGTGTTTGGTCTGTCGTCTTGGGTGCGAAAGCGGGGCCGCACCGTGTAGTCCCAGTGATGAGCCTATTCGATCCTTCGGGTGCGATGGTTCCATAAGTTCGAAATTCTTCCTTCATGGGCATCAAGCTTTCTCGGTTCATGTGTTCACAGACCCAATCACTCGCCCCGCTTGTCAAGCTGGTACCAAAGCGGATCAGCACCGGGCTATTTGGGATCAATGAACCGGACAAGCTGGACAGCGTTGCTTTCTAAGTCCTTTGTTTTGAGCGATTTAGATTTTGGCCATTTCTTGAATACTTCTTGGGCCTGTTCCGGCGTGAGCCGATCGGCAACGATCACCACGACATCGAGCCACTCGCCCGGATGCTCGAGTTCAGCAACAATCGTCTGCTGGGCGAGCTCCTCAGCCTGCCGGATCGAGTCGGCGGTGAGATAGAGCTCTGCATATCGTTCATCCGGATTTTGTTCGGTAGCATGGCGGACAAAGCACCGCCAGTGCGTCATGCCCAGCTCGTTGCCCTCGTCATCCACATTTGATTCAGGATCGACATTGAGGACGAGTCTCCAGGTGTCGCGCATGCGTTCGAGGATCTCGTCGCCGGTGAGCAGGTCGGGGTGCTCGGGCGAACTCGCGAGGATCGCGCGGTGCTCGTGGGCAGCGGCATCAGCGCCGGCGGGCTCTTGGCAGGGCTCAATGTCAAACGCAGCGAGGAGTTTCTCGACCCGCCCTTTGAACTCGGGCTCGACGCGGATGGTGATGATCTTGTGCTCATCGACGAAGATATAAAAGAAGGGCTCTTCCGAGACGGCTCCGAATCCGATCATCCCGTCCTCGAAGAAGAACGGGCGAAACTGGCGGATGGCATCGATGATTTTTTCTTTGCCGATCGGCTCGTAGGCCATGAACGGGTCGATCTCGCGGTAGGCGTCGTGCCCGATGTAGTCGATGATCGGGAAGATCCGTCCGGGCATCATCGCGAACGCCTGATGCCAGAAGGGCTCGATCCGATCGGCGGGCATGACGATATCGAAGACATACTGATCGGGCCAAGATTCCCAGTCGCCCATTTCCTCCGCATTGTCCGCAGGCTCAAACTCCGATGAATACCCGGGGACCGGGGTCATGTTCTCGACGGGGTAGACCCCCAAAGGGAACTTGAACCCTTTGATCGATTTGCGCTCGATGGATGGGTCGACTTGGCAGGTGGGCATGGGCAGAATCTCGGATCAATATCTCGTCAAGGCTCAAGGATAGCAGCCTAAGAATGGCGACGCGATGCAAAGAAAACGCATGAGCACGCAGATTGGGAGGGATATCATCCCGCTATGCTCGATCCACACTCTACAGACCAATCCAACCCGCAGACATCGCATCAAACCATCCTCACCATCGCGGTGGGCAATACCCGTACCCGGGTGGGGGTGCTCATCGGCAAGGAGTGCATGAAAGCCCAGTCGGTGCGTTCCGATGAGCCCGAGCAGGTCGCATCATTGGCCGGGGCATTGTTCGAGGAGTTTGATTTCCCCGCGGACGAACCCGTGATCCTGATCGCATCGGTCGCCGATGCGTTTGACGATCAGATCGAGCAGGCGATCAAATCCAGGCTCGGATGGTCAAGCTATCGGCTCGGACGCGATATCGACATCCCGATCCGCCATACGCTCACCGAATCAGGTGAGGAGACGGTGGGGCAGGATCGGCTTTTGTGCGCTCTGGGCGCGTTTGATGTGCTCAAGCAGGCGTGCGTGGTGGTGGATATGGGCACCGCGATCACGGTGGACTTTGTCGATGGCGAGGGCGTATTTCATGGCGGGGCGATCATGCCGGGCATCGCTGCCATGCTCGAATCGCTCCATCAGTCCACCGCGAATCTGCCCGCGCTGAAGTTTGCCCCGCTCGATCCCAAATCCTGCGAACCCGCCAAGCAAACCGACTCGGCGATGCTCCTGGGCGTGTGTGCCGCGGCCAAAGGAGGAATTCGTGCCCTTGCCGAGCGTTATGCACAGTTTTATGAAGGTTATCCACAAATTGTCGCCACCGGGGGCGATATGGGTGTGCTCGAAGACGACGAACTCATCGAAGCATTCATCCCCGATCTTCAACTCCAAGGCATCCGCGTGGCGTGCTCGAAGTTCCTCGCCGGCGATCTTGGTGAAGATATCGAAACCGATCTTGAAACCGATACCGATGATGATCTGGGCGAGGACTGATGAACGCTTTTCACACGATCGAGACGCCCCGCTCGGCTATGGGCGCGATCGCGATGATCCGCGTGGTGCATCCTGACCCCGCAGCCTTGGGTTTGATCGACCCGGCGATTGGGCAGGTTCGGCTCGCCAAGTTCTTTGATATAGATGAGGGCGTGATCGTCCGGTGGGATGCCGACTCGATCATGCTCATGCCTCACGGCGGCGTCGCGATCGTCCGGGCACTCTCGAATGCACTCGCCGAGCGAGGCGTGCCGATGGGTGAAGCGGTCGATCCGGTGGCGTCGTATCCCGAAGCCGACACAGAGATTGAAGCGTGGATGTTGTCCGCGTTGTCGCAGGCACCGAGCCCGCTGGCGGTTGACGCCTTGCTCGGGCAACCTAAACAATGGAAAGCACTCGGCGTGGATCGGCTCGAAGGTGCGGCTCGGGTCTTGGGTGTGGCTGATGCTTTGGTGCTTGATCGGTTGATCGAGCCGCCCATCGTGGCTGCGGTTGGGCGGGCCAATGTGGGCAAATCGACACTCATCAACGCGCTCGTCGGCGAGCAGGTCGCGATTGTCGCCGATGTCGCCGGGACGACCCGCGATCATGTCGGGGTGCTGGTCGATCTGGGCGGCTTGGTCGTGCGATGGATCGACACGCCCGGGATTGACGAACGGATCGGCGACGGGGACGAGATCGAGATCGCGTTGCGGGTGGTGGAACAGGCCGATTTGATCGTGCACTGTATAGATTCAAGTGATGACCCCGGCCAACTCGACGCTCGGCTCGAATCGCTGATCCGTGCCCAAACCCGCCGAGTCCGGGTCGGGATGCGATCTGATCGAGCGGCGGCTCGAGACGATGTTGATGTGTCGATCGGGCTTGATTGTGAAGGGCGATTCGAGGGCGTCGGATCGCTTGTTGAGCGGGTTCGCGAGGCGTTGGTTCCCGGTGCGGTGCTCGGCGATGGGCGTCCCTGGCGGTTCTGGGAGGGGATGATGGGGCGACAAGTCGATCAACGCCAATGATTCTGGGAGTCTCGGCGGGTCGGGGACGCTACGATTGCACCCGCTTGGCGAGCGATGATTCGGATTTGGAAACCGGTTGAGTGCAACGGGTTGGCTCGATGAACAGGCGAAAAGATAAAGAGGAATCGGTATGGACGATCGGCAATCAGGGATTAAAGAAGGTGCTGGGCTCGAGGACTCACGGGTCAATCAAGAGTTCATTGATTTTCTCCAGAAGTGGAGCTCGCCGGTCATCATGGTGCTCGCGGTGGCTGCATTGGTCTGGGCGGGGTTGCAGTACCTCGAACGCCAACGCGTCGCCAAGATCGACCAGGCCTTTAGTGAGCTCGACTCGGCCAACCAAGGTGGCAACCCGTCGCCCTCATCGCTCAAGACCATCGCTGCCGAATACAAAGGCATCCGCTCGGTTTCAGAACTCGCGTTGCTTCAAACAACCGAGCTCTACCTCAGAGCCTTCGTCATCGGGTTCGAGCCCGGTGCACAGATTGATTCACAAACCGGGTTGCCGGTCAATGAATCCGATGTGCTCGATGATGATCAGCGTCAGGCGTATCTCGAGCAGGCCGGCCAGCTTGCCCAGCAGGTGCTTGATCTGACCAGCGGCATCGAAGGCAAAGAACTCCTCGCGATGCAGGCGATGAGCCGACTCGCCAGTATCGAAGAGGGCAAGCGAAACTTCGACGGCGCGGTGAGCATGTATCAGCAGCTCAAAGCGCTGGCCAACGAATCCGAGTATCCATCCATCGCCGAGTTCGCTTCGGGGCGCATTGACAATGTAGACACGCTCAAAGCGATCGCCCCCCTGCCGAGCAAGGACGAACTCGCCGAGCTCCCCGGTGCCATCTCACAGGACATGATCGATCAGTTGATGAAATCCGTCTCGGATGTTCAGCCCGATCCATCGGTTGTGCCAGAACCCGAATCAACGCCAGAGCCTGCCGATGAACCGGCAGCCGAAGAGACCGATCTTCCGTGAGCAAAGCGGGGTCAAACCCGGAAGAGCATGCGCACGCATCGGGTGCGGAATCCTTTATCCAACCCGGAGGCAAGGTCGATGGCCAAGCCGTCCGCGATGCCTATCGGGCTGCGCGCGAGCAGGGCGATGACGAGTTTGTGCTCAAGGTAGAGTTCGAAATGGCGCGCGATGTCAAGGATCGGCTCGATCGGTATTTGACCTCACGCATCACTTTTATGAGCCGAAACCAGTTGCAGACGCTGATCGATTCCGGCGGCGCGACGGTCAACGAGCGCACCGCCAAAGCCTCGACCAAACTCCGATTGGGCGACAGGATCGAGCTAGTCATCCCCCCCCCGCCCAGCGGCGAGATCGAAGCCGACGATATCCCCCTCGCGGTGCTCTATGAAGACGAACATATCCTCGTCATCAACAAACAGCCTGACATCATCGTCCACCCGGCGAGGGCAGAGAATCGGGGGACGATGCTCAATGCGCTGGTGCATCACTTCGAGCAGGCGGGTGGCGAGGCGGGCGAGTTGTCGAGTGTCGGCGAGGAGTTCGCCCGCCCGGGTGTCGTCCATCGGCTCGATCGTAACACCTCCGGGTGCATCGTCTTCGCCAAGAGCGACGAGGCGCATTGGAAGATGGGCAAGAAGTTCGAGGAACGCGAGGTCGATAAGCGTTACCTCGCGGTGGTGCAGGGGTGGGTCGAGCGCGACGAGCAGCTGATTGATCTGCCGCTTGGGCCTCACCTTTCCCATGCCAAAGGCTCGCGCGAGAAGCGGGTGGTGCGGTATGACGATCTGGGCAAAGAGAGCAAAACGATCTGCCGGGTGCGTGAGCGGTACGAGCTGCCCGGCTTGCGTAAAGCGTCATCAACCCGAAAATACACGCTTGTCGAGCTTGAGTTATTGACCGGTCGGACGCATCAGATCCGCGTGCATCTCTCGCACTTGGGATACCCGATCGTGGGCGACGATATGTATCTGGGCAAGCCGTTTGTCGGCGAAGATGGCAAGGTGCTGATCGAACGCCAGGCGTTGCATGCTGCGTTGCTGAGTTTTATGCATCCCATCACTGATGAGCCGATGGAGTTTGTCGCGCCGGTGCGCGACGAGATGGCGTTGTTGATCGCCCACCTGAGAGACACAGGCGAGACCCAAACCATCGAAACGCCCGGCACGATCGCGCTGTGCAAACTGGGTCTGTGAGAAGCCGGGTGCCACTACTCGCCGTCTTCGGCGCAGTAGTGTCTTCTGAATCAGTTGAACACTGGCACTACTGCGCCCTTCGGGCGAGTAGTGGCACCCGATGAGAATCAACCTGTAAAGAGCCCCGCGCCGCTGTGAACCTGCTCATGATCGAGCAGCCAGCGTTTGCGTTCGATCCCGCCGCCGTACCCGTGGAGCGACCCGTCGGCGGCGATGACCCGATGGCAGGGTATGAGGATCGAGACCCGGTTCTTCCCATTGGCGAGCCCGACAGCCCGCGAGCCTCCGGGGTTCTCAAGCTGCTCGGCGAGCTGCCCATACGACACGGTTTGCCCGTAAGGAATCGTGCACAGCGCATTCCAGACTTGGGCTTGCCACTCGGTGCCCGGGGTGTCGAGGGGAAGGGTGAAGCTGGTCAGATCACCCGCAAAATAAGCACCCAGCTCGGCTTCGAGTTGATCGAGCAGCGGGTGATTGCCCGGGGTTAGCTGGCAATCAAACGCGGCTTCAAGCTCGGCGTGCTCGCGCAGTCGGCGCTCGGGCGAGCCCATTTCGAGCAGGCAGATGCCTCGGTCTGTCGTCGCGGCGACCATGGGGCACAGTGGGGTGTTGAATGCTTTGGTAAAAACTTGAGCCATACCAAACAATACCCGCCCGGCGAGCGTGGTGCTCGCCGGGCGGGCGGGTTTACTTCTTCTTTTTTCCTTTCCTTTTCTTCTTGTCCTTCTTCTTATCCTTCTTGGGCATGTGCGGCTTGATGGCCGCCTTGGCGAAGGACTTGGGGACTCTGGCGAGCCGATCGCACCGGGTGTCGATGATCTCGGTCTTGGTTTCAGGGCGTTCGACGACCACATAGGGCAGGCTGACGGCGAGCACCTTGGCGGGCAGTTCGGTCCAGCATGGACGCATGACGACCGGGACCACAACAACTTCTGGCTCGCCGATCGCGGAGCACTTGCCCATCATGATCTGGTGCTGGCTGTGCAGCACCATGACATAGGTGCCGGCTTTGATGTCTTCGGGCGCGAGTGAACGGGCGAGGGTGTTTTCTTTGACCATGACTTATCTTTCAGCGCATGTGACAACATGTGACAACATGTGATAACCAATGCGCATGCAACGAACATGCGCGTATGATGCGAGATTGAAAGAGCCAGCGCAATGAGATTGCGCGGAGATCTTCACAAGATCGCGGGTGCCGGGTGGATGTGTTCTTTGGTGTTCGCGGGCGTTCGACGCCCGGCGTCGTTGGTCAGCCCACGCTGATGTGCATCAACTCGCTGGAATACAGCCAGTCAAAGCGTTTCAGATTTGTCAATCGTTGCCCAAGCATGTGGGGGGACTCCTGAGGCACGCAAACTCTTTGCGCGCAATCGTGGAGGGTTTATTGGTGCATGGAAAAGCAAAGTCAATACAAGGTTGAAAATAAACAATGAAATTGTCAGAGCCGATCAGATATGCGTTATCCGATTTTCGTCTGCCCGTTCATGTACGGCACCAATGCTTCTGGCACCGTGATCGAGCCGTCGGCGTTCTGGTACATCTCCAGAATCGGGATCAGAATCCTCGGCGAGGCGGCGACGGTGTTGTTGAGCGAATGACAGAAGGTCGTTGATCCCTTGCCGCCCTCGCCGCCTTGGCGGTAGCGCATGTTGAGCCGGCGGCATTGATAATCGTACAACCGGCTCGCTGAATGCGTCTCGCCGAACTCGCCCATTGGCGTGCCCGAATCATCCTCATCGCCTCGCCCGGGCATCCAGCATTCGATGTCGATCATGTCGGCGTTCTTCGATCCAAGATCGCCCGTGCAGCACTGGAGCAAGCGATGCGGGAGTTTGAGTGCTTTGAGTAGGCCCTCGACGAAGCCCATCATGTCTTTGTGATGCTGGCGGGATTTGGATTCGTCCGCCACATCAATAATCACTTGCTCGACCTTATCGAACTGGTGGATGCGATACAACCCAGCGGTGTCCTTGCCCGCCGCCCCTGCTTCACGCCGAAAGCAGGTCGAGACCGTCACATACTTGATCGGGAGCCTAGATTCATCGAGGATTTCGTCCTGGTGGATGCCCATGAGCCCGACTTCGCCGGTGCCGGTGAGGAACATGTCGTACCCGCCGCCGCGAGATGTTTCGTTGATGTGATACGCCTGATCGCGCCCGCCGGGGAAGAACCCGGTGCCGACCATCGCTTCTTCGCGCACAAGCACCGGCACACTCATCGGCGTAAACCCGTTCTCATTGGTCATCGTGTCGAAGGCGAACCGGAGGATCGCTTGGTGCAATCGCATCCCATCGCCGATGAGGATGTACGAGCGCGACCCGGCGATTTTGACGCCTCGCGGGTAATCGACGAGGTTGTGCATTTCGCAGAGTTCAAGATGCGTGCGGGGCTTGAAGCCTTTGTTTTGCTCGAATGATTTGTTCCAGTCCCAGTCATCCGGTGCCCACTTTGTGAGCTCGACATTGTCATCAGCGGAGGTGCCCACGGGGACATCGCTGTCAGCAGGCTGGGGGATCGAGAGGTGGATCGCGTTGAGTTCGGGCTCGATCGCGTTAATCTGCGTTTCGAGCGCACCGATCTCGTCCTTCATCTTCGCCGGGGCGGCTTTGATCTCAGCGATCTGGGCTTCGATCGCGGGTTTGTCGGCTTCGTCCGCCCCCTTGAGCTTGCCCATCAGTTGCCCGATCTTTGGGCCGGTCTCCTTGGAGAGCTTATTTTGGGCGGCTCGGAGTGTTTCTTGCTGGGTCTTGAGCGATCGGCGTTGTTCGTCGAGTTCGATGAGTCTGGGGATGTCCACAGCGACATTTTTCGCCTGTGAGCCATCAATGAACCGTTGTGGATTTTCGCGCAGGGCCTTGAGATCAATCATGGGGAAAGTGTAGGAAGGGGGGGAAGAGCGGGGCGTGATTCGTCGTCGCCGGGGGATGATTTGTGCACCGTCGGCTCGGGTGTCGTACTATTGGTCGATGCCGACCGACCCCATCGCACCAATCTGGCTCGTGCTGCCCTTGGCTCTGATCGCGCTGATCGTGCAGGCGGGGTACCTGATCGCGCTCAAGGAGCTGCCCAAGGGGTTCATGCCTCCGAGCCGAAAGCGGATCAGGACAGCGTCGAGCTGGATGAGCATGTTCGCCATCCCGCTCTCAGCCTACGGGTTCGGGTTTGCCACGATGGATGATCCGGGGATGTTTGCGATCATCTGGATCGTGGTGATCGGGTTGATCTCGGCGATCCTGATGCTCGCCGGGCTCGATGCGGTCAATACGATGCGTCTGCACCGCAAAGCCAAGCAGGGGCTCCACACCGAGTTCCGCCAATCACTTCGGCTGACGGATCCCGATGGGCCGGGCGATGGGCCGAGCGATGGTGAACAGGATGGGTAAACGCATCCAATCGCCAACGCGCCTCCCCAACGCGATCACGCGGGTGCTGTCGTGGGGATATGGAATCGGGATCGGATTCCAGAACCGCCGATTCGATCGTGGGATCGGGGTGACGAAACTCGATCGTCCGGTGATCTCGATCGGAAACCTGTCGGCTGGAGGCACGGGCAAGACGCCGATGGTGCATTGGATCGCCAATGAACTCGCAGCGATGGGCAGGCACCCAGCGATCGCCATGCGAGGGTACAAAGCGCCCCCAGGCGAGATGGGCGATGAAGAGCGCGAGCACCGCCAGGCGTTGCCGGGCGTGCCTGTGGTTGCCCAACCAGATCGGATCGCAGGATTGCAGCGATTGTTCGAGACAGATACACATGTCGATTGCGTGATCCTCGACGACGGGTTCCAGCACCGCCAACTCGCGCGCGATGTGGAGATCGTGCTGATTGACGCGTCGAGCCCGCCATATGCAGATGCGCTGCTGCCCAGAGGCTACCTGCGTGATCCAATCTCGTCGCTCACGCGGGCCGACGCGGTGGTGATTACCCATCGCGAGATGGTGAGCGATGAGCAACTTGATGAACTGGTCGGGTGGATCAAATCGAAGGTGCGGGGGTGCCCGGTTGCGGTGGCTTCGCACGGGTGGTACTCGGCGATGGTCTATGCACCCGATGCCGATGGGTGGCAAGGCCAATCCAGGGGGTGGCAAGGCGAATCCGTGCCTACTGAACAGATCGAGCCCGGGAAGGTCGTGGGGGTGTGCGCGATCGGGAACCCGGATGGTTTCTTCCACTCGATCGAGCAGAACGGGTGGGATTTGGTCGATCGGCTCGCCCTGACCGATCACGATCCATTCAACGACGCAGCGATCAGTCGGCTTGCTCAACTGATCGAATCTTCCAACGCCTCGGCACTGTGCATGACACGCAAGGATTGGGTCAAGGTTTCTGAGCGATTGCCAGCATCAGACCGATTTACTGTGATCGTCCCCGAGCTGAGCTTTGCGTTCGAGTCCGGCGAAGATGCACTCCGGGCATTGATTGCAGAACCCGAAGAAAGTTGACCCTCAGCATTCTTTATCCACTTGTCCGAATATGATCCGGGTATGACAGAACACCCCCGAATCGGGATTATTGGAGCCGGGGCGATGGGCTCATCGCTCGCCGCCATCACCTCGCGCTTTGCGCCCACGGTGATGGTCTGCCGAAACCCAGAACGGGCAGCCCAGATCTTCGAGCACGGCGTGCGCTGCACCGGAGCGCTCCAAGCCAAGGCCGAGCCGATCATTGTGCGCAATGCTGCCGAGCTCGCCGAGGTCGGCGGGGTGAAGTATCTGTTCATCGCGGTCAAAACCACCGCGATTGCCCAGGTCTGTGAAGAGCTGGCGCCGCTGCGAGAATCCATCAAACAACAAGGCGGCGGCGAGGTCAAACTCATCTCGTATCAAAACGGGATCGACCCCGGGCGATCCATCATGAAGCTGCTCGACACCAAGCATGTGATGCGGATGGTGCTGCGCTATGGCGCGGTGATCCGCGACGCGATGGGCACCGTCGAGATCATCATGCACGACCCGCCTCACTTTATTGGATGCCTCGATGAATCGCTCAAAGGCGATTGCGAATACCTCGCCGAGCATTTCACCGATGCCGGGTTCGGGACGAACTACACCGACTCGATCGAGCACGCCGTCTGGAGCAAAGCGATCATCAACGCAGCGATCAATCCGGTGTGCGCACTCGTCAATGCCGATATCGGATCGGTGTTCGATTCGCCCTCGCGCGAGTTGGTGATCCGGATGCTCGACGAGGGGCTCGCGGTCGCCAAGGCGGAGGGGATCGAGCTCGGCGACGGGTTCCGCGAGCGTGCTTTGGAGTTGGCATCGAAATCGACGCATCACCTGCCTTCGATGGTCGCAGATATTCAGCAGGGTCGCCCGTCCGAGGTCGGGCAGCTCAATCATCAGATCGTCGATCGCGCCAAAGCGCTGGGCGTGCGTGTGCCCACGCATGAAACGATCGACGCGCTGATCGAAACCTTCGATTGGCGGGTCTATCACCAAAAATAGTGTGTCAAGTGTTGGTCATGTTGGCGAAAAATCCATATCTCAAGAACCCTGCCCCGGCTCGGTGGTATACATTGGTGCCAGGCAATGAATATCCACAACGACCAACCCGATGAGCCCGACCAGACCGAATCATCCGCATCTGCCCCTCTATCCGGGGAAGCTGATGATGGTTTTCCGATGGTGGTGCTCGCGAGCGCATCGCCCCGCCGACGGACGATGCTCACCGATGCCGGGATCGAGCATCGCGTCCACCCCGCCCGGGTAGACGACGGCGAACTGATCCCGGGCGCATCCACCTGCCCGCAGGCATGGGTCGCAGCATTGGCATATTTCAAAGCAGTCTCAAGCGCACGGACCATCGAGGATGAAGCCTTTGGAAGTAAAATCGTGGTGCTCGGTGCTGATACGGTCTGCGTGCAAGACGGCGAGATCATCGGGCAACCCACCGATCGAGCCCACGCCCGCGCGATCATCGAGCAGATGAGCAACGACACCCACGAAGTGCTCACCGGCGTCGCGATTCTCGAGCCGAGCACTGGGCGAAGAGAACTCTTCGTCGATCGCTCGATGGTCACGGTCGGCGAGATTCCCGACCATGAGATCGAGCTGTATCTCGATTCCGAGCACTGGCGAGGCAAAGCCGGGGCGTACAACATCACCGAACGGTTGGCTGCCGGCTGGCCGATCACTTTTACAGGCGATGAGACTTCAATTGTCGGGTTGCCTCTGAGCCGAACGCTTGATCGCGTGGCGAGGTTCTTTGTGGATTAAAGGTAGAACGGGCTTCCAGCCCGTTTTCTTCTGTGCCTCAAATCAAGAAGAAACGGGCTGGAAGCCCGTTCTACCGAGAGTTATGCTGCTCTGGTCTGCTGGCGCAATGCCGAGAGCACCCGCCAGGCGTTTCGGCTTGGAACGAGCAGTTCCTCGGGGACGAATCGCTCGTCGTTGAGTAGTTGCACTTTGTCGAGGGTGATGAAGGTCGCGTAGGTCGCGTCGGCTTTGGCATCCCAGAAGCTCTCGTCGCCGAGCACGCGATCGTTGTAGATTTCTTTGAGCCGAAGGATGTCCTCGTGGTCGAGCCCTTCGTACTGATCGACGCGGTGGACGATCGCCTTGGCGGCGACTTGCTTGGAGGTGGGTTTGATGTAGACCACATCGCCGGGCTCGACCCGGTTGTAGGGCGCGCGTCGGCTGGTGCCCAATCGGGCCTCGACGAGTTTGTGACCAGAGAGGATCGGGCCCACATACTTCGGGTGGACGATCATCAGGTGGGTTTCGCGGGGAGACTCGGGCATGTGCCTTCTATCGGACGATCGCGGGCAAAGCTTTGGTCCTCATCGAAAAGGGCGTCGAAACCTCGATTATGAGTGTTTCAGTTTCTCGATGGTGTTGGTGGTCGAGAGCCCGTCGATGAGATCGAGGATCACGACCTCGCCGCCGGTTTCGGTCACAAGTTTATGCCCGACAACGGTTTCCACGCTGTAGTCCCCGCCTTTGACCAGCACATTGGGTTTGATCGCCTCGATGAGCTTGATCGGGGTGTCCTCGTTGAAGAGCACCACCGAATCGACGCATCCCAGCGCATTGAGCACATGGGCGCGATGGTTCTGGTTGTTGACGGGTCGCCCGTCGCCTTTGAGCGCGTGGACGGAGTGGTCGTCGTTGATGCCCAGGATGAGCATGTCGCCGAGCTGGGCGCATCGTTGGAGCAGCGAGACATGCCCCGCGTGGAGCACATCGAAGCACCCGTTGGTGAAGACGATTTTCTTCCCCGCCTTGCGTGCTGCTTTGACTTGCACCATGATCTCGTCGAGCGTGCGGGCTTTGCCGAGCTTGGAGGTCATCGCGCTGAGCAGGTCGTCGTGAATCTTTTCGACAGCGATGGGCGCGACGCCGAAGATTTCAACTTCCAACCCGGCAGCCGCGTTGGCAAAGCGGACCGCATTGGTCCAGTCGAGCCCATTGGCGCGCCCGGCTGCGAGCGCAGCGAGCATCATGTCGCCCGCGCCTGTCACATCGTACACCTCCCGCGCAACCGTAGGCACATGCACCGTCTCGTCGTTGCCCGCCTGGACAAAGACCGCGCCTTGTTTGTCGAGGGTGAGCACGACGGTCTCGAAGCCGTTGGCGTCGAGGAGTGTGCGGGCGAGGTGTTCGCGGTGGGATTCGCGTGCATCTTCGCCCGCTTTGATCCCGGTGGCGAGCTCGGCTTCGGTTCGATTGGGGGTGATGGCGCTCGCCCCGCGGTATTTGGTGTAGTCCTTGATTGGTGCCGGGTCGACAAAGACGGGGATGCCGGCAGCTTTGGCGCGGGTGATGATCTCCTGGCAGACCCGTTCGGTGCAGACGCCTTTGTTGTAGTCTTCGATGCACACGATCTGTGCGCTCGGGAGCGACTCATTGAAGGCTGCGATCACCAGGTCCTCGATCGCTTCGTCGATGGGCTCGTTGGATTCAAAGTCCACCCGGAACATCTTCTGGGCATGGCGGCCCTGCGCGAGCCCGATGAGGTTTCGCTTGACGGTGGTGGGGCGGGATTCGTCGATGGTGATGCCTGAGCAATCAATCAACTCATCAATGAGGGCATCGCAGAGCATCCCCGCTTCACGATCATTGCCGACCACGCCCATCGCGGTGACCTTCGCGCCCAAGGCGACCAGATCGAGCGCGAGGTTGGCCGCCCCGCCGGGGTTGTTCTCTTGCTTGGTGACTTTGAGCACCGGCACGGGCGCATCGGGCGAGAGCCGGGTGGCTTCGCCTGAGAGGAGCTGGTCAAGCATAAAATCGCCGACCACGATGGCGTTGAATGGTTTCCAGTCGGCGAGTGTGCTCAGCAATGTTTCCATGGGTTCTCCGCGAGAAGGATAGACCGTTTTGGTGATTCGGGCACGAAAAAACCCGCCGAGGCGGGTCATCATCAATCAGATGGTGAGTGGAGATCAGAGCCGATCAACCCTCTTTTTTGTCACCCATTTTGCAGTCCATGGCTTTCTTGTCGCCCATCTTGCCGCCCATTTTGCAATCCATGTCCTTCTTATCGCCCATCTTGCAGTCCATGCCCTTCATGTCTGCCATTTTGGCTTTGCACTTCTCGCACATTTTGCCATCTTTCATGTCCTTGCATTTAGCGCATGCTTTGGCGTCCATTTTACCTTCCATCGGGCATGCTTTGCCGTCGGCTTGCTTCATTTTGCAGGCTTCCATATCGCCCATTGCATCGTTGTCTGAACGGGTCTGGGTGGATGAACATCCGACCATGAGTGCGGAAAGGGCAATAGCGCTGAACAGTGCGATCTTCTTCATTGGAAATACTCCGTGTCTCTTTGAGGTTTGAAAAGCAGCCGAAAGATTCGGTCGCCGACTGGTATTCTTTCATATTTTGGATTCAAAGGCAAGCCCGATGCCCAAATCATGGTACGAAATCAAAGTAAATCTGGTCGTCGATCTTTCGTCCGTTGAAGCCTTTGCTCGAGCCGCCACTTGGCGACGGCGTCGTGATCGCCCGAGGTGAGCACCTCGGGGATCTCCATCCCCTCCCAGACTCTTGGTCTGGTATAGTGCGGGCAATCGAGGAGTTTGGCATTCTGGGGGAGATCGAGGGCTTGGAGAATCTTGGGATTGATCTCCGAGCCGTCAGGATTGGTGGTCTGGGGGATCGAGAACGAGTCCTCGATGGCCGAGTCTTCGTGCCCCAACGCTCCGGGTTGGACGCGGGCGATGGCGTCGATCAGAACCATCGCGGCGAGCTCGCCACCCGAGAGGATGTAGTCGCCGATGGAGATTTCAAGGGGGGCAAGCCGCTCGATGACCCGCTCGTCGACGCCCTCATAATGCCCGGCAATCATCAATAACCGAGGTTTGGCAGCAAGTTCAACGACGAGTTCCTGCGTGAGCGGAACACCCTGAGGGGTGAGCAAAATCCGGGTCGGTCGAACCGAATCCATCGCCTCGACCGTTTGGACCGCATCCCAGACAGGCTGGCAGGACATGACCATCCCCGGGCCGCCTCCGAATGGGCGGTCGTCGGTTTTGGTGTGCTTATTGGTGGTATACGCCCGGATATTGGTCGCGTGAATCGAGATCAGCCCGGCGTCTTGGACCCGTTTGGGGATCGAGACCCCCAGAGCCGCGGGGGACTCGGGGGAGAACATCTCGGGGAATGTGGTCAATACATCGATCCGCATGGGGTGATGATAGACGGATTTGTCACTCGAAATCGCGATTTGGACGGGTTGTAGGTGGATTGTGGAGCGCGAGTTGCGAATCATAATGACCCGGCGAATACAGACAGGGCCAATCGTTGGACCAGTCGTGGGAAAAGCCGATGCGGTGCTTAATGCAGCGCAATCGGTGTGTCGGGATCACCCAACCCCTTGCGCTCTCGGTGCGATGGGCTTTGAAAGTAGGAGAATCACTATGGTTCGTATCCGCATGCAGCGTCTTGGACGCACTCACCGCCCGTTCTACCGTATCAACGCCATCGACCAGCGTACCCGCCGAAACGGCCGCGTGCTCGAAGCACTCGGTCACTATGACCCGATGTGCAAGGATGAGGACAAGCAGATTGTGCTCAAGGTTGAAGAGATCAAAGCGTGGCTCGCCAAGGGCGCCCAGCCTTCGGATACTGTCCGTGACATGCTCGGGCGTGAAGATTTGCTCGAGGGTGACATGAAGGCCCAATGGCTCGCTGATCGCGCCCATGCCCTCGAAGTCGGCAAGTGCAAGGCTGCGCTCAAGACCATCGAAGCAGCAGTCGCTTCGATCGACAAAATGGCAGAAGGATCAGATGCAGATCTGACCGCCTTCTCGAATACTGCCAAAAAGAACCTCAACATGGTCAAGAAGACCGTCGGCCCTGCTCAGGTCGCCAAGGCTGAGGGCTTTGCTGCTGAAACAACCAAAGCACTCGCTGCTGCGACCAAGGCCGACGCATCCGCCAAGCCTGAGCCCGAGCCAGCAGCTGAAGCTGCGGAATAAGGCTTTTCATCAGATTTCAGAGACAGAATACAGAGATTTCCCTATGCGGGGTCTCTGTTTTTTTGTATACTGGTTGAAACTTCAACACCAATCCGAGAGGGGATTCAATGCGTTTGAGAACAGTTATCTTTGGGCTGATTGCCTTGGTTACGACCCAGTTGGTTTCGACCCAGTTCGCGGCTGCCGAGCCGTTTACTTATCAGGGCGTCCTGCAGGACGCCGGGGTGCCCGCCAATGGGCTCTACAACATAAGCTTGCAGATCACGGACGCCGAAGTTGGCGGAGCGATCATTGGCGGCGGGTTCGCATTTGCCAATGTGCAGATCGTCGATGGACTGTTCCAGTTGGAGTTTGATCCAGGAGATATCTTCAGCAGCCAAGATGTCTGGCTTGAGGTCACAGTTGAACTCGTTGGAGGCAATGATGCGCCTGTGACACTCACACCCAATACCAAGATCACCGCTGCGCCCAAAGCACAGTACGCGAGTGTCGCCGAGACCGCGATGAACGCGCCCTGGACGGTTGCGCCCGGGGTCATCACCTACGGCGACGGGAACGATCGGGTGTTCATCAACCGCTCAAGCCCGATCACCAGTGCTGAGTTCTTCGGCGTCCACGGCAACTCGTCGAGTTTCAACGGGATGTATGTTTCAGGCCCGTCGCCTTCATCCCCGTTTTATGGGTATTCTGTCGGTGGCGCTATCAGCGCGTATCACTACTACAACTCGATCTCGGATGCATGGATTCTGTATTCCAACGGCGGCGAGGCGATGCGGATTGATAGCCAACGGGATGCACAGTTCACGGGTGATGTCACCGCCGATGCATTCCGATTTCCAACGCCCAAGACCGGCGTGATTACAGTCAGTGGCAATGCGTTTCATTCAGGCTCAAATACCCCCTTTTCGGCAGCTGGCGGTTCGGGCGGGGCTTGGGTTACCCAAATTGGGTTTGGCTGGCTCGTTGCACCGATCCAACTTCCTCATGGTGCAAGGCTGACAAAGATGACGGCGTATGTCAGCGACACCATCACAGGCATAATTTCAGTCGGGTTGAACCATCAGGAACACGGCGGGCTGACAACATCCACCGTTTTTAGCAGGTCTTCCTCAGGATTCAATGATGCAAATATTGTCTTGGTCGATCCCGCGCCAGCATTCGGGTTTGAAGTGGTGAACAATCTCACTGGGCATTATTACCTTCGTGTTTTCTCTAGTGCTTGGCCTGGCAACAGCAATTTGCGCATCTCCAGCGTGGTCATCGAATACACCGTCGAAGAAGCCGACTGAGTTCGTCATGATCGATCTACGATCGAATCATGATCCAACCGTCAGCCAACTTTCAACGCCCCTCGGGGCGTTTTTTTGATATCCACCATCAACCCAACTCCAATCCCCACACACTGATTTCAAGCCATACACTTGCACCATGAAGACCCAACAGATCATTATCGCGATTTTGCTCGCACTCGTGCTCGGGGTGCCGTTCCTGATGAGCGCGGGCAAGAAAGGCACCGGGCATCAGCCCGGCACGCGGACATTGATTATCGTCACGCCCCATGTGCCTCAGATCAGGGATGAGTTCGGAGCCGCCTTTGCGGATTGGCACCAACGCGAATACGACGAAGCGGTGAGCATCGACTGGCGGGCAGCAGGGGGGACGAGCGAAATTCGTAAACTGCTCGAAGCCAACTTTAAATCCGCCATTAAAGAGGGCGTGAAAAAAGGTGGGTATTCGATCGACGCCAAAGGCGTCCTCACCCTCAATGATGGGCCAATGCCATTCGACATCATGCTCGGAGGCGGGTCGTACGATCACGGCTTGCTCAAAAAAGGAGTCACGGTCGAAAGCACAAAGACCGTAGGCACCACCACCGTCAACTTTGATCTCACCGTCTCGATCTCCCGCCCGGCCAACTTCTCACAGGCCGAACTCGATGAATACTTTGGCGAGAACAAAATCGGCCCGCAAGAACTCTACGATCCTCAGCAATACTGGATCGGCACCGCGCTCTCGAGCTTCGGGATCGTCTACAACCGCGATGTGTTCCGCAAACTCGGGCTCGATGACCCGACAGCCTTCGATGACCTGACTGCGCCCCAACTCTCGGGATGGATCGCGCTGGCCGACCCACGCCAGTCCGGGTCCATCACCACCACCTTCGATTCAATCCTCGGCAACGAAGGCTGGGAGCACGGGTGGCGCACACTCCGAGGCATGAGCGGCAACACACGCTACTTCACCAACTCATCGACCAAGCCGCCGATTGATGTCTCGCAAGGCGAAGCGGCGGCCGGGCTGGCGATTGATTTCTATGGACGCGGACAAGCACAGGTCATCAAAGACTCGGGCGGGGGCGATCGTGTGGGCTATGCAGACCCCGCCGGCGCGGTGTATATTGATGCCGATCCTGTCTCGATCATCAACGGCGGCCCAGACTACGAACTCGCCATGCGCTTCGTACGCTTCACCCTCACCGACGAGGCCCAGGCGCTCTGGCAGTTCAAAAAAGTCAACCCGGACAACCCGCTGGGCCCCGATGGCAAGCCGATGGGCCCACGCTGGCACGAACTCCGGCGCATGCCCGTCAAGCGATCGATGTATGTGAAATACTTTGATGACTTTGTCGATCAGGTCGATCCCTTTGAGATCGTTTCAGATGTCAAGAACCCCGGGTGGCGGACGGGTGTGATGGTGATGATGGGGTGCTTCGGGATTGACATCGCGGTCGATTGCCGAAAGGCATACAGCGCACTCAACGAGGCGATCGCATCGGGTAAGTTCACCGATGAGGAACTTGCCGAGCTCGATGCGTTGTTCTACGCATTCCCCGAGACCCAGATCCAAGCGATCACGAAAATCCCCGGGTTCGATGCGCTGAGCAACGAGGCCCGCGCGACCGTCGCAGTCAACGGGCTCAAATGGGTTGGTGAGATTGAATCAGATGATGAACTGCCTCAAGACTTGCTCGCATTCGCCAAGACCGAGTTTTCGCTTCCGTTTACACCCGAGACATTCCGCACGGTCCGCAACGAATGGCGACAAGACGGACGACAGGCGAGGCTCGAAATCGAATACACCGCCTTCTTCCGCAACAACTACCGCGAGATTGTTCGGCGGGTGAAGGCGAAATAAATCTCCAGTAGAACGGGCTTCCAGCCCGTTTCTTCGAGTTCTTCATTTTCGCTGAACCAAGAAACGGGCTGGAAGCCCGTTCTACCGGAAGATATTACCAGCCCACCTGCACTTCGTCGCCGTGGAGCAGTTTCCACGCCGCTTCGAGCAGCTCATCGCATCGAAACCCCGTCGCGCCCGAGATCGGGTAAATCTCTTGATTCGCATCGAGTTGGAGCTCAGTCCGCAACGCACCGATCGCTTCCTTCTGATCCTCAGGCGTCATCAGGTCGAGCTTGTTGAGCGCGATCATCTCAGGCTTCTCGGCAAGCTCGGATGAATACTCGACAAGTTCCTGACGGATGGATCGGTAGTTGGTCGCGGCACCCATCGCGTTGTCGGGCTCGACATCGAGCACATGGATGATGACCTGCGTGCGTTCGATATGACGCAAGAAATCATGCCCCAAGCCCGCACCGTCAGCTGCCCCTTCGATGAGCCCGGGGATGTCGGCGATGACCACCCGGCGAGATTGATCGAGAATCGCGATCCCGAGCTGAGGCGACAAGGTCGTAAACGGATAGTTGGCAATCTTGGGATCCGCCCGTGTCACGGATTTGAGAAAGGTGCTCTTGCCCGCGTTGGGCAGCCCGACCAGGCCGACCTCGGCGATGACCTTGAGTTCGAGATTGAGCGCGAGCACCTCGCCGGGCTCGCCAGGCGAGGCGGTCCGAGGCGTCTGGTTGACGGCGTTCTTAAAATGCTCGTTGCCGTATCCGCCCTTGCCGCCTTTGGCGATGACGATTGAATCGCCCGGGCCAAGGTCAACGAGTTGTTCGCCGGTGTTTTCGTCATAGACGATCGTGCCCGCGGGGACGCGGATGATCTTGTCGGGCGCGTTGGCGCCGGTGCATTGCTTCGTGCCCCCGCCGTCGCCGTGCTCGGCTTTCCAGTCGTAAATGCCCCGGAAGTCGATCAGGGTGTTGAGCCCTTCATCGACCGCCAAGATGACATCGCCGCCTTTGCCTCCGTCGCCGCCGTTGGGCCCGCCCTTGGGCATGCCTTTGGCCCGTTTGAAGGATACTTTACCATTGCCGCCATCGCCGGCGGTGACCTGAATTCGTGCGCGATCTATAAACATTGCCCTGATCGTAGCTTGGATACGCGATTTATGCCCGATTCAGAGCCGGAATGGTGTGGATTCGATGAACAATGCGTGCGTCGGTCAAGTCGCCCAATCCAGAGGCCGATAAGCGGGACACATCCACCAGATAAAGGAGCTTCCCATGACCACCAATCAGATCAACCGTCGCCAGTTCGAACGATTCGCAGTGAACCCCGGCTACACCAGCGCAGGCGTGCGCCAACACCCAGATCAGACCACCTTCGAGACCGAAGGGCACATCTTCGATATCTCCGAAGGCGGCATCTGCTTCGAGCTCGATCTCCCCATCGAGCCGGGCAACACCATCTCGATGAGGATCGACATTCCAGATAATGTCGGCGACACCGGCCCAGGACGAGCCGTATTCGTCACCGGCAATGTCGTCTGGTGCGATATGGAAGAGCCAGGCCCAGCAAAGATGGCGATGGTCATCACCCGATACGACCGCCAAGGCGATAAGCAACGGATGATCCGCGCCTTGGGCAACACCGGCTACCAGCGGGCAGCGTAATCTCAAACCCAAGTTTGAACTTCAAGCACCCAGTAGGGTGCTTTTTTTATATGTCGGGTGCCATGGCTTGGCCGTCTTCGGCAACCCATGTCTTTGAATGAGAGCGCATCTATAAACGAATCACGAAAGAAGACACTGCTTGCCGAAGACGGCCAAGCAGTGGCACCCTCGTTTTTTACATACTCGGAGGCGGCTCACCAATCGAATACCGACTCGACACCAACACCAACCACTCCGGGTTCCCCTTGCCCTTGAGTTTGCCTTTTTTCATCTTCCCCCCAAGCACCGGGCTCTTGGTCCAGTCGAGGACACTGTATCCAAACTCGTCGAGCGAATCACGGACCCAAACCGCAATCTCCTCGGCTCGATCATGCTCAAGAATCCCGCCCTCGCCCAGATCCGCTTTGTCCGCTTCATAGTGAGGCTTGACGAGCGAGAGAATCCGCCCATCGGGTTTGAGCCAGCGGGCCGCCGCGTGCAATGCCCGGCTCTGACGCGTCCACCCCAGATCAATCACCCCCAGATCAATCCCGCCCGCTTCGATCACCTCGCTCGGCGGCTCAAGATGCAAAGCATTCGATCGCTCATGGATGATGACCCGATCATCGGTGCGGAGTTTCCAGGCGAACTCGCCATAGGCGGTGTCGATCGAATGGACACACCGCGCCCCGTGTTGAAGCAGGCAATCGGTGAACCCGCCGGTCGAGCACCCAAAGTCAGCGCAGAGCAACCCTGCAGGGTCAAAGCCAAAGGCTTCGAGCGCGTGGTGGAGCTTGAGCCCGCCTCGGGAGACATACTCAGGGTCGGTATTACTCATCATTATTCATCAGCGTGGTGGACCGGAGTGTCGGATTTGGTGGATTTAAACGCCAGATCCATCCGCGCAGCCGGTGCAGCGGGCTCAGCGGGTTCGATCGGTGCGTGCGAGACCGGCACGCCGACGATCGCGATGCCCAGTTCGTCGGCCCGTTCGAGCATCGCGAACCGATCGAGCATAATCACATCGCCCGCAGCGATCGCCAGACACGCCCCGCCGTGCTTGTGCATGTTTTCGAGTGTCTGCACCCCGACCGTAGGCACATCGGACCGACGATCATGCTGGGCGCGGGCGCCCTTGACGAGTGTCCACCCGCCTCGTTTGCACAGGTTGCCGGTGCGTTGGATCATCCCGTCGGTGCCTTCGACCGCTTCGACCGAGATCACATCCCGATCGCGGACCGTGAGCGATTGCCCGATGTCGAGCCGGAGCAGCTCGGTAAGCAAAGGCCAGACAAACTCAATGTCAGCGCGATGATTCGCGGTCGGCTTGGTCGAGGTCATCACCCCGGGTTCGGAGAGCTGATTCGTGATGGGGAAGGTCGAGTCGATGAGGGATACTCCATTGCGGTCTAGTTCGTCTGCGATGACTTTGAGCACCGCATGCGATCGCCGATCGTGGCGAAGGTGTTTGTACCACGCCGTGGCCGTGGTGAGATCAGGGATATTCTTCACCAGCTTCCACCGCTGATGCATCAGCTTGGCCTTGTCTACTTTACCAACCATGATCGCATGATGCACGCCCATTTTGCGAAGCCGATTCCCCCAAGAGCGCATCCGAAGCAAGCCGACATCCCGAAAAGTCGTACACAGCGCCGGGAGTTGGTCGTCATATTGGCGATGGAGCCCCAACCCGTGTACCTCGTGCCCCATCTCGATGAGCCCCTTGGCGATAAAAATCGGCAGATCCCCCCCGCCTGCAATAAGCCCGATGGGCGCAGGCGGAGGCGGGGGGTCGGGCAAGATGGCGAGTGAAGCAGCCATGGGTTCGGGGATTGAGTCCTGTGTGAAGTTTGGGAAAGATGATTGTACCGATGCTGATCTCGGCACGATCGGTTCGTCGGCTCCAAAGTCGATCGTTAGTCTTCACTATCACAAGAGTTGGATCGTTTGAGTTGCCCGGGGGATTCGGCCGATGAACAAATCCATGTCATTGCGTGCCACACCGTCAGATTCTCCCCGCGAAGTCGTCCCCGATCAACCAAACCAACGCCCCTGGCTCGGGGTGCAGTTCACCTGCGCCGGCGCCTATCAACGGGTCTACCGCAGCGTCGATGGCGAGCGATACCTCGCCCGATGTCCGCACTGCTCCAAGTCCATCACCTTCCGTGTGGGTGAAGGCGGCACCAATCAACGCTTCTTCGATGTGTCCTGCCGATGAATCAGCGATGCAGAGCGGATACACTCTCCCATGGCTTTATCCTCCGCTCCCTATGACATCATCCGTACGCAAGATGTTTGCGCCCAGACCGGGCGTGAGCTCGAGATCGGCGAAGAGCACATCGCTGCGTTGATCGAATCGCCGGACGATGAGCCGTTGATTCGGGTGCTCTATACCCTCGAAGCATGGTCCAATGGCCCAAACCTGCCCCCGGGGACCTCGCTCTTCGGGTTCTGGAAGCGCACCGTCCCCGATGCCAACGATCAGCCTAAGCAACTGGTGTCCGAAGACGAGATGTTCGATCTTTTCGAGCAGCTCGAACAAGCGACCGAACACAAACAGCTCGCCTTCCGATATTTGCTGGCCTTGATCCTGATGCGCAAGAAGAAACTCGTCTACGAGCGCTCGACGCCCCCAGCCAAGGATCAGGATCAGCCGGGCGTGCTGATCGTTCGTCAGCGTCAAAGAGGCGGCGAGGGCCCGCTCTTCAATGTCATCGACCCCGGGCTCGACGACGACACCATCGCTCAGGCAACCGAAGAGCTCGGGCAGGTCATGAACCTCGATGCCGACGGAGGCTCCTGATGAGCCTGATGCGTTTGGGTTATCGAATCGGATGGATCGCACTGCTGATGATGTTGAGCGGTTGCTCGGGTGCGGGCAAGGTTGATGTCTCGAAGCTCGACCCGCCGCCTTCAACCCTTGAACTCGCCCAGGCGCACAACGAGCGCGTCGCATCGCTGCCTTCGCTCTGGGCCCGCATCAGCCTGCGGGCCAAAGGCACCTACGCCGATGGCGAGTCCTACGAAGAGCAGGGCAAGGGGCATCTCCAACTCGTCAAGCCCAACAACATCTCCCTGACCATCGGCAAGCTCGGCGAGACCTACTTCGCCTTCGGCGCCAATGCCGATCAATACTGGTCGTTCGATCTCTCCAACGGGGATCACAAAACGGTCCTCGTCGGCCAGCTCGACCAGGCAACCCCCGAAAAAGCATCCGCCCTCGGGCTCCCCGTGCACCCCGCCGAGCTCATCGCACTGACAGGATTGATGCCTATTGATCTCGCCAACGCGGGCGGGACGCGCTGGGCCGACGATGGCAAAGCGGTGGGGGTCTCGATGCCCTCGCGCTGGGGGTCGGTGACGCTCTGGTTCAACCCCCGAACCAACCTGGTCGTCCGATCGCAGGCCTACGACCAATCGGGCGATCTCGTCGCGACCGCATCGCTCTCGCGATACAAAGAAGCGTCGATCAAGGGGCATTCACCGATCATGGTGCCGGGCAAGATTGAGATCACGACGCCCACCACCCCCAATGACAACGACACCGGGTTCATCCGCATCGAGCTCTCCGAGCCTCGCAGCCGAGCCATCCGCCCGATCGTTTTTGATCCATCGAAACTGATCCGTTCATATCGGGTTGATGAAACCATCGATCTTGATGCAGCGTTTGAGAACGCCCCGGAAACCTCCGAGTCAGGTGATGCGCCTTGATCCCACGCCCGATGGTTCAACTTGTGCTCTGGGCAGCGATGTTGATCGGGCTGTGCTCTGGCGAGTCGGCTTCGCAGATGCTTGTGGGCTCGGGGGTTGATTCCACCCAGACGCACGGGTGGGCTGCCTATACAAACCTGAGCGGCGAGATCTTGTTGGTGCATATCTCGCCTCGCGATGCGGGCGAAGCGGTCGGCATCGCTTTCGAACCCGCAGGCTTGGGCGAGCTTCGCGCAGTACGCACCTTGAGCAAACTCCCCGAGGGGCTCGCCGGGATCGGCGATCGGGTGTATCTTCTTTTTCCGCCGGCCTACACCGGGCGGGGCAAAATCCGCCGAGTGTTCTCTGCCCGTGCGGTTCCCGGAGCGATGGGCACCGCCTGGGGGTTCATCCCGCAGGGTCGGCTCGAGAGTGAACCCGCGATAGACGCCCAAGGCGAGCTTGCAGCATGGGTCGCCACCGAGCGATCACTCTGGGCGTTGTTCACAGACCAAGACGGGTACACACTCTCTACACTCAACGGATCCCAATGGCAAACGGTTGATCTCCCAAATCTGGGCGACGATCACCTCCCCAAGTGGACGCTCTCGGCGATCGGCACATCGCTCATCGCGATCGACCAGGCCGACCCGCAGGCATTGTCAGCCTATGGGTTTGACCATGACACCAATGACATCAGCGACACCAATGACACCCAGGCATGGTTCCCCCTCGATTGGGCTCGGGTTCCGATGCCGAGAGGCGAGTACCAGATCCTCGCGGGCACCCGCTCGTTGGTGCTGATCGATCAGCCCAGCGATGGGCTCTTCCGCATTCGGCTCTGGTCTGGTGCCGGGCTCTTTACCATCGCCGACGGGCTCGAACTCCCCGCTGACACGCGATTCACGGTGCTCGATTCCGTCAATCGGCTCGTCGGGCTCGCGCCCGGGACCGATCAGATCGTCAGCGCGTCCGACGCAGAGAATCCGCCTGAATCCGAGGACAACGCTGCCAATGGCACCGACGGAGCGGGAGTCGTGCTTTATGAAATCGACCTAGCCGACGGCTCGGTGCTCTACGCCGACGAACCAAAGCCTGCAACTCCGATGGGGGAATCGGAGATGCGGTTCCTTGTGGGGATGATGTTCTTGATGATGATCGGCGTGCTCGTCGTCGTCATCATGCCCGATCGGACCGATGCGATGAGTCTCCCCGATGGGTTCGCCCTCGCCGATCCGGGCCGACGACTGGTTGCGACGCTCGTCGATGTCTTTCTGGTCTCGTCTGCGATGGGGGCAGCCTTTGGCGTGCCTGTGGTCGATATCCTGACCCTCAATGTCGTTTCTAACGCAGACAACGCCTGGCTGGTGATCCCGTCGGTGATGGTGACGGGGATTGTGGTGATGTCGTTGATGGAATGGCTCGTCGGGGGCTCGCCGGGCAAGTTCTTGGTCGGGGTGCGGGTGGTCCGTGCGCAGACGGGCCCGATGCACCGGGTCCCGCTGTGGGCTGCGTTTGTGCGCAATACGATCAAGTGGATCCTCCCCCCCGTCGCAGCGATCGCATTGATCGACCCCGAGATGCTCCACCGGGGCGACCGGGCGACCCGAACGGTGGTCGCCTACCCGATTCGGCCCCGAGATGATGATTCAGCGTCCGATTCCAAGGATTGAGCCGAATCTGTCGGCTCGAATGCGCACGATCTCCCCGAGAGAATGAAGCCTGCGCTCCAAATAGTCCGATAGAGGTTATCTGGTGCTTGGCATCGAAGCGCGTGTCCGTGCGCTCACGATGCCCCCCTCCGCAGCACCCGGTGAGGAACTTGCGTGGCTGACGAGACAAGTAAACCATCGAATGAGCCCCCAGCCGACACCCCCGTGGGTGTCGAGGCGGACATGCCCAAAGCCAAGCCCGCTTTGGCTGTGGAAGATCCCATCGCGACCCTCAAATCAGGGTGGCGCGATGCCTGGCAGGTGCCCACGCTGCTCGTTGGCGCGGGGATGCTCATGCTCGGGATCGCCTACACCATCGCGTCGGCGCCCGAGCCCGACATGGCGCCAACGATCACCCTTGCGACCCGCTTGATCGAGAACGAAGAATATGAACGGGCGATCGACCTGCTCAACACCAAGGTCTACCCCTGGGTTGAACAACCCGAAGCCACCAAAGAAGACAAAGCCTTCTATCACCTGTCGTTGGCGCGATCCATCTATCGCGGGCAGAAGAAGATGCTCATCAACGACGATCGGAACCATGTCTCGGTGATCCGTGAGTACCTCGAAGCCGAGCGCCTCGCCGGCGGACTCGCCCCCAAAGATCTCGCCTCATTGGCCAATACCTACATCGCACGCGATCAGATCGACCTCGCGCTCCAGCGGGCGCGTGAAATTCCTGCCTCCCAACGGTTCTTGCGCGATGCGGTCCAGAAGCAGGCGGTCGAATCAATGCTTGATCGGGTCGAGCCCAAGATCGAACCGGCGATGGAACTGCTCGCCGACATGCTCATCGATCCGAATCTCCCGATGACCGATCGCGTCTGGGCACTCGAAACCCAAGGCAATGTCCGTCTAGAACAAGGCTACGCCGATGAAACCATCACCCGGATTTTGCGCGCCATGCCTCGGCTCGAACGCGCCGGGGTGGATGGACGCGCGAGATTACACCTGATTTTGTCCAAAGCATACCGCCAGGTCGGGGCGATCCGTCAGGCGGGCGAGCAGGTCGAGCACGCCAAAGCCCTCTCGGCTGCGGGTGATCTGCACTACGCAGAAGTACTGTTGATGGACGCGATTATCAAGGATTCGCAAGGACAGACCAGCGCGGCCCGCGATGTCTATTCCGAGATCGTCGAACGATACTCAAGTTCTTCCGCCTACCCCCTCGCCCTGCTCGGGCTTGGTGAAACCGAAGCCGGGCTCTCCGAGCCCGAACTCGCCTTTGAAGCCTACACCACGCTTGTCGAGAGCTACGACGGGTTCGGGATCGAGTCGTATCCATCACGCAAGCAGGTGCTTGAATCACTCCTCGCCCAGTCGAGCGATGCACTCTCGGCGGGGTCGCCTACGGATTCGATCCAGTATGCGAATCTGGCGGACAAGCTCTATCACAATCAAGAAATCCCAACGACAGTGCTCCTCGCCCTGGCCAAGGGGCACAAGGCCGCGGCCGAGATGTTGCTGGGCAAGCCGATGAGCGAAGTGAAAACATTGCTCGGGCTCGATCCATCAACCCGGGCGGAGGTGCAGAGGCACCTGATCTCGTCGGCCACCAACTACCGCCTCCATGCCGATCGCCATATTGTGTCGAGCCTACCGACCTACGCCACATCACTCTGGGAGTCGGCGGATTTGTTCGACCGGGCGGGCGATCAGCCCGAAGCGATCCAGGCATTCAAGCTCTATGCCGAATCGATGCCCTCGGACCCTCGGCAGGCTGAGGCGTCGTTCCGGCTCGCCGAATCGCTCCGGGCTCTGGGGGATTTCAAGGCGGCTGCCGATGTGTATAATGGATTGATCGAAGCCCGCAAGGGCAACGCGGGCGCAGACATCGGCCCATTCGCCGACGCGAGCCATGTGCCTTTGGCGCAAGCCTATTTATACGATGAAGACCCCGCCAACGATGCCCAGGCCGAGCAGTTGTTGGTTTCGGCGATCGATGGGTCGATGGGCTCGACCGAAACAGAACTCTTCCGCGATGCGCTGCTCGAACTCGCCGGGCTTTATGACCGGACATCGCGCCCAGAACGGGCGATCGAGCGGTATAGCGAGTTCATGGCCCGGTACCCTGAGGATAGCGAAGCGGGGACGGTGCTCTTCAAGCTCGCCGACGCGCACCGTCGGCTCAGTGATATCATCGAAGAATCGCTCAGCGAGGTGATGCCTGCTGCCGAGCGGAACAACCGATTGGCCAAGATCACCAAGCATCGGTACCAGGCGATTGAGCATTTCCAGCGAACGATCGATACGCTGGGTGCAAAGTCAGATTTTCAGCTCGGGATGTTCGAAGCGATCGCCTTACGCAACGCATATTTTTACCTTGGAGATTCAGCGTTTGATCTCGGTGAGTTCGAGGATGCGATCCAGTATTACGATCGCGCCCGCGATCGGTATGTCTCTGACCCGGCATCACTTGTGGCGATGGTGCAGATTGTCAATGCCTATATCGCCACCGGGCAAGTCCAGCGGGCCCGCACCGCCAACGACCGGGCGCGCCGGTTCTACGAGACGATCCCCGATGAAATCTGGAATGACCCGAATCTGCCTATGGACCGGGCGGATTGGGAGCGTTGGCTCGATTCGAGTTCGATGCTGCTCGCTCAATCAGACCAGTAAGTGTTTTTTGCGCACAAACTGGTGATATCCGCGCCAAGAGCCGATAACACACAAGGCTGATCGCACAGGGAATGGATTCCCGGATCAGTCAGTGTCTTTGAAGCGAGGGTCACGGATGACCAAACCTATTCATGCACCGGATTTAGAAGCCAAGCCCCCCTACGAGTCGGCTCGGCTCAATGCGCTCGTCGATGAGGCATCCTTGCTCATGGATCAACTCGGCGCGATCAGCGCCGATCAGCACCAGGCGGTTGAATCGGGGGATGTCGCCCAGATTGTCGAAATCGTGAGCAAGCGTGAGCCCATCATCCGTGGGCTTGTCTGCGTGGGTGAAGAGATCGAGGCGTTTATCAATAATCCCCAAGCGATCGCTTCGGTTGGCAAGGATGTCTGTGCTGATGCGCTCGATCGGATTGCACGGATCGAGCACGCGATGAAAAAACTCCGTGAGCGAGATTCCAAGGATCAGAAACGCATGGAATCGACCCGCGATACCCTCGCTGAGCAGCTCGGCACGATGGGCAAGGGGAAAAAGGCGCTCCGGGCCTACACCTCGCGTACATCGACTCCCAATCCCATTCTTCAAGATCGGCAGGGGTGAACGAGATGGGGATCGATACACAAGAGCATGGATTTCAGCCTTCGGGCTCGATTGAGTCGCCCGATCTATCGAGCACCGACCTTGCCGAGCTGATGGCCGCGTTCACCGAGGTGACCACCAAGCTCGAAAAAACCCATAGCCAGCTCCGCTCAGAGGTCGGTCGGCTCAACACCGAACTCCATCAAGCCAACGAGGCGCTCCAGCGATCGCGTCGGCTCGCAGCCTTGGGCGAGATGGCTGCCGGGATATCGCACGAGATCCGCAACCCGCTGGGCTCGATTCGGCTCTATGCCAATATGCTCGTCGATGACCTTACCGAGATGCCCGAGCAGCAAGAGATTGTCCAGAAGATCGGGCGGGCTGTGCGCGGGCTCGACGAAATCGTCGGCGATGTGCTCACCTTTGCCCGCGAGATGAAGGTGAGCCTGTTTCCGTGCGAACTCTCGTCGCTCATCGACCACGCGGTGGATATGTGCTGTGCCGAAGTTGAATGTCCGGTGATCCGCAACGATCTTGATGCTGATTCAATCGAACTCGTGTGCGATCCGACCTTGATTCAGCAGGCGTTGGTCAATGTGCTCCGCAACGCCGGTGAGGCCAACCGGGTCGCGGGCGGGCAGCAGATCGTCATTGATGTTCGCCATCAGCAGGTCGAGCAAGGCGATGACCGGATCTCAGGCGTGGCGATCTCGATCCGCGATGCGGGCGACGGGATGCCCGAAGAGGTCATCGAGCGGATGTTCAATCCGTTCTTCACCACCCGAGACACCGGCACCGGGCTCGGGCTGGCGATTGTCCATCGGATTATCGACGCCCACGGGGGCAAGGTAGAAGTCATGAACAACGAGCCCGGCGACGATGGTTGCCGGGGCGCGACGGTTGAGTTGTATATTCCAAAGGCGCCGCCTTTGGTGGTGTCCACGCACAAGCAGGTGCATGGAGCTGGAGAGATTGTGGTTCGGTCGCAGCGGGCAGCTGTGCATTCATATGGGGTAGATTGATATGCCAAGAACGATTCTTGTGGTTGATGATAAAGAAATGATGCGCGATTCGATCGGGTCCACGCTGACCCGCGCCGGGTTCAGCGTGCGAACCGCCAGCGATGCCAAGGGTGCGCTCAAGGAGATCGCTTCGCGTTGTCCAGATGCGGTGGTGACGGATCTCAACATGCCGGGCATGACGGGGATCGAACTCGCAGGGGAGATTCAGCGCATCGACAACGATCTGCCTGTGATCCTGATGACGGCCTTTGGCACCATCGAAACCGCGGTCCAGGCGATGAAAAACGGTGCGTATGACTACATCACCAAACCATTCGAAGGCGACGAGCTCATCATCGCGCTCAAACGCGCCATCGGGCACGCCGCGGTGATCCGTGAGAACGCGATCCTCAAAGCCAATGTCGGGCGAAACACCAACGGGAGCACGCTCGGCGTTGCCGGGCTCGATCGGCTCATTGGAGATTCCGACGCAATGCGCAAGGTTCGCGAGCAGGTCCGGGCGGTGGCATCGAGCCATGGCACGGTGCTCATCACCGGCGAGAGCGGGGTGGGCAAAGAGGTCGTCGCCCATGCGGTCCATGACCTGAGCCCACGCGTCGAGTCGCCCTATCTTGCAGTCAACTGCGCAGCCCTCAACGAGAGCCTGCTCGAATCCGAACTCTTTGGGCATGAGAAGGGCGCGTTTACAGGGGCGGATGCTCTGCGGAAGGGGCGGTTTGAGTTGGCGAATGCGGGTTCATTGTTGCTCGACGAGGTTTCGGAGGTCTCGCCTCAGATTCAGGCGAAGTTGTTGCGGGTGCTTCAAGAGCGGGCGTTCGAGCGGGTTGGATCGAGCACGACCATCGGGGTTGATGTGCGGATCATCGCGACGAGCAACCGGGATTTGCCCCATGCGGCGTCGATGGGTGAGTTTCGTCAGGATTTGTTCTATCGACTCAATGTGCTCCCGATCCAGATCCCGCCTCTGCGTGATCGGCTCGATGATGTGCCGATGCTTGCGCAGTTCTTTATTGATCTGATCTGCCAGCGTGATGGTCGGCGAGCGACCCGGTTTGATGACTCGGCGATTGGACTACTCAAGATGTATCAATGGCCCGGCAATGTTCGTGAGCTTCAGAATATCTGTGAACGGGCGGTGGTGCTTTCTGATCCCAAATCGACGACCATCACCCATACGCTGATTGAGCCCTGGCTGATGACTTCGCGCCCGATGCCCAAGGCGACGCCTTTGCGGGCGTCAGGGATCAACGGGAGCGCATCGAGGCTCACCGAACCCAAGCCAATCCAGGCTTCGGGGCAGATCGTCAATGGGCACAGCCCGATCGGCGGGGCATCCGTGTTTGCTGAGCCTCGAACGCCAGCCGTGCCCGAATATCAGCCCGGGGATCGGACGCTGGCGGATATCGAGCGGGACATGATCGTGGCGACCCTCGAGCGGTTCAATGGGCATCGCCAGAAGACCGCCAAGGCGCTCGGGATCGGGGTGCGGACACTGGGGCTCAAGCTCAAGAAGTGGAAGGAAGAAAGCCTGGTTTCGCCCAATCTATGAGTGGTTGGGCGGATTTGCGGGAACTGGTACGGGCTTTGCGGAGTATGAATCGTGATTATCAATGATCTGACATCAGCTGGAGCAATGCCTGCACTTGAGAAGATGCTTCTTTTTTCTGGTGGGCGTCAGCGGATCATCGCCAACAACATCGCCAACATCGACACCCCCAACTATCAGGGGGTGGATGTCGATCCCCAGAGTTTTCAGAAACTCCTCGGCGAGGCGATTGATTCACGCCGGAATCGCAACGGCGGGGCGTTTGGAGCACTCGAACTCAAGCAGAACAGGCAGGTTCAATCCGTCGGCGGGCGCATGGTGCTCAATGCGGAGACCCCGGCCGCTGGGGTGCTCTTTCAGGACCGGAATCAGCGGGACCTCGAACATCTGATGCAGCAACTCGTCGAGAACGCATCGACTTTTCGGGTGGCATCGGACTTGATGCGCAAGAGCTCGTCACAACTCAAACTCGCGATCGCCCAGCGGGTGATCTAGGTTTATGACTCGATAGGAACAACGACCCATGTATGGCTCACTCGATATCTCAACCTCAGGCATGATCGCCCAGCGGACGCGGATGTCCGTCATTGCGTCGAACATCGCCAATGTCAATACGCTCGAAAACGCGAAGGGCGAGTACGAGCCTTATCTTCGTCGGGCAGCGATGTTTGCGCCCGGCGGGCCCGATGGCGAGCCGATGGGCGTGCGGATTGCGGACATCAAGATTCAAGAAGGGGCAGTCCGCCTGGCGTACCGTCCGAATCATCCGATGGCTGACGAAAATGGATATCTCAATGTGCCCGATATAGATACGACCTCTGAATGGGTCAACGGGCTCGAAGCATCACGGGCATACGAGGCCAATGTGGCCGCGGCGGAGGCGACCAAGAGCATGATGGCACAGGCGTTGCGTTTGTTGGCATGATATGCTCTCTTCTTGACAGGTATTTTTCGGCTATGATCTTTCACTGGATTCAATCATGAGCGACCCACTCGGACTCATCTCAGGCGCAGGAAACACCAATCAGATTGGGGCTCAGGGGGGCGTGCGCAAGCCTACAGGGAATCAGCAAGGCCCTGATTTTAAGTCCATGCTGATGGACAACCTCACCGAGGTGAATGCACTCCAGGCCGATGCGAGCAAGGCAACCGAAGACCTGATGAGCGGCAAGCGCCAAGACCTTGAAGGCGTGATCGCCGCGACGGATAAAGCGGATACCGCGTTCAAAATGCTCCAGGCGATGCGCAATAAGATGATGGAAGCGTACGACGAAGTCAAGCAGATGCGCGTCTGATTCGCTCGTTGGGCGGACGATTTCGGGCCTGTGCGCAAGACCTGCATTGTTCAAAAAACAAACTCGAAGAAGTCCGCTTGTGTTATCAAGCCTGAGGTACGCATCGGCCGATGATGCCTTCACTGGCGCGGGTTTCGCGTGCTGGTGGTGCAAGGATTGCGCCGGTTCGTGGCAGGAGGCCAAAGAGTAATGGATCAGATACGCCAGACAATGGCCAACATCCAACAGCAGATCGGCAAGATGACCGCCTCGCAGAAGCTTTTGCTCGCGTCGCTGACCGTCATCGCCGTGATGACCCTATTCCTTGTATCGCAATACGCCGCCAAGCCTGCGACGGTTGAGCTCATGGCCGCCGACGGGCAGGGCGGCACGGTCCGCGCACTCCAGAACGGCGGGTTCGAAGCCAAGGTGGTTGATGGCAAGCTGATGATCCCCGCGGGTCAGCAGCACTACGCCCTTGGATACCTCGCCGAGACCGGGCAGCTCCCCGGCGACACGACGCTGCTCTTTGGGAATCTGATCGGATCGCAGGACTGGAAGGCGTCGAGCGCCCAGCACCGCCAGCAGTTCAATATCGCCAAGCAGAACGAGCTCTCCCGGATCATCTCAAATTTTTCGAGCATCAAGCAGGCGAGTGTGATTCTTGATATCCCGATGGCGACCGGGCTCGGTCGGTCGGCCAAGTCGCCCACCGCTTCGGTGACACTCTTTACGGTCGCGGGCGGGCCGATCACGCAGGGGGTCGTTGATGCGGCTGCCCAGCTTGTCTCGGGTGCGGTCTCGGGGATGAACCCTTCACGGGTTCAGGTGACCGATGGCTCGACGGGTCGGGCGCGAACAACTTCGGGTGATGAGGCCCAGTCATCGTCGCGGTATCTTGAGTATTCCACCCAGGTCGAAAAGCACACCCAGCAGAAAATCGAAGGGCTCTTCGGGCATATCCCAGGCGTGGTGGTCTCGGTCACGGCCCGCGTTGATATTACCAAGGTCAGCTCCGCCGAGACGCTTTATACGCCCAACTCCAAGGGGACGGTTTCGGTGCTCATCAGTGAACAGACGCTCTCGAACAACACCAAGGCGGCCGAGTCGAGTGCCCAGGCCGGTGTGCGATCCAATCAAACCGCGTCGATTGATACCGGAAGCTCAACGGGCGCGTCGGCAGAACAAGAGACCGGGGACACGCAGTATCAGGCAGCGATCGGGCAACGCACGAAGAACACCTTTGATCCACGAGGAATGCCCACGCATCTCAACGCATCGGTCATCATCCCGCAAGAATATATCGAGCAGATCATCGAACGATCCCGCCCGGTGGTCGAAGGCGAGGAGTCAACCCCGGTGACGAGCGATGAGGCCAAAGACTACTTTGATGCCCAGAAGGGGATCATCGAGGGGTTGATTCAGCCTCACCTTGTGGGTGTTGGTCCCGATGGCGAGTCGGTGCAGGGTTCGTTGATGGTCTCGATGGCGCCGCTGGGCATGACAATGGGGGCTGGTGGGACGATCCAGAGTGTCGGGTTCATGGGCTCGCTCGCGGGCGGCTCAGGGGGCGGGATGCTCGGGTCATCGGGGAAAATTATTGAAACAGCACTCGTTGGTGTGCTCGCGTTGATTTCGTTGGCGATGATGCTGTTGATGGTCAAGCGATCGAGCAAGAAGATTGAACTGCCAAGTGCGCAAGACCTCGTCGGCGTGCCGCCTCACCTTGAATCGGTGGGGGATCTGGTGGGCGAGGCGAGTGAAGGCGAGCTGGTGATGACCGGCATCGAGATCGACGATCAGGTTGTGCAGGTCCAGCAGCTGCGAGATCAGGTGACCGAGTTGATCAGTCAGGACCCCGAATCCGCTGCCGGGCTTGTTGAGCGATGGGCCGAGCCGGTGAACTGAGTGAAGAACACAAACGGAGTCAATCCGAGAGACGCATGAATCTATGGCACGCAAACCCAACGAACCATTTCCAGAAGATATTAAAGAGCTTGACGGGATGACCAAGGCGGCGATCTTGATGCTCGCGGTGGGGTCGGACGCGGCTGCCGATGTGCTGCGCCATCTCTCATCGGGCAAGGTCGAAGAGGTGACCCGCGAACTCGCGAGCCTGGGGCGGGTTCCCGATAGTGTTCAGAATGATGTGATCGAAGAGTTCTACAGCATCTCCATCGCCTCGCAATACGCCAACGAGGGCTCGTTGTCATACGCCAAGACACTGCTACAGAACTCGCTCGATCCCGGAGTTGCAGAGCGGTTGCTCTCGCAAATTCAGACGCAGGTTCAGAAGACGCCGTTTAGTTTTCTCCAGCGGGCCGAGTCGGACAACCTGCTGACCTTTATCCAAGATGAACACCCCCAGACCATCGCGTTGATTCTTTGTCATCTTTCGCATCACAAGGCATCGGAGATTCTTGCAGGTCTGGCGATGGAGAAGCAGCTCGAAGTCATCAAGCGCATCGCCAACATGGAGCAGACCAACCCAGAGGTGATCCGCGAGGTCGAGCAGGGGCTCGAGAGCCGATTGAGCAATATGTTGATGCAGAGCATGGAGAAGGCCGGGGGCGTGCCGACGGTTTCGGAGATTCTCAACCTCACCGATCGGGCGACCGAGAAGACGATCATGGAAGGGCTCGAATCCGACGATCCAGATCTGGTCGAAGAGATCCGTCGACTGATGTTCGTCTTCGAAGATATCAAACTCGTCAACGACAAGGGGATCCAGGCGGTGCTCAAAGAGATCGAGAACGACGAGCTCTCGCTCGCGCTCAAGACGGCATCGGAGCAGCTTCAGAACAAGATATTCACCAATATGTCCGAGCGGGCTGCGGGGATGGTCAAAGAGGACATGGAGTTCATGGGCCCGGTGCGTGTCTCAGATGTCGAAGCGTGTCAGCAGCGGATTGTCGATATCGTCAGGCGTTTGGAAGAATCCGGCGATGTCATGATCGAAGGACGGGGCGGCGAAGGGGAAATGATCGTCTGATCCATCCGGATCGTCGGCAAAGGGAACTCGTACGATGGCATTGATCAAACGCGCAGATATCGAGCAATACACCCGCGATGCGGTTGTGCTTGATCTTGGTGATCTTGAGCAACGCGGGCAGATCATCACGCAGTCGGCTCGCTCAGAAGCCGAGCAGATACTCCGCGTCGCCAAGGCCAAAGGCAACCAAATGGTTACCAACGCTAAAAACCAAGGGCATGACCAGGGATACAAAGAGGGGCACGAAAAAGGCTATGCCGAGGGGCTTGCCAAAGGCGTCGAACAGGCTCACGCCGAGCATGCCGAGCTGCTCGAACAGCTTGAAAACATGTGGGCATCGCAGCTCGATGCCTTCGAGCAACAACGCGATACCATGCTCGATCAGGCCCGCACGCAAATCGTTGAACTCGGCGCGATGATCGCTCAGCGCGTCACCCGCCGGGTGATTGAGCTCGATCCGTCTGTCGTGCTCAAGCAGATGGAAGCGATCCTCTCGAGCATGACCGAGACCACCCGCTTGGTGCTCTGTGTGCATCCAGATGATGTCGAGCGGGCACAGGGCGCACTGCCCAAGATGATCGAGCGATTTGCGATGTGCGAGCATGCGCAGATCGTCACCGATGCATCGCTCGAACCCGGTTCATGTATCGGCAGGTCCGCAGCTGGAGGCGTGGTTGATGCCTCGATTGCGACTCAGCTCGAACGGATCATCAACGCATTGCTTCCGGGCAATGAACTCCAAAGCAAGCACGCACCACTTTCGGCCGATGAATCCCGGGCGATCGAGTCTGATGATGGTGAGGCCGACGAACAACCCCGCGGCGATGCAGCGTGAATCTGTTCCTCTCCGAGTTCGAAGCACTCGATCAGATCGAGCCGATGGGCATCGCCGGGCGGGTGAGCTCGGTGCGTGGGTTGACGCTCCTCGCGACTGACCTGCCCGTGCCGATCGGTTCGCTTGTCGAAATCGGATCGGCGATGCACGCCGGGACGACAAAGACAATCGCGGGTGAAGTAGTGGGGTTCGAGGGGGCGCACACCATCATCATGCTTTTGGCCGACACCACCGGGATCATCCCGGGCGCGCCGGTGACGCTCAAGCAGGTGTTCCAGGCAGCGCCGATCTCCAACACCATGCTCGGACGCGTCATCAACGGGCTTGGACAACCCATCGACAATCTGGGCCCGATCACCCAGACCGTCAACTACCCGCTCAACCCCGCCCCGATCAGCCCGATGAGCCGAAAGAGGATCACCGAACCGATGCGCACAGGCGTGCGCTCGATCGACCTGATGACCCCGGTGGGGCGCGGACAAAGGCTCGGCATCTTCGCTGGGCCCGGCGTGGGCAAATCGACCCTGCTCGGACAGATCGCCCGTGGGACCGATGCGGATATCAATGTCATCGCTCTGATCGGCGAACGCGGGCGCGAGGTGCTCGATTTTATTGATGAATCGCTCGGCGAAGAAGGATTGGCAAGATCAGTCGTCATCGTGGCGACGAGCGATGAGTCGCCCCTGCTCCGGATCAGGGCGGCCAAGCTCGCGAGCACCGCTGCGGAGTATTTCCGTGACCAGGGCAATCAGGTGATGCTGATGATGGACTCGGTGACCCGGTTCGCCCATGCCCAGCGTCAGGTCGGGCTCAGCGTGGGCGAGCCCCCCGCGACCAAAGGGTACACGCCTTCGGTTTTCTCGACGCTGGCGACCCTGCTCGAACGGGCGGGCAGCGTGGCTTTGCCCGATGGTCGATCGGGCTCGATCACCGGGCTCTACACGATCTTGGTCGAAGGCGACGACCTGACCGAGCCGATCTCCGATGCGGCGAGGGGGATTCTCGACGGGCATATTGTGCTGAGCCGAAAACTCGCCAACAAGGGGCATTTTCCTGCGATTGATGTGCTCGATTCGGTCTCGCGTGTCGCGGGTGATGTTTCGGATTCGGGGCAGATCGCGGGGCGGATGCAGATCACCAAACTCATCGCAGCGTATCGTGAGATCGAAGAACTGCTCCAGATCGGTGCGTACGCAGCGGGATCAAACCCGATCGCCGACACGGCGATCGACATGATCGAGATTATCAACGAACTCCTCCAACAGCGGACCGGCGAGCGGGCCGAGTTCAAGCCGGCGTGCGATATGATGGTCAAACTCGCGTTCCAATCGGGCGAGATGATCCAGCAGCGCAAGTCCTTGGCCCACCTGAATCAGGGGGCGCAGGGGAATCCATGATGGATCCGATAGGGTGAGTATGCAATGAGCAAGTTCCGATTCAAACTCTTACCTGTGCTCAAAGACCGCGAGCGATTCGAGCGTGAGAAGCAACTGGTGGTCGCCGAACTCGAGCGCGAGCGGTTGGCACTCGAATCGCGTATACGCCAGTGTCAACTGATGATGGAAGACGAACGGGCGACCCTGAGCCAGGCGTTGGCGTCTGGGCAGCGGGTTGATCTGCGGGCGGTGAAGATGCAGGCGGGGGCATCGCTCACGCACAACTTCGATGCCCAACGGGCGGTGCTCGAACTCGCCGGGGTGTTCAAAAAAATGCAGCTTGCCCGCGAAGAACTCGCCCAGGCGGCAGCCAGACGAAAAGCGGTGGAACTCCTCCGCGATCAACAACTCGCCGAGTTCAACCGGGCGATCGCGAAGAAGGAATCGGAAGATTTAGACGAGATGAGTGTGATGCGGTTTGCCAGAAAGAATGAGATTCAGCCATGAAAAAACTCACCAAAGCCATATTTATTGTCGCCCTGTTGAACCTGCTCGCGGTGATCGCTGGTGCGGGGTGGCTTTTCTCATCGGGGCGGGTCGATAAAGCCCGGATCCAGAACATGGCTCGGCTTTTCAATGAACCCGTCGAGGTCGAGCAGGGGAAAATCAAGGCTGAGGAAGCGCGGGTTGCCAAGGAACTCGCCGAGCAGGAAAAGCCGCTCCCTGCACTGGCATTGAACACCCAAGAGCGCAATCAGGTCCGGGTCGAGATGACCCAGATCGACCGCCAGAGGCTCGATCGGATGAAACGCGAGGTCAAAGACCTGCAAGCATCGCTCCGCCGAGAACGCAAACTCGTGGAGGAAGATCGGCTTGGTCTTGAGGCTGAAAAAGAGGCGTTCAAAGTCATGCGCGAGCGGCTCGCCGGGATCGAGGGGGGCAATCAGTTCCAGAAATCCCTCGCCTCGATTTCGGGAATGAAGGCGAAGGACGCCAAAGCGATCCTGAGCACACTCCTCGTCGACGACAAGGCTGAGGAGGTCATCACTTATCTGAGTTCGATGGAAGATCGGACACGGACATCGATCATAACCGAGTTTGTCAAATCGGGCGAGGAAGCGTTGGCAGCGAATTTGCTTGAGTCCATCAGACTGCGTGGGTTAGGGCCCACGCCGACTGATGAGACCAATCAATAATGCACACCAACACGATCAACACAGCCCAATCCAACCCCGCCGCTTCGCGATCGAGCACGCCGATGATGCGCACCAGCAGCGCACCTGATGCGCGTGGATTCGCGCAGATCATGCAGGCGTTTGCGCCCGAGTCGAATGATTCAATCGCGGACACCATTGCCCAAGATCAGGATGCCCAGATCGAAACCGGCGAGGGCCAAGCGAAGACTGATACCCAGGACCAAGACGGCTCGGCCCAGAAGGCGGATGAATCCGAGCGTGCTGAGCCAAACGATCAGTCGGATCAGGCAGCCGACCAAGGGGCGATTGATCCCAGCGATGGACTCGGCGATGGTCCCGGCAATGGACTCGGCAATGGGCTCGGAGATGGTGCTGGCGATCAGGGTGGGCAGATTGACAATCAGATTCAGCCTGAGAGTGAAGCGGCCGATCCCCAACCCGGCGGCAGTGTCGATCAGGTTCGCGCGGAGGATGCCGCGATCCGGATGCTTGAAAATCAGAGCGAGCAGGCCAAGCTGAGCATCAAGGGATTGGTGCGCTCGATGATCCAAGGGGCGGGCGCCGATTCGACCGCGATGGCGGTGGAGATCAATCTCGGACAGATCGAGTCTGGAGCCCGCGTGATTGAAGCCCAGCAGACAAAGCAAGGCGAGCAGCAGGCAGCATCAACGCCTCCCAAAGCGACGCCGACTATTGTGCCAACCATGGTGCCGACTCCTGTTGAGCCCCGCACGAATGAATCCCAAGCAATGAATCAAGCGGCTGGTGTCGAGTTCGCTCGCGTTGATCCCAACCGATCGGGCGAGCCCGGGCTGAGGGTTGAGCAAGCGAGCCCGCAGGCTGCGCAGGAATCAAGTCAGCGAGCCGATGTGGGGAGTGCGGTTTCGCAGGTGCAGGCTCAGCCGATGACCGGGCGGGACCAGAGTGTGATCAATCAGTCTCAGGCGCAGGCCCAAGCTCTCGGAGTTTCACGCTCGGGCTCTGCCCAGAGTGTCCGGGCGATATCGAGTATTGACGCGGGTCAGCTCGGAGACCAGCAATCGAACATGGACAGAGGGGCGTTCGTCGAGCGGATGAAATCGGCTCAGGTGCCAGCACAGACCAACCGGGCAGCCGTGATGGCCCAGGTCCAGCGCGGGCTGGCATCGCTGCTGCGCTCGGGGGGCAACGAGATGACCCTGAAACTCATGCCCGGGAATCTTGGCGAGGTCCGGATCCGGATCAAATCGGGTGAATCAGGGCTCCGCATCCGGTTCGAGACCACCTCCGAGCAAACAACCAAGGTGCTCGAAGATCGGGCGACGGAGTTGAGCACAAGCCTGCGATCCAAGGGGATCACGCTCGATCGCGTGCAGGTCGAGCACACGCCGACAGCGGAGACATCGGCTCCATCGGGCTCGCTCGATGGTTCAGATGCTCAGGCATCGGCGAGCGATCAGCAATCGAATCAGGAGCAGGGACGCTCGGATCAACAAGGGCAGCCCGATGCCCGCCATCGCGATGAGCCCGAGGCTCAGTTTTCCCAAGAAGAATCACCCCAAGCCGTCTGGACCGAACTCGGTCTCGACGCCATCGCTTGATTGAACACCAAAGGACTCAGCTATGAGCGCCATCGACTCACTCGGCTCACTCGCCAACCAGAACTCATCCACCGACGCATTCAGTGCGCTCACCTCCGGGGAGTTTCTCCAGATCATCTTCACCGAACTCTCGAACCAGGACCCGCTCGCGCCCAATGACACCCAGTCGATGCTCAATCAGCTCTCGACGCTCCGGTCGATCGAGTCGGACACGCAGATGGTTCAATCGCTCGGGCAGATGGTCCGCCAGACCGAACTCGCGGGCGCATCGCAGCTCATCGGCTCGCTCGTCTCGGGGATCACGCTCGACAATCGGCGGGTCTCTGATCTGGTGATCTCGGTCTCGATGACCCAAGACGGGCCGGTGCTCAATATGTTCGATGGGTCACGGATGTTCTTCCGCAATGTCGACGAAATCGTTGGCCCGCTCAACGATCCGAACCAGCCCGACGACGATCATCATGACAACGATATCGACGACGATGACGACAACAATAACAACGATGATGACAACAACAATAACGATGGGCTGACCATCGGGATCGGAACCGGGACGATTGACCCGGGGACTGTTGATGTGAATGTCGATTCGGTGGATGACAACTCCATCGATCCGTCCCGCCGACGGGTTTCGAGCGATGTGTAGCGGGTGAGTCGTCATGAAATCTGTTGAATCCCAACTCCTCGAATCGCTCGGGCATGGCGTGCGCCTCTTTGATACCCGACAAGAAGCACCGGGCACCGTCGGGTTTGATGCGGGCTTCGAGCACATGCTCGAAAGTGCCCGAGCGGGCAAGCCCAACACCGAACTGGGCATCCGCTTTGCGCCTTCGGTGTCGGGGATGTTCGATCAAGAAGACCAGTTTAAGATCGCTCGCGCGGTCGATCGAGCCGCGGCTGCGGGGGTCGATCATGCGCTGATTCTGCACGATCAGCGGACACTGCGCGTCGATGTGCGCAATCGGATCGTGCTCGAGGTCGAGCCGATCTCCGATGAGGCGGTGATCGAGGGCATCGACGGGTTTGTCGCCGTGCAAACGCCCAAACCGCTCCGGGAATCCAATGAAACGGATGAAACCGATGATTCGGAGGAGATCGAGCGACCCCGAGGGACCATCCTCGCTCCGGCACGCGTTGTGCGAAACGCATCCCTGGTGCATGCCCTCGCGGGGCGTGTGCCCGATTGATTGTTCATCATGCTTTGATGATCGCGGGCGAATGGCTCGTGCGATTCACTGGCTTCAAAGGAAAACTCTATGGCCCTTACCAGCGCACTCTTCGCGGGACTCTCCGGACTCAATGCACAGGCTGCACGGCTCGACATTATCAGTAATAATGTTGCCAATGTGAATACCACCGCGTTCAAGAGCTCACGGATGCTCTTTGAATCGCTCTTCACCCAGAATATCAGTTTCGGCACCGCCCCGGGGACGACGCTCGGGGGCGTGAACCCGATGCAGATCGGCAACGGGGTCGGCGTTGGCGGGATCCAGCGAGATTTTAGTGCTGCGGCTTTCTCGGGGACCGGCGATCTCCGCGATATGGCGATCGACGGCTCGGGGTTCTTCCTCGTCCAACGCAACGGCTCAAGCTTCTATACACGGGCGGGCACCTTCCGCCAAGATGCCAATGACAACCTGACCACCGTATCGGGTGAGAAGCTCATGGGCTATGCGGTCGATGATGATTTTAACATCCTCACCGGGCAGCTCGCGCCGATCAATATTCCCGTCGGCAAGCTGACCATCGCCGAGGCGACACGCAACATCGCGATCGTCGGGAACCTGAACAAGGACGGGGACCTGCCGACCCAGGGGTCGATGGTTAATCTCTTGGGCGATGGCGTCAATGGATTCTCCACCACCACCGGCGGGTTTATCGCCTCAACGACCCTGCTCACCAGTGTTGAAGATCCAGATTTGCTCGGATCGGGCACCGCAGCCTTCGCGGCGGGGCAGTCGATCAGCTTCAAAGGAACCAACGGCGCATCGCGTGGCGGCACAGACCTCGCTGATGAGACCTTCGATATCACCGCGACGACCACAGTTCAAGATTTTATGGACTTCCTCTCCGCGACCATCGGCATCCAGAGCACCGGGAGCGCAAACCCCGATGGCAACACCCCGGGCGTCACCGTGGACCCATTGACCGGGATCATCACCATTGTCAGCAACACCGGCACCGTGAATGATCTCGACATCGCTTCGGGGGACCTTGAACTGCTCGATTCGGCGGGTGCATCACTGGGCGCACCATTCATCACCGACAAGACCGCCTCGGCCGATGGCGAGAGTGTCCGCACCGCCATCGTTGGGTTTGACTCACTGGGCGCAGAGGTCACCGCCAATATGACGATGGTGCTCGACTCAACCCCCGACACCGGCCCGGTCTGGCGATACTACATCGACTCCGAAGACGATACCTCCGCCGGGATCGCGATCTCAACGGGCACGCTGGCCTTTGATACAAGCGGGCAGCCCGATCCAGATAACTCAGAAATCTCGATCACCATCAATCGTGCGAACACTGGTGCGGATCCGCTGATGAGCTGGTCGATCAAGCTGCTCTCCGACAAGGGCAACACAACATCACTCGCCGCGGCCCCATCAAGCATCATCGGCTTGACCGTCGATGGGCTCCCCCCGGGAACCCTCGAATCATTCGCAGCCGGCGAGGATGGGGTGATCTTTGGTCGCTTCTCCAACGGGGCGATCAAAACCGTCGGGCAGGTCGTGCTCGCCAACTTCACCAACCCCGCCGGGTTGATTGACGAGGGCGGCAACCTGTTCTCGACAGGCCCAAACTCGGGCCCGGCAGCCGTCGCGCCTCCGGGTGTGCTCGGGCTCGGCGGATTGGTCTCGGGTGCGCTCGAGCAATCCAATGTCGATCTCGGGGAAGAGTTCACCAACATGATCCTGACCTCCACCGGGTACTCAGCATCATCAAGAGTGATCCGGACCGCGGACGAGCTGCTCCAGCAGTTGTTGGTCTTGGGCCGATAAGCAATGAGTAGGTTCGGGCAATGGATCAGGTCAGGGATCAAGCGGGCGGTTGAGGAGCAACCATGATTTCGGTGACAAGACTCAACGGGCAGAAGTTCGTGCTCAACGCGGAGCTTATCCGGACCATCGAGGAGAGCCCCGACACGATCATCACCTTGATCTCCGGCGAGCACCTCGTGGTCAAAGAGCCGAGCAAGGAGATCGTCAAACGGGTCATCGAGTTCGAGCGCCATCTCCGCAGGTTGTGCCCGCCCGCCTAGGGCGCCTCGATCATCGTCCGAATATCCTCTTTGTACCGACCGAATCCCCTGAAACAGACGGTGACGATGAAGAGTTGTCCCTCCCATGACGATAACGGGAATATGTGCCTCAAGCTCGGATGCTTACTCGGTACATGGAGGATTCCCGGTGGACTTAGCAACTGTCATAGGACTCGTGGTCGCGCTGCTCTCGGTCGCTCTCGCGATTATTCTCGGGGGCGACCCGCTCGCGCTGATTAATATTCCCTCGATCGTGGTGGTCTTTGGCGGCGCGACCGGTGCCGTCATCTGTGCCTTCCCATTGGCAAGGGTGCTCAATGTGCACTCGGTTATTCTTAAGTCTGTATTCAATGACACCTCGGATGTCGGCGAGGTCATCACCGAACTCGTCAAGTTCGCCGAGATCGCTCGGCGAGAGGGCATCTTGAGCCTTGAGAACCATCTTGGGGATATGAAAGAAGAGTTTGTCGTTCGCGGCATCAAAATGGCGGTCGACGGCACCGATCCCGAACTCATCCGCATCATCATGGAGACCGAGCTCGAAGGGCTTATGGAACGCCACATGAACGGCAAGCTGATGCTTGATCAGTTCGCCAAATACGCTCCCGCATTCGGCATGATCGGGACACTCATGGGCTTGATCTTCATGCTCGGTTCGATGGACGATCCCTCGTCGATTGGTCCGAGTATGGCGGTGGCGTTGATCACGACGCTCTATGGTGCGGTGATCGCCAATGTGTTCGCCGGGCCTCTTGCTGACAAGCTGTATCAGAACGACCAAGCAGAGATTCTGCTCAAGACCGTGATTATCGCGGGCGTGATGTCGATCCAGTCCGGGGATAACCCGCGGGTGGTCGAGAGCAAGCTTCTGACCTACCTGCCGCCATCTGAGCGTGACGCCGTCTCGGCGGAAGCATCAGAAGCTGCATAAAAACCGGACGAGTGTACGGGGGAGAGGAGATCGGCGATGGCAGAGAAAAAAGAAGCACCCAAAGCCGAAGTCCCTGAATGGGTCTTGACCTTTGGCGATCTGATGTCGCTCTTGCTCTGCTTCTTTATTCTGCTCGCAGCGTTTTCGGAGATTAAAAAGCCTCGAGAGTATCAGGATGTGATCGAATCGGTCAATGAAGCACTGGGCGCCAGCGGCGGGATGGGGCTCGCCCACATCCTCGAACGGCTCGACAACTCGATGGTCTCGAATCAGGACGAGCGGGCACGCCGAGCCGACGATAAGAAGAGTACCGATGAGAATGTTGATCCCAATGTGCCCGGCAAGGAGAGTCAGGTCAGCATTGTCCAAGAGGGTGCCCGTCATGCGATCGGCGCGTCGATTCTCTTTGAAGCCGGGAGCTATGAACTCTCCAAACGCGACAAGGACATGATCCGCACCCAGATCGCGCCCAAAATCCGAGGCTTGACCTATATCTGCCCGGTGGTGGGGCATGCGTGGGGGGTCGAGGAGAAGCGATCGGGGTTGAGCTTTGATGAACTGGCGTATCGCCGGGCCCAGGCGGTGAAAGATTTCTTGGTCCGAGAAGGGGGAGTAGATCCAACGATCCTGCGGGTTGAGTCGGCGGGAAGCACCGAACCGATGGAGCTTGGATCATCATCAGGGCAAGGCGGGGACTCAAACCGCCGAGTACAGATCTATCAAACCGGGCGAACCGTCGAACAGACCCACCCGGATCCGAACTTTACCGGCGCGGGCGACTAACCCACCGATTTGCGAAACCGAGGTAGACCATGGCCGACGAAGAAACCAAAGCTGAGGCAACCGAAGAAGAGGGCTCGCCCAAAGGCGGCGGGAAACTCAAGCTCATCATCATCGTCGCGGTCATGATGCTCGTCGAGGGTGCGGGGGTCTTCTTCCTCGTCTCGTCGATGGGCGGCCCGAAAAATGTCGCGGCCACCGAGCTCGAAGGGCTCGAAGGCACCGGCGACGAGGCACCCGTCGAGATCGAACTGATCAAAGATCGGTTCCAGAACATGCAGACCGGGCGTGTCTGGGAGTGGCGTGTCGAGATATTCCTGCGCGTTCGTCAGAAGAATGTGGATGAAATTGTTGCGATCCAAGAGCGCGATGCCGCGACGATTAAGGAAGGCGTCGCCTTGATTTTCCGCCGGGCCAACGATCGTCATCTGCGCGAACCCGGGCTCGAAACCATCACCCGCCAACTGACAACATATCTCAATACGGTCTTTGGGCTCGATGCAGACGGTTTTCCTCGCATTGACCGGGTGATCGTTTCCGAATGCAAGGGCTTCGCAGCCGACGCATAAACGGTCGGGGCGGCAGGTGCGTGGGCACATATTGCGCGTTGTCGATTGTCTTGCGCGTTGTGCGCAAAAGTTGAACATCAAGGGGAGTCGCGGCCGATAACCATCTCTGGAGCATCCGGCGAGGTTGCTGTGTGTGATGATCTATAGATGGAACTGATGCATGTCCGACGAGAACGAAAACACCCCGACCCCCGAAGACGATCAGCCAGAATCCTCCGCGGATTCGGGTTCCGATGAGCAACCTGTTGAGCCGCAAGATGATGCGCCAGCCGAAGATGCTCCTTCTGAAGCCGCTGCCGAAGATGAATCTGAACCCGAATCAGAGCCCGAGCCCGAGGCGAGCGAAGATGAGGCCGCCGCCCTCGCTGCCGCGATGGCCGCGGTGAATCAGCTTCAAGGCGTCGCCGATTCGGCATCCGAACCCGCCGCCGCCGAAGCGTCCGATCCTGTTGCAGAAGCGATGGCACAAGCCGCAGCAGAATCAGCCGCGGAAGCATTTGAGTCTCCAGTTCTTGAGAACAAGCCGGGCTCGAACTCCAAGCAGGGGATGGACTTACTCTCCGATGTCCACATGAATGTGCGCATCGAACTCGGACGCACCAAAATGTTTGTTGAAGATGTGCTCAAACTCGGGCAGGGTGCGGTGGTCGAACTTGATAAACTCGCAGGCGACCCGGTCGATGTCTTTGTCAACGATCGAAAAGTTGCCCGGGGCGAGGTGCTCGTGCTCAATGATTTATTTTGTGTGCGAATCAGTGAGATCGTGGACATTAGTTCAACCGACGCCTAATTCAATACAGACAAACGGGCGGAGGATCCGCCTGCAACAAGCCAGGATGGCGACATGCACAGATCACACAGACGATTGTTCGGGTTCGTATGCACAGCAACCATTGCAGCATCGGCTTGCATCACCAACGCCCAGCTGGGCCCCAACCCGGGCGAGGTTCCCGCGATTCCAGCGATCGACGAATCGCAAACGATCGCCGAGCCTTCAAAGAGCGAATCCGTCCGCCCAGCGATTGATGAGCTCCTGCTCAATGCCGCCGATCGGTTTGTCCGCGAGTCAGGTCAACCCACGAGCGATTCATCAGTTTCTCCCCAACTGCCGAGCATCACCGAGCCCGTCGATGCAATCGACGCCTCGTTCTCATCGGGGCTTGCTCAAGATTTCAATACCGAACTCGAGCCTCAAAGTGCCGCGGTCCCCCCAGCCAAGCCCATCGGTCAGCCCGCCACGCGCTCAGTGCTCATCGGCCCGCGCGAGCCCGCGCCGGGGTCATCATCGGCCAAAGGCGGGTACCTCCAGACCATCATCGCCCTGCTCGGTGTGGTGCTGCTGATCCTTGGGCTCGGGCAGGTCTACAAGCGACTCGCCCGATCGCAGGGCGGGCTCGTCGGGCAACTCGGCGCTGGCGGGATTGCCCCGTCGGGCATCATCGAGGTCGTCGGGCGGTACCCGATCTCCAAAGGCATGACGCTTGTCGTGCTCAAGTTCGATCGGCGGATTCTGCTCCTCGCCCACGCGACGCCGACCAAATCCAAAGGCGGGCAGGGAGCGTCGATGCAGGTGCTCAGCGAGTTGACCGACGCGGAAGATATCGCGTCGATCCTGCTCAAGGCCCGCTCGGCATCGGGCGATTCGATTGCACAATCGTTCGAGCGCACGCTCCGCGAAGCCGACGAACTGACCGACGAGTATCTCCATGAGGTTGATCTGGGTGTGAGCGAGGTGAATCCGGTCCGGTTCCCAACACGAAACGCCCAGCCCGCACGAACCATCTCCAACGACGAGGGGGACCGGGCCGAGCTCTGGTCATCGGGTCAGGATTCACAAGCTGCTGCCGGCGTGCTTCGGCGTCGGCTCGCGTCGATGAGGCGGGAGCAGCACGGGTGAATCGGATGCTTCGTTCAATCGCGTGTGCACTGGTGATGATGATGTTCATCGGGCAAGCACCGGGGCAGGGGTTTGGTCCTGTGCCCGGCGCTTCGTCGGCGTCGCCCTCTTCCTCAGCATCAGCGCCGCCGCCCGCCGGCTCGAACGCTCCACGCTCACTCGACGGGTTCAACCCCCTCGAACTCCTCAACGACGCGGGAACACTCGTCCAAGGCGCGAGCAACCTGGGCTCGGGGCTCAACACATCATCCGGATCGAATCAGAGCACAAGCCAGAAGAGCGGGGTGTCGGTCGCGATCAACATCATGCTGTTGCTCACGGTGATCGCCCTGGTGCCTTCGATCATGCTGATGACGACCAGCTTTGTGCGCATCATGGTGGTGCTCGCGTTGCTGCGTCAGGCGATGGGCACCCAATCGCTCCCGCCGGCCCAGGTGGTGACGGGGTTGGCGCTGTTTATGACGATGCTGGTGATGAAGCCGACGATTGATCGGGTCTGGACCGACGCGGTGGTGCCCTATCAGAACGGCGAGATCCGTGAACTCGATGTGATCTGGGAACGCGCATCGAACCCGATGCGTGATTTCATGTTCGATCAACTCGAAGCCACCGGCAACTGGTCGAGCCTGTACATGATCCTCAACTACAAAGGGGTCGACACCTCAGCCCCTGAAACCATCACCCGGGCGGACATCTCAACGGTCGATCTGGTCCCGGCGTACATGCTCTCCGAGCTCAAGGTCGCGTTTTTGATGGGGTTCCGGGTCTATCTGCCCTTTCTGGTGATTGATATGGTGATCGCAAGCCTGCTGATCTCGATGAGCATGATGATGCTCCCGCCGGTGATGATCTCGCTGCCGTTTAAGCTGATGCTCTTTGTGATGGTCGATGGGTGGTCGTTGATTGTGGGGAGCCTGCTCGAGAGCTTCGTGCAAGAGGGCTCGAGTTCACGGGCCAGCGCCGTCACGGCGTCGATGATCCCGCTGCTGTTGATCTATCGGGTGGTGCACCCCGTTGCCCATGATCCGCACTCGGATGTCGATCCCAAGCTGATGAGGGTTGCCAATGATCTATGACGAGGCATCTATCCAGTTGATCCGCGATGCGCTGCGTGTGACGCTGCTCATCGCAGCGCCGCTGTTGGTCTCGGGGATGATCATCGGGTTGCTTGTCAGCCTGTTCCAGTCGATCACCTCGATCCAGGACCAGACCCTGACCTTCGTGCCCAAGCTCATCGGGGTGGTGGTGGTCGCGATCATCCTGCTTCCTTGGATCATTGGGCGGATCATCATTTTCACCGCCGAGATGTTCCAACTATTTTAGTCAATCGTGCATTTGCAAACCGCCGACTCACCCATGGAGCGCCATTGATCGGAATAGAGGCCATCTTGTCCCACGGCGTGCCGTTCTTTCTGGTGCTCACCCGGATCACCGGGCTATTCCTCTTTACGCCTCTGCTTGCGAGCCGATCGATCCCGACTCAGTTCAAGGCACTCCTCGCGTTCATGTTTGCGATCGCGATCTATCCATTTGTGCCTCTGCAAGCACTCCCCGAAACGGTTGATCTCTATTCCCTTGCCCCGATGCTCTTTACGGAACTGCTCATCGGGCTCATCATCGGACTCATCGCAGGCATCCCAATGATGGCGATCCAGATGGGCGGGTATGTCATGGGCTATCAGATGGGGCTCTCGCTGGCCCAGTCGTTTAATCCTGAGCTTGATACCAACTCGAGTGTGATCGGGCAGCTGCTCTTTTTTATGAGCATCTTCATCTACATATCCGTCGGCGGGTTCGAGACCATTTTCGTCATCCTCACCGATTCCTTCCACACCATCGCCAGCGGCACCTTTGTCTTCTCGGCGACCCCGCTCGAGATGTTGACCGAGGTGCTCAACTCGGGCTTCGAGCTCGCCATCCGGGTCGCTGCGCCGATCATGGGCGTGGTGTCGATGCTGATGATCGCGATGGGGTTCATCATGAAGACGATGCCTCAGATCAACATCATGAGCATCGGGTTCTCGATCCAGATCCTCGCCGGGCTCTCGATCCTCGCGCTGCTGATCGGGTCGGTTGCGATCGTCGCAGGCGACGAGATGGTCCACGCCCTCGAACTACTCAACGCCTGGGTGCAGAGCTTCGCAACGAGCGGGGGGGCATGAGCGATGGATGATCTGGGCGAACGCTCCGAAGAACCCACCAGCAAGAAGCTGAGCGAATCTCGCCAGAAGGGGCAGGTGCCCAAGAGCACCGATCTCTCGGGCGCGTTCTCGCTCTTCGGCGGGCTCATCGTGCTTCTGGTCTTTGGGCCGACGATCTCGGAGATGTTCGCCCGAGTGATGACCCAGTTGCTCGGAGGCAACATCTCCGCCGATATCCTCTCAGTAGATTCGATCTACAACGCATCGAAGGTTGCTGCCTACGAGATGATCGTCGTCATGGTCCCGATCCTGATCCTGATGGCGTTGGTCGCATACCTCGCCAACTTTATTCAGGTCGGCTGGCTGATTTCGATCGAGCCCATCCGCCCCAAACTCAACAAGCTCTCGCCTTTGGCGGGGATCAAACGGATCTTTGGTGTCCGTGGATTGGTCAAAACGGTCGTCAACACGCTCAAGCTGGTGGTGCTGATCTTTGTGTCGTATCTCTTTATCTCAACACACATTGAAGAGATCGCGGTGCTGCCCAAGCTCACGCCTTTGATGGCCCTCGATGCGATCCTTCGACTCGTTTTCAAGCTCGCGGTCATTCTCGCGCTCTTGCTGGTCTTCATCGCCCTGATCGATTTCTTCTATCAGCGGTTCCAGCACACCAAAGACCTGCGGATGAGCAAGCAGGAAGTCAAAGACGAACGAAAATCAATGGACGGCGACCCGATGCTCAAGGGCAAACGGTTACAAATGGCCCGCGAGATCGTCATGCAGCAGCTCGGCGCCAATGTCCCCCAGGCCGATGTGATCGTCACCAACCCGACCCATTTCTCCGTCGCGATCAAGTACGATCCTGACACCATGAGCGCGCCCAAACTCATCGCCAAGGGGGCGGACCTGATCGCGTTTCGGATTCGACAGATCGCCCGGACCAACGGCGTCCCGATTGTCGAACGCCCGCCTCTGGCGCGTGCGTTGTATTGGGGCATGGAGGTGGGCCAAGAAGTGCCTCTGGAGCATTACGAAGCGGTCGCCGAGTTGTTGGCGTTCGTGTATCGCATTGATAGCAAGATGGAAAAGAAGATGAACGAGAAAATCCGACCACAAACACCGGCACAGGAGCCCGTGGGCGTATAGCCTGTGTGCACACTACACGGATGTAGGAGAAACTGACGAGCGTGGCAGACCAACCCAAAAACTCGATCGCATTCCCCGCGTGGATGATCAAGGCCGCAGAGATGCGCACCCTGATTATTCCGATCGGGTTTGTGATGCTTTTGGGGGTGCTCTTGGTGCCCTTGCCCCCGGCGATCCTCGACATCATGATCTCGGTCAATATCTCATTGGCAGTGATCGTTCTGCTCACCACGCTCTACATGCAGCGGGCGCTCGAGTTCAGCGTTTTTCCCTCCTTACTCCTGGCCACCACACTGCTTCGGCTTGTGCTCAACATCGCCTCGACGCGATTGATCCTCACCGCCGACGCATCGAGCCCGGAAGAGGCGATGGGCGTCGCGGGCAAGGTCATCAGCGCGTTTGGGTCGTTTGTCGCGGGTGATTCGCTCTTCGTCGGGGTCATCATCTTCTCGATCCTGATGATCGTGCAGTTTATGGTCATCACCAAGGGTGCGGGTCGAATCGCCGAAGTGGCGGCACGGTTTACACTCGATGCCATGCCCGGCAAGCAGATGGCCATCGACGCCGAACTCGCCAACGGGATGATTTCCGAAGATCAAGCCCGTGATCGACGAGAGGAAATCTCGCGTGAAGCAGATTTCTACGGGGCGATGGACGGTGCCTCCAAGTTCGTCAAAGGCGACGCCGTCGCCGGGATCATCATCACCGCGGTCAACATCGCCGGCGGCTTCGCTGTGGGCACCATCGAACGCGGTTGGCCCGCCGGGCAATCCGCCGAGGTCTTCACCCGCCTGACGATCGGCGACGGGCTCACTTCGCAGGTTCCTAGTTTTATCATCTCGATGTCTGCAGCACTCATCGTGACGCGCTCGGGTGATAAGAACAACCTGGGCTCGGAACTCACCTCCCAACTCACCTCTCAACCAATCGGCATGTTGATCACCGCCGGTTTCCTCGCTGCCCTGTCGTTCACGCCCTTGCCCACAGTCCCGCTGCTCATCACCGCCATCGGGATCGCCGGGTTGGCCTACGGCATGATGCGTTCGACCAAGTCTCGGGCAAATAAACAGGTCGAGTCTGAGACCGCCGAAGCGGCTGCCCAGCCTGTCGAAGCGCCCCCGGTTGAAGACCTGCTCAAGGTCGATGTGCTCGAACTCGAGGTGGGCTATGGGCTTGTGCCTCTGATCGACACATCTCAAGGCGGCGATCTGCTCGATCGGATCAGTGCTGTCCGCCGTCAGTTGGCGGTTGAACTCGGGCTCGTCATGCCCCCCGTGCGCATCCGCGACAACATGCAGCTTGCGCCAAGTGAATACCGGGTCAAAATCCGAGGCAACATGGTCGCCTCGGGCGCGGTCGAGCCCTCCAAACTCATGGCAATGGATTCCGGGCTCGTCACCGATCCGATCGAAGGCATCCCGACCAAGGAACCCGCCTTCGGGCTCGATGCGCTCTGGATCGACCCCCAGCTCCGCCCCCGCGCCGAGATGATGAACTACACCGTGGTCGATCCGACCAGCGTGCTCGCGACGCACATCACCGAGATCGTCAAGACCTACGCCGACGAACTGCTCACCCGCGAAGAGGTCAACAACCTGCTCGAAGGGCTCAAAGAGAAGGCGGGCAAGCTCGTCGAAGAGACCGTCCCCGCGATCATCAAGACCGGCGAACTCCAGAAGGTGCTCCAATCACTCCTGCGTGAGCGCGTCCCGATCCGCGATATGGAAACCATCCTCGAAACCCTCGCCGACTGGGGCACCAAGACCAAGGACATGGATGTGCTCGTCGAGTACGCCCGCAACGCGCTCCGCCGAACGATCTGCGCGATCTACGCCCTGCCCGATGATCGCGGGGACCTGAACCTGCTGTGCGTCACGCTCGACCCCGGGCTCGAAGATCAGATCAACTCATACATCGAGCGAGGCGGACAGGGCACCTCGCTCAACATCCCGGCACGGATTGCGCAAGAGATTGCGACCAAGATCGCCCAGGGGCTGGGCACGGTCAACGCGAGAGGCGGGTTGCCCGTGGTGATCGCCTCGCCTCAGGTTCGCAACGCGGTCTGGCAGATCCTCGAACCCCATGTCCCTGCCGTAGCGGTACTTGGGTACAACGAGATTGTCTCGGGGATCAATGTCGAATCGGTCGCGCTCATCACCCCGATCGGTGCCGACGAGCCATCGAATCAGTCTGTCGGCCTCGGGGTGTCGCCTCAAGGTGTTGCCTGATTGCGAATCTGTTGCACAAGAGCCCCGTTGTGGGGTGGTGCCGAGCGGTCAGATCGTGTACAGTGTGTCCATCGAAGTTCGCCGACGGGCGGATTCACCCAGTGATGTTCTGCGCAGACGCTCGCAATGAGCCAGGACGGCGAAATGAAGCTCAAAACATATACCGCTCAAACCATGGCCCAGGCACTCGCCCATGTCCGCAAGGATTTGGGCAAAGATGCGATGATCCTCCATACGCGGAGTTTTCGCGTGGGCGCATGGTTCGGGATCGGTGGCAAGACCATGGTCGAGATCACCGCTTCCTCCGCTGATCCAACCGTCCGGGCGGTTGCCCCGCGAAGCATGCCTCGCGTCGCGAATCAGCCATCACCCGTTTCTTCCCCTGCACCCGCCCAGGCCATCGAGCCCAAGCCTTTGGTCGAGACCATGCCGATTCAGGCGCAGAAGATCGCACCGGTGCCCGTCGGCGAGGGTTCGACGAGATCAATGCTCGATAAAGCATCCGCCCTGCATGCCGAGCCTGAGATGGTGATCCAGCGCGGGCGGACGACGACGCACCAGCGCCTCGATGTCGATGAACTGATGGCCGCCCTGACCCAGCAACACAACAACCCCCCCAACAACTCCGCCAACAACCCCGCCAAGAGCACGGTGAATAACGCCGGGCATTCCGGGAATGGGAATGGGAATAGAAATGGTTCCTCGCTCCCTCCTGTTGATACCCGCGGGCTCAACGGGCGCGATGCGCTCTTCGCTGACGAAACCACTGGCTTGCCGCCCAAGCCATCGGATCAATTGGACAGATCAAATCCTCAGATTGTCGACCATCCGCTCGCTTCAGCGATGATGTCCCAGCCCAAGCCCCCAGCAAGGCCCGCTTCAAGACCTGCGCCGCGCAGACAACCGGTTCGGGTCGAGCCGATGGATCGCCCTACGATTTCAGCGCCAAAGACTCCATCGCCAAAGAAACCCGAATCAGCGAAGCAAAGCACACCGAATCCAGATTCTGTCGTGAAGTCGACAGATTCGCCTCCGACCAGCGACGCCCAGACGAATCAGCAGCTCCGCGATCAGATCGAAACCCTCTCGAAGATGATGGGGCAGGTGCTCGAATCGACCCGCAAGACCGCGGTGGTGGTGGGGTCGAACACGAAGAATCCGGATGCTGCGCTGCCCACAGGGGAGATGCCCGGGGCTTTGTTCACGATCTATGCCCAGATGATGGACAATGATGTTCCGGTCGATCTGGCGGACAAGCTCGTGGGCTCAGTCCGCGATCGGCTCGACGCGATCGAACTCAAAGACCCATCAATCGTCCGCCAGGCGATGCTCCGGGCGATCGAAGCGACGATTCATGTCCGCTCGGAGTCTTTGCTGATCCATTCCGGGCTTGAATCCGGCAGAGATCGCCCGTATGTGATCGCTCTGGTGGGTCCGACCGGGGTGGGCAAGACAACCACCGTCGCCAAACTCGCGGCAACCTACAAGCTTCGGCATGGGAAAAAAGTGGGGCTTATTACCTCCGATACCTACCGGATCGCTGCTGTTGAGCAGCTCCGCACCTACGCCGGGATCATCGACCTGCCTTTCAAGGTGGCGAATTCGCCCTCAGAGTTGCGTCAGGCGATTGATGAGCTCGGCGAGTGCGATATTGTGGTAGTGGATACCGCTGGTCGATCGCAGAATAACACCCGTCGGCTCGACGAACTCGCCGAGTTTACCAATGCGGCGAGCCCGGATGAGACGCATCTGGTGTTATCCACAACGGTTGGGGATAATGTTCTGCGAAAGACTGCCCAAAGATTCAAGGCTTTGGGCCCCGACAGGTGTATCCTTACCAAGCTCGATGAAGCGGTGACCACCGGCCCCATCGCGGGTCTCTCCGACCGGATCGGTCTGCCGTTGAGCTTCATTACCGTCGGCCAGGAGGTGCCAGACGATTTAGAGCCTGCGCGCGTGGACCGATTGGCGCGTTGTGTGCTCGACGGCCCGGATGCCGTGGTGCGGAGATCAAGCGAGGATAATGGATGAGCCAGGCAGTATCGGCACATAACCCCAACCCCCAGCGCGATCCGTCTGCTCAACCGACTCAATCGGGCAGCGACGATCAAGCATCGCGCTTGCGCGAGCTGGTGAGTTCATTGGGGCAAACACCCCCGGCGACCCAAGACCATTCGGATGCAGAAGCAAAGCTTCGTCCGCCGGTCCGGCGGATTCCGGTCATCGCGATCGCATCAGGCAAAGGCGGGGTCGGCAAGACCACGACCTCGGTGAACCTCTCGATCGCGCTCGCCAAACACAACCGACGCGCGGTGCTCCTCGATGCAGATATCGGATTGGCCAACGCCGATGTGCTCTGCGGGTTGATGCCCAAAGCCAGACTCGAATCCGCGGTCGGCGATGAAGCGTCGTTCTCGCTCGAAGATTTAGCCATTGATGCCCCCGGGGGGTTCCGCCTGATTCCTGGTTCGGTCGGGATCGGTCGCGTTGGAGAACTCGACGATGCCGAGCGCACGGTGCTGCTCAATCGGCTCAATGATCTCCAGGCAAACAATGATGTGGTGATGATCGACACCAGCGCCGGGCTCGGCCCATCGGTGACCGCGTTTATTGACGCAGCCGATGCGTGCCTGATGGTGGTGACACCCGAGCCTACAAGTATCGCCGATGCGTATGCCCTGATTAAGGTGCTCGTTTCGCAAAGTGCCGAGAAATCCGATGCCAAGCTGCCCACATTGGCATTGATTGTCAATCAAGCGGTCAATGAGAAGGAAGCAATCGCGGTGCATACCCGGATTTCGGGTGTGTGTGATCGGTTCTTGGGGTATCAGCTGCCGATGATCGGGTATATCCGAAGGGATAAGAAGGTCATCAAAGCGGTGAAGGCCCGGACGCCTTACATGATTGATTCGCCGAAGAGTGCTGCAGCACGGGATATGGGCGAACTGGCCGCCTCGTTGATCGACTGGCTCGGGATCGAGGGGCGGGCGAGTGCTGCTCCACGCCGACGGTTCTTTGGGCGTGGTTGATCCTCGAAAGAGTTCACATCTGATTGCATATCTGATTGCACATCTGATTGCACATTGAGGGTTTGTACACCGGCTTTGGGTTGGCGTGGGATTTGCTCGGTTGATCTGTATCGGGTATTGTGCGCGAAATGTGCGCTGTAGTGGATTCTCAGGTCAACCTTTGATGCCAAACGCCCGATGGAGCCTTGGTCGATGAATGATCTTCAGCAAACGGACATCCCGGACAATGAATCTTTGGTGAATCCCAACGAGTATTTGGCGGATGTGTCGTCGAATCTCGCTTCGGGTGTGCTGGGGTTGATGGGGTTTACGGTTGCGTTGCTTGTTGGGCTGATCGCTCAGAACCCTGTTCTAGTGATTTTAATCCGTGCGATTCTGGCGATGTTTGTCTGCTCGATCATTGGTCGGATGCTCGGGTCAATTGGGGAGGTGTGTGTGCGTGAATATGTTCAGAAGTACAAGACCGATCGTCCTCAGCCGAGCAAGCCTCAGGAGTTGATTGATTTGGATAACGAGATCGAGGCGCATGCGTCGGTGGTGAAGACCATGAAAAAAGCGGCATAAAAAGAGTATGTTTGCTACCACATTCATGGTCTAGATTCGATATACTCAGGTTGGCCCGGGCAAGGATCGCCCGGATCGACATTCCATAGGTATTCCGTAGGCGAGCAGTTGATATCGGACGGGTCTGGATTCGGTTTGAGTTTGGGCTTTGAAGATTCGAGTTTACGGAAAAGAACAGCCCCATATCCACCTTCGCGATATGGGCTTTGTCAAGGGTCAAGGAGCCGACCAATGACTGCGATGAGATTAAAGTACGCATCCCGAAACTCCGTTGAGCACGCGAGAGCGAGCAACCTGCCCACGCGCTTCGACGATACCCCGATGCCTGAAATTTGGGCGATGTATAAAGAAGACCCGAGCGACGAGCTTCGGAACTTTCTGATTGAGAAGTTTCTCAATCTCGTTAAGTACAACGCCGAGCGGATTTATAAACGATTGCCCGACGAGGTTGATCTCCAAGACCTGATGTCCGCGGGGCTCTTCGGGCTCATGGATGCGATCAATGCCTATGACTTAGAGCGCGGGGTGAAGTTCGAGACTTACTGCGCTCAGCGGATCACGGGCGCGATTCTTGACGAGCTGCGTTCGATGGACTGGGTGCCTCGGCTTGTGCGTCATCGCACCTCGAAGGTTGAGTCTGCTCGCCAGCAGATCCAGATGGAGTTTGGACGCAAGGCTTCGGATAAAGAGATCGCGACCAAGCTCGATATCGACAACAACGAGTTTATCAAGTACAAGCGAGATTCAAGCTCGGTCTCGGTGACGAGCATCACCCGCAAGTGCTACCAATCCGAAGGCTCACGCGAGCTCCGCGAGATTGATGTCATCAAAGACGAGCACCAGACCAGCCCGGTCAAGCTCATTCAGAGGCAGGACCTCAAAGAACTCATGACCAAGGGGCTCACACGGGCAGAACGCCTGATCGTGGTGCTCTATTACTACGAAGGCATGACGATGAAGGAGATCGGCACGACGCTCGATCTGTCTGAATCACGCGTCTCGCAGATGCACTCGTCGATCTTGGCCAGGCTCAAAGCCCAGATGCAGCACCGGATGCGTGAGCTCGAGCCGGTTAAAGCGACTTAGTTCGGGTTTGGCTCACTGAAAACAGATATTCTCTCGACCGATCGCTTTGTGCGGTCGGTTTTTTCTGAGAGGTTTGGTTGATGATCCTGCATCAGCAGCGTGAGCGTATTTTTCCTTCCTAGGGCAAAGCTTGTGCGTCACTCTCGCATGCTCGTCCTTGTACAGAGAACCAAATACGGGATGCGATCTTTGGAAACACATCTCATTGCTGCTTTCAAAGCCCTCGCACCTTGGGTGTTTGGCGTTTTTGCTTGGCTCATGAGCGGGGTAGGGGCTTTGCGATTCACGCGGCAAGAATCGCAGGGAATCATTTGATTTGTGCATACTTCCTGCGTTTGCGGGGGGAGGGATATTTTAAAGCAGCAGGATGCAACCGCCGCCCATGCTATGTGGTACATAGTATGGGCGGCGTAGGTTGCCTCAAGGAGAATCCTGATGAAACTCGAACGAGAACTCATGCGTGGTGCTGGTCCGACGGCTGTCCTCAAACTGCTCGCAACCCGTGAAATGTACGGGTATGAACTCGTCGAAGCACTCGCCAAGCAGACCGAAGGCGTGCTGGCGATGGGGCAATCGACACTCTATCCGATGCTCTACAACCTTGAATCCAAGGACCTCATCGAGGCGGATTGGCGCTCGGCGGACAACGGGAGGGATCGGAAATACTACTCGCTCACGGGCAAGGGGAAGAAAAAACTCAAGGCCGACATGGAGGCGTGGGAAAAGCTCAACGAGGCGATGGTGGCCATCGGCGTGTTGAAAGGAGCCCCGGCATGAGCAGCTCAGCACTATCCAAAGCGTGGCGATGGTCGGTGGTCCGGTCGCCTGTACTTAATCTTTGGCGTTGGGTGCGATACATGGGGTATCCGAATCACATCGCGTTCGATCTGCTCGATGAGGCGGGTCTTCCCGGGGAAGCCGATGCCCTGATCCGAACAACGCTCGAGCGATCGAAGCTTTGGGCCAACGAACGCGCCGAGATCGCCCGCGAGTTGATTTCGCATACTCAGGACGCGATCGAAGCTGGGCGAACTGGCGAAGAGATCGCGTCAGCCTTCGGCGATCCCAAACGCATCGCCAAACTCATGCGCCGATCCATGAAACGCAAACGCCCCTTGTATTGGCGTGCGTATCGCAACATGAAGCGGGCGACGGGGGTGATGATGCTGGTGCTGATTGTCGGGTATGGATCGCTGGCGGCACGGTTTTATATGGGCAAGCCGAGCATCAAGCGGAACTATATCGCGGAGTTGAATGCGCGGAATGATGGGTATTCTGAGGATCAGAAGGCGTGGGGGGTGTATCAGGAGGCGGATGTCGCATGGCAGCGGCTGGTGCTTGATCAATGGTATCAATATCGTGCTCAAGAGGATGGGGGCGAACAAGGTCAAGCGAAGTTGTCAAGAAACACATTTCTGAATCAGATCAGCAGTTCAATCAACGAGTATCAGCCTGGCGATCCGGAATACCTGAGAACGGTTGGTTTGGTCAGAGATTTTGCACCCGAACTTGTCAAGATCAGAGAGGCTTCGATGCGTCCAATCGTTGGGCTGCTGTATACCGATCGGAACGAGAGTGTGGAGATCGAGGACGGCGTGTTCGAGTTAAAACTTCTTGAACCCAATGGTGATCCGCGAGCGCAAGATTTACTCATCAGCGTTTTGTTGCCGGATTTGGTAATCACTCGGCGATATGCCAATCTCCTCTCGTTTGATGTCAAGCTCGCGATCGAGGACGGTGATATGCAGCGGGCTACGGAAAATTATCTAGCGATCGCGGGGATCGCAAGGCAGGGCTTGACGCAGGGATTCATAATTAGTGAACTCGTTGGAATGGCCATTCTCGATCTTGGTGCGAGTTCATTTCGCCAGCGCATTCTTGAGCAGCCTGATATGTGGAGCTCGGACCAACTCGTTTCGATCGCCCATGCGTACGCTCAAACCGGGCGGGAGATCAATCTTGATCTGTCCTTTGAACGGATGGCGTTCGACGATGTGCTTCAACGGCTATATACCGATGATGGCGCGGGTGACGGCAGACTGACTCCGCAAGGGAGTGTACTGCTTGCGTCGAAGCTGATATCGGTGACGGAATCTGGGCAGAGTGAAGATCAAGTAGATGATCGAATACAGTTGGCGATGGATCCGTTGAAGATCATCGGAGCCGAGAGTCGAGAACAGCAGCGTCGCCGATATCACTCGGTGATGGATGGTGCTGAGCGGGTGATTCGAGAAGGGCCCGAGTCGCTGTGGCGGTTGCAGTTGATCGAGTTCCAGATTGAGGATCGGTATGCACGAGCAGAAGAAAGCCTGTTCGGGCATTCGCCGGTGGATGTGATGACCCCGGCAGTGCGGGCGGCAGCGAATCGGGATTTTTTGGGAAGGCTCAAGAACTCAGCCTTTCTGACGATGCTTGCGATCGAAACCTATCGGCGGGATACCGGTCGTCTTCCTGATTCGCTCGATCAGGTCACGCCACAGTACATCCCGGCAATCCCACAAGACCTATTCAATCCTGGGCATCCGATCCAGTACAAGTTTGATGGCGCGGGGTACATCTTGTATGTTGCGGGCTCCGATGGCGATCTTGATGATGGGATGGAGCCAGATCCAAAAGACCCCGCACGCATGGATCTTTCGAGACGATTCCGAGTAAACATATTTCGGGTCAGTGGGCCGTTTGGCTCTGGTTCGTCGGAGGTTGCTCGTGATGCCAACGGGCGACCGATTCTGCTTGAGCCTGATGCGCCGGATTCGGATTGGATCCTCATCGACATGAGGCGGGCGTCTGAATCCCCATCGGGCGACTGATCGGCTATCCTCTTTTTATGAATGATGCCCAGGCTTTCGATTTTCGTGCTTTTCATGCTCAGCATCGGGTTGCCATGATTGTGGCGTGCTCGGAGAATGGGGTGATCGGGGTGGATGGGGATCTGCCTTGGAGGCTGCCGACGGATCTGAGGCATTTTATGCGTTCGACCAAGGGGTGCCCTGTGGTCATGGGGCGCAAGACCTTTGAGTCGTTGCATCAGCCTTTGCTGAATCGGCTGATCGTGGTGGTGTCGCGGACGATGAGCGATGATCGGGATGATGGGGTGCGGGTGGCGGGTTCTATAGAGGATGCGATCGCGATCGGGGAGGCGTCCGATATGGATGGGCCGATCTGGATCGCGGGCGGGGGACATATCTATAAGGAGGCGATGGGCACGCCTGGGATGGTGGATTTGATCGTTCGGACGCTTGTTCATACCCGGATCGAGGGGGATACGGTATTTCCAGCGATTGACGATGCATTGTGGGCCCGAGAGCATGCTGAGCGGTACGGAGCGGATGAAAAGCACCTGTTTGGGTTTAATATTGAGTGGTGGGGTCGGCGGTGAGCTGGAATTGGGATGGGGTGTGCACAAAATCGGCAATTTGCCAGAGAACTAGGCATTTTGTGGAACAAATTGTCGAGGTTTCCGGACGAGAGAACCGTCGTTTTTGAGCGAATTTCAAGGCTTGGCGATCGGGGATCGGGTTTTGTATGGAAGATTGGTGTTCAGATCAAATAAAATGGGCCTGAGATGGGGACTTTGGGCTTGCAAGTGGGGAATGATTCGATTATCATGTGTTCGGGTCAGGAACATGTTTTCCGTTCCGTAAATGGCGATCGGTATGTCAATCCGATGCCACAAATATTTGAGGAGAAAGAGAAATGAAGAGTACACTTGCTCTCGTAGCAGTCGCTGGTCTCGCATCAGTCGCCGCTGCACAAACAGGCTCATTGAGCATCACATCATCCGCAGCATCAGTCGATACCTCCGGTGCTGCAGCCACCTTCACACTTTCCGTGTGGGGCGACGCAGACTTCGGTACCCACATTGCTGGTGGCGGTTTCGCACTCTCAGCAACTGGCGGTGCTGGCATCGTGACAAGCATGGCCGCTTCGGTCCCAGCTTGGGGCGCATTGGGCTTCCAGGACAACGGCGCTACAGGTGACGGCAACTACGCTGGCGTTATCTTCGGTCAGTTGATCTTCCCACCCGTTATCGCTCCAGCAGCTGAGTCAGCACTTGGCAACGGTGCTGTGCTCTTGGCAACCTTCTCAGTCACCGCAGCTGCTGATTCAGCAGGCACCGTTGACTGGTCAACCGCTGACGCTGGCGGCGATTTCATTCTCGAAATCTACGACGATGCGAACGGTTCATTCACTCAGCTGACTGCGGCTGACTTCGGTGGCGTTTCGGTCAACTTCGTTCCTGCACCATCCGCAATGGCCCTTCTCGGCCTTGGTGGTTTGGTCGCTGGTCGTCGTCGCCGCTAATCGCTGCGATTTGACCAAACAGTTGATCTTCGGATGATCTTCATCTGATGATTGATTGAATGCGAAAAACAAGTCCCCCGATCGGTTCGCCGATCGGGGGTTCTTTGTTTTTGGTGGTTGGCGGATAGATAAGGGATATTCTCAGAAAAGCTTGTTATCGGGCTATGAGCATGGGAATTGAGCGTAGGAGGCTCTCAAGGCGGGTCTTCTAGCTTTCTGAGATGAAAAAGTCCCAGATATCGACAAATTTGGAGAGTGAATTTGGTAATCGGGTGGCACGAACCCCGAAATGGGATTACTTTTCTCTCGGGTCACGAACGAGTTGTTCGTTTCAACAGGTCAACGGTCAAACAGACACGAATCAATAACCAAATTTGAGGAGAACTTTCTAATGAAGAACACACTTGCACTCATCGCAGTCGCTGGCATCGCAACCGTCGCTTCGGCACAATCGGGCTCATTGAGCATGACTTCATCGGCAGCAACAGTCGATACCTCCGGTGCTGCAGCCACCTTCACACTTTCCGTGTGGGGCGACGCAGACTTCGGTACTCACATTGCTGGTGGCGGTTTCGCACTCTCAGCAACTGGCGGTGCTGGCATCGTGACAAGCATGGCAGCTTCGGTTCCAGCTTGGGGCGCATTGGGCTTCGAAGACAATGGCGCAGCTGGTGACGGCAACTACAACGCCGTTATCTTCGGTCAGTTGATCTTCCCACCCGTTATCGCTCCAGCAGCTGAGTCAGCACTTGGCAACGGTGCTGTGCTCTTGGCAACCTTCTCAGTCACCGCAGCTGCTGATTCATCAGGCCTCGTTGACTGGTCAACCGCTGACGCTGGCGGCGATTTCGTTCTCGAAATCTACGACGATGCGAACGGTTCATTCACTCAGCTGACTGCGGCTGACTTCGGTGGTACATCGGTCCGCGTTGTTCCTGCACCATCCGCAATGGCTCTCTTGGGTCTTGGTGGTTTGGTTGCTGGTCGCCGTCGCCGCTAATCGCTGCGATTTGACCAAACGGTTGATCTTCACCTGAAGATCACTGAATGCGAAAAACAAGTCCCCCGATCGGTTCGCCGATCGGGGGTTCTTTGTTTTTGAGGTTGTGTTCTCGGCGGGGTTCAGGTAGCATGTCATCAGAGGAAAATATTGATTGGCATCTGACCGGGCTGCGTGTGGTTGGGTCGGGTGCGAAAAGGAGGAAGAGAGATGAAGAATACACTTGTTCTCGTCGCAGCCGCTGGTCTTGCATCAGTCGCCGCTGCACAGTCCGGTTCATTGAGTTTATTATCATCAGCCGCTACGATTGATAATTCTGGTTCGCCAGCGACCTTCACACTCTCGGTGTGGGGCGACGCTGACTTTGGCACCGCAATCGCTGGTGGTGGGTTCTCGCTCAACGCTGTTGGTGGCGATGCCCTCGTGACCGATATGGTTGCTTCGGCGGCGAGCTGGGGTGCACTTGGCTTTCAGGACAACGGCCACACCGGCGGCGGCAAGACCGGGATGATCTTCGGGCAGTTGATCTTCCCTCCCTTCATCCCTGCAGATCCTGCATCTATGCTCGGTGCTGGGCCAGTGCGTTTGGGCTCATTCGTTGTCACCATCGCTGCTGACACATACGGTGTCATCGATTGGTCGACGGGTGCTTTGGGTGATAACTTTGTCATGGAAATCTTCACGGATGACGGTGGGGCCGGCACATTCACTCAGTTGACTGCAGCCGATATAGACTTGGGTGGTATTACGGTGATTATTTATCCTGCACCCTCATCGGTGGCCTTGCTCGGGTTTGGCGGGCTTTTCGCCGGGCGTCGTCGGCGTTGATTTATGGCGTCTCTTCACCTTCGGGGATCATGAAGGAGAGGACGATTGAGCCGTTGGAGAGCAGGTCGAGCTGATGGGGCTCGGCGTGGTAGGCGTCGACTGTTCGGAGTAGGTGGAAGAACCGGGATTCTTGCTGCATGATGCCTTCGGGCTCTGCGCAGAACATTCTCGTCGAGAGGACTTCGGTGATTTGGAGCCCTGCGTCGGCCTTGCGGGTGTAGTTGGCGGTGAAGCGGTTGCATCCCGCGTCGCCTTCGAGCCAGGTGTGCTGTTTGAAGTTGAGGTTGATTGTTGTGCCTGCGATCGGGGCGCGTCCCTCGATGGTGACGAGGAACCACTGCTGACCCGCGATCCAGTTCCAGTCTTCCTCGGCTTGTTGAATTTCATCAACCATCGGGCGGGTGTCGACGCGAGGCTCGAACTCCTTGCCTTTGTCAACGCACCCAGCGATCAGGATCGGCAGGCTCAGGAGGGCGGCTTGGCTCAATGATCGAAGAAGGGGGCGGTGTGGCTTCATGGTGTGGGTTCCTCGGTAGACGATACGCATGGGGTTGGTTCGCGGTTTGGTTGCGATGTTGAGTTGGTGTCGATCGAGTCTTTGAGGGCATCGGTGGAGGCGTCGTAGAGCTCGTGCATCTGGGCGTTGGCGATTCTTTGGCCGATGAGTGAACTCCAATAGATCAGTGCAGCGATGGCGAGAAAGATCGGGATGAGCTTGAGGACGGTTGGGGGCTTGTCCATCATCCACTGGGCAACCGCGAACATGCTGGCGAAGAAGATCAGGGTCGTCATGGCGATGTACGAGAGCATGATCCCGGTCCAGACGCTCGGGTTTGGGCTGAATCGCCCGTGGACGGAGGAGCCGGATTCGTGTTCGGAGACTTCGATGTTGAGCCAAGGCGACCAGAAATGGCGATCTGCGGGCGGGATGACGAGCATGAGGTGGTTGCCGGCGAGCCGACCTTCGATTGGGTAGTCGGCATCATCGACGAGTTGGGACAGGCGATCGATCGCCTGGTCGGGAGCGATCGGGAACTCGATCGTGAAGGTTGGTCGCATGGGGGGGATGTGCATAGGCAGCCTGGTTCTTGAGGGGGTGATACAGCGATTGGGCAGGATACCAGATTGGGTACGGGGAGAGGCATGCGAAATAGCGATTTCATCATCCAATATCAGCAAGTGGTTCGATGTGGTCGGTCTGGTGGCGGATAGGGGGTATGATCTGAGCATGCAAACGACTGAAGCGATTGACAAACTCGGCAAGCTGATCCATGATGTGCCTGATTTTCCCAAGCCCGGGGTGGTGTATAAGGATTTCACGCCTTTGCTCGCCGATCCGTCGGCCCTTGCTCTCGCGGTGGAGTTGATGGCGAATCCGTATCGAGGCAAGGGGATTGATCTGGTGGTGGGGGCGGAGAGCCGGGGGTTTATCTTTGGGATTGCGATCGCTCAGGCACTTTCCGCCGGGTTTGCTCCGGTGCGGAAACCGGGCAAGTTGCCTCGGGCGGTGCATGGGGTGGATTATGATCTTGAGTATGGTTCGGATCGGCTCGAGTTGCATCAGGATGCGATCCATGGGGGGCAGCGGGTGCTGATGGTTGACGACCTGTTGGCCACGGGCGGGACGATGCAGGCGAGCTGTCAGTTGGTTCAGAAGTGCGGGGCCCAGATCGCGGGGATCACGGTGCTCATCGAGCTCGATTTTCTCAATGGCAGGGATCTATTGGGCGGATTCGGGGATGTGCATTCGGTGCTTCGGTACGGGGCTGGGGATTGAACTTCGTTCGCCGGGTGATTGAATAGAAGCATGGGTGCTTTACTTTCCTCCCCCGGAGGCCCGGGGGAGGAGATAAGACGGGTGCGGGCGAGTTTTTGGTGGCTTGGCGCTATGATTCTGTCCCCATTCAAGGAATCGCATATGACCACCACCCCCGCCACCCAGACACAAGGGCGTCCGCTTATGGCCAAGTCTCCATCATCGTATTCGCCGATCACGCCGAGCGATTTGCGGGCGCATTCGATTTTCTCGACGCGCCATATTGGGCCTCGGGATGATGATGGGCAGGCGATGCTCGAGTCGATCGGGTTGGGTTCGATGGATGCGTTGATCGATCAGGTGGTGCCGGCTGACATTCGGCTCGATGGTGATTTGGATCTGCCCGAGGCGCGGACGGAATATAAGCTTTGGCATGACTTGCGGAAGATCGCGGAGAAGAATAAGTTGTTTCGTTCGTGTATCGGGATGGGGTATACGGGGACGATCACGCCTGCGGTTGTGCTGAGGAATGTGCTCGAGAATCCGCAGTGGTACACGCAGTACACGCCGTACCAGCCTGAGACGGCGCAGGGTCGGCTCGAGGCGTTGCTGAACTTTCAGACGATGATCTCGGATTTGACCGGGCTGCCTTTGGCGAGTTCGTCGCTGCTTGATGAGGGCACGGCAGCTGCGGAAGCGGTGGCGATGGTGGTGTCGATCGGGCGCAATAAGCGGAAGAAGTTTTTCGTGGCAGATGATTGTCATCCGCAAACCATCGCGGTCGTGCAGACGCGAGGCGAGTCGATGGGGATCGAGATTGTCGTCGGCGGGGTCGAGTCGTTTGATCTGAGCGATGCCGATGCGGCGGGTGTGCTGGTGCAGTATCCCACAAGTGATGGGCGGATTGAAAACTATGAAACACTCGCCAATGAAGCGCATAGCAATGGCATGATGGTTGTCGCGGCGGCGGATATCTTGGCACTGACGCTCTTGCGGGCACCCGGGGAGTGGGGGGCGGATGTGTGTGTCGGGTGTGCCCAGCGGTTCGGGGTGCCGATGGGCTTCGGCGGTCCGCATGCGGGCTTTATGGCAACGCGCGAGGAATATGTCCGCAAGATGCCGGGTCGATTGGTTGGCGTGTCGGTTGATGCGCAGGGGAATCCAGCGCTGCGCCTGGCGATCCAGACCCGCGAGCAGCACATCAAACGCGATCGCGCGACGAGCAATATTTGTACGGCCCAGGTTTTATTGGCGATCATGGCTTCGATGTACGGCGTGTACCACGGGCCCGATGGGCTCAAGAACATCGCCAAACGCATCCATGCCCAGACGCAGACGATCGGCGTTGGCATCGCTGAACTCGGGCATGAAGTGCTCGGCGGGGTGGTGTTCGATACGCTTCGGATTAAGGTGCGAGGCGAGAGTAAATCCGTTCTCGGTGCAGCCCGCGCTCGACGGATCAACCTACGCGACTTTGGCGATGGCAGTGTTGGGATTACGCTCGACGAAACCGCCGATGATGGGCTGTTGCACGATCTGCTCGAAGCATTTGGCGGCACGGGCAAGGAAGATCTTGGTGAGATGGCGATGCGGGCGACGCTTGATATTCCCGAAATGTTCCAACGCGATACCGCGTTCATGACGCATGAGGTGTTCAATAGCCATCGCTCGGAAACCGAGATGCTGCGGTACATCACTGAACTCCAATCACGCGAGTTGTCGCTGGCGCATTCGATGATCCCGCTTGGATCGTGCACGATGAAACTCAACGCGACGAGCGAGATGCTACCTGTCACATGGCCTGAGTTTGCCCACATGCACCCGTTTGCTCCGCGTGAGCAGTGGGAGGGGTATGCGGTTTTGTTCGATCAACTCGAATCCTGGCTCGCTGAGATCACCGGGTTCGCGGCGGTGTCGTTGATGCCCAATGCCGGGAGCCAGGGCGAGTTTTCCGGGCTGTTGACGATCAAGGCGTACCACGATCACAATGGGCAGGGGCAGCGAAATGTGTGCCTCATCCCCGAGAGCGCGCACGGGACGAATCCAGCGTCGGCGATTGTCGCGGGGCTCAAGGTTGTGGCGGTGAAGGTCAATGAGGCGGGCGCGATTGTGATTGATGATCTTCGAGCGAAGGCTCAGAAGCACAAGGACGATCTGGCGGCTGCGATGATTACCTATCCGTCAACATGCGGCATCTTCGACGACAACATCCGCGAAATGATCGACACCGTTCATGAGTTTGGCGGGTTGGTGTATCTCGATGGTGCGAACATGAACGCGCAGGTTGGGATTTGTCGCCCGGGTGATTATGGCGCGGATGTGTGCCATCTGAACCTGCACAAAACATTCTGCATCCCCCACGGCGGCGGCGGCCCGGGCGTTGGGCCGATCGGGGCCAACGAAAAGCTCGCCCCGTTCCTGCCCGGGCATCCGGTGCGCAACCCGGCGAGTGCGGGCGAGCATGCGGTTGGCCCGGTGAGTTCTGCACCAGAGGGCTCGGCGAGTATTCTTCCGATCTCATGGACCTACATCGCGTTGATGGGCCCGGATGGTTTGAAGCAGGCGTCGCAGTACGCGATCCTCAATGCCAACTACATGGTCGAGCGGCTCAAAGATCACTACCCCGTCTTGTTCCGTGGCTCGAAGGGGCGGGTGGCGCATGAGTTTGTGATTGATTGTCGGGATTTTAAGAAGAGTGCCGGCATTGAGATCGACGACATCGCTAAGCGGCTGATCGATTTCGGGTTTCATGCGCCGACGATGAGTTGGCCGGTGCCGGGGACTTTGATGATCGAGCCGACGGAATCCGAATCGAAGGCTGAACTTGATCGGTTCTGCGATGCGTTGATTACCATCCGCGCCGAGATCGCCAAGATTGAGTCGGGCGAATATCCAAAGGATGACAACCCGCTCAAGGGCGCACCCCATTCGATCGCAGCGGTGGGCGGCGATGAATGGACTCATCCATATTCGCGCGATGTGGCGGCGTATCCGGCTGAGCATCTACGCCGGTTTAAGTTCTGGTCGCCGGTGGGAAGGGTGGATAATCCGTTCGGGGATCGGAACTTGCAGTGTTCGTGCCCGAGTGTGGGGGAGATGGCGGAGATGGAATGATCCGGGTGCCCTTACTCACCGTCTTCGGCGCAGTGAGGTCTTTAACAGTTGTTTCCGATCCCGACTGCGTCCAAGAGGGCGAGTCGGGGCACCCGGCTTCCAAGGAGTTTTATAACGGAAGTAAACAAAGGGGTTCAGATGTCGACAGTCAAACAATTCGGGTATTGTCCCAAGAAGATAGAATACAGTTCCGGGCGAGTATCTGTGACAACACATTTCAATTTAGAAGAGGTTATTCTTCAAGTGAAGAGCGACAGATCGGTGCGTCGTGGTTGGATGCGTGCCGATTCTACAGAGCATCGGGTATTTGGGCTCCCAAAGACACACACGATTGAGCATCAAGCGACTGATTCTGAAACTGAGTTGATGGTATGGTTGATCAGTTTTATACTTGGAATCCGATTGACTTGCACGGAAGCAGGGTTTCTCGATGCTACGCCAATCCAGGTCGGAACGCTGCATGACATTGTCTGGATAAGGGATAGCGAGTCGAGAGCGATTGAGTTGGCAGATGAGTTTGTAAAGAAACATGCTGAGAATCAAGAAATTGGCACGGGTGTCGCAGGTGTAATTCACAGTTTGTTTTTGTCGCAAACGCCTTCATATCTTGAGTATGAAATTTTTATATATTGCTACATAGCTTTCGATGGATGTTTTGCCATAGCAAAAAAGCTCGGCAAGATTCAGTGTTCGAGTAAGAGAATGTCGCATGCTCAAAGAGTAGCGAATCTTTGTGAAGTGTTTGGTTGTCCTTGTCCTGATTGGGCGATTGTGGCGAGCAAGAAAACTGAGGTTTCTGTTATTCGTAATGACTCACTGCATGAAGGATTGTTTTGGGGAGAGCCTCTTGGGTTTAATATCTATGGAGGTATTGAGCAGTTGGCGGATTCAAGGAATCGTCTTCTCGAAATGCAAAATCTAATCACTAGATTTTTATTCGGCATTCTTGGATTTGATTGTTCGGCCTATGTGTCATCTCAATTAGATAGCAGGCAACGATTTGGTGTGGAGTTGTCTTAGTCAATATCGTTAGAGTAGGCCGGGTGCCATGCTGGTGGCGTCTTCGGCACCTGCATGGCTTCTGGAATGCGAAGACCTGCACATGCTTCGCATGAACAGGGCACCCTTTGTATATGAAGACACAGGCGGGGCGCCTGTGCTCCGGGTTCAGGCTGGTTTGACAAATGTCCCTCGTTCGCGGTCTTTGATTGGGCCCGGGAACTGGTGGGCGTTGCCGTGGGCGACGACATAGATGCCCGGGTCGAGGGCGGCGGTGGCGAAGATGGCTTCGTTGAGGTTCTGGAGGGCGTCGGAGCGTTTCATCTCGAAGGGGCGCATGGCGCCGGTGAGGATGATGGGGATGGTGGGGGATTTGAGGTGCCCGTAGAGGTATTCGCCGGTGTCGCAGAGGGTGTCTGTGCCGTGGAGGATGACGATCCCGGAGCAGTCGGTGGGGTCATCTTTGGGGCCTGTGAGGAGTTCGACCGCCCCGGCGATGCGTTTTCGGTCAGAATCGGTGAAATCGAGCGAATCCTTGGACATGAGCTGGAGGGTGTTGATATGGGTGTCTTCGAGGCGGAGCAGGCGGAGCATCTCCTGGACGATCGAGGAGCGGTTGGCGAGGGTGCCGGCGTGCTCATCGTAGGTTTTTTCGATGGTGCCTCCGGTTGAAATGAGCGTGATCTGTCGCATCTGCATAACCTTCTCCCCTGTTCTCGACGATGTTGAGGATGATATCCGTGTTGCGGTCAGGAGTGTGTTTGTATGCCCATGTTGAGCATGAAAGAAGCGTATGGCAATGCCAAGGCGTTGTACGATAAGGGATTTTATCGGGCTGCGGTGCATGCAACCGAGGTGCTTTATAAGCAGTTGCCTCACCACCCGCCGGTGGTGGCGTTGTATGTGGGGTCGTTGCTTCGGGTGCAGAGGTATGAGGACGGGGTGCGGATCGCTTCGCGTGCGCTCCGGCATATCACGCACAAGGGGCACCGGGTGTCCATTATCACCCAGTTGAGCGAGGGGCTGACCCAGTCGGGCAAGCTTGATGATGCGATCGAGATGGTGAAGCAGGAGCTTGAATCCCAGCCGGACCATTCGGCTTTGATCGGGGCGTGTGCGCATTTGATGGTGGTGAACAATCAGCGCGAGGACGCGATCGCGTTTATTGATGGGCTTCGCGAGCGCGGGATCGAGGAGCTTTCGATCGCTTCGGTGTTTGGGCGGGCGGTGCTGAGAACCGATCGGCGCGATGAGGCGATCGAGTGGCTCGAGAAGTTGCTTGAAAAATATCCTGACGCTTCGAGCGGGCGCAAGCACCAGGCGTATAACTCGCTCGGGCACCTGCTCGATCGGGCCAAGCGGTATGACGATGCGATGGATGCGTTTGTGCGCTCGAACAAGCAGTTTGAAGCCGACTATGTCGATGAACGGGTGGGCGCGATGGGCGATTCCCTGATTGCCAACTGGACGAGCGATCGGTTCGTGGGGGTGAAGCGTCCTGAGCCTGTCGGCCCGCGCCCGGTGTTTATCGTCGGGATGCCCCGCTCGGGGACGACCCTAACCGAGCAGATTATTGATGCGCATCCCAAGGGCTATGGTGCGGGCGAGCTGGGGTTGATCTCGGAGCTCTTTCGTGGGTTGGCCAAGTCGGAGCAGAACCCGTATGCGACTGGGCCAGATGAGATTGATCCTGAGAAACTCGCCGAGGCGGCGGCGATCTATCGGCGGGAAACCGCTGCGATGGCCAACGATGATTCGGTCGAGGTGATCGTCGATAAAGCGCCGATGAACTTTAACTACCTGGGGATGATCGCGGCCGCATTTCCTGATGCCAAGATTATTCATTGCCAGCGTGATCCGCGGGATAACTGTTTGTCGTGCTACTTCCAGCTGCTCAACGCTGGGCATGCCTACAGCTTCGATCTTGAAACCTGCGGCTTGTTCTATCGCCACTATCGCAAAATTATCCGCCACTACACCAAAGTGCTCGCAGATGACCCGATCAAGATGCCGATCTTCGAGAATGTGTACGAGGACATGGTCGCGGATCAGGAGACCCGGACGCGCCAGCTGCTCGATTTCATCGGGCTCGATTTCGATCCGGCGTGCATGGATTTCCATTCATCGGGACGGGTGGCGATTACCCTGAGCAACGAGCAGGTGCGTCAGCCGATTTATAAGTCGTCGACGAAGCGATATGAGCGGTATATCAAGCATATTGGGCCTCTGGTCGAGGCTTTAGGCGATGAGATTGATGACTGAGCACCCGCGTACCAATCGGGTGATCTGAGCGCATAGAATGCGATGACGATTCCCCACTCAATATCGAATACCCTCAGCCCTTTCGGGAGTGATCCATGCAGCAGCAAGCCCAACCAACCCAGCCAACGCCTCAGCAGGTCTTCGAGGAGGCCTATCGCTTGCTCCGCGTGGGTGATGTACACGAGGCAGCCAAGCGTGCGGGCAAACTCCGGGCGCACTTCCCCGAAGATATCCCGATCCTGACGCTCCACGGGTTTGTGCTCGCCAAGATGGGCGTGCATCCCCAGGCGCTCAGCGATCTGGTCAAGGCGGCCCAGCTGACCGAAGAGGCACTCAAGAGCGATGAAGAAAACCCGGCTCGTCCGCGGATCGTTGATCAGTTGATCCGCTTGTGTGTGCAGATCTGCCGATCGTCGGTAGCCATCGGCGAGTTCGATGCTGCGAGCGAAGCGATCGAACAGGCGATCAAGTGGGACCCCGATCGGGGCGATGCGGTGTCGGCCAAGGCCGAACTGCTCGCTGCCCAGGGCGAGCATGCCAAAGCGATCGAACTCATCGAGCAGGGGTATAGCGATAAACTCGCCACGATGCCTCTGGCGATGAGCAAGGTCAACATCCTCCTCGGGCTCGATACCGACGACAAGGACGCGCTCGGCGAAGCACTCAAAGCCCTCGAAACCGAGTCTCAGGTCGCCGGGCTCAGCGCGCTCGATCTGGGTGATCTGCTTCGGGCGATGGGGATGGTTCAGGATCGGCTCGGGAACCATGATGAAGCGTTCAATGCGTTTCGGCGGGCGTCCAAACTCCGCCGGGGCTCGTTCGATGCCCGTGCCCATGCGATGATGACGACCAAGGTCGTCACCGATTGGAGCGCATCGAATCTCGCCAAACTCAAGAAGCCCGAAAAGGACGGCGAGCGCATCGTGCTCTTGCTCGGGGCCCCTAAGTCGGGTGTCGATGAACTCGCCGCCATGCTCGGCGAGTTCGAGGGCGTGACGGTCATCGGCCCGCTCGAAACGCTTTCGAGCGTGTGTGTGCGTCATCTCAATGCGCGACAGGGCGTGCTCCGCCCGGTGCCCTTCGAGCCCACCAAACTCCGAGGCAAGCAGCTGAGCGAAGCGGCGGATGCCTACATGCAGCAACTCGTTGCCATCAGGCCACAAGACGGCGATGGTGACGCAGACGGTGCCGCCCGCTTTGTCGATACGCACCCGCTCAACATCCCGCTCGCCGGGGCCGGGGCGGCGATGATGCCGGGGATCAACATCGTGCTGTGTCGGCGAGATCCAATGGAATCCACGCTGGCATGTTTTTGTGACGCGATGATCGGGAACCATCCCTACGCGGGTGATCTGGTCGACGCTGCGGGGTTCGTTGCGGATTGCAACCGGATGCTCGATCACTGGAGTGAGACGCTTGGCGATGAAGCAGTGGGGGCCAATGTTGTCTCGGTGAACTACGCTGATCTGGACAGTGAGCCCAAGAAGACCGCTGCGAAGGTGGCGCGTGAGATCGGGCTCGATGCCCGGGCGACCTCGATCGGGCGTGTGCCGAGCTTTGCGCAGGGCCCAGCGATTCATCCTGAATTGTATCAGTCATTCACCAAGTCAATCGTCGGCCTCTTCGATCCCGCATCGGCGTGAGCCCGGTTGGGCTTGGCTCAGTGTTCGTGTTTATTCTGACAGCACCCGCCTTGGGCATGGTCGTGGGTGTGCTCGCTGTCGTGCTCGCTTTTCGAGCATCCGCACCCGCCGCCAGAACCATTGCCAGAGCCGCCGCAGCATCCAGTGCTTGCGGGAATAGGGCCGAGGAACTTTTCGACCTTGGCGTTGAGGAACCATGCGTGGTGTTCGAGGTGCCAGCACAGGCTATTGGCGATGGTGCGGACACTGGTGGGGCCGTTGGTCGGGTGGATGCCTTGTCGTTCCCATTGTGCATCGTCGAGTTGCATCAACAGCGCAACGAGCCATGATCGTGTGGTGTGGATCATTGCCAGATCGCCTCCCATTGGGGGGAGGAGATTCGAGTTTTCGGTGCACCCGTAGAGCCCGCCGTCGATGAAGGCGTGCTCGTCCCAAAGGTTGAGTGTGGGGTTGTCTTCTGCGATGATGCGCCGGATGCGATGGGCGAGGACGAGTTCGGAGTCGGCGAGGTGCCCGATGAGCACACGGATGGGCCAGGCGCCCACGCCGGCGTCTTCGAGCCATGCCTGCGAGACTTGTTCGTTGTCGAGATCAACGACGCGTTGATCGAAGAGCCCGAGCCCGATGTGCAGGCGTGCGCACAAAGCGGGGGCATCGAGATCGCGGATTTCGCGCATCGAGGGTTTGGGGCACAGGGTGGGTTGGTCGGTGTGATGATCGGCGGTTTGGTCGGTGGTGCTCATGGTGAACTTTAGCACTTTGCCCGGTGAGAAGAGCGAAAAAATGGGCGGCTAGTTGAGGAACCAGCGCAGGCGATAGTTGCCATTTTCGAAGACCACATCGAGACCGATCCAATAGAGTTTCTCGTTGTTTGCACGCGGGAGTTTGAGCTGAAACACATTGCGCCCGATGGTTTCGAGGAAGAGCCCGGGGGTGTATTCGCCCATCGGCATGTAATAGAACATGCGGAAGATGTCTTTTTGGCGTTTGGTGACTTCCTCGAAGGCTAGCCCCGGATCGAGCCCACGCTCGACGAACTCGTCCTTGGTGCTTGTTGCCAAGACCTGTTCAAGGAAGAGTTCTTTTTCACCATTCTGGATGGTGGTGGTGATGTGGGCCATTAGTTGGCGGACGGATTTGGAGTAGAGGGTGATCGTGCCGTCGTCGTTTTCGATGCGGATGCCCTCGTCGGGCGTGCGGAGGAAATCGGGGAGCGCCTGCCCGGTTCGCTTGGCGGGAATCTGTGATTCGGCCCCTTCGATGCCCACCAAGAGCCCTGAGTGTGAGACGACGCGTTCGTATCGGCACCCGATGGGTGTGAGCAGGATGAGGGCGATCGCGCAGCGTTGTAGCACAGCATGGAGGCGTTGAGATGCTTTGAAGGTGGGTGTGCTCATCAGTTCTTCGATACGCCTAGATTGGTGCCCGGTTCGATATCAATCGTGGATGAACCTGGATTGGTCGGCTCGGGCTCGGAAATCTGGTCGGCGTGGACGGGGATGGATGAGCCTCGGGTCCAGATGGTGTGTCGATGCGTCGGCGACGAAGGCTCGGCGATCGTCGATGCCGGATCGACGAGAGAGTGGGTGCCGATCGAGTGCTCGCGCGAGAGCGCAGCCCGCGCGATGAGTGCGCTCGCGGTGAGCATGTTCTGCACTTCCCACCCGTCGGGGGTCTCGAAGACTTTGTCGAGCGTATATCGACCCCACAGATCAAACATCGCGCAGGCGTCTTCGAGTTTGGTCAGCGTGCGTTCGATCCCGGCGTTGTACCACATCGTCGAACGCAACGATGAGCGGACATCATCGAGATCGAGTTCGGCGTGGTTGGAGTGCTCGATGGTCGAGACGATCGAGCCCGGCGAGACCGGGGAGGTGTCGGCCCGGTTGGCTGCCTCGTCGCCTGCGATCGCGCCCATGACTAAGCCTTCGAGCAAGGAGTTGGAAGCGAGTCGGTTCGCGCCGTGCAAGCCGGTGCACGAGACTTCGCCGATCGCGAGGAGATTGGGCAGGTTGGTGCGAGTGCGCAGATCGGTGCGGACGCCTCCGATGGTGTAGTGGGCTGCGGGGTGGACGGGGATGAGGTCTTTGGCGGGATCGAGCCCGAAGGAATCGAGCGTGGAATGGATGCCCGGGAACCGAGCTTTGAAGCCTTCGATGTGCCTGCAATCGAGCCAGACATGCTTGCCGCCTTGGATGGCGAGCTGGCGGACGATCGCGCTGGCGACGACATCGCGCGGGGCGAGCTCGGCGAGTTCATGAATCGCAGGCATGAACCGATGCCCGGAGTGATCGAGCAGATGCGCCCCTTCGCCTCGCACGGCTTCGGAGATCAAAGCCCGGGCAGCGCCGGGGATGTAGAGCGTGGTCGGGTGGAACTGAACGAACTCCATGTCGGCGATCTGTGCCCCGGCGCGATACGCCATGGCGATGCCGTCGGCGGTGGCGATGCGCGGGTTGCTCGTCTCGCGGTAGACCTGCCCCGACCCGCCCATCGCTAAAATCGTGGTGCGTGCCCAGATGACTTGCAGGCCGTACTTTGGATGCCAGGTCATCGCGCCGAGCACGGGTGATCCTGGCTCGTTGGAATGGGTGAGCAGGTCAATGACGAAGCAGTGATCGAAGAGCCGAAGGTGCTCATGGGATGCGGCTTTGTCGATGAGTGTGCGCTGGAGCTCGACGCCCGTCGCGTCGCCCCCGGCGTGGTAGATGCGCGAAGCGTTGTGTCCGCCTTCGCGCCCGGCGCGGAGTGAGCCTTCGTCGTTGCGATCGAACGCCATGCCCCAGTCGATGATCTCTTTGATGCGATCGGGCCCTTGCTTGCAGATGAGTCTGACGGCTTCAAGATCGCACAACCCCGCCCCGGCGGTTGTGGTGTCGTTGATGTGATCTTCGATGGTGTCGTCGGGCGAGAGCACGCCTGCGATCCCGCCTTGGGCCCAGGCGGTGTTGGTGAGGGTGAGGGCTTCTTTGGCGCAGACGATGACCTGACCGGATTTGGCCGCCCCGATGGCAGCGCGGAGCCCGGCGACGCCTGAGCCGAGCACAAGGGTGTCGCAAAAAATCTGCGGGAGGAGCCCGGTCCGAAACGGGATCAAATATCGGCGTGTGTCGAAAATGGTGTTCAATCGAGGCTCCGATGATTTGAAGCAAGCCCCCGGGGGGCGTCACGGTATTCTACGCGCTCGATGAGGTTGGAATATGGTTGGGATTCATGGGATTTTCGGGTCCAAAACCGTCTACGATAGCCGGTCCCCCTCACGCGTGGAGTTGATCGATGGCCAAGAACACCCAAAAAGCAGCCCAGTGCTACCTCAAAGGGGTCGAGGCGATCAAAGTCGAGAACTTCGGGGTCGCCAAGATCATGCTCACCAAGGCGTACGAGTTTGATAAGACCAACCCCGACATCATGCTTCGGCTCGGGCAGGTGCTTATCGCGTCCGGATTCTCTCAAGAAGCCCTCGAAGTGCTCAAGCGGTGCGTCAAACGCAAACCAAACCATCCCGATGCGCTCTTGCTCTTGTCGCAGGCGCACATGAGTGTCGGCGAGATCGACCAGATGCACGCTGTGCTCGATAAGGCGCTCGCTTGGGATCCAACCCACGGCGCATGCCTCCATGCCAAAGTCACCGGGTACATCAACGCAGGCGAACTCGAACACGCGGGGGCTGTGGTCGAGAGGGCCAAAGCGATCGATGATCCGCATCCGCTGATTCTCATGTCCCGCGCCAAGTTTGCTCGCGCGACGAAAAACTACGCCGACGGGATCGACGCGGCCAAGGCGCTGCTCGAACATCCCAAATCGGCCGATCGGCACAAGCGATCTGCCCGATTTGAACTCGGGCACTTGTATGACGCGATCGGGGAGTATGACCAGGCGTTTGAATGCTTCAAACTCGCCAACGCGGGTCATATCCAAGGGAAGACCGTCCACGCCGATTCGATGATCTCGATGTGGACGCCCGAGTTGCTTAGTTCGATTCCACAGTCCACCATCGAATCGCACCGCCCGGTCTTCATCGCCGGGATGCCCCGCTCGGGCACGACGCTCACCGAGCAGATTCTCGTTGCACATCCAGAAGTCGATGGGATCGGCGAGTGCCCGTTGACGGCCCAGATGCTCCGGCGAAAATCGCCGACCTCGCTGACGCAGTCTGATATCGACACCTACGCCCGCGAGTATCTTGATTTGATCGATGGGCAGGTCGAGCCGACCGTGACGCGGGTGATCGACAAGCACATCGGCGCCGAGCGCACGCTCGGGCTCATCAGCCGACTCTTTCCAAACGCTAAGGTGATCCACTGTCAGCGGGACCCGATCGACACTTGCCTGAGTTCCTATTTCCAGAACTTTGGTACCAATGTCCCTTTCTCGCGTGATCTGAGCATGCTCGGCAAGCAGTTCGTCGCCCATCAGAAGTTGATGGATCACTGGTACGAGGTGCTCGATCTCGAAATCCTGCAAAGCCCATACGAGGCGCTTGTTGCCGATTCAGAAACAAAGTCACGCGCGATGGTCGATCATCTCGGGCTCGAGTTTGATGATCGGTGCCTGCGGTTTCATGAATCGCGCGAGCATGTGCGCACGGCGAGCAGTGTGCAGGTCCGCCGACCGATTTATCAATCGAGCCGACAGCGATGGCGCAACTATGAAAAGCATATCGGCCCGCTGATCGAGCAACTCGGCGAGTACGCGTGCACAGAACCAGTTCAAGACCAGAATCCGGGAGCGTAATACATGATGTCGCAGTTTAATGACTTTGGTTCGGGTTCAACAACCATGACGGCGTACGAGAAAACCGTGCGCAACTGTCGAAACCTGATCGAGGCGGGGCAGTATGACGCGGCGATCCAGATGCTCTCTGAGGCTCTTAAGCAGTCGCCTCAGGATGTGCAGGTTCTGCGGATGCTCGGGCACGGGCTGATGATGGTCGATGCGCCCGATGATGCGATCCGGTATTTGACCTTTGCGAGCAAACTCGATCCGAGAAACCCGGACTTGCTCTGCGATCTTGGCTCTGCCCTGCGTCGGGTCGATGAGATCCGCAAAGCCCATCAATGCGCTGATGAAGCGCTCAAGATCATGCCCAACTATCCCCGCGCGATCATGGTCAAAGCCAGATTGCTCCAATCCCATGGGCAATCCCAGCGGGCCTTCGAGCTCGTCGACAAAGCGATCAAGGAGAAGTACGACCCCGCCCTCGTGGCGACCTACGGCCACCTATGCCGAGAACTCAAGCACCTCGACGCCGGCATCGACATGATGCGCAAAGCCCTCGACGAGCCAGCCCTTACGCGCAACACCCGGATGGATATATTGATGGTGCAGGGGCACCTGCTTGATGCGGCGGGTGAATATGACGAGGCGTTCGAGTGCTACCGAAAGGGCAACACGATGTCCGACGAGGCTTCGCCCACCGATCTTGACAAGTTCCTTGAGCGATGGTCGCCTGAGAAGTTCGCCAAGGTGCCCGTTACGGATATTGACGCATCGCGCGCGGTGTTCATCGTCGGCATGCCCCGCTCGGGTACCACGCTGACCGAACAAATCATCGCCTCGCACCCGTCAGCCAACGGCATCGGCGAGAGCCTGATGCTTGCGTCCTTCACCCGCAACAAAGAACTCGACGCCTACACCCCCGAGTACCTCGATCAATCGGGCAAGGCGTATCTCAATATGCTCAGCGAGCACTTCCCCGAAGCATCCACCAAGCGCGTGTGCGACAAGATGCCCGAGAACTTCTTTTATCTCGGATTTGTCAACCGTGCGATGCCCGGGGCCCACATCATCCATTGCAAACGCAACCCCATCGACACCTGTCTCTCGATCTACTTCCAGCGGTTCGGGCCCAGGATCACCTACGCGACGGATCTTGAGGTCTGCGCTCAGCAGTACCTGATCTACACCAAGGTCGTCGAGCACTTGACTGAGAACTTTGGGATTCAGGTTCATGACGCGGTCTATGAAGAAACCACCGCCAAGCCCGAAGAGTCCATCCGCGCGATGCTCGATCACATCGGGCTGCCGTTCGATCAGGCGTGCATGAACTTCCACAAGAGCAAGAAAGCGGTTCATACCGCGAGCGCATCGCAGATCCGTCAGCCGATGTATACGAGTTCAACCCAGCGATGGAAGAACTATGAAAAACACCTCGCCCCGATGATCGAAATCCTCGCCCCGGTGCTCGGCTCGGAGTGATCTGTTCGGAGTGATCGGCTCAAGAAGTACAATAAAAAAACACCCCGTCATATGCTCGGGGTGTTTTTGTTTTCTAGAACTGGTGATCGATTATTCTTCTTCGCTTGCTGGTGTCGGCTCAACGGCTGGTTCAGTTGCCGAATCGGCTTCTGGTGCAGCGGTTTCTTCAGCGATTGGCTCGGGTGCCTTTTTAGGGTATCCGAGTTTGATGCGCACAAGCTCGGTCATGTCCGTGCCTGTCGGCGGGGTCATCAGCGGGCGGGCCAGGATTTCTTGGGTGATCCCGGTGATGGTGTCGGTCTGGATGAGCTCGCCAGTGGATCGGGTGGCGAAGACGAAGGTGAATCCTTCTTGCTGACCGATTTCATTGGCTGCTGCGTAGATATCTCTGTAGGCGGTTGCAATCTGCTCGGCGATGAGCCCTTGATACGCTCCGCTAATCTGTTGCGAGGCGCTGTTGAGCTGGCTTGAAATCGTCTGATACTGCTGGTAGGTCGCAGCTGCATCCGGGTCGGTCTGCTGCATGGTCGAGAGCTGGGTTTCAAGATTGGTCAGCTGCTGCTTGAGCCCGTCGATGATTTTGGTTGAGTCGATATTGAACTTCTCGCGGGCTGCGGCTTGGTCCTCAGCGAGCAGGGCTTTATCCACCAGATCAAAGACATCGACATACCCGATATCGCCGGTCTCGATTGTGTTGCGTTTGGTTGCGTTGGCGGGTGAGACGAGCATCGTGATGACAATTGTCGCCAGAATGGCGGTGGTGAGCGTGAGGATGTGGGTCGGTGATTTCATATCTCGGTTTCTCCGTATTCATCCCGGTGGGATGCAATGTCCTGGGTGCATAGAGTCTGGTCACAACTGTACGGCTCCAATCTCGTCTGGTGTTCAGTCTGGGCACGAAAAAACGACCAAGCCGACATATCAAGCCCCTTGGAGCCCCGTATGCGCGATCAACGCCTCGATAAACTCGCCGATGTCATTGTTCGATACTCCACCAAGATCAAAAAAGGCGATCTGGTCGCCATCAACGCTGACCCCATCGCGATGCCCGGGATCGAAGCGATCTTTGAAGCCGTCCTCAAAGCCGGCGGGCATCCATTCTGGCAGCCTCGCGGCGATGCGCTCGCCGATCTCTTCATGGAGCACGCAACCGACGAGCAACTCGATTTTCTCAACCCGATCTCGATGCACGCCGTCGAGACGATTGATGTCCAGATTGGGTTCTGGGCCGAAGTCAATACCAAGTCGCTCTCGCGGGTCGATCCCAAGAAAGTCTCGCGCCAGCGGGTCGCCAACGCTCCGCGTTCGACCCGGTTCATGAAACGGGCAGCCGATGGCGATCTGCGATGGTGCGGCACGCTCTATCCAACCCTCGCCTCCGCCCAAGACGCCGAGATGTCCCTGGCGCAGTACGAAAAGTTCGTCTTTGAAGCCGGGCTCTTGCACCTGCCCGATCCGGTCGCCGCGTGGGAGCAGATCCATCAGCGCCAACAACTCGTGTGCGATTTTCTGCAAACCAAGAACGAGGTTCATTTCAAAGCCCCCGCCCGCGATGGGCATGACGGCACCGATCTTCGTGTCAATGTCGATAATTCCAAAGCGATCTGGATCAACTGCTCCGGCGGCGAGAACTTTCCTGATGGCGAGGTGTTCTGTGGGCCTCAGGGCGCCGATGGGCATGTGAACTACACCTTCCCGGCGGTCTACAACGGGCGCGAGGTCGAAGGCGTGCGCTTGGAGTTCAAGGACAACCGCGTCGTCAACGCGAGTGCGACCAAAAACGAGGAGTTCCTGATCGCCATGCTCGATCAGGACGCTGGTGCTCGGACAATGGGCGAGATCGCGATCGGGACGAACTATTCGATCAAGGAGTTCTCGAAGAACACCCTGTTCGATGAAAAAATCGGAGGCACCTTCCACGCGGCGTGCGGGGCGGGGTATCCCGAATCAGGCTCGGACAACGAATCGGCGTTACATTGGGACATGGTCTGCGACCTGCGTCTGGGCGGGACGATCGAGGCCGACGGGGAAGTTTTTCACAAAGACGGCCAGTTCTGCGATCCCAAATGGCCAGGCAATGATTGAGGCGTAAGTGGTTGTCGGGGCTTGAATTGGACGATCCATGCTGGGCTCTGGGCGTCAGTCATGCCCATTCGGGGGTGGATTGTGCCGATTGGGGTGCAAGTTGTCCCGTTTTTTATTGGCACACACCAAATCTCGTGGCACCTTTGATGTACGGCTCGGGCTGATGGTCTTCTCGTGGATCCCAGTGATTGATGCCGAGCACACAGGTTCTGGGAGTGGACGACTCCCAAGGGGTAACAACAAATGAAAACAGAGAAGATAGTACTAAGCGCGATTGGTGCCTTGATGATCACGAGCGGGGCGGCTTTGGCCCAGCCTGCAATCTGGGAATCGGACTTCGGCACGGACCTTTCCGATGTCACGGGCGAGGACGACTCGTCGGAGATGGTCACCCTGAGCTTTGATTTTTCCTACGGCGGGAATGTCTATAACGACATCTACATGGGCTCCAACGGCAGCGTTGGTCTCGGCGGTGTGGGCGAAGTTGATGATTATCCGTCTGGCGATGAGTTCCTGTTTACAGACTCCCCGGTCATTTCGCCATTCTGGAGCGATATGAGCCTGAGCGAAGAGGGCACAGCCTACTTCAATGACTTCGGCGATCGCGCCGTCTTCACCTGGGATTCGATCGGGACTTACGAAGATGAATACTCATCGAACACCTTCCAGCTTCAGATCTTTGACGATGGTAAAATCATCTTTGGGTACAACGGGATCGAGGACAACACCGACAGCTACTTTGATGTTGATATCTACATCGGGCTGACCGAGGGGAATCTGGATAGTTTTCCGGCGGAAGTCGATTACTCCGAAGGGGCGTTCGCAACAGGCGCATCCGTTCTCGAAATCTTCGGCTATGACGACGACGACTTCGATCTTGATGGCACCAACATCATCTTCACACCCGACGGCAACGGCGGGTACAATGTCACCGTACCTACACCTGGTGCGATGACTCTACTTGCACTCGGTGGGCTCACCGCGACCCGTCGCCGGCGCAGCTGAATGGGTGAACACAGTTGGACACACCAAACGAAGGCTTCGGCCTTCGTTTTTTTATGCGCTTTGGGCACTGCCATAGTCAAAGAATCCGAAGTGCATTCGGCAGTGATTGAGGTGGACCAATGTCCACAACTCATGGGTCATTTTGCCCAGCAGCGGGCTGTCCTGGAGCATCTGCTCGCCCGCGTCGATCCGGGCGATCTGGGCACGCAGGTGCGTCAGTCCATCCTCGATGCTGACCTCATCTGCAGGCAGCATCGACGCAGCCTTCTTGGGGAGTTTGATCCCCGGCTTCATCTGTGAGTTGGGATTCTTCATCATCCGTTTGAGCACCAATATCCCGATCAAGCGGATGGGCAGCGGCGCTTTGCCGTCAAAGCCGTCGAATGTGAATCCGATGAACTTCGCGCAGTGCTCAAGGTTCTGCCCGACCGTCCACCCGCCCGCGGTGGTCAGTGTGCCTGCTTGATGGGCCGACTCGATCTTGTCGAGCTCCGCTTTGAGTTCCTCGATGGAAAAGATGGATTTGGGTTTCCACTGTGATCGGTCGGCGTGTGTCATCATCCGATTCTAATCGATTTTGGGGCGATGTGTTTGCTATTGTTCACCATGAAACCAGAATCCATCCTCGAAACGATTCTCTATGCCAACAGCCTCGACGAGGCGCGATGGTTCTATCACGAGGTCCTCGGGCTTGATATGGGCGGCGGTATGTCGGATTTGGCGATCCTTTTTCGCATCGACGAGCACCATGTGCTGTTGATCTTTGATCCCAAGGCATCCGATCAACCGGGTCGCCCTGTTCCCTCCCACGGTGCCCGAGGCCCGGGGCATATCGCCCTGCGGATTCAGCCCGATGACTACCCATCTTGGCTCGATCGGTTCTCGCAGTTCGGCGTTGCGATTGAACAGGAAATCGAATGGGATCGGGTCGATCCCGGAAAATCGATCTATATTCGGGACCCCTCGGGCAACTCAGTGGAGCTGATTACTGCGGATATCTGGAAGGGGAGCGCATAATTTGCGAGCGTGGGGGAGAGGGAGCGGGGGGGCGCGATTTTCTTTGCGTATTTTTCTATTTTTTGCGTTCTTTTCGGACCAAAGTATGTCAAACTCAATATTCATTCAGCCAAGGCTATGACGGATGGCAGAGGGACCATTCGTTGGCCTTGGCTGATTTTTTGAATCTTTATCCGGTGCAACCCAAAGCCTCAAACTCACCTAAACTCTGTTATGGCACACACCACTAAAATCATCGCACGCAACGCGTTTCTCCTAGTCGCACTCGCTGGGCTTGTTTCATGCTCGGACTCGAACTCGAAGAGCACCCCGAGCGCAGCGACGCCCGCGTTTGAAGCGGATACGAGTTATCTCGATGAGCTCGCCGACGAGCAGGGCATCGAGACAACCCCGGCTCAGGCCCAGGCGAGCCAAGCCGCTGAGCAGGTCGAAGCCCAAGAAGATGAGAAGCAGTACCTCGACGAAGAGCGCACCTGGACCAAGCAAGATGGATCGAAATCCCTCTTCGGGCGATCACGCGATAAGGCGAAGAACCTGAGCGAAAAAATCCAAGGCTCAACCGATCCCGAGAACGGTTTAGCGATCACGCAGTACGACGAGGACTACGCGCAGGCAGCCGGGTTCGCGTGGAACATGCCCGAAGACTGGCAGATGGCGGTGCCGGGCACCGGGCGGTTCGCCGAGATGTATATCCGCAATCCCCTCGGCAACGCATCAGTCGCGTTCACCAAAGAAACCGATTCGATCTCCACCATCAAACGCTCGCTTCAATCCACCATCACCGATACCTTCTCCGGTCGCTCATCCGCGATCGTCACCAAAAAAGAGGTCATGGGCTTCCCGGTCACGATCTTAGATCTCGCAGGCACCTATGTTGACCCCGGCGCCAAAGGCTCGTCCAACGGCTCACCCTTCTACGCCATCCACGCCGTGGTCATCGAACTGCCCACCACCAAAGTCCTCATCAAACTCTGGGGGCCCAGCGATACGGTCGAGCGGAGCAAGGGGCTGTTCGATGCGATGGTTGAGCAGATGTACGAGAAGTAAAACGCACTGGGCTTATGCCCGGAGCGAGGCGGTCGCGTCGGGGAAGGCGTCGGCGAGGGCTTTGCCCGTGAGCTCGGCGGTGTCGTGCTTGGCTCCGGTGCTTCTGCCGGTGTATGCCTGCGAGGCGTAGTAGGCGATGCGCCCGATCTGGTGTTTGACGGGGCGTTTGCGGAACTGGGGGTACCGCTCGTCGAGCATTTCGCGTTCACTCGCGTAGGTGTCATCCCACGATTCACCCTTGGCGTCTTCATGAATGCGGTGTACGCCGATGTAGCGTTTCATGCGCACGCACTTGGTCATCGGGATCAGACGATACCAGAGATCGGTGTCCATCGTGCATTGCAGATTGCGATCAATGCCCCCTGCCTCGTGATAGAGTTCGCGCCTGAAAAAAGTGCTCGGCTGATGTGTCCGCAGATACCCATGCCGAACCCACCATCGCCCCGGCCCGGCCCGTCGATCGCATCGGATGATGTTGGACTCGCTATCAATGATGACGGTGTTGCCTTCGATGAGCCCGAGTTCTTCGTCGGCTGCGAAGCGTTCACGGATGGCGTAGAGCGCGCCGGGGAGGATGGCATCGTCGGAGTTGATCCAGTTGATGATGTCGCCGGTGCATCGGTCGAATCCGTCCGCGATGGCGTTGGCCTGCCCGCCATCGGGTTTGGATTGCCAGTGGTCGATCTGCGAAGCATACTTTTTGATGATTTCGACCGAGCCATCGGTCGAGCCGCCGTCGAGGACGATGAACTCGCAGAGTTGGTCGCGTTGATCGAGGATGCTGACAATGGCTTCTTCCAAGAACTGAGCCTGGTTGAAGCTGGGCATCACGATGGAGACCGTTGGTTTGGGCATGGGTGAAACTGAACTGGTAGCACAGGCGTCTCGCCTGTGATCTTACATGCCTGAAGAAAAAGACACAGGCGGGACGCCTGTGCTACGGGGGGAAGGTTTTAGCTCACGCCGAGGAGGTCGATCTCGAAGATGAGGTCGGCCTTGGGTGGGATCGCTCCGCCCGCGCCGGCCTCGCCGTAGGCTTTCATGTAGGGGATGGTGAGTTTGCGCTTGCCGCCGACCTTCATGCCCGGGATACCTTCTTGCCATCCTTGGATGAGGTTATTGAGCGGGAAGTTGATCGGGTCGCCGCCGTGGGACGAGTCGAAGACGGTGCCGTCCATGAGTTCGCCTTTGTAGTGGACTTTGACCGTTGCGCTCGGCTGGCATTCATCGCCTTCGCCAACGGTGAGGTCTTCGATGATGATTTCGGTGATTGGCTCGCTCATTGGGGGGATCCTTTCGGTGGTGGTGAGATTGGTTGGTATGGTAGCCTGCGAAGGTTCGCTGAACCATTGGCATGGGCTATGCGATGTCGGGCAAGTCGAGGTCTGGGATGCTTGAAAACGGGATTCGGCGGGGTGCCGAGTCGGTGACGCCGTGCATTGAACCGAAATAGATCGAGGCGTGCCCCTGCTTGCGGTTGATGGTATCCATCGTGTGGGCCAATCGGGTGCGTTTGCGATCGAGCTCGAACAGAGGCTCTTCGACATTCCCATCGCTGACGAGCCCAGTGAGGGTGACGCTGACGCAGAAGATGTACTCGAATGGTTGACGATCCCAGAGCCGAGCCAGGTGCCACAAGAGGCGCACAGTGTCCTGGCAGGGCTCGAGTTTGACATCGGTGTGCCATGACGAGGCATCGGGTGGTTTGAGATCAATGGTGAGCCGGGTGCACCAGTATCCTTCCCAGCGCATCCGTGCTGCCGCCTTGTGCAACAATCGGATCGCGACGGCTCGGGCTTGCTCGCGATGTCGCAAATCCGGGGCGAGGACATGCTGGTGCCCGCAGGATTTTTTGCGGGTCTTGGGGATGGGGGTTTCGTCGCCACGCAGCCAATGCCACCAAGTCTCGCCGAGCACGCTGCCCCACGCTTTGCGCAGTGTCGGTCGCGACGCTCGGCACAACTGGGCAACGGTGCGGATGCCGTAGCGGTGGAGACGGGCTTCGATCCCGTCGCCGATCCCGGGGAAGTCGGTGAGTTCGAGCCCGTGCAAACGAATCGGGAGTTCGCGCTGTTCGATGACGACCAAGCCATCGGGCTTCATCATGTTCGATGCGGTCTTGGCGAGCATCCGGTTGGGGGCGATCCCGATCGAGCAGCGGAGGTACTGCCCAGCGATCTCACGGATCGCGTGCTTCATCTGCATCGCCAACTCGCGGGCACGATCGATCTCGCGGTCTGGGCCGGTGAGCCGGAATGACATCTCGTCGATCGAGAACACCCCCTCGACCGGGTACACCGTGTCGACGGCTTCGAGGATTTTGTGGTGCATCTTGATGTATTCGTCCGGGCGCGAAGTGACGAGGATGATCCCGGGGCATTTCTCGTAGGCCTCGCGGACGCCGCACCCGGTTTTGATCCCAAAGTGCTTGGCTTCATAACTCGCTGCGATGCAGCAGGTTGAGTCACAGTCATTCGGGATGATCCCGAGGGGCTTGCCTCGCAGCGACGGGACAAGCTGCTGCTCGACGGAGGCAAAGAAGGCGTTGAGATCAAGAAAGGTGGTCGGCATACCGAAAGGATACCAAACAAAATGGGGATCGTCAAGCGAAATCTGAACGAGCCGCGATCGTGAGGGAGTGGTTTCTTAGGTGTGGATTCGTCTTTGAAAGCCCACTCCCTGACGGTCGGGGCTCGTTGGGAGGGGATGGGGGATTTAGAGCTTCCGCCCATCGCGCATGGCTCGACGGGCGTCGATGGAGTCGAGGTTGATGCCGCACTCTGGGCAGGTGGTGGGGCGGGGGAGTCCGGTCACATCGTACTGGCAGAAATAGCAGTGCCCGCCCACCGTCACCGCCCGGGCGTATTCATCAAGAATCGCGTTCCAGATGCTCTCAATCGATTCCGCCGCGATCTGAGATTGGAGAAAGCCGGGCGTTTCGAGGACAATCCGGTACCGGTCGGTCTTTTTCTCGCTCGTTTCAATGGCTTTGGCGCGGACGCCTCGGATCGAGAGCCCGTAGAGAATCTGGGCGACATCGGGCTGGTTGTTGGCCGTGGTGATGATTGAATCAGGATCGGTTTGGGAATGAGCCACCGGTGAGGATAGGGGGATGCAGTGGGTCTATCCTCCCTCCATGCCTCCTCAAAGGAACGAAGAACTCGCCCATATCCCGGTGCTGCCCGACGAGGTGGTCGAGCTGCTCGATCCCCACCCCGGCGAGGTCTTTGTCGATTGCACCGCCGGGCTCGGCGGGCACGCCGCGTTGATTGCGAAGAAGATTGGTCCAACGGGCACGATCGTGCTCAATGATCTGGATCAGGGGAATCTCGATCGGGCTAAAATCAATGTGGCCAAAGTGTTATGTCCTGATGATCCGGGTTCGGCCAAGGTGCATGTTATCCGGGGGAACTTTGCCGAGTTGCCGATCAAGGTGCGGGAGTTGGGGTTGTCGGCGGACATGATTCTGGCAGATTTAGGATTCGCAAGCACCCAGGTCGATGATCCCAATCGTGGATTAAGTTTCCGGTTTTCTGCCCCATTAGACATGCGATTGGATCAATCCACCCCAATCACGGCTGCCGAACTGGTCAATACGCTCCCAGAACGCGATCTGGCGGACATCCTCTGGCGATATGGGGAAGAAAAATCGGCTCGGCGCATCGCGGCAAAACTTGTTGCTGCAAGAGAGGTTGAGCCGATTACAACGACAGATCGGTTAGCTGAGCTTGTGCGTTCGGTGAGCCGCGGACCTCGCGGTTCGATCAATCCAGCAACGAAGACCTTCCAGGCGTTGCGGATCGCGGTCAATGATGAACTGGGCAGCCTCGATGCGCTGCTCCGGGTCATGGGCATCGCGCTTCGCAAGCAGTCCCAAACTGGGGCAAACGGGGATTCGAGCTGGATCGGATCGGATGCACGGGTCGCGGTCATCGCGTTTCATTCGCTCGAAGATCGCCCAGTCAAACGGGCGTTCTCGGAGTGGACGAAATCCGGGTGGGCCAAGCCGATCACCAAAGGCGTGGTTGTCGGCAGTGATGCCGAGATCGCGTCGAACCCGCGGGCCAGATCGGCCAAGCTGCGGGTGTGCCGATCGGTTCGCGGAGACGCGGGCGGATAGATTCAGATTGTGTTCTTCGCTCAGGGTCAAGGATCGACTCATGGGTGATCCGTCTCTCTTATTTATATCCTCCCTCCTCTCACCCGCAAGGAAGCGACCGTGACCAGAGAAAGCAAACTCGCCCTCATTATCGGATTTGTGCTCGTGCTCGTCGTTGGTGTGCTCGTCTCCGATCATTTTTCGCAGGCCAACTCCATGTCACTCGATATGACGGCAGCGGATGGCGCGGCACAAGCGCCAAGTATCGAGCTCGGGGTCATCGAGAAGCAGAGGCTCGGCTCGGCCATCGACTCGGCAATCACCGAACCAGTGGTGATCTCCAATGGGCGATCGTTTGGGAAGGAATCGGACATCAGTCCGGGATCCTCGATCCTCGATCAGGTCATTGACCAAGTGCAAGACACCGAGTTTCCAGAGGCTATGGAACTCACAAAGCCTCGCGAAGAGCAGGATCAACAAACCATACCAACCAAGGCATATACCGTCCGCGCAGGCGATACCCTCATCGGCATCGCCCGCCGACAGCTCGGCAATGGCGAACGCTGGACACTGATCCACCGCCTCAACGCCGATGTGCTCGGGCCCGACGCGATCCTCAAGATCGGGATGCGCCTCCGTATACCCGCAGATGCACGGACATCTGGCAAGCCCGAGCGCAGTTCGAGCAGGGCCTACACCGTGGTCTCGGGCGATATCCTCGGGAATATCTCAATGAAGTTACTCGGCACCTCGAAGCGAGCCGACGAGATCGCCAAACTCAACGGGCTCGAGAGCGCAAACGATATTCGGATCGGGATGATCCTCAAGATTCCTGCCAAGTGAGTGTGTAAATCCCCACTGGGGTGTTGGAGTGTCGTGTGTTTATCAAGATGGTGGTTCTGATTCTGGTGTGCGGGAGCAGCGGCGTGGGGCTCCTATCGGTGCGCCAGTCCCGATTGCAGGCCGCCCATGAGATGGCCGAGGCTCGGCATCGGAGCCAAATACTCGAAGAGGTGCTCGGCGAGCTCCGCGCGAGTATCGCCCAGATCAGCACCCCCGATCGCGTGGCGGATTTGCTCGCAGCTGACGATCGGTACACCCCCGCGATCCATCAGCGGGCTACGCTTGTGCAACTCGCCGAGCCGATCGAAACGCCGATGGGCTTTGATGGTTCCCAACAAGACCAAGCCCCATGGCTCGATGATCGGTTCCGGGATCAGCACGCCTGGATTCTCAGCGACGGGTCGCGCGTGATTCTGGTTGATGACTAATCGACGACTGATTGACAACGCCCCGAAGCCAGCCGCCACAAGCCTGCTCTAGACCGAGGAGAGCACCCTCATGCTCAATGAACGCGATGCACTGATGAACCCCGAGCCTTCAGCCAATCCCCAAAGCGATGCGCGGAGCACGCGGATTTCATGGATACTCCGGATCGGTACGCTTGTTGGGCTCGCGATTGTCGTGGGGCGGGTGATCCAGCTTCAGGTCGCGCCCGGGGAACAACTCGAAGGGTTCGTGGCGGCAAGGCAGACCTCGGAAACCCTCAAATCGGTACGGGGCGACCTGCTCGATCGGCGCGGGCGGGTCTTGGCGACAACCCGGGTGGGGTATCGCGTGATTATCGATCCCGTCGGGCTCGAGCAAGCGATGCGCAATGATCCCGCAGCGATTGATCGCCTGATCGTGAGTCTCGACCAAGTGATCGACATGCCAATCGCCGAGATTGCCGACCGGATCATCACCATGCTTGTGCGCAACGAGAAGATTCGGATTGCATCGCGTGAGCAGACGGATTCGCAAGGGGCAAAGAGTGCTGGGGGTTCGGGTTTGGCGACGATCGGGAGCGGGGATCAGCCCGCGCCTCGGACGATGAAGCTTTCGCGGTATTTGCCGATGGGTGAGCCGATGGATCAGACGAAGACGCAGCAGATGCGCGAGCTGATGAAAGACAACACGCTGGTGGGGGTGACCCTTGAGCATACCGCGATGCGCGTACAAACCAGCGATGCACTCGTCGGCTCAATTGTGGGCAAGTACGCGTTTGCACCAGACGCGACTCAGCGGACCGGTGTGATGGGGGCAGAGAAGTTATTCGAGGCTCGCCTTGTTGGTGAGGATGGATCGAAGACCTATGTGCGTGATGACAAGGGGCGCCCCCTCTGGGTCCAGCGCGGAGCATGGGTCGAGAGCGCCAAAGGTCAAGATGTTCGGCTGAGCATTGATCTTGAGATTCAGCGCATGGTGCACGAACAACTCGTGCGCGGGGTGGAGGACGCCGACGCGGCTGGCGGGCGCGCGATCGTGCTCAACCCAAACACCGGCGAGATCCTCGCGATAACCGATGTGCTCCGGGAGATCCCCAACTTGGCAACCGTCGATTGGTGGGATCCCAAGTCGGGCGAGCCCCGCCCAACGATGCCCGCGGAGAAGGATCAGCCACGCTACAAGGTGCTCCGCGATGATCCAAACCGAGCGAAGAACCCGGCGATGGCCATCAATCGGTGCCTTGAGGAAGTCTATGAGCCGGGCTCGACCTTGAAACCATTCGCCTGGACACTCGCCAAATCCAACGGGTTGCTCCCCGATGATGAGCAGCTCAATATCCGCAAAAAATCGATCCGCACAAGCTACGGGCGCGTGGTTTCCGATGCCTACACCCACGATGATCTCGATGGATGGGACGATGTGCTCCGGTATTCATCGAACATCGGCATGTCGATCGCAACATCTCGGCTGAGTCACGATCAACTCCGAGGGATGGTCAACGCGCTTGGCTTTGGTCAGCAGACCGGCATCGGGCTCGGAGGCGAAGCGAGCGGGCTTGTCACCTCCAAGGAAAACTGGTCAGATTTTTCACAAACATCGGTCGGCATGGGATACGAAATCGCCGTGACTCCGATCCAGATGGTGCGAGCGTTTTCGGTCTTTGCACGACACGGCGAGATGGCGGGGACACTCCCCGAGGTTCGGTTGACCGCAGCCGGCGATCGAAACAAGCCGGGTATGATCGGCGATGCGACGATTGTCGAGCGGGTGTTCTCGGCTGAGTCGGCAAGCCGAACAATCGGACCGATGCGCGAGGTCGCGAAGAAAATGGACGAGAAAAAACGCCAGCAGTACCCCGATGATCCCACACCAATGTATTCAATGTTCGGCAAGTCGGGGACCTCGCATATCGCGATGGTGCCTCCAGCGGAGTTCGCAGGGTTTCGGGCACCAAAGAGCAAACTGGCCTATTTCCCGAAGCAGCATCATTCGAGTTTCATCGTCGCAGCACCCGCCGATGCACCCGAAATCGTGGTGCTGGTGGTGATTGATGACATCGGGCCCGAGCGGGTCACTCAGGATCATCATTATGGTTCGTGGGTCGCCGGGCCAGTGGTTCGCCGAATCGTTGAAGATACGCTCCCCTACCTCGGGGTCGAGCCTGATGTGGGGATGGAACAAGCGGTGTCGGTGCGGTGAAGATGGGTAAGAGTGCCTTTCGTGTGGTATCAGGCTAAAAACCCATAAAAAAGATATCTTTGCCTCATATTTGTGTTGTGCGGGAAAGATGTTTCGCGTATCCTCAATACCCGAGAGTGCACCCGATTGTGGGGGCGAGAAGATATTGGCATTTCGCTTCAAAGCGAGCCAAGTTTCAAGGGAGAGGATAATGCAAAGAATACGAATCACAGTTGGGATGCTTGCGCTGCTGGCAGGGGTTGCTCAGGCAGATGTGTACACCGACGCGATCGATGACATTGATGGCAATATTGTGGGTGCCGACATCCTCAATATCTCGCAGGTCGAAGTCACCAACGATGCCAACTACATCTACTTTTCGATCAGCGTGACTGGCGATCTCGATGCTGCCAACTGGGGCAAGTATGCCATCGGGATGGACACCGGGCGCAACGCGGGCGACAACTCGAACCCTTGGGGCCGGAATGTTGACTGGGGACGCGGCATCACTGATTTTGCAGGCTCATGGGCCGACGACGGCGGGTCCGGTGTTGGCGCCGAGCTCTACGCATGGAATGGTGGATGGGGCTTGACCGACGCGACTTACGCAGCGGGCACCGACATTCTTGGCGATGATACGGATCACGCATCTGGCATTCAGCGGATCGCCATTTCGCTTGCTGCACTCGGGCTTAGCAACGGCGATGTGCTCGCGTTTGATGTTTTCTCGACCGGAGGCAATGTCGGCGATGCAGGGATCGACATGCTGAGCCGATCCGATGCATCGACCGATTGGTGGACGAACCAGTCGCTTTCAGGAGAGCTTTTGTCTTACACTGTCCAAGTGGTTCCGCTGCCGAGTTCGGCGATGGCCGGGCTACTCGGGCTCGGTGGAGTGGCAGTGTTCAAGCGGCTCCGACGATGAACTGATTCAAGCAAACTGCATTGAAACAAAGCAGCATTCGCACCCGGATTTACCCGGGTGTTTTTTATGGGCCTCGACTTGGGGAGCCAGTCTTGAGTGCGTAGGCAGAATCAGTGCCAGCGTACGGCTTGCGAACAGAACCCGATCAAGAAATGTTTCGTGGAGTAAAGCCCGGAAAACCGGTAAAAATTGGCAAAACAGAACCAAATTGGCATTGTTTAGGAAACAAGTTTCGTGTATCCTTTATACAAGAGATCGGGCGCATGGGTTGTGCCTGTTCAGAGAGTCTTTGCAACACGCACACCAGTGCGAGGCCTAAATGGAGAATAGAGAGATGAGAAAAACACTGATGACAGTTGCAGCCCTTGCGATGATCGCAGGCGCAGCACAAGCAGATGTCTACACGGACAACTCGGGGATGGAAGCAGACGGCGGCGATATCGCAGCAGCATTCACCGGCTTTGACCATTTGGATATCACCCAGGTCGAAGTCACCAACGATGCGAACTTCATCTACTTCGATATCTCCGTCGCGGGTGATATTGACGCAGCCAACTGGGGCAAGTACCTCATCGGGATGAACACCGGGCGCAACGCAGGGTCAACCGGCGATGCGTGGGGACGCAACATCAACTGGGCTTCGGGGATCACCGATTTCGTTGGCTCATGGGCCGACGATGGTGGCTCGGGTGCTGGTGCTGAACTTCACGCATGGGACGGCGCCGCTTGGGGCCTGACCGATGCGACTTACGGCGCTGGCACTGAGGTTATGGCGGACGATGCGAATCATGCTGCTGGCGTGCAACGCATCGGCGTTTCGCTCGCATCGCTTGGGCTCTCAGCCGGCGATGTGCTCCTCTTTGATGTCGCCACCACCGGCGGCGGGTTCGACCCAGGTGTCGATCACCTGAGCCAGAGCGGCATCTCGACCGACGATTGGCCAAACCAGTCAACCTCGGGCGCATTCCTTTCGTACACGATCGCACCGATCCCGGCTCCGGGTTCAGTCGCCCTGCTCGGGCTCGGCGGGCTCGTCGCAACGCGTCGCCGTCGCTAAGCGATTGATTCGTTCGATATTGAAATCAAAGACACCCGGGTAAACGCCCGGGTGTCTTTTCATGTTGAGATGAAGGCGCTAGCGGGTGATCGGCGATTTGCCCATGACGATCCGGTTGCGCGATCCGACCCGAACGATCTGGGTCATAAAATCTTGATACTCACGATCAAGCTGCCCAAGCGTTGTCCCTTCGGGGAGGTAGTTGAGCAGCGTTGCCGATCCGACGCGTTTGGTGTTGAATAGCCGAAGCTCGTGCCCATTGAGATTCGAGCGGAACTCGCCTTGGGCGATATCCCCGAGGAGATCGTGCAGCGCAGATTGATATCGACCGCCCTGCCCCTCGTTGAGGAAATGGATCAACGCCCAGACCTGCGCGTAATAAGTCAACGCGGTGGGCTTGCCGAGCGATGCGTTCATCAGGTCTTGAGGGCGGCGGGTGAGCAGCGCGTGGATCGGCATCAGCGTGTCAGTATTGAACGCATGGCGGAGTTGATCGAACCGCTCGGTGTTCGCCCAGGGTTTGAACAATGGATGATCCGGGAACTGCTCGTCCCACTTGAACCCCTCCATCATGCACGCGATCCCCTCATCGAGCCAAGCGGGCATGGGGTCTTGGAAGGTTGAGTGAGAATATTGGTGCCACCCTTCATGGGCGCAGATAACAAATGAATCCTTCGGCCCGATGTCGTAGAAAACGCCGATATGCTTGGCCGAGTAGCCGCCCCGCTCGATCGAGAGGTAGACCCCGGCGCGATCGCCCATGAGCGATCGGGTGAGGGCTTCCCATTGGCTGCGGGTGTCGAAGAAATAAGTCTCGATGGTCTCGCCCGGGCGGGGCAGGCGGGTGATATTGGATTGGTAGTGGAGGATCGCCAACTCAACAAACGGAGGCAGCCGATCGAGAATTTTAGCATCGGTCGAGGTGGTGCGGATGATGGCGTTGGGGGTGTAGAACGCGGTGCCGCTGTGCCCCTTGAATGTCCACGCCTGACGGTCAGCGACGAATCGACCAATGTCCGGGCGGGCCGTTGTCGCCGGGGTGCTCGGGCGCGATGGGACCGATGCGCACCCCGCGATCGCGATGAGGACGAGGCCCAGTGATACGAATCGGCGGGCACTCATCCGAGTTTGTCCAATGCGGACTTGGTCGCGTCGCGGTCTTTTTCGAGCCCGGCGAGTTGGTCGCGGGTTTGTTGCACAAGGTGGGCGGGGGCTTTGTCGGTGTAGCCCGGGTTCGAGAGCCGACCCTGGATGCCCTTGATGGATTTTTCGATCCCGGCGAGTTCTTTTTCGAGCCGATCCTTCTCAGCACCCGCATCAAGCGCATCGGCAAGGTTCGAGAGTTGGTATTCGCTGCCTTCGAAGGTGAACGACGCCGATTGCCCGTCGGATGTATCGCTGGTAATGGACTCGACCCCCGCAAGTGTTTCAACCAAAGGCGACCACCGCGCGATATCCTCAGCAAGCGAACCCGACGCATGGAGCACGATCTTCCGCTTGGGCGCAACATTCGATTGCGCCCTGATCTCGCGGATCGTCGAAACCAACGAACGCACCCGCTCGTACGCTTCCTCGGCCACCTCGTCGAGCAGATCATTCTCCGGCTCAGGCCAACCGGATTGGCAGAGGGTCTGGTTTGATTTCGTGGGCGCAAAGTTGAACCCCGAAATCTCGCCCAGCGGGATATCGGCGAGCTGTTCGCTCAGGGTCTCGGTGATGAAGGGCATGACCGGGTGCATCAGGCGCAGGATCGCCTCGAAAACAAGGCGGAGCACCGCCCGCTGGTTCGGGTTCTCGGCGATGGTGGGCTTGATCGACTCAAGATACCAATCGCAAAAATCACGCCAGAACAGATCATACAAAGTATCCGCGTAGTCCTTGAACATGTAGTTCCGCTGGGCGGCGTTGATCTTGTTGGTCGCATCCACCACACGCGAGAGCATCCAGCGGTCGATCAAGGTAAGTTCCTGCGGGTCAATCGGCACGCCGGTGGGAACTGGATTCTTTTCGAGCATCATCATCGAGAACTTGGCCGCATTCCAGAGCTTGTTGCACAGGTTGCGTCCGAGATCGAACTTGGGCGAGGTGTTCTTGCCGGTGGCTTCGTCGAGTTCGACGGGCATGCGGACATCTTGGGTCTGCGTGGTCATCTGGCAGAGCGTGAATCGCATCGCGTCGGCGCCGTGGGAGTGGATGATGTCGAGCGGATCGACGCCGTTGCCGAGCGACTTGGACATCTTGCGTCCTTCGCCGTCTTGGATCATGGCGTGGATAAAGACATCTTTGAATGGTGCGTTGCCGGGTTGTTCGTTTTCGCCGAGGAAGTACCGATTGAACATCGTCATCCGCGAGACCCAAAGCGTGATGATCTCGCGGGCGGTGGTGAGGACAGAACTCGGATTGAACGCCCCGAGCATGGACTCGAAATCTTCGATGCCCGAGGAGTCTTTGGCAGCAGCGGCGTCCGGCCAACCCATCGTCGAGAGCGGCCAGAGCGCGGAGGAGAACCAAGTGTCGAGGACATCGGGGTCTTGTTGGAATGAGTCTTCACGATATTCAGAATACAGGTACTGATTGCGGCTCACTCGTTCAAGCTTTGTTTCAGCATCTGCAGTTCTGGGTGATATCGTCAAGAGAGCGGAGTCGCTCACATGATCGATGTATGAGATATAAACATCATCACGCGTGACTCCGAGTGCTTCGAATGCCCTGTAGTGATTTTCGATAGCTTCTAATAGACGCGCTGTAGGTGGTGAGCCAGCTTCCCAACGCTTCCAATCAGGGTCACCACCATCAGCATAGATCGAACTCCACACCGGAATCCGATGTCCCCACCAGAGCTGTCGGCTGATGCACCAGTCGCGGAGGTTGTCGTGCCAGGTTTCGTAGGTTTTGGCGTAGCGGGCGGGGAAGAAGGACATGGAGCCGTCGGTGGAAGTAGACTGAGAATTACAACCCACAGCCCCTTGGGTGGAGCCTGGCTCATAGGTGTGCTCATCCATCCAAGCCCAGTTGTCACCAAGCACTTTCGCTGCGAGCAAATCTGACCAGTCACTTCGTGCTTCAATGATAACATCAAAGATTTCATCCATCGGCTCAAAGGTGGACGGGTCACTGCTGACGCAAAGAACGAAGACTTTGCCGCTTTCCGTAGTGGTTTGGATTTGTAGACTCTCGGCGATGCTGTATGCAGAGACCATAGATTCAATGAGTGATTGATATCGAGTTGATATTTGCTCTTGGTTTTCATCTGGGGAAAAGAACAACTCAAACTTCCATTGTCGGTGATCCGTTTCGTGGCAATGTGGTCTTGATTCCTGCCACGCGCTCATTGATGCCTCGGTGCGTTGATCGGGAGCGAGTGCCCGCTGTGCATTGCCCCGCAGTTTATCGTCGCTCACCTTGCAGTACCACTGATCGCTCAAGTACGGCTCAATCGCAGCATGACTTCGATACGAATGCCCGACGCTGTGGCGATAGGGCACCATGCGCTTAAGCAATGATCCCTCGGAACCCTCAGCGACCGAGCGAGATTTGAACTCTTCGATGACGAGTGTGCGTGCTTCCTCGCGGCTCTTGCCCACAAAGATATGCCCGTCGCCGATGTCCTCCCACCCATGCTGATCGGAGATGCTCGCATCGGGGGCCATGATGTTGATCGGTTCGAGGCTGTGGCGTTGCCCGATCATCCAGTCGTTGGGATCATGGGCGGGAGTCACTTTGAGGAACCCGGTGGACATCTCGGCTTTGGCATCGCCTTCCTCGCCGCCGTATTTGACGGGGAGGACGACATAGTCGTCTTCGATGATGGGGATGATGCGCCCGACCAACGGGAGCATCACATTGAATCCACGCACCGCGGCTGCGCGTGGGTCCTTGGGGTTGATCGCCACGCCGGTATCACCCATATAGGTCTCGGGGCGGGTGGTCGCGACGGTGACCCACGCCTGTTCGTCTTCGGGGTGATTCTCGGCGTTGGGGTAGCCTCGGGTGACAAGTTCGCCCCAGGTGACGGGGATGGTGGGGTCTTCGGGGTTGTCTTGGACGAGCGGATAACGCAAGTAGTAGAAATACCCATCGACTTCTTCATTCTCGACCTCGTCGTCAGCGAGCGCGGTCTGGGTGACGGGGTCCCAGTTGACGAGCCGTTTGCCGCGATAGATTAAGCCGTCCTTGAAGAGCTGGAAGAAGGCTTCGCGGACGGCCCGGGCGCAGATGTCGTCCATCGTGAAGCGTTGGCGATCCCAGTCGCACGAGCAGCCCATTCTTTGGAGTTGGTGGGTGATGCGTGTTTGGTATTCGTCTTTGAAATCGTGGACAAGTTTGAGGAACTCTTCGCGTCCGGGTTCGCCAGCGAGTTCTTTCTTCTTGTAGTCCGCGATCCCGGGCTGGCCTGCTTCTTTTAGTTTTCGATCGACCATCGTCTGGGTGGCGATCCCGGCGTGGTCGGTGCCGGGCATCCAGAGGGTTTCGTAGCCCTTCATGCGATGCGCACGGATGAGAATATCCTGAATCGAGTTGTTGAGGGCGTGTCCCAGATGGAGCGCAGCCGTCACATTGGGCGGGGGGATGAGGATGCAGTAGGGCTGGGCATCGCCATCAAGGACACGATTGGGATCAGCGTGGAAGGCATTGGCCGCGATCCACTTGTCCCAGATCCGGGCTTCATGGTCACTCGGAGCGTAGGACTTGCTCATGGGTTCTTTTCTGGCTTCCGTGGTCATCGCGTCATCCTTGCATAAATCGGTCGATTCGTTGTGACTAAGTGTACGCGTAGCCGATATCGTGTGTGTATGCAAGACCGATCAAACACGAAGAATCCGACCCGTTTCTATGCTCATCGAGCGGGCAATGCTCGCCTCTCGGGGGTGCTCCTCGGGATCGGGGCGCTCTTGGCCGCGTGTGTCGCGGCCTATGCGCTCTGGACACTGACTCAATCGCCGACAGGGACAAAGCCAGCGGGTGCTGGGGATCCGAACGATCCAGCGTTCCAAGGCATCGCCCAAACCGAATCAATCGAAGAAATCCTCGGCGCGGTCCAAGTCTATGTCCGCAATAAGCAATATCCCCAAGCCACCACCGTGCTCGAGGGGGCGGTCGCGCAGTATCCCAGCGATCAAGAGCTCCGTCTCGCGCTTGGCGACCTCTACATGCTCCAGAGGCGATACATCGACGCGTATGCTCACTATGTCGCCGGGATCGGGATCGGCCCGAGCACCGCGACGATGGAGTTCACCGCGGGGACCTTGGCCAACATGCTCGATCAGCTTGAACTCGCCGAGGCTCACTTCAGCGCGTCGATGCAGATGGATTCGTCGAATCCAGACACCCCCATCTTTCTCGCTGCGATCCAGATGAAACTTAATCGCTTAGCTCAGGCCAAGGCGAATCTTGCATTGGCGGGTCGATTGGCTCCTGATCGGGCGAAGATTTATGTAATGCGTTCGGACATCGCGATGCGCGAAAACCATGTGCAGATCGCCCTCGAGCAGATCCGCAAGGCCCGGGCGATTGAGCCTCGGGAGTTGGCGTGGGTGCTCCAAGAGGCACGCGTGCTCAAGCGAGCGGGCAAGGCCCAGGATGCGATCAACCTGCTCGCTTCGTTGGATCAAGAAACCCTCGATCTGCCCGAGACCGCATACCTCTACGCCGAATGTTACGGCATGGTCGGTCGCCCCGGCGATGCGGCGAGCCGATTGATGGATGTGGCAGCCAAGCACCCTGATGATGCGAAACTGGCGTTCGAGGTCGCGCTGTGGCTCGAACGCGCCGGCGAGCGGGAAGAAGCGATCGAGTGGGCAAAGAAGGCCCAAAGGCTTGGGTACACGCAAGCGCAGGCATGGGTTGAGTCGCTGCCTTAATACTCTGGTAGAACGGGCTTCCAGCCCGTTTCTTCATTTTTCATTTACGAATAAAGAGAAGACAACGGGCTGGAAGCCCGTTCTACTGGGGAGATGGGAGACGCTAATCGTCGTCGGGATCAATCTCTGTAATCGAAGAGTCAAACCGTCGTCCAGACTCCGCCCACGCATCAACATGCTCAGTAGGTGCGGGCTTGGGCATCGCGTCTCGGCGTCTTCGGGATCGACGGACGACCACAACCATCGAGAGCGTCGTCACGATCACCACGCCCAAGATCGCGAGCATCAAGGCGAGCGAGGAAACTCGCCGATAGGCTTCTGGTGGGATGGGTTCGGCAGCAGCCAGGGCGACAATAGTGAGTGGGCAGATCATTCGGGGTATTGTACGGGCAAAGTGGGCTCACGGATGCTAAAGTCCTATCCAAGATTTCACCCGATCAGCGGGCAGAGGAGCAACCATGCATTTTGAAGCACATCACAATGTGATTAGCGAGCTTGAGGCGCGGATTTTAACCATCCGTGAGTCTCTTTGACTATGAAAACAAACGAACACAACTCAAAGAACTCGAAGGATTGATGGGCGAAGCCGATTTCTGGAACAGCCAGGAAGAAGCCAAGAAGATCATCGCCAAGCTCAAGCTCATCAAAGCCCAGACCGACCCGATCAAAGCCGTCTACGAAGAGTTCGAGGATGCCCAGGTCGCCTACGAGATGAGCCGGGAAGAAAACGACGCGGAGCTCCTCGAAGAAGCCGACGAACAACTCTTCCAACTCATCAAGCGGATGGACAAGATCGAGACGCAATCGCTCCTCTCAGGCAAGCACGACACCAAGGATTGCTTCTTCACCATCTCCGCAGGCGACGGCGGGACCGAAGCAAACGACTGGTGCGAGATGCTCTTCCGCATGTATCTCTACTTCTTCGAGAACCAAGGGTGGAAGGTCGAAGAGGTCGAAAAATCCTTCGGCTCAGAAGTCGGGCTCGACTCCGTCACGCTCCATGTACAAGGAGCCTACGCATTTGGGTATCTGGGTTGCGAACGCGGGACGCATCGACTCGCAAGGGTGTCGCCATTTAACGCGCAGGGCAAACGCCAGACAAGCTTCGCGACGGTCGATGTGATCCCCGAACTCGAAGAAACCGAACTCGAGATCCCCGATGGTGATTTAGAGATCAGTTGCTTCGCTCGATCATCAGGCCCAGGCGGGCAAAATGTGAACAAGGTCGCCTCGGCGGTTCGCCTGGTCCACAAGCCCACCGGGATCATGATCCTCGCCTCGACCCACCGCGAGCAACAACAGAACCGCCGCCAAGCGATGGAGATTCTGACCGCCAAGCTCGAACAGATCGCCGAGGACAAGCGAGCAGCCGACATCACCGAGGCAGCCGGAGGCAAGCTCGAGCATCGCGGCTGGGGCGCACAGATCCGAAGCTATGTCCTATACGACAACCGTGTGAAAGACCATCGCACCAATGTCGAAGCCAACCCAACGACCGTGCTCGATCGCGGCGAACTGGATCAGTTTATCGACGCCGAACTCAAACGCAAGCGGGCGGAGAGAGGGTAAATGATGTCATTACGACCATGGTGGTGGAAAGATCAAAATGAGGCCAAAGCATGGGAGCCAATGCTAAACCTTTGTAGCACCGGGATGGTTATGGTCTGCATGATCATCGGATTGTTAGGCGGTGCCGCAGGGCTGGGATTGATGTTGCATGTGGCAAACAAATCTCCATTGGGCACTGAGCCGCTGAGTGTTGAAGATGGAGTAGGGATTCTCTCAGGTTTTTTCTTGTGCTCTACCTTTCTTCCAATGGGCATTGCGTTAGGAGTTGGCAAGGCAATCTTGGTGAAGATGGAAGAAGATCCGAAAGAGTAGTTCATCAGTTCCTCGGCGGCTTCTTATCCCGAAACATCTGCAACGGCCTGGGCCCCCCGCACATCCCGGTGGGACACCCGTCGTTATTGCAGCAGTTTTCATCGTTCGTGTCATCGGAGTGATCGTTTTCTTTGTGCTCTTCGATCGCTGTTAATATCGCCCCGGCAAAGATGGCGAGGAAACTCAGGATCGGAACGGTGGGCGAGAGCCGAATGCCGTAGTAGGGCAGGACGATGTAGAAGACGACGCCGAGGATCGTGATGAGGATCATCGCGATAAACAATCGGCGGGCGAGTTTCACCGATTCCTTGTTCTTCGCATCCTCGTCGTGAATCCGATCGCGGGCCTGATTGAGCAGCGACGCCGGGTCGGACTGCGTCCCACCGCTCGGCGTATCAGGGCCAATCAAAAACTGAGGCGGGTTGTCAGATTCACGATTCGACATACGGGATGATATCGGCAAAAACATGGGACAGGCAGAACCTGTCCCATGGAAAATCTATTCGATTGGTGCGAAAATCGGCTTATACGAGCAGCGAAGCGGGTGCTTCGAGGAGTTCCTTGACCGTCTGGAGATAACTCGCCGCCATCGCGCCGTCGATGATGCGGTGATCCGATGAGATGGTCATGGACATTTCCGAGCCGATGATCAACTCCGCCTCGCCGTTGGCGTCATATTCAACAAACGGCCTGTCGATCGCCTTGCCGACGGCCAAGATCGCCGCGTTTGGCGGGTTGACGATCGCGGTGAAGTGCTCAACGCCGAACATGCCCAGGTTCGAGATGGTGAAGGTCGAGCCGCTGAGCTCGGCGGGCGAAAGCCCTTTGTCGCGGGCTTTGGCAGCCAGCCGTTTGGTCTCGGCGGAGATCTGGCGGAGTCCGGTTTGATCGGCGTTGTTGATCGTGGCGACGACCAAGCCGCCGCCCTTTTCTTCGGGGAGTGACACCGCCACACCGATGTTCACATGCCCATGAAGATCAATCGCCGGGCCTTGCGGATTCCAGCTTGAGTTGATGAACGGGTGCTGGTGCATCGCAATCGCGCAGGCCCGAACGATGAAGTCGTTGACCGAGAGCTTGACGCCTTGGGGCGCGAGCTGCTCGTTGAGTTCGCTTCGCAGGGCGTTGAGCGAATCCATGCGTGCGCTCATGGTCACCTGGTAGTGGGGGATGGTGGTTTTGGATTCAATCAATCGCTTGGCGATGATCGCGCGCATGGTGTTGAGCGGCACAGTCCTGGATTCGAGCACCGCGCCGACAGCTGGGAGCGGGGCGGGCATCGGCATTGGTGCCGCGGCTGGTGCTTGCGTCGGTGCTGCTGCGGGCGCGAGCGAGGCAGCGCCGCCATCGCGGATGACGGCTTCGACATCCTTCTTGGTGATGCGTCCAGAGGGTCCTGTGCCGGTGATGGTGGCGAGGCTCATGTTGTTCTCCTGCGCGATTTTCCGCGCGAGTGGTGACGCAAATACACGGTCATTGGTGGTGGGTGATGGTTCAGATGATTCAACTGATGCGGGTGGCTCAGCGATCGCGGTGGCCGATGGCGATGCGGTGTCCGATCCGCCGTTCTGGGCGGCTGCCGGTGCTGCGGTGCTCACGGATGCCGCAGCCTCCTCGGCGCTCTCGCCGTCCTCTGCGAGAACAACAATCGTCTCGCCGACATTGATCGCTTTGCCCTCTTCGATGGCGAGGGTAGCAACAACGCCGTCATCGAAGGACTCGAGTTCCATCGTGGCTTTGTCGGTTTCGATATCCGCAATGACATCGCCGGTGGAGACAGTATCGCCCGCAGCGACATGCCACTTGACGACAGTGCCTTGTTCCATGGTGTCAGACAGGCGGGGCATGGTAATGTTGATGGCCATGGTCAGTTCCTTACAAGATCAGCAAATCGATAAAACAGCAAAGCAGCAAATAAGATGGGGGATACTAGCGTGTTGTGGCTCTTTGTTTGGTTCGGGCGATGATGCTTCCGAGGATTTTTCGTAACTCGTTTGTTTCGTCTAAGAAAGATTCTAATCGGTCTGGGGCAATCCAGCTTTGTCTCGTGATTAATCGTATCCAGAATCGGGTTTCGTTGAGTTCTTTGAGGGCAATCGCGGTGCATTTGATGAAGTCTTTCGTACTCATCGCTTCATCGGCTTCGAATATGTTCGCGCCTACGGATGTGCCCGAGCCAATGATCTGATCTGTGATTCGTCGTGATCTCCCTTGTTTTTCAAGCGTTTCACTTACGGAAAGAACACGATCACACCAGTGCTCAATCCGATCCAAAAACTCCAACTCTAACCGTCCCACATGTGTACCCATTCTTTTCTTATTTGCTGCTTTGCTGGTCTATCGCTTTGCTGTTTTCGCTAGAGCATCGCTCGCACAGCGTCCACAATCCGCTCCGGGTTCGGCAAATAATCATACTCCAACCCCTTCGCATACGGCGTAGGAACATCCGCAGTATTCAACCTCGCCGGTGCCGAATCGAGCCAGTCGAAGCAGCGTTCGCAGATTTGCGTCACAACCTCACTCGCGATCGAAGCGAACGGCCAAGATTGATCGACGACCAAGACCTTATTCGTCACCTTGACGCGCTCGATGACGGATTCGATGTCCAAAGGGCGAATCGTCCGCATGTCGAGCACATCGACCTCGATGCCCTCCGCTGCAAGTGTCTCGGCAGCCTCCATACAGAAGTGGACCGGACGACCAAAGCTCACCAATGTCACTGCGTCGCCCTCACGGGCGAGGCGGGCGCGTCCAAATGGGATGTAGTATTCTTCTTCGGGGACATGGGCTTTGTCGCCGAGCATGCGTTCGGATTCCATGAAGAAGACCGGGTCTGGATCGTTGATCGCGGTCTTGAGGAGCCCCTTCGCGTCGTACGGATTCGACGGGATGGCCATCTTCAAGCCCGGTACATTGGCGTAGAGTGCTTCGACACACCAAGAATGGGTCGAGGCGAGCTGCCCGCCCGCGCCGTCGTTGCCTCGGAAAACGATCGGACATCCGAACTGCCCGCCGGACATGTAGAGCATTTTCGGTGCGTTGTTCAAGATCGGGTCGGCAGCCACAAACGAGAACGACCACGACATGAACTCGACGATCGGACGCAACCCAGTCATCGCGGCGGCGATGGCCATGCCCGCGAACCCGTTCTCGGAGATCGGCGTGTCGATGATCCGCTTGGGCCCGAACTCATCGAGCATACCCTGACTGATCTTGTACGCACCGTTGTACTGCGCCACCTCTTCGCCGAGCAGGAACACCCGCTTGTCCTTGCGCATCTCTTCGCTCATCGCCTCGCGGAGCGCCTCGCGGAACTGGATGATCCGATCGCCTTCGCGCGATGGCATCTGGTCCTCTGGCAGGAACACCGGCAAGGCCGGGTTATCAATGGCAGGATGGATATCGGTTTCGATCATATCTTGGATGGGCATCGTGGGGGTGGTCATGGTGTATTCTCGGGGAGTGGGTCTTGGGGTGCGGGTGGGAGAATCGCTTCGAGTTGTTCTTTGAGCTTTGGTGCGTGTTCGGTGATGATGATCCAGAGCAGATCATAGTTGATGCCGTCGTAGGAATGAGCGATGACATGTCTTTGGCTGATGATTCCTCGCCAGTTGATCTGTGGGTGGAGTTCTTGGGTTTCTTTCGAGACCTTGTTGGCCATCTCGCCGATGATCTCGATACACCGCTCGACGGCTCGTTGGAATGAAAGGTCGGTGTGGATATCCGCCTCTGTGTGACCAGAGCTTATCTGGTCGAGTTCGCCCAGCACCTGGTGCATGGACCACATGTGGGCTTCATCGCTATGGGCTGGATCAGGCGGCATAGAGCACCTGCCTGTTCGTAATTGCGTGGTGCCTGATAAATGGATTCACGATCCGCTTGCGTTCGACAAGATCAATGCGGTGATGATTGAACAACTCGCTCAGTTCATCCTGAATCTTGAGCCAGTCCTCGAAGTAATCAAGCGTCGCATCATCAGCCAACGCGATCATCACATCCACATCCGAATCTGGCCCGAAATCATCTCGCAAAACCGATCCAAACAGCGACAACTCCACGATCTTCCATCGCTTGCACAACTCAACGAGCCTGTCCATCGGGATGTCTATGCGTGGGGTGGTCATGATGGTTTGTTGAACAGATCGCTCGGGATCACCGTTGGCTCTGGGCCCCCGGTGCGGGTGGTTCTGGTTGTTTCGCCCGATCGAAGCACGATCAGGATGACGACGCGGATGGCGAGGGTGAATCCGAAGGCCAGTGCGAGGAGGATGAGGGGGCCGATGGAGTTCAAGATTCAACTCCAGATATTTACAGCAACGGGTTCTTCGCCCCGTGCGTATAAGTCGCCTTGGGGGACAGGTTCTTTTCAGGATTCGCATACACATCGGTAAACAACTCACCCGCTTCAGGCACCGGCGCCGCTTCGGCAGCCTCGACCGAAGCACGGACGATGTCGGCGATCTCTTTCCGCATCGCCTTCCACCCGGCTTCGTCGATGTGCCCCATCTCCATCAAATCAGAGCAGAGCTTGGCGATCGAGTCCTTGTCTTTGTACTGATCGACCTCGTCCTTTGTCCGGTATTTTTGCGGATCGGACATCGAATGCCCTTGATACCGATAGGTCTTGAGATCAATAAACGCGGGGCGGGATTTCTCCCGGCATTCGTCCACAATCGGCTTGAACTCGTTGTAGATATTCATGATATCAAGCCCGTCGATCTCCACAGCCTTGATCCCATACCCCTTGGCCCGGTCGATGAGATTGCCCGAGTTGGCCGTGTGGCGGTGGATGGCCGTGCCCATCGAGTACCCATTGTTTTCGAGGATGTAGATAACGGGCAGATCCCAGAGCGATGCAAGGTTCTGGGCCTCATGGAAACACCCCTGATCGAGTGCCCCGTCACCCATGTAGCAGAGTGTGACCTTCTTCTTGCCCGTGCCCATGACTTCGAGCTGGTATTTTTCGGAGAACGCAAACCCTGCACCCATTGGGGTTTGTGCGGAGACGATCCCGTGCCCGCCGAAGAGCCAGTTGTGGCGATCGAACATGTGCATCGACCCACCCTTGCCCTTGGCGCACCCGGTGGTTTTGCCAAACATCTCAGCCATGCACGCCTCGGGGGTCATGCCCCGTGCCAGGGCGTGCCCGTGATCGCGGTAGGCGGTGATGACGGGGTCGTCGGAGTTGGTGCACCCGATGGTGCCCACCGCGACAGCCTCTTGCCCGGAGTAGATATGACAGAACCCACCGATCTTGGCCTGCTGGTAGGCCTGCATGGTGCGGTTCTCGAACTCGCGGATGAGCTGCATGTCATAGAGCCATTTGACGAGGACTTCCTTTGGAAGCTCGCTCGCGGTCTTGGCGGTGGGGGCGGTGTGGTTGGCGCCGTTCGACGATCGCGAATCTGCTTTCGTGGTGTTCATCGGTGAATGCTCGCTTGAGGCTGGTGCCTGGGTCATGGCGTCGTCCTTGATCTTGATTGGGACATCCCCCAAATACAACGCGATCGGCGTGGAGTGGGATGGTCATCTGCCAACACCGACCAAACACAAAGTGCCCGATCGGCGTATCACAGAGTATAGGTTCTCAGGGCGGTTTATACCAGTTGGACGATCCAAGAATCCCCCGGGGATATCCGTTGAACCGGGATTTGATGATTCATCCCTTGCCCATTTTATCAACATCTGAACGAAAAAACGCCCCCCGCGAGGGGGGGCGAGGGGGGGCGTGGAGGGGGCGTGGGGGTGGTTGTTCTGATGTGCCCGGCTCAGTCTTCCATCGCGGTTTTCGTCGCATTCGAGCGCGTTTGAGACTTGAGCAAGACCAACGCCGTTTCAACCTGCAAGTCAGTGCCGTCGGTGAGCAAGGTGCTCGGGTCAGGGCGCTCGGCGTCGGCGATGATCTCGCCGTTCTCGTCGAGCGGGAGGACATCAGCATTGCGACGCAAGAGCAAGGCTGCTTCCTGCTGGCTCGGGAGCATCTCGACACGAAGATCAGGGTCGATGCCCCATTCGGTCGAGCCGGGCACCTTGTGGATCATGCGCGGGGCGTCGATTTTGTAGTAGTTGGTCGTCACCTTCATCGCAGCCGATGCGCCCGGGAGAAGATAGACATTCTGGACCGAGCCCTTGCCGAAGCTCCGTTGTCCAAGAACAACCGCGTCGGTCTTGCCCTGATGGGCCGCGGCTTGGATCGCGCCCGAGAGGATTTCAGAAGCCGACGCGCTGCCCTCATTGATGAGCACAACAATCGGAAGATCAGCAACCGAGACACGAGCCGAGACCGAGCGGGCCTCGTCGTATGACTTGGTGACGCCCGAAGCGTCAACCGTTTTCACGATCATGCCCTCGGGGACGAAGCGCGACGCCAGCGAGATCGCTTGGTCGAGCAACCCGCCCGGGTTGTAGCGCAGATCAAGGATCAGCGCGTTGAGCCCTTCTTCCTTCATCGCCCGGACAGCCAGGTCGAACTCCTTGGTTGAATCCTGCGTGAATCCGGTCAAGCGGAGGTACCCAATCCCGGCATCTTTGTCAATAAAGTAGTCCCAGTCCTGATCGCCCGACCCGGTCTTGGACCACCCCTTGACACTCGGGAGGTCGATCTTCTTGCGGACAATGGTGAACTCTTTTTCGACGAGTTCGCCATCGTTGTTCTCGCGTTCGATGGTGATGGTCACCTTGGTGTTTGCAGGGCCGGTGATGATTTCAACCGCCTGGTTGAGCCCGAGCCCCAGTGCCGTTGTGCCGTCGATCTTTTTGATGATATCGTCGGACTGGACACCGGCGCGCTGGGCGGGTGTGCCTTCGAGTGGGGTGACGATTTTGATATTCTGGAACTCATCGAGCTGGATCTGCACCCCAATGCCGATGAACTCGCCCTGCGTGCTTCTGCGAAACCGTGCCAACTCGTCGGGCCAGATGATCGCGGTGTAGTCATCAAGTGCGGACATTGCGCCGTTGCCAAACTCATGGAGCATCGCGGTCTCGATGATGCCCACATGCTCTTGCCCGGCGGTGAGCACCGCGTCAAGCGATCGACGCAGGTCGTACCCGCTCGCCCCGTGCGACTTGGCTTTGATGCGAGCCTGCTGCTCGTGGATGACATCGAGGAACGCTTGGCGGTGCTTGGGGTTTTCGAGCCCGTCGAAGACAATCGCCAGGTCGGTCGTGGTCGCCATCGTTTCAAGCGCATCGAGCCCCGAGAGGATCAGATCATTCATCGTGACGCCGGTCGGGTGCTTGCGGGTTTTGCGTCCCACATGCTGATCGGCAGCCCGCTGGATGGCGGTGCGGACGGTGACGGAGTTGATCCCGTTGAGTTTTTCATGATAGTCATCGCCATACGCGTTGTATGGAGGCAATGGGTCAAGTTCCTCAGCGACTCGCCGATCATTGCGGATCTCCCAGAGCCGTTGGGGTGCGTACATGCGGATCATCGCCAGCCGTCGGCTCAGGCGTTTGACATCGCCCTTGTATTCGCCGCTCTGGTCGTAGATCGCGTTGAGCCGAAAGTAGAGTTCGGAAGCGACCATCAGATCACCGGATTCCTCCGCACCCTTGGCGACCTTGATCGAGTCGGCAATGAGCTTCGAGACGGTCGCATCCGAGAAAAACCGATCGTCGTCATCGTAGAGAAGCTGGAGTTTGATCGCCGACGCCAAGGCGTTGGCGAGATCGATCCCCGACTTGGATTCCGCATATTGTTCGATGCCTTCGATGATTTTATCGTTGGATTCTTTGATCTGTTCCGCGCGGGCTTCTTCGCGTTTGTCGATGTTGCCATCAAGGAGTTTGATCGACTCGATCAGGTCAGCATGGATCGCACCATCGCTCCATGATCCCGGCGAGAGGAGCGCATCGAGGGCAGCCGAGTCGCCCCGCTTGGCAGCGTCCCAGACCGAGGCGGGCGTGGCGTTGATGGCCGTGCTATGGGCGACGGGGGTAGGGTCATTGAGCGTGCCTTGCGAGGCAGCCGCCCCGGAGACCGCCGTCAGCAGCCCGATCAACCCGATCGCGCCCAGTTGTGCAGCGTTCTTTTTCCAGTTCGGCGTATTCCAGTTCGACATCTATCAACTCCAATCATGAGTGGTGCAAGCGGTCTCAGTCCCGGCAATGGGGGACTCATTCAACTTCGACCGATTCGTACCCAGTGGTCAACTTCATCAGCGACGGGATCATTCCCGATGGGCTCAAACCGAGTATCGGGCGTTCTAGTTCAGACAACCCGCATAATACAGGATACCCGGGTTGTACCATCCACCCGATAAAAAGTTTCTGATTCTCAACGGTCAAACGCCAGATTCACCCCGTCGAATGCCGGTTATAACGATCCCGCCGGATCAAAGCCCATCCCAGCAAAGCAGATACGATCACCGCCCCCGTTACCAGGGCAATCACCCAGAACCGAAACGATTCAGGCTCGCCCCCAGAGATTCCAAGCCCGCCAAGCCCAAGCATCGGCCCAAGCGTATACCCAAGCCCGATCACCGCCTCGTGCTTGCCCCCGGCTTCAACCTCAGTATTGCCCACCGCCATCGCATAATACAGCGCCCCGTAATAGGTCATCGCGATCCCCATCCCCATGATGATGAGCCCGAACAAGAGCGTCGCGAGCCCCAGATCGCCCGCCATCGGCGACATCATGCACGCGCTGAACCCGACGACCATCAACCCCATCCCCGTCCAAGGCGTCCACCACCTGCCGTGCCACCCGTGCCAGCGCTCAAAGAAAATAAAGAGCAGCACCCGAGAGGTGAGCCAAGCGCTCGCCAGAGGCGTCTTCCAATGCACATCAACACCCAGCTTGTCCTCAACAATCGGCAACAACGGCGAGAGGGCCGAGAGCACGATATAACTCGCAATCAACAGCACGCGAAACACAGTCAACAAAGGAACATACACATCAGGCGGAGGCTCATGATGCTCGGGCAGGTGCTTGGGAGGGTGGGCCGGAAACCAGTAGAGCAGGGTGCACATCAGGAGTTGGAGCACGCCCAGAAGCGAGAAGATGAGGAACGGGTTCTTGCCCAAAAGCGGAGCCATCAACCAGAACGAGATCACCAACGCGATCGACCAGACAATGTTGAACCGTCCGATCGCCGATCGGAGCACCTTGCCCGAACGACCACCAGAGAGATACCCCTCGACGATCGGCCAGAAGATGCCAGTGGCGGGGGAGAAGATAATAATGAACGCCCAGAGCGCAGGTTCCATCAGATCCGGCGCAACCACCTGGGCAAGCATCGGCAACTGACACGCAACCGCAATAATGACCAACGCGATCCCCAAAAGCCCCCTCGGCGAGAGCCACCCCCTCGCGATCGAGATCCGGGCGACCAACCGCCCCGCCAGCAGCGCCCCAACGATATAAGTCCCCCCCAAGACCAACGCCAAAAGCAGGTTCATCTTCCGCCCATATCCCAAGCCTTCGGAGGCGATAAACGAGAACCCGTTCGTCACCGCCCCCGTCCCCATCGAGCCCAAAAAAGTCAACACCAAAACCGCGACCAGAGGCGTGGGCGATGGGGGCAGTGCAGAGTGATTGGGTGAGGTCGTTGCCATTTGCGTAGGGCGATCGTAGACTCATCCCCGGTGGCCCGGCGAGCCAAGCCACCGATTGTCGGTCCCGTAGCTCAACTGGATAGAGCGTTGGCCTCCGAAGCCAGAGGTTCTGAGTTCGAATCTCAGCGGGATCGTTCGAAAAGCCTTCAGCCTGAATAGGTTGGAGGCTTTTTTTCGGTAGAACGGGCTTCCAGCCCGTTTCTTCTCCTTGACAATGTGATGTCTAAGAAAACGGGCCCGAAGCCCGTTCTACTGGGAGGGGGGCTACGAAACCCGCCACCAGTTTCGCCTAATATAATGCTATGAAGAAAATCATCCTCATCATGCTGCTCGTGATCGTCCTCGCCGGCGCCAGCATCGCCACTTGGGCCTATTTCGCATTCCTCTACACCAAGCCTCTGAACCAAGCCGAACTCGCCGAGCTCACCCCAGACTGGTCCCTCGTGACCCACGGCAACTGGTCCCCCTGGTTCACCAAACCCGACGGCACAACCGAATGGAACCCCGCCGCCAGCTTCAACGCCTGGCTCGCAACCATCCCCGAAGCAGACAAGGCCTGGCCGGTGATGGTGGATGTGCAGTACGCCGGGTATGAACTCTATGACAATCTCGAAGTAGGGAAGTTTCCCGAAGATGTCGAGGATTGGGCAGCGATGCTCGCGATGTGCGAGCTCGATGAATCGCGTGAAATGATCGATCGACTCAAAGAGGCACTCCAACGCCCGATGATGGGAGCGGTGCTGTACGGCGGGGATATTCCTGTGACCCCAGGAACCGATGATGATCCCAAATATACGAGCGATCCGGCAGAGTTTGCTGCGATCAAGAAGCATGGGATCGAGGGAGTGCAGTTCATCGAGAGTACCAATCCAAATCCCAACTTGCTCAGCGTCGCCCTCCCCGCACTCGGCAAACAGAGGCTCATGTCAGCACTGTATCGTACCTACGGCATTTACGAACTCGAACGAGGAAACCCTGACGGGTTTGTAGAGTTGGTGTCAATCTCAATGGATTCTGCGGAGATCGTTCCCGCGATTGGTACGCTGGTCAGTCAACTCGTCGCAATCGCAATCGAATCCCACGGCAACAAAACAATCGCGTGGGCTTTGGAGCACCACCCACAAGCCTTCACCGATGAGCACCTGCGCACGCTCGATCAACTCATCGCCCGCCACCAAAACCGAACATTCCTCTGGCAGGGCGAAGCGATTTCGTTTCATGACTCCATCCGCCGAACGGTCGATGACAAAGGGGCATTGAAAATGACCGGGGCACGAACCCTCCAAGGCGGCGGCGGGTCGTTTGAGATCCCAACCAATCTCCCCGATGCCGCCTTGCACCCTTCAGCCCAGCGTGTGCTCTATGCGTACAACCACATGCTCGCCCAAGCGCAGGCCGAATCATCAAACGCATGGATCCCCAATGGGTTGACTTCCTCGCAGATATTCGATGCGCAGAAAAGCAAGATGAATCAACTCGGCAGACTGATGTTCGATATGCTCTCGCCGGTGCTTGATCGCTCCTCAGAAGGGTTCCGCACACACCAGCAAGAATCCGCCGATCTCCGCATGACCATCGCCGCCCACCGCCACGCCCTCCGCCACGGACAATCCCCCGAAGCAAACGAGACGATCGACGAAGACTTGCTGCCAGATTAAGCCGGGTGCCCGACTCGCCGCCCCCGACGCAGTCGGGTCTTCCCCAAATCCCCCCTCCGCGACCTCTGCATGATCTTTGCCACCTCTGCGTTCAAAAATCTTCTCCCCATCTCCCTCTCCGTGCGCAAAATCCATGCGCTACCCAACTCCCCCCTTGTGCCTCCAAAAATCCATGCGACAATACCCGCATGCAGACAACCACAACACAATCGAACCCACCAACTCACCTCCCCCGGACCTCCGGCGAAGGTGGCGGCGAAGCCGACGGAGGAGGTCTTCCCTCTTCTCTTTCCCCCTCTTCCCCCCAATCCCAAATCCCTGATCCCCAATCCCTTCCCAAACTCACCAACCAACTCCTCGAAGACCTCCAAAACCCCTCCATCACCGCCTTCGACCTCTGCAATCTTCACGAACTCTCCCTCTTCCAACTCGCCGACCTGCTCGAGTCCGAAACCTACCAACGAGCCGTCGAAGCCATCGAACGCATTTCAACAGCCCGCACCAAACTCATCAAGCCCGAAGCCATCGCCCTCGCCACCGCCCGCCTCGCCGACATCCTCAAAGACAAACCCGAAACCCCCGCCCACGCCGAGACCCAGCGCAAAGCCGCCAACAAAATCCTCGCCCCCTCTTCTCTGGTGGGACGGGCTTCCAGCCCGTCGTCCCAAACGAGCCCCTCTTCGCGCATCCATCGCCCTGCGCCGCCCAAGCCCACTCCGCCAATCTCAGAACCCAACGATCGAAAAACAACTCAAAGAAAACATCACTTCTTCTTCGGCAACACCTTATCACAGTTCACCCCGAACTTCACGCAGATCGGATGGTCATGCTTGCAGTTCGGCCGAGCCGTGCAGTTGTACCGCCCATGGAAAACCATCTGGTGCCCCAAGGTTGACCACCGCTCGCGCGGAAAGAGGGCCATCAGTTTCTTCTCGATGATCGCCGTGTTGGTCTTGGCTTCGTCGAAGAAACCCCATCGCCAGCTCAGCCGTTGGATGTGCGTATCGACCGTGAACCCATCGTTGATCCCGAAGGCGTTTCCAAGAACTACATTGGCCGTCTTGCGAGCCACGCCTCGGAGTTTAAGCAAGTCCGTCATATTCCCCGGCACCTGACCATCAAAGTCCTCAACAATCATCGTCATAGAAGCATGAATCGATTTCGCCTTATTGCGAAAAAGCCCAATAGTCTTGATGTAAGGCTCAATCTTTTCAGGCGTAGACTTCGCAAAATCCGCCGGCGTCCTAAACTTCCGAAACAACCCCGGCGTCGCCTTGTTCACACCCGCATCAGTCGATTGAGCACTCAGAATCGTCGCGATCAGCAGATCATGCGGATTCGAAAACTCCAACTCACAATACGCATCAGGATACCCCTCTTGGAGCGCGTCAGCAATCCGCTTGGCCAACCGCTTCTCCGCCGCCGTCACCGTCGGGAGCGCAAACGGGATGTCTTGAAGCCCTCGCGGATTATCTTTGCCTTTGGGATGAATAGTGGTCATTGGGCGAGTTCCTTCTTTGAAGCAGTCAGTGTCCACCCGGCCAAGATGAGATTGATAAGCACCGCAATCGTCAGCGTGCCCAAGATGCGAGACGCAGCACTATGCGATTCAAGGAACCGATCCTTGAACTGATCCGCCTGAACCGTGTCGCCCTTCGCTGCAAAGTCCCAATACCCCTGAAGCGTGAGCGTGAGTTGAGGCATAAAGATAAAGATGTGATAACTCAATAACGCCAAGGTCGCACACAACACCATCACACGCAGCAGCCGGGGGATCGTGTTGATGCTCCAACCTGAAACGATCATAATCACAAGTGTCGCCAACGCAAGCGAGGCACACACGAACTGGATGAAATCAACCGTGAAGAAGACCTTCGACGCGATCAACCCGCCCGCGAGCAGCGCATGATCGCCCTCGTAGTTCGGATAGCTTGCCAGCGTTGGTTCGAGTTTGCGCATCAATGGAAAGACGATCGCCGCGACGACGCCCGACATCGCGACCGACCCAAGCCAGATGGCGAGTGCGACGAGGTGGGTGATCTGGGCGATTCGGGAGGCGGTTTTAGAAAAACATGCACGGTTCATGCATGGATCGTAGTTCGCCCGATGCCCCGGCGTCGGATCGATTCTACTATCCCGACTATGTTGGGCTTGCCCGAAATCTCGATCAGTGCTGCGGGGTATCTCGCGTCGTCGCCTTCGCCCAAGGCGGCGATCGAGGAGATTCACGCGCTCGGCGTACGGGGGATTACGCTCGATGCCGCTGCTCCAGACTTTCGCCCGCGTGAACTCACCCGATCGGCCCGGCGCGATTTGGCAGCGTCGCTGCGCCGGCGCGAGTTGGAGTTCACTGGCTTGGATTTGTGGATTCCGTCTGAGCACTTTAGCGAGGCGACCAATGCGCATCGGGCGATTGATGCGGTGAATCAGGCTGCGGAGATGAGCAGCGAGTTGGCCGGCTTGGTTGGTGGGCGATCGAAGCCGGTGGTTTCGGTGGTGCTGCCGATGGAGATGAATGCGACCGAGCGCGATGCGATCAGTGCCCATGCCCAGCGGGTCGGTGCGATCATCGCGGATCATCAGCCTGAGCCATGCGAGCATGTCGCGGGCATCGGGATTGGGATTGATCCGACGATGGTGCTGATGACGGGCAAGTCGGCGGGCAAAGCCGTCACGCACGCGGGCAAAGACCTTGCAAGCGTTCGGCTCAGTGATCTGAGCGCGATGGGGCGATGCGTCGTCGGCTCGCAAGGGGGCAAACTTGATGTGCGTGGGTATGCCGGGGCGTTGATTGTGGCCGGGCAGGAGTGGGTTGTGCTTGATGTGCGTGAGATGCCCGAGCCGAGGGTGGCTGCCGATCGTGCGCGTCAGGCGTGGAGTGAGGCGGGGATGATTTGAGTTCCCCCCCTCCCCGTAGCACAGGCGTCCCGCCTGTGATGACTTTGTATACCAGAAAACACGACCTAAGACACAGGCGAGACGCCTGTGCTACGGATTCAGGGAAACTCGACTGGCTCAAGGTCGGCTCGGAGGTAGAGTGGGTGTTTGGGGTAGCCGTGTTTGGTGATGGCGAGGCACATGGGGGTGCAGATGGGCTGGAGGAGGTTGAGCACCTGGGTATGGCGATCGTTGAGGGCGCCGTGGGTTCCCCAGCCGACGATCATCAGGTCGGCGCGTTTGGCGAGTTTGATGATGGCGTCGTCGTTGCCTGGGCCGATGGGGTCTTCGACTTGTTTGAGTCCTTTGGGATCGGTCGATCGCAGGGCGAAGATATTGGTGACATCCATCGCATGGAATCCCCAAGAAACAGCGTAGCGGTGGCAGCGCGTGAGCGTTGGATCGAGGACTTTGGCATCAGCGGTGGAGGGGTTCAAGAGGCAGAAGCAGACGCGTTTGCCGGCTTTGGCCCATCGGCGGCCCAAGGTGTATCGGTAGGTCTCGGTTTCGTCGAATGTGGCCCAGCCTTGCATCGGGTAGGATATGGCAATAGATTCGGCGGGTGTGCGTTGGGCGTGAAAAGGAGCGGATATGCTGACATTGATTGTGCTTGCGTTGTCGTTGCTTGGGGGGAATCCTGAGCCGGGTGGGGATCGTTCATCGGATACGAAGCTTGATGCGGTGGCGACGATGCGGGTGACGCGGGGTATCAAGTATATTGATCGCCCGGGAACAGCCGACGGGTTGACGAGTTTGGATGTGTATCAGCCGAGCAATGAAAGCGAGGAACTGCGTCCGATTCTTCTCTACATTCATGGCGGCGGGTGGGCGATCGGCGACAAGGCCAATGTGTGGTTGCGGCCGCAGTGGGCGTTTGAGAATGATTGGGTGCTGGTGAGTGTGAACTATCGGCTTTCGCCTGCGGTGATGCACCCCGAGCATGCACGCGATGTGGCGGCGGCGATTGCGTTTGTTCATCAGCGTGCTGCGGAATATGGAGCGGATCCCGATCGTATTGTCATTATGGGGCACTCGGCGGGGGCGCATCTCGCGGGGATTGTGGCGACTGACGAGACGCTGCTGGGCGAGTATGGTCTTGCACCGAGTGATTTACAAGGTGTGGTGCTGCTCGATGGGGCGGCGTACAACATCCCGAGCCAGATGAAATCGGCTTGGCTTGGTGAGAAGACGCGGGCGATGTTCGAGCAGGCGTTTGGGCTTGATCCCGCGTTGTGGGTGCAGGCTTCGCCGACGCTTCAGGCGGTGGTGGGCGATGAACTGCCTCCATTGCTCGCGGTGCATGTGCCTCGGCTGCGTGCTCGGTTTGAAGCGATCGAGCTTGTTGGGGTCTGGAATGAGACTGGAGCGCAGGCGACTCGATACTTTGCACCGAACAAAGATCATGCGAGCCTCAATCGGCTGATGGGGAGGAAAAACGATCCGGATACGCAGGTCGTTGAATTGTTTATTCGTGCGGCGTTTGGGCAGGAGTAGTTTCTTCTCCCGGTGGCCCGGCTCGCCGAGCCGGGTTTTTGGAATATGAATAAGCTTCAACAGAATACCCGGCTCGGCGAGCCGGGCCACTGGGGGATTGGGTTATTCGAGGTTTGCGAGATCGGCGGCGTCGAAGTCGGCGTTGGAATAGACTTTTTGCACATCGTCGTTATCTTCGAGCGCGTCGATCAGGTTCATCACCTTGCGGATGTCATCGCCGGCGACGGGGACGATGTTCTCGGGGATGCGGGCGATCTCGGCTTCGAGGATTTCGATGTTGTTGGCAGTGAGTGCTTCTTTGACGGCGATGAACTCGGTTGGGTCGGTGAGGATGGTCCAGACGCCTTTGTTTTCGTCGTCGGCGCCTTCGGGTGCTTGGACATCATCGGCACCGGCTTCGAGGGCTTGGTCCATGATGGTGTCTTCGTCGTATTTGGAGGCGTCGATGATGATCTGCCCTTTGGTGTTGAACATGAAGGCGACGGTTCCGGCGTTGCCCATCGACCCGCCCCTCTTTTTGAAGACATTGCGGACATCGCCGACGGTCCGGGTGTTGTTGTCGGTGAGTGCGATGATGAGGATGGCCGTGCCGCCTGGGCCGTAGCCTTCGTAGATCAGTTCTTGATATTCTGCCCCGCCTGTTTCGCCCGAGCCCTTGGCGACGGCGCGTTTGATCGTGTCCTTGGGCATGTTGGCATACTTGGCTTCGTCGATCGCGTAGCGGAGGGAGAGGTTGGTCTCGGGGTCGCCTCCGCCTGCGCGGGCGGCGACCATGATCGCTTTGGAGCACTTGGACCAGACCTTGCCCTTTTTGTTATCTTGGGCGGCTTTGCGATGCTTGATGTTGGACCATTTACTATGACCTGCCATGTGTCGGCTCCTGTGTTCTACTCGATTGTCTGTATGATTGTTCGTCGGATGGACGCGGTTGTCTCGCCGATGATCTTGTCAGCTTTGTCGTCAGCTTTGTCGTCAGCTTTGTTGTTTGTTTTCTCATCGGTTTTCTCGTTTGACTTGGGTTCGCCAGCCAACGGGGCAACGGTGGGCTTGCCGGTGGATCTGGCATCCCGAATCCGAGATTCGACGGCTTCGAGTTCAAGGCTCAAAGATTCGAGCAGCCTCTGGTTGGGATTGGGTTCGATGCTGATGAGCCTGATCCGCGAGCGAAGCATGTCTTTGGCGCTGAGCCATGTGTCGATCGCCCGATCGGTGTACCCGCCCCGCCAGAGGGCATCGCCAAGATGAAGCACGATGGTCGCGTTCTCGCGCTCGGTATCGAGCTCGTTGGCTCGTTCTAAGAGTGAGATCGCCCCGCGGGTCTGCACCTCGCCGTTCGAGGCGATGACATCATCGAAGATGCCCAGCTTGTAGCGGACCCATGCGAGCGAGTCGATGACCGACGCTTCATCGGGCAGGGCATGGGCTGCCCGTTCGAGCAGTTCGATCGCGAAATCCATCCGCTCCCCTGCCTCGGCGAGCATGTAGCCATAGTCGTTGTTGGCCCAGGCATGGTCGGGGTCGTCGGAGAGGGCGAGTTCATAATACGCCTGGGCTTGCTCGTCGCGCCCGAGCCCGGTGCTCAGGACCGCTGCGAGATAGGACAGGTCCGCTCTGAGCTGAGCCGGCGTGATCGCCGGGATGTCGCGTGTCGGGGTGCCAAGTTCTTTGGTGAGCAGGTTCACAGCCGGTTCGAGCAAGCGGCGCTGCTCGAACAAATCAATCACGCCGATGAGATCGCTGTTGGTGCCCCTCGCGGCGAGCACTTGGAAAGTGCTGATCAGAAACTCGATGTCGATCTCGTTGGACGCACTCGCCAGGTGTGCCGCCAATGAGATCGCTTCGTGCGCACGCTCCTCGCCCAGAAGCGAACGGATCGGCAGGGCCCGGAGCGATGCGCGGTCTTGCTCGTTTTCGGTTTCACTCAGTGCCTTGTTCGTTTCATGGATTAGACGATCAATATCGAGCGTGGGGAGCTGGGCGATGAGCAGGATTTTGAGGCGAGCGAGCTCGAAGCCGAGTTTGGGCGTGTGCTCGTCGATGATCGTGATGGCTTCGAGCATGTCCTGCCCGTTGTCGAGTTTTTCGACCGATTGAGCGAGTGCATAGACTACCTGAGTCATGGACCGCTTCTGCGCGGGCAAGAGCACCGCGCCCTGGCCAAGACAGCTCTTGAGCCGATCGACGGATTCCCTCGCCGCCTCGGCGGTGCCCTGCTTGGAGAGGTACAACGCGTATTCGATCGCTGGATCAATGCCTCGCAGCGGGCTCAGCCGATTGACCAAATGGGCTTTGGCAGATTCGGGTTGATTCAAAGGGCCTTTGAGGAGTTGCTCGATGGCGCGGGCGACTTCAAACGAACCCGTCCGGGCATATCCATCACTCAAGAGTTCATAGGCCCGCTGATGGGCATCGAGCTCGAAGAGCCCCTGGGCCAACGCAAGCATGCCCGAGGACGAGTTGGCGTTCTGATCGAGCCGATCCTGCATCCATTGCATGCCCTCGCCCAAAGCAAGAGCCTGATCCTGCGTGCTCCTCGTCTTCCAGATGCTCATCAGCAAGTCGTACCCAAGCTCGCGCAATGGATAAAGATCGTTGAGCTCGATGAGCATGGACTCGGATTCTTCGATCATCCCGTTGCGTGCAAGCTCGTTGGCGCGGATGAGGGTGAAGAGCACCGAGCGTGGGCGGGCGGTGCCGAGCTGTTGAACCAGCGAACGCAAAGCCTCGCCATCGCCCGTCGCAGAGCCCGGCGAACGGAGCGTGAAGAGCTGCTCGTAAATCTGCTCGTTGTACGGATCAAGCTCCGAGGCCCGCTCAAGATAGCCAAGCGCAGGCTCGGGTTTTTCAAGGGCCAGGCTGATCTGCGCCCCGAGCAAGAGGTCCTCGATCTGCGCATCGGCGTTGTCAGCGAGCGGTGCGATCAGGTCCCAGGCTTGGCTTGGGCGTTGGCACACAAGCAAAGTCGAGGCCCGGAGCCGAATGAGCCGAGCGTCGTCGATTGGGGAGACGGGGGAGGTCTCGAGCCAGGCAAAGAGCGGCCCGCTGAGCGTTTGAGGCTCGAGATCAAGCGGCCCGGTGAGGGCGAGGGCTTGGAGGTGCGTCGCGATCCAGTCCGTCGATCGGTTCGGCGTGAACTCGATCGTCGAGAGATGCTCGATCAGGTCCGGACGACCGAGCATGATTCCCATCGAACTCATCAGCAGCTCGCCCGCTTCTGAGTTCGGCTGCGCGTGGGTGTGCATGAATGCGACGGGATCCTCAAGCGTAAACATGAGCCCCGCGCTGAGCGCGCGGGCGATCGCGGGGTTTGATTCGAGGATGGCGACCGCCGAGTCGTACCGGTCGGATTCGTGATCGATCCGGGCGAGCACCGATCGGGTGAGTTCGATCTCATCGGCGAGCTGCCCTACCGATCCGAGCCGGGCGATGGCTTGCGCCGGTGTCAGGGTTTCGAGCTCGATTTTGAGGAGCGATCGGCGAATCGCAGGCGTGAGGTTTGGGCGATCGGCGAGCATCGCAATTGCCGGGGCGATCGTTTGCTCAAGCCCGTCGATCGACGCGAGTGCTCTGGCCCATCGAGCTTCTTGTGGGCCCAGATCCGAAGCGTTTCGTTGGAGATGATCGAGCAAGGCAAGCGCAGCCCCGGCGGGTTGCCCCTGTTCGAGCAGGGACGCGAGTTCGCGGGCGATTAGTGCTGGGGGGACATTTTGGGTGTCCGCTCGGGCTTGGGCGTAGGCGTCCTGGGCTCGCTGGTGTGCGCCGATGGATCGCCACGCATCACCGGCCGAGATCCAGAGCTCGGGGCGTTGGGTCATGATCTGGATAATCTCGCGTTTCCATCGCAGATCACGCGAGCGGGCGTTGAACGACCCGAGCGCATCGCCAAGCGTTTGCGCACCAGCCTGGAGATACCCCGAGTTGATCTGGGCTCGTCCGAGGAGCACGCCCGCGATCGTCCTGGCCATCGGGTGATCCCCGATGGATCGCGCTTCGAGCGCTTGCGATGCGAGCCAGATCACCCGTGCATCTTTGCCTTCGAGCGAGGCCTGGGCAGCGAGATGAACCAGTGCCCTGGGTGAACGATCACCACGCTCGATCGCTCGCTGAAACTCTTCGAGTGCGCCGGCGTGGTCATTGGCGAGGATGAGCGCATCGCCGAGTTCACGGAAGATCGCGCCCGATTCAGGATCAAGCATCGAGGCTTGTGTCAAAAGATCAATCGCTTGGTCAAACTTGCCCGTCTGGCGGAGCCCGCGGGCACGGGTATAGAGCTTGAGGGCCTGCTTGTGGCGGGCCTGATATGCAGGGTCATCAAGCTCGTCGCCCAACTCCTCGGTATCAATCTGCGCGATGCCTGATCGGGCAAAGATCAAATCAGGTGTCATGATCGCCCGCTGGTACGCCGGTGAACCCAGTGCAAGCTCACTGGGCGCGTTTGGGATGATCGATTCGATCAATGCCGATGAAACGGGATCGGTCGGTTCGAGTGTTTCAAGCTCGGCCCGGGCTTCGAGCAACCGGATCGGATCGTCGATGTGCTCGGTCGCCGAGATGGCTCGGCTCGGGCTCGGTTGCCCCGTCGAACACCCGCTCACGCCGGCACCGGTCCCGGCAAGGGCAGCAGCGATGAGTGTCCAGCGAGTGCACGATCGAATCACGATGATCCCTTCGTCGAGGCCTTGGAGTTGACAGATTTGGCTTGGGCAGATTTGGGTGTGGTCGTTTTTGAGCCAGTGGTCTTGGCAAGCCGAAGATCGCTCGCCCAGTGCTCGATGAGCGTGTAGTAGCGGAGGGCATCGGTAGCGCGCACCATCCGCTCTATCCGAAGCGTTTGTTGGGTGATATCGAGCGATGGATCGGTGATGCCTTCCTTGGCGAGCATTTTGGTCAGCCAGTCATCAATCGGGAATGCGTGCCACCCGAGCCCGAGCAGGATCACCCGCGAGCTGACGAACGGGGTGATCCCCTCGATCGAGTTGAGGTATTCAACCACATCTTTCTTGTTCATATCACGCAGATGTGTCAGCGAGAGGCTGTTCTGATCCCTGAATATGGTGTTGAGCACACCGATGAGCCGTTGGCAGCGTTCGAGGCTGCGCGGATATCGAGCGGGGAAGATCGAGACGAGTTCCTCAGGGGTGCACACGCGGAGTTCGTTGAGATCGATCAGGCCCGATTCGATTGTTTCCACCGCCCGCAGTGCGTGCTCGATCGAGCTCTCCCAGACGAGCATCGAGAAGACGAGTTCGCTGATGAGTGGGTCGGGCGAGAGCAAGCGATGGTCGATCAGGTCGCAGCATCCCACCGGGCCTAGGTCGTTGTAGGACGCTTCGAGGGTGCCCATGAACTTGTGCATGATGTCAGGGTCTGGTGTGCTCACCCGGGGGTGTCCTCATTGGTGTGTTGGGTGTTTTCTGGTTGCGCATCGTGAGATGACTCGTTGACGCCATGAAATGTTCCCTTGCGTCCTTCCTGTTCCTGTCGATCTTTTTCGAGGAGGGCGAAGACTTCCATCTCTGCTTTGTGTCCTTCGTCGTAGATGAGCCGAAGGGTTGGCATTTCTTTGATATGGATTCGTTCCATGACATCGCGGCGGAGGCGTTTGGTGGCGGCGGTGAGCCCGTGCATGGTGAGCTTGGCACGCTCTTGGGGCATGACCGAGACGAAGGCTTTGGCGTGTTTGAGATCGTCGGAGAGTTCGACTTTGGTGACGGTGATGAGCCCACGGATGCGTGGGTCGTTGAGCCCACGGGCGAGCCGTTTTTGGAGCTCTTGCTGGATGTTGGATGCGATTTGTAGGCTTCGTCGTCTCAAGCGATTCTCTCCACGCGGGGGTTCATAAAAAACACGCGTCGGCGGGTACGCCGGCGCGTGGTCGGGGGTTGGTTAGTTGTCGAGTGTCCGGGCGACCTCGATGTTTTTGTAGCATTCGAGCACATCGCCTGATTTGATATCGTCGTAGCCGATGATCTTCATGCCGCACTCCATGTTGGCGCGAACCTCTTTGGCATCGTCCTTGAAGCGTTTGAGTTGTTCGAGTTTGCGGTTGTTCTCGATGACGACTCCATCGCGGGTGACGCGGATGAGCGCGTCGCGTTGGACGATCCCGTTGGTGACGAAACACCCGGCGACCGTGCCGACCTTGGAGACCTTGAAGACCTCGCGGACCTCGGCGTGACCCAGGACCTCTTCGCGGATGTCCGGGGAGAGCAGCCCTTCGACTGCTTTCTTGATGTCATCGACGATGTGGTAGATGACCTGGTAGTTTCGGATTTCGACGCCTTTGGTTTCTGAGAGGGCACGCCCTTTGGCGTTGGCGATGACATTGAACCCGATGATGATGGCTTTGGATGCCTCGGCGAGGACGATGTCGGATTCGGTGATCCCGCCGACGGCTTGGTGAATGACGCGGACCTTGACTTCGTCGTTGCCGACCTTTTCGATCTCGGATTTGAGCACATCGACCGAGCCTTGGACATCGGCTTTGAGGACGACGAGGATTTCTTTGAGATCGGTGTCGGCGATCTGGGTGAACATGTTGTCGAGGGTGAGTTTGGGGATGGCGAGGAGTGCTTCGCGTTCGCGTTCTCGGCGTTGCTCGGCGGCCTTCTCGGCTTCCTTGAGTGAACCCAGGCAATAGAACTTATCGCCCGCATCGGGCAGCGAGTTGATGCCCGAAATCTGGACTGGCAAAGGCGGGAGCACCTTCTTGAGTTTGTTTCCTCGATCGTCGGTGATGTCGCGGACGCGGCCGAAGGCTCGACCCATGACGATGAAGTCGCCGACCTTGAGTTCGCCATCTTGGACGAGGATATTGGCGACATTGCCTCGCCCGCCTTCTGGGCGGGCTTCGATGACGGTGCCTTGGGCTTGGCCGGCGAAGTCGCTCTTGAGTTCGAGGATTTCGGCTTGGAGGTCAAGGATTTCGAGCAAGTCTTGGATGCCGATATCCTTGATGGCGCTGGTTTTGACGACTTCGGTGTCGCCGCCCCATTCGGTGGGGTTGAGTCCGTGCTCGGCGAGTTGGCCGAAGATCCGTTGGATATTTTCTTCGGTTGCTTGTTCTTTATCGATTTTATTGAGCGCGACGATGATGGGTACGCCGGCTGCTTTGGAGTGTGAGATTGATTCGATCGTCTGAGGCATCACGCCGTCGTCTGCTGCGACGACCAAGACCACGATATCGGTGACATTGGCACCACGCGAACGCATTGCGGTGAACGCTTCGTGACCCGGGGTGTCGATGAAGGTGACGAATTTTTCGTTGTCGCCTGTGGTGACGGGGACGCGGAAGGCGCTTGTTGCCTGGGTGATGCCGCCGGCTTCGCCGTCGGCGACATTTGCTTTGCGGATTCTGTCCAGGAGTGAGGTCTTGCCGTGGTCGACATGGCCGAGGATTGTGACGATCGGGCCGCGGGCTCGTTCGTCCTTGCGGGTGCGTTCTGCGAACTGCTCGGCGACTTGTTCTTCAGCGCCCTTGGCTTCGGATACTTCAAGCTCGATGTCCCAGTCGATCATGATCTCTTGGGCTTTTTCGGATTCGATGCCCGAGTTGATCGTCGCCATCACGCCCTGCATGAAGAGCTTCTTGACGATGTCAGCGCCCTTGACGCCGGTGGCGGCGGAGAGGTCCTTGATTGAGAACGGTGCTGCGATTTCGACCTTGCCACCGATTTTGGCGGGGGTCTGGGCGGCGTTGGCGGATGACTTCATCTGCATCTGGCGTTGCTTGAGGTAGCCGCCTGAGCTCTTCAACCGTGCCTGGCGATCAGCAAGGTCGGCAGCGGTCCAGCCTCTGCCTGGGCCTGAGTCTTGTCCGGGGCGTTGGGCGCCGGCGCCATCGCGTCGGCGTGTGTTTCCGCCGCCGCCGCCTCGTGGTGGGCGACCTTCCATGGGCATGCCCATGCCGCCACCGCCCGCGCCACCACCTGGTCGTGGTGCTCTTCGGCGTGGTGCTTCAACCTGCTCGGCGGCTTCGACCCGGATGACCTTGGGGCCTGAGAGTTTGATCTGTGTTTTCTTTTCGAGCACCCGCCCGATTGGTGTCACGACCGTTGGGCGGGTCGGGACATTCATTTCGGGTGGTTTGATTGGGCCTGAAGGCTTTGGAGCCGGGGCGCGTACGACTCGTTGAGGCTTTGGTTCTTCTGGTGTTGGAGTTGTTGGAGGCTCGGGGGTGTCGAGCTTTGGTGCTTCACTTGAAAGCCCGGCGGGGACCTTGACCGCCGCTTTGGTCGGAGCCGGTGGTGGCGGTGGGGCGGGAGCCGCAGCGGCTGCGGGCTTGGGCTTGGTCGCCTTCGCCGCTTTGATCGCTTTGGCGGGTGGTTCAGCAACCGCTGTTGCTGATGGCGATGGTGCGTCATCAGCGGGTTTATCACCCGGCTCATCGGCTTGCGCCTTCTTCGCCTTGGTCGCGGTCTTCTTTGTCTCACGGACTTTGGTGATGTCTACCTTCTCGGCCTGCTCTACTGCGGTGTGTGAAGCATCGGCGGATTCGTCGACGGCAAACCATTCGCGGATCGTCTGCTCAAGACCGATGGATACCGTGGACATGTGATTCTTGATCACATCTTTGGGTAATCCCTCGGCATGACATTTTTCCACGATCGCCTTGGACTTGATTCCCAAGTCTTTCGCGATTTCAAAGATTCGTTTGTTCGCCAATTGCTGCTCCGTTGCGTCTCGTGATTCGTATCAGTCGTGTTTTTCGTTCAATCGTGGAACGCCGGTCATGCACATACATGCTCGGCGGATAGTGTGTGTTTAGCCTTCGCCGCCAAGGATGTTCGCTGCTCGGTCTTCGGATTCGGCATCGGGCTCGGAGGACTCCGTTGCCGCTGCGGGCTCGGTTGGCTCGGGTGCGACTGCTCCGAGAATCGCAGCTGCAGCCACCTCGGGCGATGCGTCGGCGTTGGTAGCACCGGAGAGAATCGCCGATGCGGCCTGTTCTTCTTCCGCCTTGCGTGCTGCGGCTTCGGCTTTGTCGATTTCCTGCTGGGCGGCGACTTCCTTGGAGCGTGTAGCGCAGAGTTCGATCGCTTGCTGGCTCTTGGCTTCGTCGATTTCGAGTTCGGCCATGAGCATCTCTTCGCCGATTTCTTCGATGTCGAAGACTGAGATCATGCCAAGGGCTGCGAGGCGATCGACCATCTCGTCGGTGACACCTTCGATCTGCTGGAGGGTTTCGGAGAGGGTGGTCAAGCCCTTGGTGAACTCTTCGGGGGTCAGGATATCGACATCCCACCCGGTGAGCCTGGCTGCGAGGCGGACATTCTGGCCCCGCTTGCCGATGGCCAATGAGAGTTGGTCGTCGCGGACGACCACGGTGGCGCGGCCGAGTTCAAAGCAGAGCGAGATTTCGTTGACCTCGGCGGGCTTGAGCGCGTTGGCGATGAGGATCTGCGATGATTCGTTCCATCGGACGATGTCGATTTTTTCGCCGTTGAGTTCTTCGACGATGGTTTTGATCCGTGATCCACGGATGCCAACGCATGCCCCGACGGCGTCGATTTTCGAGTCGATCGAGGAGACGGCCATCTTTGTGCGATATCCGGGTTCTCGGGACATTGCTTTGATTTCGATGGTGCGTTCCATGACTTCGGGGACTTCGACTTCGAAGAGCCTACGGATGAAGTCTGGGTGCCCGCGCGAGAGGTAGATTTTGACCTGTGCGCCCATGTCTTTGACATCGAGGATCATTGCGCGGACGCGATCGCCTGGCATGAACTGCTCACCGGGGATTTGCTCGGAGCGGAGCATGACGGTCTCTGCCCGATCGACCTGAACGACGAGTGCGCCGCGGTCGTATCGCTGGGCGACGCCGGTGACGAGGGTGCCGACTCGGCTTGAATATTCTTCCATCAATGATTGGCGTTCGTCATCGCGGAAACGCTGGATCATGACCTGCTTGAATGTTTGGGCTGCGATGCGTCCGAAGTCGGCGGGGTCCATGTCCATAGGCTCTTCGTAGCGGAAGAGTTGGATTTCGCCTGTGATTGGATCGACGGTGCATTGGAACTCGTCGGCGTCGAGTGTGCCGAAGAACTTTCGGCACGCCGAGACCATCGCGGTTTCGAGGTCCGAGATGAGTAGGCTCTTTTCGACATTGCGATCACGGGCAATTGAATCGAGGATGCGCATCATTTCGAGGGTGTTCATAGCAGTTCTCCGGTCTGGGTGCCCGTGTTCAACGGCGTGCGTTTGCGGGCGATTGGGATGTTGGGTTGTTCAGGTTGTTGAGATGTTCGTTTCGAGGCTACCGTTTGGACGGGAGCAAAAATACAATGAGCCGCGAGTATGAATAAAATCGCGGCCGAGCGCCAGCAGGTGGAATGGGGACAATCCCCATAATCCGCCCAGAATCGAGATGGACCACGCGTTTATCGCATCGTCCGTCCCTTCATTCTGAGAACGGCTCCGATCAAGATCGAATGCCGATTACCCATGATGGCGCAAGACCAAATTCATGACATACTCCTGTCCCGAGCACCATGCCCGGGGATTCCAACCAAGTATAGAACACCGCCCGACCCAGAATCAACCTGATTCTGGGGATCAACTCGATGGGAGGTAAGATGTGGGGGGCTCGGGGATCGCTATTTTGGGAGCAACGGGGGGAGGGGCTAGTTCGCCTTGGTCTGGATTCGATCGCCTTTGGCGACGGCGTGCTCGATTTTGATTGCTCGGTTGCCGTGGTGTTGGCCGACCTGAGCGACGAATTTGGGTTCATTTCCGATCTGGATGAGGGCGGGGTTTTCGGCTTTCTGGGTTGTGACGATCAGATCACCGACCTTCATTTGGCTCAGGTCATCGAGGGTGATGGTCGTTTCGGCGAGCACCGCGGTGAACTCGACGCCGGTTTGGTCGAGGTTCTTGCTGATCCGGTCTTCGGAGGTGTTGTCGTCGATGCTTCGGCTGACGGCGAACCAACTCTGTGAACTGAGTTCATCCATGACCGGCTCGATGACATTATACGGGATACACAGGTTCATGGTGCCCGCGCGGGACGCCATTCGGACTTCGAGCCCGATGACGAGCACGACCTCGTTGGGGGGGACGATCTGGACGAGTTGGGGGTTGGATTCGTGGGCGACGATGTCAAACTTGAGTTTGCGGACGCTCTCCCATGCTTCGGAGAGGGCATCGAGCCCTCGGCGGAGGACATTGGAGATCAGGCGTTGCTCGATGGTGGTCATCGGGCGTTGGGGGATGAAGAGGTCCTGGTTGTTGCCTCCGAGGAGCCGATCGATGATGGGGTAGATGATGAGCGGCGAGACCTCGAGGCACATTTGTCCTTCGAGATCATCGGGTTGGATGAGGTTGTAGCTGGTGGGGTTGGGGAGCCCGGAGACGAACTCGCCATAGGTCATTTGTTCGCAGGCAGCGACGCGGACTTCGACGATTGTGCGGAGGAACCCGGAGAGTGAGGCGCCGAAGTTTCTCGCGAAGGCCTCGTGGAGTGTTTCGAGGGCCATCATCTGATCTTTGGAGACGCGTTCGGGGCGTTTGAAGTCGTATTCGCGGATTTCGATGTTTTCGAAATCTTTTCGTGTCCGCGAGAAGATCATCTGTTCTTGTTGGTCGCCGTCCGAATCGCTGTCCGTATCGACCGCTGATAACAGGGCATCAATCTCATTTTGGTCCAACATGCTCATAGCGGGATGGGTTCCAATGGGGATATTCAACGGGGCAGAACAGGGCAAAATCCCCGAATCCATCGGCGATACATGAAGAACTATCGGCTCTGTGGGTTCGGAATCTTGACCTTCCGGGTGCCGAGATCAATCTTTCTGGAACAAAATCGTACTTGAACCGATTGATGATGGGAGAATCATACCTCGATGGGCATCCCAATGGCCCTGTTCCCTTCCGCTGACCCAATGGAATCACGCTGCATGAGACGCACTCTGAATTTTTTCTCTTCTGTCCGCCCTTCGCTTGCGATGGGGCTTGTTTTGGCTGGAATCCTCAGCATGATGCCTGCTTGGGTGGTTGCTGCGCAAGATTTTGGGAGTTCGGGGGCGAGCACGATGGTGTCGTCGGCTCCGAGTGAGGACGAGGAGCCCGAGGTCGTGGTGTCGGTTGAGGTGTCTGAGCAGGAGGTTGAGCGCGGGGGCGAGTTGATTCTGGCGGTTGTGCTCGATCATGCGGAGCATTATCACTCGAATCTGAATCAGCCGATCGTGCCTGAGGAGATGGGGGATTTTTATCCGGTTCCGACGACGATCAAACTTCCTGAAGTCCCCGGGCTGAGTTTCGGCCCGATCGCTTGGCCTACCCCGATCCCGGTTGATGTGGATTTTCTCTTTACGGGTAAGCCGATCAAATATTTGGTGTATACGGGCAAAGCGGTGATTTATGTTCCCGTGCAGGTCGGTGAGGATGCTCCGGTGGGGGAGTTGGCGATTGAGCTCAAGGTGACCTATCAGGCGTGCAATGAGACGACCTGTTTGGCGCCGACGACGGTGCCTTTGGTCGCGACGGTTTCGGTTGTTGATACCCCTGTCGAAGCGGGTGAGCGATCGGCGATCTTTGATGGGTACGACCCTGCCCGGGATGGATCGGGCGATACCGATTTGGGCAGGGTGAGTGCTGATGAGCCGTTCAAAGTTGAGCGCCGATTCCTCGGGTTGATCGTGATCCCCGAGCCTGATTCATTCGCCGGGATCGCGGTGCTCGCGCTGAGCGCAGCGATCGGCGGGTTTATTCTCAATCTCACGCCTTGCGTGCTGCCGGTGATTCCGATCAAGGTGATGACGATCTCGAATCACGCGGGCGAGAGCAAGTCCAAGGCCTTTATGCTCTCGATGTGGATGGCGATCGGTGTGGTGACTTTCTGGGTCGGGATCGGGATTCCGGTTGCTTTTGTTGCCCGGAAGCTCGATCCGTCAATTATCTTTGGCATCTGGTGGCTCACGGCGATCATTGGGATTGTGATTGCGTTGATGGGGCTGGGGATTATGGGGTTGTTTCAGATTACGCTGCCTCAGAAGGTGTATATGGTGAATCCCAAAGCCGACTCGGCTTCTGGATCGTTTGTGTTTGGGATCATGACGGCGGTGCTCGGGCTGCCTTGCTTTGGGTTTGTTGCGGGTGCATTGCTCGCTGGGGCCGCGACGATGCCCTCGTTCGTGGTGCTGACGGTGTTTGCTTTTATGGGCATTGGGATGGCGACGCCTTATGTTGTGCTGGCGATGTTCCCCAAACTGATTGACAAGTTGCCAAGGACTGGGCCTGCGAGTGAGCTTGTCAAGCAGGTCATGGGTTTGCTGATGATCGCCGCTGCGGCGTACTTCTTGGGCACCTCGGTGATCTCGTTTGGATCGGGGCATGAGTGGGTGTTCCCGTGGTGGGGCAAGGCGGTGCATTGGTGGGCGATCGGGATTACGGGCGTTGCTGCGGGGGGCTGGCTCTTGATCCAGACTGTTCGCATCACCAAGCGGGTGGGGGCGAGGTTGACCTTTGGGTTTATTGGGTTCTTTGTTGCGCTGAGTGGGGCGGGGGTTGCGTACAACCAGACGAACCATTTGTATGAGAACTTTGTGGAGAATCTTTGGCAGCCGTTCTCTCCTGAGTTCCTCGAATCCACCCTTGCTGATGGGAATGTCGTGGTGCTTGATTTCACAGCGGAGTGGTGTCTGAACTGTAAAGCCCTTGAGGCGTCTGTGCTCGCGCGGGCTCCGGTCAAGCCTGCGTTGTTGGCTGATGATGTGGTGGCGATGGTGGCGGATTTGACGAGCATGAGTGCTCCGGGGTGGGATTTCCTGCGTGATGATCTTGGGCAGACGGGCATCCCGTTGTTGGTGGTGTATGCCCCGGGTGTGGAGGGGCCGATTTGGCTCTCGAATGCGTATTCGCCGGGGCAGGTGGTCGATGCGATCAATCGTGCCCGCGAGCAGGGTTCGGCGATCGGTTTGGCGGATTGAGTCCGATTCGGCGAGATCGGGGCAAGAAGGTCCGATCAGGGCGTCTTTTTTTCGGTTGGAGGGGCAACTGTGCAGGTTCATTGCCCAAGTTGATTGACGAACGCCGATTGATGGAATATCTTTACCCCCGCAGGGGCGTGTCATTTGGCATGGGCTTGCGAGACAACCAGATGCGGGTGTAGCTCAGTGGTAGAGCGTCACGTTGCCAACGTGAATGTCGACAGTTCAAATCTGTTCACCCGCTTTCTTTGGAAAATAGGCCGCCCGGTACCTTTGGTGCCGGGCGGTTGTTGTTTTGGAGGGCTGGTGAGCGTGTGCAAAGGCTTTGGTGTGGGTGTTTTGCGCCGGGTGTCCTGTTCATGCGAAGCATGTGCCGGTCTTTGAGGGTTTGAAGACATGCAGGAGCCGAAGACGGCTCCAGCATGGCACCCAGAAAGAGCGTAAAATGATGATTCACAATCCCGATGTCCAGCGCACCCGGCCATTGGGGAACCTGCGTAAGCAGGGCGCCCGGCGAGAAGAACGATCGGAAGGCAGATAATTGAATCATTCCCCAAAACCAAAATGGAGAACCGATGAACGAACAGGGCCGAACAGGCAAAGACCCGACTGCGCTCAAAAGCAGCGAGTCGGGGCACCCGGCATTTAAGACTCTAGGGGCAGTGGCGCCATTGAAAATTATCGGTGTGATACCAGTAAGGTCACGATTATGAATAATCGAAGTATCGCATTTGAGATGCAATGGATATTTGTAGCAAGTCTTTGTCACAGAGTATTGTCAAATCATCCAAATATTGATAAGGAGACGCTGGATGAAACCATATTCAACATGAGGCTTAGATACGAGAAATGTTCAAGTGAGTTTTTGCGTGAGCCGGCCCCAGTCTACCTAGCGGAGGTGTATTTGGCCGCTATTGGAAATCGAGATTGCCCTCTGGAAGATATGTGGGACTTGCAAGGAATATTGGGATATAGTTGTATGAAATGGGAGCAGTTTTACTTACAGCATAATGATTTATATACAAAAGCGGCCGAGAAAGTGCTTCAAGCCATCACTGAATGGGAACAGAATCGAAAGAGGTTTTAAGTGTTGAAGACATAGCCGGGTGCCCCGACTCGCCGTCTTCGGAGCAGTCGGGCGAGAAGAACGATCGAGACACAAGCCAATGAATCATTCCTCCGAACCAAGATGGCGACCAATGAAGGAAGTATGCGAGAACCCAAAGACCCGACTGCGCTCAAAGCAGCGAGTCGGGGCACCCGGCTAACGGATTGACACATGCTCAATAGATATATTCAAAATAGACTAAAATCATCTGGGTGGTATCCAGGTCGATGTGAATCGATATCAATTTGGGAATCGGCATTGGAAGAGGATTCAATTTTTATTGATGAGTTTACTAGAGGGCTGCTAGCAGAATTTGGCGGGTTGTCAGTTTCAGTGAGTAGTGTTCACGAAAGTTCACAAAACCCAGCCGTTTTCATCTTCGACCCTTTAGTTGCAATGGGATTGGTATATGGCGAAAAAATCCATGATGATTATGAGCCGCGTGCAGGGTGCAAACTGTTTCCAATTGGAATTTGCTACAAATTGGCATCAGTCATTATGGTAGGAAGTGATTGTCAAATTTATGAAGCGAATGATGGGGAGTTGGCAATAACAGCCCCGGATATCACTTCAATGCTAGCGCAGTATCATGATGGGACATGGCAAGAAAACACCATTTATTTATAGATGATGCGAGTCGGGGCACCCGAGGCACCATCAGCGGGTCGGGATCATGATCCACATGTGGTTTGCTGGTACCGATAGTCGATCGCCCGCTTGCCAAGTTCGGCGATGACATGATCGACCAATCCTGCCTGCGGGCCGATTTGTTCGGCGTTGATGACGCCGGGCATCTTGAGTTCGCCTTTGGCGATCATTCGGGCGATGATGGCGCAGGGGTAGGCGGTGGTGCGGGACATGCTTGTGGCCCCCTGGTTGTAGTAGTCGAGCAGGTCCCATTGGTGGCGGACTGAGGCTCCATTGTCGTCGAGGCCATCGACGATGATCCGCATGATGGTGAGGTCTTCCTCGGCTTCGTCGTAGGTCCACTTGGGGAACATGAGTTTGCTGATGACATCGAGGGGCTTGACGGTGCCGCCCTCGACTTCGATCGGGGTCTGGCTGAACAAGCCGGTCTCGCGGAAGACACGCATGAGTTCGATGTGCCCGGGGTACCGCATCGTCTTTTCTTTCATGAACGGGACATCCATCGTGTATGCCAGCGAACGAAGCCCGTCGGTGTTGAAGACTTCGAGGGTTCCCAAGCCGTCGAAGTCGATGAGTTCTGGCTCGCTGAGTGCTTCGCGGACGACGATTTGGCCGTGCTCGACGATGCGGGCGGGGCGGGTGTATTCTTCGAGGACATCGGCGGGGGAGAACCCGGCTTTGTATTCAAAGGGCCATTTGCGTTCGCGGGGGAGCCCGCCGACATAGATTTCGATGTTCTTGCATTCCTCGAGCAGGCTCGCGCCGTATCCGGCGAGCATGTTGCTCATGCCGGGGGCGACGCCCATGTCGACGACGGCGGTGACGCCGTGCTCTTTGGCGAGGGCGTCGAGGTCCCACGAATCTTCGGGCATGAACGAGATGTCGGCGTAGTTCTTGCCCGATTCGATGATCGCCTTGAGCGATTGGAATCCGATTCGGCTCGCCAACGCGCCCAGCACGATATCGCAATCGGCGATGACGGCTTTGAGGACTTGAACATCGCTCAGATCAGCGGTTGCGGTCTTAAACGAGACGCCCATTTTGGAGGCGTGCGCCAAGGCTTTGTCGAGTGAAGGCTGGCGGAGATCGACGAGTGTCACCTCGAAGTCTGGATCGCCCGCCAGATCCGTGGCCATCACTGTTCCGACCATGCCCGCGCCCAATACCACTGCTTTTTTCATCGTTCGATCTCCGTGTAGAACCCTCATGAATCAGGGGCAACTGTAGCGAACCGGCGAGCTCGATTTTGAGTTTTAAGAGGATTTCAGGTGCGGAAATGATGAATAAATCAATAGGTCGATTGCAGTAGAAATCCGCTTGTACTCCGAACATTCGGGCAGATTTTTGATGAGTTCCTGCTTCATCAGCGGAAATTATAGATTTTCTAAATGTATATCGTGCGGTATATCGAAATATGGTGTAGAGTGGTGTTGTTCGTAGAAGTTTTACAACTGGAGTGTACACATGAAAAAGAATCAGATCACAACTCGCGCAATGTCTTCGGTTGCAGTGTCCGTCTGCCTAGCAGGGGGGGGGCATGTCAATGGACAAGTTATTCAGCAAGTTCAGAAGCTGGCTGTAGATGATGCGGAATCAGAGGATTTGTTCGGGAAAACAATCGCCATCGACAGCGGGATAATTGCGGTTGGTTCAGAAGAAGATGATGATAATGGGTCGCGATCAGGATCGGTCTACCTGTATGATGCGTCTTCAGGCGAGTTTCTACGAAAACTGCTTCCTGAAGACGGGCGTTCGTTTGCTTTCTTCGGAACTTCAGTTGATATTCATAATGGTGTTGTTGCTGTCGGGGCAAGGGGAGATTTGGCAAATGGCCCTGGATCTGGCGCGGCGTATATCTTTGATGCGTCAACTGGCGTACAAATCGCAAAGCTCGTCCCTGAAGATGGAATGAAGCATGATTTCTTCGGGTATTCGATTGCTGTAAAAGATGGGGTTGTTGCTGTCGGCGCAGTAAATAACGATACGAATGGCGATGGCTCAGGGGCTGCCTATCTATTCGATCTCTCTGGCGCACAGATCACAAAGATTGCTCCGGATGACGGCCAGAGTGCTGACGTCTTTGGGCGATCCGTTGCGATTGATAACGGTATTGTTGCCATTGGTGCCAATGGTTACGATGGGATGTGGTGGGAAGATTCGGGAGCGGTCTATCTATTTGATGTTTCGACTGGATTACTATTTGATCAGGTGTACCCCAATACTACTGTTCTTGGACAAGGCTTTGGTTTGTCGGTCGCGATGGATGATGGTTTGCTCGTTGTTGGGAGTTCAGATTCATCATTTATCTTCGATGTGGCGAGTGGGGAGCAGCTTTTTCGCCTGCGTTCACGAGAAGATTACATCGGCGATGGAAGAGATGTATCGGTTGATATCGACAATGGTGTTGTAGTTTTGGGCGCACCCTATCACGATGAAAGCGGTTCTGACTCAGGAGTGGCATATTACTTTAATGTGGCTACGGGGAGACAGTTCGCAAAGGTTCTTCCGTCAGATGGTGCGTCAAACGACAAGTTTGGTGCAGCGGTTGCTATTGATAATGGCGTAGTCGTCGTTGGTGCTTACCGTGCCGGCTCAAATGGAATAGATTCTGGTGCGGGGTATGTCTTTGATGTCACCTGTCCGTCAGATTTGACACTTAGTGGGAATCTCAATTTCTTTGATGTTTCAGCTTTCTTGCAGGCGTTCAGCAATCAAAGTATGGTGGCAGATTTTACGAACGATGGCGTTTTCGATTTCTTTGATATTTCCGCTTTTCTCTACGCTTATAACGCTGGTTGTCCATGAGTTTTAGCCCACCTGGGCATGGTTCTCGGGGTCGATGCCGAGTTGCTTCATCTTCTTATACAGCGTCGTTCGGTTGATCCCGAGCACCTCAGCGGTTTGTTGGCGGTTCCAGTCGTTGGCAGCGAGGGCTTTGAGGATGATTTGGCGTTCAGGCTCGGCCATTGCTTCGCCGAGGGTCATGGGGATCCAAGGCTGATCATCGGGAGCCGATGTCAACTGTATCGGGTTGGATTCACGATCGAGCACATGGGTTGGGAGGTCGTCGACGCCGATGGTTTGTGATCGCGTGAGCACCGCAGCCCGCTCGACGATGTTCGAGAGCTCGCGGACATTGCCGGGGTATTCGTATCGGCGGAGCACATCGAGGGCTTCGGGGGTGAAGCCGGTGAACTGGCGTCCGAGTTCGCTCGCTTGGAGTTCAAGGAAGTGCTCTGCGAGTGTTGGGATATCACTGACCCGCTCACGCAGAGGCGGCATCTCGATTTTGACAACATTGATCCGGTAGTACAAATCTTGACGGAACGCGCCCGAAGCGACGAGGTCTTCGAGGGGCTGATTGCTCGCGAGGATCACACGGACATCGACCTCGATGGTTTCGTTGGAGCCGACGGGCTCGAACTTGCGTTCTTGGAGCACACGCAAGAGTTTGAGCTGCATCGCGGGCGAGGCGGAGTTGATTTCGTCGAGGAAGAGCGTGCCGCCGTCGGCGGCGAGGAACTTGCCAACCTTGTCGGCGTGCGCTCCGGTGAATGCGCCCTTGACATGGCCGAAGAGTTCTGATTCGAGCAGGGTTTCGGGGATTGATCCACACGCGAGTTCGACATAAGGCTGGGCCTGTCGGTTCGATGCTTGATGGATCGCGCTGGCGATCATGCTTTTGCCCACGCCTGATTCGCCGGTCATCAGCACGGTCGTGCGTGAGTTGGCGACGGCGTTGACGGTCTCGGCGATTTTGAGCATCCGGTGGTCGCCTCCGACCATGTTGCCGAGCCCGAAGGTGGATTCGAGCCTTGATCGCATGGTGGTGTTCTCGCGGGCGAGTTCATGATGGCGCAGTGCCCGTTCGAGCCCGAGGCGAAGCTCGTCATCGACGACGGGCTTGGTGAGGAAGTCGATCGCGCCGAGCCGAAGTGCTTGGACGGCTGTTTCCACGGTGCCGTACCCGGTGAGCATGATGACGGCTGTCTGGCGATGGAGTTTGATGATCTCGCGGAGCAGATCAAGCCCGCCCATCTCGGGGAGATTGATATCGCAAATGACGACCTGATATGGGCCGGCGGTGCTTTTCTCTGCTTGGGCGAGTTCGTGGAGCGCAGCCGAGGGCGAGTAGACCGAGACCGCTTTGCATCCTTCGTTGTTGAAGAACTGCGCCAATGAGTCGGCGACGATCGGATCGTCGTCGATAATCAGGATGCGTGGGTGATCGGTGCTCATGCTTATCCGATCTCCAGATCGCCGATGTTTGTTTGCTCATCGGGCTCATAGATCGAGGGGATACACACCCGGAGCACCGCGCCCGGACGCGCCGAGCCCGCCCGCTCATCGCGAGGCGTGAGTGTAATGATCCCTTCGAGCTGCTCGACGATCTGATGCGCCATCGAAAGGCCGATCCCTTGGTGGTCCGCGTTCGTGCTCACGCCGTGCTTGAAGGCCCGGTTGTTGCGGACGCTGGTGTCAAGCCCGACGCCGTCGTCGAAGATTTCGATGACGGTTTCTTCGCGTTTGGTATCGACGCGTGCGATGATCTCGATGAGGCCGCCGGGGTCGAGTGAATCGGGCTTGGTTGCTTTGGCGATGGATTGCACGGCGTTGAACAAGGCGTTGAGCGCGACGGTGTACATTGGCCCTGCGGGCAGACGACCGGCACGGGGATCGATCCGCACCTCGATCCGCACGCCTGCCTGCGAGGCCAGCGGGCGGACGACATCGACCGCGTGATCGATCACCATCGCGATCGTCACCACGCTCGACACCCCGAGCAAGGGCGAGCCGATCGGGACTGATTTGGAGCGCATCGCGGCGTTGACCATCGAACTCATCCGCTCGAGTGTCGAGAGCACGGTGTGGATTTGTTCGCGGGCACTGGTGAGGTTTTTGAGATCGCGGGCGCGGTCTTCTTCGGGTAGCGCAGCCGCCGCGAGCCCGAGCCAGCGCATGGAGCCGTCGAGCATGTTGCTCAGATCATGGGCGAGGATCGTGAGTTGATCTGCCCCGATCGGCCCCGACGATGGATCGCGTGCATCGAGCACGCCCGGCGGGCGGATGGTCTTCTTCTCAGGCGCGGGGTTCGATGAATCGTCGGGCGTTGGGTTGTTCGAGTTGGTGCTCATGGCACTCATTTTCGACCGAGCGATCGGCGTGGGTCGTGCCGCGATGCGATTTGGCAACACGCCGATCATTCCCCTCCGTTGCGTTTAGACAACACGGCATAATCGGCCCGCCCGCCCGAGTTCTCGGACGGTCACTCCACGCCAACAGCCTCGGCATCCCGATCCGAGAGCATCCCGCCATCGGAACGAAGTTTGACCGTGCCATCGCGTTTCCACGACCGATCACACCGAGGCTCATCACGCAGATCGGTGACGATGGTTTCGCCGGTTGGTGTGGTTTCGACGCGTGAGACGCCGCAGAAGTCGGCGAGGTCGTCCATGTTGAACTTCGCGAGCACGCCATCAGGGTCGCTGATCTTGAGCCCCGCGTCGAGCGGGTTTTCGATGCCTTGCTCGGCGCGCGAGTGTTCGAGCACCCGCTGGGCATCTTCGAGCATCGCCATGACTTTTTTCCAGTCGTCCGATGCTTTGGCACCTGTGGCCGAGGGGAACCCGGTCAGGTGCACGCACTGGGTCGCATCCTTTGGATCAACACGGTGCAAACTGCGATACGCTTCGTCGGCGGTATGACACATCACCGGCGCGAGCAACTTGGCCAAGCCATCGGTCATGATGAACAGGGCTTGTTGCGATTGCTTGCGACGATTCGAGTCCGCCGAGTCGCAATAGAGCCGATCCTTGACGGCTGAGAGGTACTCGCCTGAGAGCGTGGTGTTGCAGAAGTTGTAGATGAGTTTGTGGACCCCGTGGAAGGCGTACGAGGTGTAGGCCGTGATGACTTGCTCGATGAGTGAATCGAACTCAGCAAGCACCCAGGCTTCGAGGCTTGTTTCATCGAATGAGATCGAATCGTCGGCTTCAAACTCGTTGAGATTCGAGAGCATGAACTTGAAGGTGTTGCGCACCTTGCGGTAGTTCTCGCCCGAGAGCTTGAAGAACTCCTCATCGACCTTGACATCGTTTTCATACGCGATCGAGCACACCCACCAGCGCAAGACATCGGCTCCGAACCGATCGAACAGGTCTTTAAGGGCTGCGCCTGCGGATTTGGAGAGTTTTTTGCCGTCCTTGTCCACCATGAACCCGTGCGTCAACAGCGTCTTGAACGCAGGCTCACCCATGACACCCAACGATGGAAGCAATGACAACTGGAACCATCCGCGATGCTGATCCGAGCCTTCGAGGTAGAGGTCGATGGGATAATCTTGGCCATTGGATCGCTCGCGCATCACGGCGTTCCATGATGACCCGGATTCAAACCACACATCGAGGATGTCCTGGCCCTTCTTGAGATCGGTGATCTTGACGGAGCCGTCTTTGAGTTCGGCGGGTGCTTCGGGGTCGCTGCTCGGGTCGTACCCTTCGAGGAGCACTTCGGGCGATTCGCTGAACCACAGGTCTGAGCCTTTGGCACGCACAATATCGGCGACGGCTTTCGATGAGGCCTCGGTCATGAACGCGCTGCCATCGGGCATTGTGAATGCCGGGATCGGCAAACCCCATGCGCGTTGGCGCGAGATGCACCAGTCCGGGCGTGAATCGAGCATGCCCCGCATTCTGTTTTGACCCCACGCGGGGACGAAGTTGACGCTGCCGCCGTCTTGGGTTGCTGCGAGTGCCATTTCGCGTAGCCCCTTGTTTTCCCGCTTGGTCGGCTTGTTCACATCCACAAACCACTGCTCCGTGCTCCTGAAGATTACCGGCGTTTTGGATCGCCAGTCATGCGGGTAGCTATGCATAAACTTGTGCGAGAAGAACATGTGTCCGGATTCGGTCAGTCTCTGGGCGATGAGCGCATTGGCATCCCAGATCGACATGCCTGTGATCCACTCGGGGACGGTTTCGTCGTAGGTGCCGTCGCCTCGAACCGGGCAATACACTGGCAGTCCGACGCGCAGTCCAGTGAGATAGTCATCGCTGCCGTGCCCCGGCGCGGTGTGGACCAAGCCTGAACCATCTTCGAGCGTGACATAGTCAGCGTTGACGATCGTGTAGCAGTTGCTTGTATCGACATCAGTTTCACCCGCAGGCGTCGGCGGACACTCACGCAGCGGATGCACATAGCGCAGCCCCATCAACTGTTGCCCCGAGCAAGTCGCCAGCGTCTCGACATCCTCAGCCTTGGCTTTGGCGCAGACTTTTGCGACGAGTTCAGTCGCCATCACGGTGATGTTGCCATCGACCCGGACAAGTGCATATTCAAACTTTTCATGCACCGCGATCGCCATGTTCGCAGGCAAGGTCCAAGGGGTCGTCGTCCAGATCATAAAGCTCGGCTTGGCGCCCGGGCGATCGTCTTCGTTGAGCCCGAACGCTTCATAGACAGCATCCCCGTCGGCTGCCTCGAAATCGACATACACCGACAAGTCTTCACGATCCTGATATTCGAGTTCTGCATCGGCGAGCGCGGTTTCATTGGCGATCGACCAGTGCACAGGCTTGAGGGCTTTATAGACCAAGCCTTGTGCGCACAAACCCGAGAGTACATCAAGCACCGCACCCTCATACCGGGGCACCATCGTGAGGTACGGGTCTTTGTAATCGGCGCAGGTGAGCAAGCGTTCCATTTGCCCGGTTTGGAGTTTGACTTGTTTGGAGGCGTATGACTTGCACTCTTTTCGCACCGCCATCCGGCGCGTGTCATCGTCGAGCCCTTCGAGCTTCTTGAACTTGCCCGACTCAACCAGATCCGTCATCACTTTGTGCTCGATGGGCAAGCCATGACAATCCCATCCAGGAACGAACGGCGTGTCATACCCATCCATGAACTTGGATCGCACTACAAAGTCCTTGAGGCACTTGTTCATCAGGTGACCGAGATGGATCGACCCGTTGGCGTAGGGTGGGCCGTCGTGGAAGACAAATTTTTTGTCGAAGGTGGCGGCTTTGTCGCGCATCGCTTGGTACAAACCCTTTTTCTCAGCGAGTTGGTTCCACCGCTTGAGCGATGCCGGCTCGTTCTGGACGAGATTCGCCTTCATCGGGAACCCGGTTTTGGGCAGGTTGAGGGTCTTCTTGTAGTTGGGCTTATTGTCGGTGGTCTGTGTGTCGGACATATCGGGTCAATCTCCAGGTCGCAGCGAAATCGCAACGGCCTTCATGGTATGGCTGAGTTGTGTGGTTTTGAACGCGATTCGTGCCGATCGAGCCGTATTTGTCAAGTGATAGCGGCGATCGGCGAGCCCCGAGCGTGGGGGATGCACAGCATCCTGCCCTCACCGGGGCAGCATAATTCGGATGGATATTCGAATCTGATCGTTCATGGCCGTGAGCATAGCCCATTGATCGACAGTTCTGGTTTCAAATTGCATCCAAAGCACGAAAAAACCCGGACGAATCCGGGTTCATCGATCTTCAGTAGATCGGGCTTCGGGCCAGTTTCTTACGGATCTCTGTGTGCCTAAGAAAACGGGCTGGAAGCCCGTTCTACCAGAAGGGTTGAATCAGAGATGCTCGAAGAGGGATTGTGTGCGGAGGACTAATCCTTCGCGGGCGATGAGGTGGTAGCTTTGGACATGGATTTCCTTGGCGAGCCTCTGGATGTCGAGGATGCTCATACACGGGCCGATTTCATCGTCCCATCGATAGGCGAGCGATTCTTCTTCACGGGCAAACTCGTCGAGCTCTTCAAATGTGGATAAGTACAGGTTTGAGCTCAGCTGCTCGGTCTGCACCGAGGTCATGTAGTTCAGGTCCGAGCGTGCGAATTGGTGTTCGAACTCGCGTTCGCCAGCGCACAGGATGGATTCGACGATCCCCGTCTCGGGGAGCCCGTCGCTGGTCTCGGAGACGATCTCGCAGGCGCACGCGCCCGAGATTTCGAATCGGCACAGGTGGCGGCCTTCCATGATCCAGGCTTCGAACTGATAGGGCCCGAACCGTATTTCGCGGTGGTCGTGGATTGTAAAATGCTCTGGATGGAGCGGGCGAGAGTATAAAATGGATTGGTATGACTGCAACAACGGGGCAGCCGACGGCGTGGTTTTGAGCTGGGTCATGGATTCCTTCCCATGCCAAAGGTTGAGATGTGTCCCCGAGCGCGGAAAAGACGCTCACAATGATCTGTGATCGAAGTTTGGTGTGTGTGCATCCAATCTGCCGATCAAAGAGAAGAGCTTATAGGACGAAGAGCCGATTCCAAAGCCCAAAGTTCAAAAGAGGGAGTTTTGCCTATTTCTTAACTGTTAAACCACAACATAGCAGAACAATGCACAATCCATCCACAATGGGTAGCATGAATCCACCGATTTCGCCATGGTTGACCAAAGACACAAACAAATAACAAACATGCCTCAGATGAAAGCCCATTCTCCTCAGCCCCTCGCGGTGGTCGCCAAGCTGCCCATGCGTCAGCGTATCGCTGCGCTGAGCGATGCGATTTTGGTGGTGCCCGCCGACCAACGCGACGAGATCGCCATGATGCTTATTGAGTTGGCGAGTTTTCATCCCAGCCTTGTGCCCAATGAAACGGACCTGGGGAATCATGAGCACGAGGTGGCGGCTTCGCCTTTGGAGCTCCTCGCTCGTATTCCTCAGCGTTGGCAGAGCCGACACGCCAATGAGGCGATGCTCGGCGTGGCGCGTGCGTGGGCAGAACTTTCGGGGCCGATGCGTGAACTCGCGGTCGCGCTCGGGCGGGATCGTTGGATTGAATCTGCACGGATACTCTCCCGTTCGTCGGATGCCTCCAAACGCCTCGCCGCGTTGGAGATTGCCCACGGCACCGCTGATCCTGGGTTCGCAACCATCGCGGGCGCATTGCTCGCTGATGAGCAACAAACAGTCCGCAAGTCGGCCGATCGCGCGATGATGCGTTTGACGATGGTGATGCTCGAGCACCTCCCCGCCGAGCTTCTCGGGCAAGACCTCGCCCAGATCGCTGCCCGCCCGCGGGTTCGCCTGCCGGTGGATCCGGCGGTGCTCGCACTCGAACGGTGCACCTTGCTTGGCGCGATCGCCGATGCTGCGTGGTCGTTTGCATCGCACCGGTGCCGATCGCCTTTGCTCGGGGCGTTGTTGGTGATGGATCGCGCGGTGGCGACGCCGCTCGAACGCCAGATTTGTGCCCGGATGCGTCGTTTGCTTACCGAGCGCCAGCACCCGAGCCATTCGCCGATCCGCACGGTGCTCCGTCGAACCCCATGCCCGATTTTGCGTGAGCGGGCCCTCCGCTGGCTGCCGATTGCGCCGATCAGCTCGGCTGCGCTCGATCGGCTCGGGGTTGCTGAATCACTCGATGAGCACGAGATCGTGCTGAGCAAATCACACCTGGGCATCCGCCCCCTTCGCGCAGCCAAGCTCGGCTCGGTGCATCATGGATCCGATCGCAAATCGTTGACCCTCGCTACTGCGGGCACATCGTCGGCTCAAGGGGTGCTCCCGACTCGGCTCGATGCGCTCCAGCTCAGCGATGAGGCTCGGCTCGGGCTTGTGCGGATGGCATCGCAGATTCAGATCGACGATCAGGCCAAGCGCGATCTGCTCGAGCCAACACTCGCCGATCCGAACCCACGCATTCGGCTCAACGCATGCGCGATGAGTTCGATGATCGACCTGCCTGATTTTATGTACGATGTCGAGTCATCGGTTGCCCAGACGGGCGCCTTGATGTGGTCCTCGACGGGGCACGCCCCGCCCCGCCCATCGACGCCGGCGTGGAAGCACCGGATGCAGGTCGCCAAGAGCAACGCCCGCTCGCCTCACGCCTGGCTGCGCCGGGTTGCGGGCGAAGAGACGGATCGGCTCTCGATGATCCGACCCGAGTCCCCAGCCTCGCGGGCCCAGGCTCGGCGGATGTATAAAAACGATCCTGCAGCATTCGTGCGCATGCTCCGCGATCACCTCGCTGACCCTGAATCACGCTGCGATGCGTTGATGCTGATCCGGATTCTCGATATCGCCAAACGGTTCGAGTTTGACCTGATCTCGATCTTGCAGAGCGAAGAGAGTGATCCCCGGGCCCGGGCAACCGCGGTGATGGCGTTGGGTGATGTGGAGACCAACTCGGCCAACTACATTCTCAGCGAAGCGCTCCGCGATGCGGACCATCGCATCCGTGCCAATGCGATCGAGACGATCCCGATCCCGACCAAGCAGGTGCTCGAGCTCAAGTTCGACGACCATCATCGGGTGCGCGCCAGCGCGATCCGGCGGGTGATCCGTGAATCTGGATCATCCGATGTCACCCAGTCGCGTGATGCCGGGCATGCCCTCCTTGAGATGCTCCATGACACCCGCCCGATGCATCGGCTCGCAGCAACATGGGCTGCCCAGCGGACGATCACCGGGCGGTTCCGCGAGGTGATGGGGAGCCAGTGGAAGCCTCTGATTCAGGAGATCGAACTGCTGGCTTCGGGCGTTCCCGCGGATCTACAAGCAAGCGGGGGCGACGCTGGGGGCGTACTTGAACGCGACCCTGCCCAGAGCCAAGCGCAGCTCGAACACGCCCAGCGGATCCAGACACGGGCGCAGCTGTGCATCCACCGGATCGGGTGTGATCTTGATCTGGCTCAGCAGGCACGCCAGCGGGCGATCGGCGATCAGCGTGTCTGGGTGAATGATCAGCACGGCCCACAGACCGATGGCGGGCACTAAACATGCAAGGGTCTGAGCCTTCAACACTCATCGTGCCGACCACGATCGAATCTTCGTCCCACGCATGGAGCGATGGAGCAGCGATCCCATTGCTCGGGCTCGTTGGGGTGTGCCTTGTCGCGTATCTGGTCTTTGTCCACCGTCGGCGTCGCCGGGTCGATCCGCGCGAGCTTGCATTTCGCAAGATGAGTCATAAGCTCGGGCTGAGCCGAAGGCAGATCAATGCGATCCGTCAAAGAGCGATCATGATGGGGCTGAGTTCACCGATCGGGATTCTGGTGAGCGAAGACCTGACCCTCACGGCGATTGAAGACGCTGCCCGGTGAGCTCGATATTGACCCCGCTGAGCGTGATGCCTGCGCGTTCGGCGAGCTCTTTGAGTACCGAATCGGGGACTGCATCGAGGATCGCTTGGCTCAAGTCCATCGGGACATCCATAATCCGCCCATCATCGAGGACGATGTGGACATGCTCGCCGGTGTTCGCGTCGTACATACACGCGCCGCCTGAGTTTGAGCTCGGGATTCGCCGAGCGAGCCCGCACCCGACGAGCGCGTCGAGCGTGTTGTAGATCGTCGCTTGGCTGATTTCTGGATCAGATTCCCGAACCCAAGCCATCAGTTCGTCCGCGGTGGGGTGCGCGGTGGTGGCGCGGAGTTGCTGATAGACGGCTTCGCGTTGGCGCGTCGCGCGGAGCCCGTGGTCGGCGAAGAGTGCCCGAAGTTCTTGGGAGGCGAGGGGTTGCGAGATTTGGGTAGGGTGGGCTGACATACAGATTTATCATACCGTAGCAGGTCGATATCGCCGTGTGAACTTTGAGAAAAAGATGAATTTTGATGCTGGAGAAGCCTGGAATAGATTGAAAATATCAATGATTTGATGCTGATTCGACGGGCTTGGGCGCTGCGATGAGCATCCGTCGATGGGCGATGCCCGCTTCGATGAACTCATCGCCCGATGACTCCCATCCAAGCCGATCGTAGAACGGCATCGCGTCGAGCTGGGCGTGGCAGTAGAGGCTGGTGAGCCCAAGATCGCCAAAGCTGCGGGCCTCGATGGAAATCATGAGTTTTCGCCCGATCCCGCTGCCTTGAAGCTGCTTATCCACACACACCTGCTGAACCTTGCCCGCTGGTGCGTCTTTGGGTTGGTCAGGGTCAACAAAGAGGGTCGCTGCCCCGACGACCTTCTCGCCTGCGGGGTGATCGACGATCGCAACGAAGTGCTCGCAATGTTCCTCGCGCCCAGGAGCCATGTCGTAATAGTTTTGGATCGTCATCCCGATGGGTTCGAGGAGGATCGCAGAGCGCAGCGAGACCTCTTGCTCATAGAGCGGGTTGTCCATCGAGATGCGTTTGATTCTGACCACGAGAGAGTTGCTCCTAAACCGATGTCAGAATGTAGCACATTTTTGCCTTGGTGTCATCCCGGCGGTGCAGGATTGCCCATGAATATATTTGGCCCCGTGCGGTTCCTATTTTCCAGGCCAGTTGTCACACTCGATGTGTTCAGGTTCCGCTTGGCGATCGTTGCTCTGGTTGAGCCGATTCCAGTTGATGCTGTTCCAATCATCATCATCACGCAGAACTGTGCAACTCGCGTCATAGCACCCTGATCCAAAGCCGCAGATCTGCCAGGTCTGAGGCGAGTTGCAGTTGATATTCGCGCTATACACAAACGGCTCGGTGAACCCATTGCGGTTCCAATCGACGGCATTGAACCCGTTGACCCCGTTCGCTTCGTTCAGGGCGCTCTCATCGAGATCGATATTCAATCCTCTCGAGTAATCAAGCACCCCATTGCCGATGGCATTGCCGGTGGTGTCCACGCCGGGGAACTGGTGGCGGTAGTTCATCACTGAGTTGTAGTTGGGTTTGTAGTTGCGGTTTTCAAACCCGCCGTGGCGGAGCCTCAGGTTGTGCCCGAGTTCGTGTGCGAGGGTATTGCTCTGGTTGTTGGTCGAGTTGAAGCCGACCATGGTGACCATAAAATCGTCGCCGTTGATCTCTGCGATTCCTGATGAACCATTCGTGGCCGAGTTGTACCGATTGGCGAAGATCGCGTAGTGGTAGTAGCCCTTGCGGCGTGGATCGAAGTGCTTCGCCTTGTAGTTATTGAATCCGGTGTCGAACACGATAAACACCGGAGCGCCGGGGAGCTGATTGCCACCGTCGTGCCCGTTGCCTTGCCCGTAATCGAGATGCAGCGTGATGCCTGAGGGTGAGCCGTAGGGATTGGCGACGGGGGCATTGGCGAATGCGTTGACGATCCGGGTTTCAACCGCGGGGGTTGGGCGGTAGTTCTCGGTTCGTCCCTGGAACACCCCGGCGAACCAGTCGCACTCGATGAATATATCTTTTCGGATCGGTGAAGCGCCGGGCAGGACAAGCCCGTCGGGTGTTCCAAGCACCTCGTCGCCGTCGTCGATTCGATCGCCATCGGTGTCGGGATCGAACGGGTCGGAGCCCGTTGCCAAGGCATCAATATAGATTCCGTCGTCGGTCTCGGCGAAGTCGGGGATCCGGTCATTGTCCGAGTCGGTCAGGTCTGGGCACCCGTCGACGAAGAGCTGCAAGAATGTAGAGACATCGAAGAAGTTGAGAGTCCCAGAGCCGTTGAAATCTGCGGCGAGATCGTCCTCTGTATATGCGTCGAGAAAAGCGGAGACATCGAAGAAGTTGAGGGTGTTGTCAAAGACCATATCCGCCTGGCAATAGGGTGAGCTCTGGGCATGGGTTATTGGGGTGAGCATGGGGGTGAGCAGGGCGAGACCGAGCATACAAGCAGTCAGCGATTGTTTCATTTTGAGCCTCGGGCCGATGGGATCAGGAAGAATCATGGGCGGATGATACCAGAAATGCCGTCATACCAGCCACAAATTCAGGGTTTCTTTCGTGAATCAGATCAATCCATCCGCTTGGTTATCCCTGTCCCTCGATCGTCAAAGGCGTGTGCCCCATCCGGGCAGCAGCTATCTTTTCCCATCCAGAACCTAACTCGCCCTCCGGATCCGGAGGCACGATGTCCACCTTCTTCTCGCCGAGCTTTGCTTCGCCGGCCAGGACTCGGGTTTGGAAGTTTTTACACTCGCTGAGCAAGCGATCGAGGATTTCGGTTTCGGGGACGGTGGCGACCTTCTCGCCTTGGACATAGATGATGCCCTTGCGATCGCCCGCGAACACCGCGACATCGGCCCCCTCGGCTTCGCCTGGCCCGTTGACCACGCATCCCATCACCGCGACTTTCATGGGCACGGTGATGTCTTCGTTGAGTTTGTCGTTGACTTGTTGGACGAGGGTGAAGAGATCGACCTGGATTCGGCCGCAGGTCGGGCAGGCGATGAGCTCGGCCCCGATGCGATCGCGTTTGGCGAGGGTGTAGAGCAGTTCGAGCCCATCTTCAACCTCGTAGATCGGATCATTGGCGTAGGAGATGCGGATGGTGTCGCCGATGCCGTTGGCCATGAGGGTGCCGAGGGCGACGACCGAGCGGATGCACCCGGTTTCCTTGGGCCCAGCGTGCGTCACGCCGAGATGGAGGGGGTGGGGGAAGCGTTTGGAGATTTCGGTGTAGGCATCAATAACCAAGGCTGCATCCATTGACTTGGCGCTGATGGCGATGTCGTAGAAGTCTCGCTCGTAGAAGATGTCGAGGTATTCTTCGAGCTTGGCGATCATGATGGCCATCATGTACCCGTGTTTGTTGTCGCCGAAGACTGCGCCGAGTTCCTTGGCGCGGGCTTGCTTGTCTTTGCGTTCGATGATCGAGCCTTCGTTGACGCCCACGCGGATGGGAATCTTGCGGTCCTTACACGCGTCGATGACCTCTTCGACCTGCGTGCGATCGGTGATGTTGCCGGGGTTGAGCCGGATTTTGTGGACACCGGCTTCGATGGCTTCGAGCGCGCGTTTGAAGTGGAAATGCACATCGGCGACGATGGGCACGGTGGTCTGATCGAGGATTTCTTTGAGGGCTTCGGTGTCTTTTTTCTCAGGCACTGCGACGCGGACGATGTCTGCGCCGGCGGCTGTGAGTTTGTGAATCTCGGCGACGCATTTGTCGATGTCGTAGGTATACCCAGCGGTCATCGTCTGGACGCTGATGGGCGCGATTTGGGTCTGGCTGGTGAGTCCTTTGGCGAGGGCGTGATCTTGTGCGATCCCGCCTCCGATCTGGATGATCCCGGTGCGATCGTCGCCGACGAATATGGGTCGAGTTGGGTTTCGTGGTTGCATCGGGGGATTCTAGGGCATGTCAGTGCTCGATGCCGGGTGCCACTACTCGCCGTCTTCGGCGCAGTAGTGCTGGTGTGGCAATTGCGATTGAAGACACTACTGCGCCCTACGGGCGAGTAGTGGCACCCGGATCGGAGTCTTCAGGGCGAACACGGTTGGCGTATTTACACCGCCGGAGCCCGAGGTAGGCGAAGAACTCGAAGATTATGAGGCCGATGACAAGTCCAGTAATGAAAGCAGGCTTGATGATGAGGTCTGTATGTCGAGCCACCTGTTGCCGGAGTTCAAAGTCGCTTGTAGTCGGATTGAGATAATACATGATCCGATATATTTTCCAACCAAGTACCCAAGTGAAGCCCGTCAGTGCCCAGCCAACTGCCCCATGTCCAACAATGGCCCATGCGATATTTGGGTCAACTCGTCCTCCTCTGCGGGAGCCAAACAACTGTAATCCAAGTGCCTCGATACAAGAGAGCGCAAAGAAGACAAACCATATGGCAATACCGAGGAAAACCATGATGCCGAGCATGATCGCAAAACTGAGCAGGTTCGGAATGGGCTCGATGAGGAAAATAGCGATACAGGCTACTATGGTAAAAAATAATGTTGCAGAAAGCGGCGTAAGTGGCAGCGTGTCTTCAAACTGCATCACATCCAGCGTCTTTTTCGGATGCCTCAGCGTCATCCACCAAGTCCGCACCAGCGATTTGAACCCCGGCTTCTGCTGCCAAGGCGTTCCGATGCGGCGCTGGGGCAAACTCTCGGTGATGGGCTTGCCGCACTCCGGGCAGACACCCGCCTGATCGAGCCCTTCGAGGACATACCCGCACCGCTCGCACAGCAGGGTGTATTCATCTTCCCATGGCGTGGGCTTGGGCATTGAGGGGGCCTTTCGGGCGCGAAGGGATCAGCGCCAGTCGATGACGATCTTGCCGAACTGTTCGCCGGCTTCGAGTCGTTCGTAGGCCTGGACGCATTGCTCGGGCTTGAAGACCTGATCGACCACAGGCTTGAGTGCGCCGGCGTTGAAGAGCGCGACGACCTCTTTGAACTCGTCGTTGGTGCCCATGGTTGAGCCGAGGATTCGGAGTTGGTTCCAGAAGATGCGGGCGAGATCGGTCGTGGCGTCTGGGCCGGTGGTGCATCCGGGCGTCACATAGGTGCCGCCTCGGGCGAGGGATTTGATGCAGTTGAGATGGGCGACCTTGCCGACGGAATCGACGGCGAGATCGACGCCTCGCTTATTGGTCCAGGTTCGGAGATCACGCGACCAGTCTTGTCCTTCGTCGAGGATCGCATGGTCGGCTCCGAGTTTGATCGCCTGATCGAGTTTCCACTGATGGCGCGAGGTGACGGCGACTCTGCATCCGAGATGCTTGGCGATGGCGAGGGCGCTGGTGGCGACGCCGCCACCGATGCCGGTGATGAGCACGGCTTGCCCGGGGCGGAGGTTCGCCTTGGTGGACATCATGGAGTATGCGGTGAGTGCGCAGAGCCCGAAGGCTGCTGCCTCTATCGGGTCGGCATCGTCTGCGATGGCTGCGAGGTTTTCGATCGGGCAGGCAAACTGCTCGGCATGGGCGCCGAAGTGGTGCTCGCCGATGAGTTCGTAGTTGGGGCACATGCTCGTCGCGGGCGGGTCATTGGGACGCGGGTGATCGGGCACGATGACCGCAGCGTTGTAGATCACGCGTTTGCCGACCCATGCCTGATCGTGTTCGCTGCCCACCGCGATGACCTGGCCGCACCCGTCGCAACCCGAGACGCGGGGGTAGTCGAGGTTGAGCCCGGGGACGCCCCGCCCGACCCAGAGGTCCATATGATTGAACGCCGAGGCGTGGGTGCGGATGATCGCTTGACCCGGCTCTGGAGCGATCGGGTCAGTCCAATCGGATTGAAGGACGATGTTCGGGGCGACAGGATTGGCTTGTTTGGTGACGACAATTGCTTTCATGGGGGGAGTGTAGGGCGTATATTTTGGTCTTGAGGGTGATTCGAGGGGGGCGGAGTCCTCGACATTGGGGGTTGGCGGGTCTATCGTTGCCGTCCCAGCACGGGTATCCGTGCGGAGATCAAGGATTTACGACTATGGGCAACCAGAACATCATCGAAGCAATCAACGCCGAGTCACTCAAGACGGATATCCCCCGGTTTGATGTCGGCGACACCGTCAATGTGCATATCCGAATCGTCGAAGGCGAGAAGGAACGCATCCAGGTGTATCAGGGCACCGTGATCCTCCGCAAGGGGCGGGGCATTGATGAAAATGTGACTGTCCGTCGCATGGTTGGTGACATCGGGGTCGAGAAGACCTGGCCGATCAACTCGCCTTTGATCGCCAAGTTCGAGGTCGTCCGTCGTGGCGATGCCCGGCGTGCGAAGCTCTACTTCCTGCGTGACCGGGTTGGTAAGTCCCGTCGTCTGCGTGATCGCCGTCGCGGCATGAAGCATGTCGAAGGCCTCGATACCGTGCATCGCTAAGCGAGCCATATTTGAGAGAACCCGCAAGCCTCCATTTGGAGGCTTGTTTTTTTAGTTCTAGGTTCTGTCTCACACAAGAACATCATTTTCTCCTCCCCCGCGCCGAGGCTTATGCGCCATTCGGCGCTTGTTCGGCATTGAATCTACAAAGAAACGCGTCCATACTTGGTCTCTTTTGCACGGAGAATCAAGCATGGAACGCGATCTTTGGACTCAAATAGTAGCC